>Ga0182021_10004281_pt1 | contig 16775 bp, 11 predicted proteins | sample 612E3MmetaG_FD_120493 | JGI IMG/M metagenome (GOLD analysis project Ga0182021, IMG submission 120493) | Permafrost microbial communities from Stordalen Mire, Sweden - 612E3M metaG (Illumina Assembly) | ecosystem: Environmental > Terrestrial > Soil > Wetlands > Permafrost | place: Sweden...
ATCTGACCCTACTCCCATTCCTCTTGAGTGGCCGCCAGTTCGATAGCGCGGAGCATGGCCCCGGCTTTGTTCTCTGTCTCCCGGAACTCGCTCTCCGGGTCCGAGTCGGCGACGATGCCGGCCCCCGCCTGCACGTACGCCCTGCCCTGCCGCACGAGGATCGTGCGGATATAGATGCAGGTGTCCAGGTCGCCGGAGTAGCTGAGGTAGCCGATGGCGCCGGCATACGGACCGCGGCGCAGCGGCTCCAGTTCATCGATGATCTCCATGGCCCGCACCTTCGGCGCTCCCGACACGGTCCCCGCCGGGAACACGGCCCGTAGCGCGTCCATGGCGTCGATCCCATCTTCCAGATCGCCGGACACGGCCGACACCATGTGCATCACGTGGCTGTATCGCTCCACTTCCATGAAGCTGTCCACTTTCACGCTGCCGTGACGGCAGACCCGCCCCAGGTCGTTGCGGCCCAGATCCACCAGCATGAGATGCTCGGCGCGCTCCTTCTCGTCGGCCAACATCTCCTCGGCCAGCTTGGCGTCCTGCGCCGGAGTGGCCCCCCGCGGCCGCGTCCCGGCGATGGGCCGGGTCTCGGCGTAGCGGCCGGTGACGGTGACGAGAGGCTCAGGACTGGAGCCGACCACCTCGAAATCGCGGAAGGCGATGTAGTACATGTACGGACTCGGGTTCACCGCCCGCAGTCCCCGGTAGATGGAGAAGCCGCTCACCGACACCGGCAGCTCGAACCGCTGGGACAGGACCACTTGGAAAGCGTCGCCCGCCCGGATGTACTCACGGATGCGCTCGACCGAGTCGAGGAACTTCTGCCGTTCGAACGAGGAACGCAGTCCCGCCAGCCCGGCGGCTTGGGCCGCGGCCCGCTCGGCACCGTCCATGAGATCGGCGGAGGGGAGCGGCGCACGCAGCCGGGCCTTGATGTTGGCAAGGCGTGCGACGGCGGCTGTGTAGGCCGCGTCGAAGTCGGGCTCCTCGTCGGCGAAGATGTTGGTGAGCAGCGTGATGGTGTGCTGCAGGTGGTCGAACACCACGATGACGTCGGTGAGCAGGAAGGCCATCTCCGGGAGGCCGAGGTCGTCGGGACGCGCGGCCGGCAGGTGCTCCACGTGACGGATGCAGTCGTAGCCGAAGTAGCCCACGGCCCCGCCGACGAAGGGCGGCAGGTCGGGCAACTTGGGCACCCGGTACTTGGCCAAGTGGGAGGCCATGAAGGCGAAGGGGTCACCGCCGTTGCCGGCCAGGTCGTACTGGGTGTCCACCCCGGCCCGCCGCACGGTGACGGTCTCGCCGCTCAGGCGGATGCTCTCCCAGGCCTTGACGCCAAGGAACGAGTACCGCCCGATGCGCAGCCCCTGCTCGGCGCTCTCCAGGAGGAAGCAGCCGGCCGCCTGCCGGAGCTTCAGGAACGCGGAGACCGGGGTCTCGGTGTCGTCCAGGAACCGGTGCGAGACCGGGATGACGTTATAGCTAGCGCTGAGCCCCCGCGCCTCTTCCAAAGTGGGCGCGGAGGCGATAATGCCGGATCTCATGGCCGCCTACTGTTCTCGCCGAGCGAGGAACGGCGCGCGCGCTCCGGTGGGAGAGCTGAGCCATCGGTTGTCGAAGCAGGTGAAGTCGCCGGTATGGCAGGCGGCTCCGCTCTGATCGACGAGGGCGAGCAGCGTGTCGCCGTCGCAGTCGTAGCGCAGCTCGTGCACGTGCTGGAAGTGGCCGGACGTGGCGCCTTTGTTCCAGTATTCGTTACGCGAGCGACTGAAGTACCACATGGTGCCCGTCGCCAGGGTGCGGCGAAGCGACTCGGGGTTCATGTAGGCGAGCATGAGGACTTCGCCGGTGGTCCATTCCTGGGCGATGCACGGCACGAGGCTCCGGGAGTCGAACTTGACGTCCGGGAAGTCCGCGGCCGTGGCGAAACCCGCTTCGTCAGGCGCCATAGGTCCTTGGGTGTCGTTCTGCTCTGGCATGTCTTCTTTCTCTTGTGGTCGCTGTCCTGGTCAGGTGACGCGTCGCCGCGCCCGAGGCCGGCCGGAATCGTTCATCCGGCCACTGGAGGCGCCCCCCGCGTTCCGCGAGGGGCTAGGACCACACCCAATGCCGAGCCGAAGTACTGTCACGGTGATGACCGCAGCACTGCGACGACGCGGTGCGCAACGAGTGCGCGCAGCGCTCCGGAGTCACATATGCGTTCTGTGCGGTCATCGTCCCTCTCGGGTCAAACCTTCTGACAGTGCGAGGTATGATACACGGTCATGGACAGGAATGCAGAGATGATCTTCTCCGGCGACGAGCTGCTCCGCGGCGACATCGTCAACACCAACCAGGCCTATCTGGGCCAAAGGCTCTTGGACCTGGGCATCTTCGCCACCCACGCCCTCTCGGTCGCCGACGACCTCGACGCGATGGTCACCGCCATCCGGGACGCGCTCTCCCGCTGTCCCGAGGTCCTCGTGCTGTCTGGAGGTCTCGGCCCCACCGAGGATGACCTCACCAGGGAAGCCGTCGCTCAGGCGCTAGGCCTCACCCTCGAGCATCACCCGGAACTGCTCGAGCAGATCCAGGCCAAGTTCGCCGCCCGCGGCTTCACCATGGGCGAGAGCAACCGCAAGCAGGCTCTCCTCCCCGACGGCGCCACCGCCATCCCCCTCTCGGGCACCGCCCCGGGGTTCTACATCGAGCATGGAGGCACGTTGGTCGTGGCCCTGCCCGGCGTCCCTTGGGAGCTCAAGGAGATGTGGGAGAACGCCATGGAGCCCCGGCTTTCCCGTCGGGAGGGCTCCGGCGACGGGCATGCGGTGCGGCGCATACGGGTGTTCGGCATCGGCGAGTCGGCCGCTGCTGAAAAGCTGGCGGACCTGCCCTGGCGCGGGTCCGACGTGGAGATCGGCACCCGGGCCAGCCTGGAAGAACTCACCATCATCCTTCGCGGTCCCGCCACGCCCGAGGGCACACTCCGCCTGGACGAGCTGGAGGCGAGGGTGCGCGCGGCGCTCGGCGACCGGGTGTTCGGCGTGGACGGCCCCGGTCTGCCGGAGATCGCAGGAGGGCTCCTTCTCGAGCGGGGCCTCACCGTGGCCGTGGCCGAATCGTGCACGGGCGGCCTTGTTAGCAAACGCTTCACGGACATCCCGGGGAGCAGCGACTACTTCCTGGGCGGCGTCACCGCCTATCACAACGACGTCAAGACGAACGTGCTGGGCGTCCCGGCAGCCACGCTGGCCCGATACGGGGCGGTGAGCGCCGAGGTGGCCGCCGCCATGGCGGAAGGCGTCCACGGCCTGCTGCACGCCGACTGCGCACTCTCGACCACCGGGGTGGCCGGACCAGGCGGCGGCACCGAGGAGAAACCGGTGGGGCTGGTCTTCATCGGGAGCGTCGTAGACGGCGTCACCGAGATCGAGCAGCTCCGATTCTGGGGACGGCGCGATCAGGTCCGCGAACGCTCGGCCCTGGCTGCCATCGACCTGCTGCGGCGCCGCTTGCTCCGCCGCGCCGGCTCCTGATCCCGGCCGCCTAGGGGCGGCCTACGCGGCGGGGGTCTTCGGCGCCTTGTTGTAGAACACGTGCACCAGCTCGCCCATGTCGAGATGACTGACGATCAGATCCTGGATCCAGATCGGGGTGCGGATGCAGCCGTGGCTGGCCGGGTACGTGGGCACGCTCGGATAGCCATGGATGGCGTCATGCGGCGAGAAGTAGCAGGGCGAATAGATGAGCCCCAACGAGCACATGCGCCAGCCGTGGCTGCGGGTACGGATGTGCCAGTTGTTCACCGGGGTACCGTGCTTGCCCGTGGAGACGTGCACCGTCAGGATCACTTTGTTGTCCTCGACGAGCATGAGTATCTGCCGGGTGAGATCCACTTCCACGCGATTGCCGGAATCGCCCTGGTACACAGGCACCGGAGCGCTTGCCGTCCAAAGGGCGTCCCAGACGGTCTCGTCGACAGACCCGGTGCGCTTGAGGCGCTGGTACTTCTCGAAGGCGTACACCGCATCGCGGGTGTGGCTCGAGTAGTTGCCGTCGGGCGTTCCGCACCAGTAGGTCATCGCGTCGAGCTGCTGCTGCAGCAGCAGTACCAGGCTGCCCTTGGAGCCCCTGGAAAGCTTCGGATACGCGTCCACCGCGGCGACCGTCGTGATGGAGGCGGGGGTGACCGACGGCGCTTCCACCGGGTCGGCGAACGCCCGGTCGAGCAGCACCAGAAGATCTCCGTGTGTCATGGCCAGCTTGGGAAGCAGCCACCCATCTTGCGGCATGTCGAAGAGCCCCATCTTGAGGGCGACGGCCACGGGCTCCTGGCACAGCGGGTCGATGAAGTTGCGGTCCTGGACCCCGGCCAGCCAGCTCTCGGCGTCATATGAGGTAAGAGTAGCCGGGGACTTGATCCCTTGTGCCTTCGACGCGTATCGGAGCGCCGCGACCACTGCTGCGGCCGCGTCCTGCCTCGTCACCGCTAGGTCCGGAGAGAACGTCGTGGCCGACGTGCCCTGCATGAGACCCGCTCCCACCACTTCTCCGACAGCCCCGTAGGCCCAGTCGTCGGCTCCGACGTCGGTGAAGCTCGGTGTCTGGCCTGCGGGCAACTTAAGCGCCCTCGCGATGTACACTGCCAGCTGGGCTCGGGTGCCGGGGACGGACTGCGCGAAATAGGGGTCACCCCCCTGGTTGCTGATGCCGTAGTAGGCGAGCCCGAGGACCGCGTTCGCATAGCCCGACTCAGGCTCGATGGTCAGCGGCGCCGGCAACACGGGGGCCTCGGTGGTGGTGGTCGACTTGCCCGCCGCGAAAGCTTGGCCATTTGTAAGGAGCACGACCGCCAGGCAGAGACCAATGCCGAACGCAACGCTGCGCCCAGCTAGACGACACGCTGACTCAAGCTTCATGCCCATCCCCTCAACGCCGGATCAACTGCTGCAGGCCGAACCGGAAGCCCGGTCACGCGTGCAATAGTACCGTACTTGTAATGTATGTTGGCGCTCGTCGACAGGTAAGAGGGCTAAGAAGTAGACTAAAGGGGGATATCCTCCGGAAACGCGAAAGGTGAGGTTATGGATCAACCCAAGGTCTTCCTCTACGCGCTCAGCACGTGTGGCCACTGCCGGAACACGAAGAAGCTCCTGGATTCTCATGACGTCAAGTACGACTTCGTCGACGTCGACCTCCTGCCCCGCGACGAGATGGGCAAGGTCATCGAAGAAGTGCGCAAGATCAATCCGCAGGTGGCGTTCCCCACTCTCGTCATAGGCGACAAGGTCATAGTCGGGTACCGTGAGCTCGAGATCCTGGAGGCGTTGGGGCTGTGAGCGCTGCAGAAGAACTCTACGAACGGTTGAAGAAGGTCAACGAGGCCAAGGGTTACTACTTCAACAAGAACAAGGAACTCACCCTCGGCCTGCTCGACGGGCTACTCATCAACAAAGACCGGTACGGCTATATGAACTGCCCCTGCCGCCTGGCGTCGGCGGACCGCGAGGCCGATCGGGACATCATCTGTCCGTGCGACTACCGCGAACCGGACGTGAAGGAATACGGCAGCTGCTACTGCAACCTCTACGTTTCGAAAGAATGGAACGAGGGCACGGTGCCGAACCTGCCGGTTCCTGAACGGCGCCCTATCGAGAAGATCCTCTCGCGGTGGCCCGGCTCGGACGCCTGAGTCTCGCCCTCAGGTAGATGAGCCGAGTCTGATCGGGGCGGCGGGCTGTGCCCGCCGCCCCGTTCTTTTCGCCCTCACCGCCCCGGTTTCCGAGACCCTGCGGCGCCCGCTTTCATGCCTGTTGTGTTAGCCTAGACGCCCGTCGAATGGGGAGCTCGGGGCCGTCAGGAGACAGGCATTGGAGGCAGGGTTGGAACTCGCGGAATGCAAGGTACTCGTCGCGGAGCTCATGGACGAGGCGATCATCGCCAAGCTCGAAGCGTCGGTGCAGGTCGATGTCAAGTATGGCTTGGATCATGAGCGGCTTCTCGAAGTCGCCCCGGCCTATCACGGCATCATCGTCCGCAGCGAGACCCAGATCAACAAGGGCTTCCTGGATGCGGCCACCAACCTCCGCATCGTGGGCCGCGCCGGCTCCGGGCTCGACAACATCGACGTACCGTACGCCACCCAGAAGGGCGTCATCGTCTGCAACACTCCGGAAAGCAACATCATCTCCGCTGCCGAGCACACGCTGGGCCTGCTTCTCGCCAGCGCCCGCAACATCCCCTGGGCCGACCGGTTCATCAAGAGCGGCAAATGGGGACGCAAGCAGTTCGAGGGCAGCGAGCTCTACAACAAGACCCTGGGCATCATCGGCCTCGGCCGCATCGGCAGCCTGGTGTCGCAGCGAGCCCGGGGCTTCTCCATGCGGGTCATCGCGTACGACCCGTACATCCCTTACTCCCGCTTCAGCAACCTCAACGTCGAGCGGAGGGAGAAGCTCGAGGACCTGCTGGCCGAGGCGGACTACATCACCATCCATACGCCGCGCACCAAAGAGACCCTCAACATGATCTCCGACGAGCAGATCGCCCAGATGAGGCCGGGCGTCCGCCTGGTGAACGTCGCGCGGGGCGGCCTATACAACGAGGAAGCGCTCTACCGCGGCATGAAGTCGGGCCACATCGCCTCGCTGGGCGTGGACACCTGGGTGCACGAGCCCCAAGAGAGTCATCCCCTCTACGAGTTCAACACCATGGTCGGCACCCCGCACCTGGGCGCCTCCACGTATGAAGCGTCCGTTCGCGTGGGCGAAGAGGTCATCGCCGAGGTCATCGCCGGACTGCGCGGCCAGATCGTCAAGAACGCCATCAACATGCCTGCCCTCTCCGACGAGACCTTCTTCAAGCTGCAGCCCTTCGTGCTGCTGGCGGAGCAGATGGGCATCCTATACCGGCAGATCCGCCGGGAAAGCGTGAAGCGCGTGGAGACGTTGTTCGCCGGCAAGGAGACCGACGACCTGGAAGACGCCAAGATCCTGTCGCTGGTAGCGGTCAAGGGCATCCTCGAGGGCATCATGGCGTCCGGCACCGTCAACTTCGTCAACGCCGGCATCCTCGCCGAGCAGACCGGTATTCAGGTGAAGGAGACCATCTCCTCCGAGAGCGGCGACTACCGCAACCTTATCCAGCTCATCATCACCGAGGGCGAGGACAAGCAGTTCGTCATCTCCGGCACCGTGCTCGAGCGCACGCATCCGCGCATCGTGCAGATAGGGGACTTCCCCATCGTGTTCATGCCCGAGGGCCGCATGGCCTACGTGCCCCACAAGAACGTACCGGGAGTCATCGGCCGGGTGGGCACCATCATGGGCGAGCACGGGGTGAACATCTCCCGGATGGTCACGTCGAGCGGCGACAACAACGTCTCGCGCGACTCCATCATGGTCCTCGGTCTCGACAACGACGTCCCCCAGGAGGCGATCGACCGTTGCCTTCAGATGGACGAGATCTACGAGATGAGGATCCTCAACTTCTAGTCGGTCTTTCGACTGATTTCCGGGGCCGACCTCCGTCCGGACAACAGGAACATCTAGAACAGAGTGCCCCGAAGTGATTAGAATGGCTCGGCAGGCTGCTGAAGAGTGGCGCTCCGGCCGCCGGGGCTTCGTTCTTCGGCAGCCTCCCAAGCCTCCCGAGGCGGTTTCGCCTGGGATGCGCACGCCGGGGAGAAGGGATGAAAGGAGGGGTCCGAGAGCATCCATTCGGCGTTAGAGCCCGTTTCCGCCTGGGATCCGGTCTCGAAGCGCCGCCTGTGTAGGTCTTTTTGTTTTTTGTCCACTGACAAGAAGTGTGAGGTGCAGCCCGCAATGCCCAACTTCCGCTCACGCCGCGCTCTGCTGTGCAGCGCGCTCGTGCTGCTCGTCGTAGTAGTCGCCGTGTTCGCCTCCGCCTGCGGTGGTGGAACGACCACCACGACGGCAGCCGCCCCCGCCACGACAGCCACCACGGCCGCCCCCGCCAGCACCGACACCACCGCCGCCCCGGCGGAGACCACCACGTCCGCCGCAGCCACCGACACGACGGCCGGTGCCGCCTCCGCCGCCGGCTTCACCTTCGGCATGCTGCTCGTCGGCCCTTATAACGATCACGGCTGGAGCCAGGCCAACTTCGAGGCCGGCCAGTACGTCGAGCAGAAGACCGGCGCGAAGATGGTGTACGTCGACAAGGTGAACACCTCTGACCGTCCCGGCACTACTCCCGATCAGCTGGCCGAGGACCTCGTCAGCCAGGGAGCGAAGATCATCTTCTTCACCTCCGACGACATGAAAGACGGCGCCATCGCCTTCGCCAAAGCCCATCCGGACATCCCCGTGGAGTTCACTTCCGGCGACAGCGCGTGGAAGGACGGCAAGGACTATCAGAACCTGCCCAACCTGAGCGACATCATGGGCCGCGAGGAGTACATGAAGATGATCGCCGGCGCGGCTGCCGCTCTCACCACGCAGACCGGCAAGATCGCCTACCTTGGTCCGCTGATCAACGACGAGACCCGCCGCCTGGCTTCCTCCGTGTACCTTGGCGCCAAGTATGAGTGGGTCAACGTGCTCCACAAAGACCCCGCGCAGCTGAAGTTCACGGTCAACTGGATCGGCTACTGGTTCAACATCCCGGGCCAGACCTCCGACCCCACCCAGGTCGCCGACAACTTCTTCAACTCAGGCTATGACGTTGTCATCTCCGGCATCGACACCACGGAAGCGCTGGTGGAAGCCGGCAAGATGGCCGCCACCGGCAAGAAGGTCTGGGCCATCCCCTACGACTTCGCCGGCTCGCTCGACGAGGCCCCGACCGTCGCCCTGGGAGTCCCCTACTACAACTGGGGCCCGGCGTACGTGAAGGCCGTCACCCTTGCTGCTCAGGGCAAATGGACCAGCTACTTCGAATGGAACGGCCCGGACTGGAGCGACATCAACAACCCGGACACCTCCGCTGTCGGCTTCAAGAAGGGCGAAGGCCTGTCGGCCGATAACTCCGCCAAGCTCGATGACTTCATCAAAGCCCTCGGCGGCGGCCTGAACCTCTGGAAAGGCCCCCTGAACCTTCAGGACGGCACCGCCTACCTGAAAGACGGCGAGGCTGCCACCGACCTGCAGATCTGGTACCTGCCCCAGCTTCTCCAGGGCATGGAAGGCCAGAGCGTATCCAAGTAGAGTCTGCTGAATAATCTAGACCCGAACCTTGGAGAGGGGAGACCACCTCGGTCTCCCCTCTCTGGTTTCTCCCGAAGTAGCGTGATGATGCGAGACGGCGTGACGCCTGGCCAGAGATAGATGGAAATACAAGTCAAGAACATCCGCAAGTATTTTGGCCCGGTGAAAGCCAACGACGGTGTGACCCTGACGGTCCCCGCGGGCACCATCATGGGTATCCTAGGCGAGAACGGGGCCGGCAAGAGCACCCTCATGAAGATCCTGTCCGGGTTCCAGCCGGCGGATAGCGGAGAGATCCTCCTCGACGGCAAGGCCGTCACTCTGCGCTCTCCGGCGGATGCCATCCATCATGGGGTGGGCATGCTGCACCAGGACCCGCTGGACTTCCCCCCCATGCACGTGGTGGACAACCTGCTCATAGGAGCGCCGGGCAGACTCATCCCCCGGCGGGGCGACGCAGCGAAAGCCGTCGCCGACCTGGCGGGACAGCTGGGCCTCATTATCGACCTCAAAGCCGAAGTTGGCTCCCTCACCGTCGGCGAACGCCAGCAACTCGAGTTGCTGCGGTTGCTGTGGCTTGGAGCCCGGGTGCTGATCCTGGACGAGCCCACCACGGGCATCAGCGCCATCCAGCGCGACCAGCTGTTCGGGACCCTCCGCCACCTGGCGGAGCAGGGCAAGACCGTGCTCTTCGTCTCGCACAAGCTCGAAGAGGTGCAGGAACTCTGCACCCGCGTGGCCGTGCTGCGGCAGGGGCGGCTCATCGGGGAGGCGCTGCCTCCGTTCCGGGTGGACCGCCTCGTCGCCATGATGTTCGAGCGCGAGGTGACTCCCGGCGCACGGGTGTCCTACGCCACCGGGGAGAGCCTCTTCCGGCTAACGGACCTGAGTGCCGAAAAAGGAAGGATCAAGCTCGACCCCGTGACTTTGGACGTGCGCCACGGAGAGACCATCGGCTTCGCCGGCATGGAAGGCAGCGGCCAGGCCGTGCTCCTGCGGGCGTGCGCGGGATTGGTGCCCTCCACTGGAGGCAGCCTCCTGTTGGAGGACGCCGATCTGGCTGGCAAGAACTACCACCAGTTCAAGAAGAAGGGCATAGCCTACGTGCCGGCGGCCCGGCTGGAAGAAGGACTCATCCCCGGGCTTTCCATCACCGAGCACATCCTGCTCACGCAGCGCAGACCCGGCTTCTTCATCGATCGCGAGAGCGGCCGCAGGTTGGCGAAGGAGCGTATCGACGAGTACAACATCAAGGGGACGCCGACCAGCCCGGTTGAGGCTCTTTCCGGCGGCAACCAGCAGCGGGCTTTGCTGGCGCTCGTGCGGCCGGGAGCCAAGGTGATGCTCCTCGAGCAGCCTACTCGCGGCCTGGATATCGAGTCGGTGATCTATCTCTGGACCAAGCTCAAGGAGCGGTGCAACCAAGGAGGAGCCATCCTCTTCACCTCAAGCGACCTGGACGAATTGCTGCGCTACAGCGATCGCATCCTGGTGTTCTTCGCCGGGCGGGTGTCCGGCCCGCTGGATGCTGCCACCACCACCGTCGATCAACTGGGGTATCTCATCGGCGGCCGCGACATGGCCGGCGTCACCATGGAGGACGGCGGAGGTGCCCATGCGTGACCTGAGCAAGCACTTCACCCGCGAACGCTGGATCAACGTGGGTCTGCAGATCGGCGCCCTGGCCCTGGCCCTCGCCCTGACCACCATCATCCTCGTCGCGGCCGGCGCGCCTCCCCTCAAGGCCTACGAGGAGATCATCAAAGGCGCGGTGGGCTCGGTCGCGGGGTTCTCCAACGTGCTCGTCGCCTGGGTGCCCCTCCTGCTCGTCGCGTCGGGTGTGCTGGTGACGTTCGCTGCCGGGCTCTGGAACATCGGCGTGGAAGGGCAGATCGTCATCGGGGCGGTCCTCACCACCTGGGTGCTCCGCCTGCTCCAGAACACTTCGGTCTCCCCCGCCGTGGTCATCATCCTGGCTCTGATCGCGGGCATCGTCGGCGGCGCCCTTTGGGCGGCCTTCGCCGGGGTCCTCAAGACGTTTGGAGGGGTCAACGAGATCTTCGGCGGCCTGGGCCTCAACTATGTGGCCGCAGCCCTCACCCTCTGGCTCATCTTCGGGCCCTGGAAGCGCCCGGGCATCGGGTCTTTGAGCGGCACCGAGCCATTCCCCGACAAGCTTTCGCTCCCCGTCTTCCACGGCCTGCGCCTGAGCCCCTGGTCGCTCGGACTGGGGATACTGGCGGTGATCGTGGTCTACGTCCTGCTCGAGCGCACCTACTTCGGACTGAAGCTCAAGGCCACCGGCGCCAATTCGCGTGCGGCCTTCCTGCTTGGGGTGCCAACCTGGCAGTATGGCCTCTTGGCCTTTCTCACCTGCGGCGGCCTCGCCGGATTGGGCGGCGCGGTGCAGGTGACGGCGGTGTACCACCGGCTCATCCCGGCCATCTCGAGCGGCTATGGCTATCTGGCCCTCATGATAGGCATGCTCATCGCGTATAGGGCCGCCTGGGTCGCCCCCATCGCCCTGTTCTTCGCCGCCCTCAACATCGGGAGTATCCAACTCCCCATCGTGCTCAAGCTCGACTCGACGCTTTCCGGCGTGCTGCAGGGCGCGCTCGTCCTGTTCGTCGTCCTTGTCGAGGGCGCTCGCCAGCGATACCTGCGCAAGGCGCGGCTGAAAGCAAGGAGTGACTGATGGACTCGCATACCCTGCTGATAGGCCTCTCGGGAGTCCTCGCTACCTCCGCCCCCATCGTGGTCGCCTCGGTCGGCGAGACCCTTGCCGAGCGGTCGGGGGTCATCAACCTCTCGGTCAACGGCTCCATCCTGCTCTCGGCCATGGGCGGCTTCGCAGTCGCGCTCTTCACCGACAACCTCGCCCTGGGCTTCATCGCCGGAGCTGCGATCGGCGCCGTGGTGGCCCTCCTCGTGGCCTTCGGCAGCATCACGCTCCGCCGATCCCAGGTGGCCGTGGGCTTCGTACTGACCTTGTTCTGCCGCGACCTCTCCTATTTCCTGGGCAATCCGGTCATGGGCGAGAAGGGCCCGCGTTTGGCCGAGCACGGCATCCCGCTGCTCGACCGCATCCCCGTCCTGGGCACCCTCATCTTCAGGCACGACATCATGACGTACTTCAGTTTCGTGCTGATCGTGTTCGCCTGGTGGTGGGTCTTCCGCACGCGGCCGGGTCTGACGCTGCGAGCCGTCGGCGAACGTCCGGCGGCGGCTTTCGCCCGGGGCGCCAAGGTGAACCGCCTCCGCTACGTGTACACGGTCGTGGGCGGAGCGTTGGTCGGCTTGGCCGGCCCCATGTACTCGCTGAGTGTGAAGGCGGGGTGGAAAGGCACCATCTCCGGTCTGGACGGGCTGGGATGGATCGTGTTGGCCATCGTCATCTTCGGGGCTTGGAACCCGGTGCGGGTGGCCTTCGGGGCCTACCTGTTCGGGCTGCTCCAGTGGCTCAGCGTCGTGCTCCAGCCAAGCCTCACCGGCATACCTTCTCAGGTGCTACAGGTGGCCCCCTTCCCGCTGATGATCCTCACCTTGCTGTTCGTCAATGTCGGCAACGCCGAGTGGGTCGACCGGATCCTTGCCTCCCTGCCTGAGGCCTCGCGAAGACGGGTGGCCAAGATCTTACGCTCGCTGCGTGTGGTCCAACCCCGAAGCCTGGGAGTGCCGTTCGAGCAGGATTAAGGCCCGATCACGCGTCTCTCCGGGGTTGGCCCCAGGTACAGTGAAGTGGTACCAATTTCGGCCAGGTGGATAGATGCCTGAGAGCGGCCCGCTGGTATGCTACGCGAGGCTGGATCACCACGATCGGGGTCCGGCACATTACAGCTCCAGGGGTGGCGCTAGACTGATGAGACGCATGTCCATGTTTTGGGGATGTTCGATTCCCGCACGCTTTCCGTTCATACTCGCCGGCCGTCACTACGCGCCTGCCGGCGGTTTCCGGACCTGAGGGCCATGGATCTCAGAGAGCACATCGACAGCACTCGCAGCCCATATGGGTTCCCCGCGCCGCAGGGTCTCTACGATCCCCGCAATGAAAAGGACTCGTGCGGGGTCGGGTTCGTCTGTGACATAGGGGGCAAGGCCTCGCACTCCATAGTGGAGCGCGGGATCGAGGTGCTCAACCACCTGCTGCATCGCGGGGCCGCCGGCGCCGACGCAGGCACCGGTGACGGAGCCGGCATTCTCGTGCAGATCCCACACCGCTTCCTCGAGGGCGCATGCCGCTCACTTGGGTTCTCACTGCCGCAGGTCGGGAGCTACGGGACAGCCATGATGTTCATGCCACTGGATCCGGACACTCGGATCGCCTGCCAGGCGGCCGTGGACAAGTCCCTCTCCGGCGAGGGTCTACGCGTCCTCGGCTGGCGCGAGGTGCCGGTCGAGCCGGCGGCGCTCGGCGAGGCGGCCCGGGCGACCCGTCCGGCGGTCTGGCAGTGCTTCGCCGATTCCGTGGGGCTGAGCGAAGAGGCACTCGAGCGCAAGCTCTACGTCGCCCGCAGGGAGTGCGAGAAGGCAGTGGCCGAGGCGCTGGGCGCCAACGCTCGCTTCTACGTTCCCAGCTTCTCGTGCCGCACCGTGGTCTACAAGGGGCTCATGATGGCGACCGAGATCCCGGCCTTCTACCTGGACCTGAGCGAGCCGCTGTTCGAGAGCGCCTTGGCCGTTGTCCACCAGCGCTACAGCACCAACACGTTCCCCTCCTGGGAACTTGCTCAGCCGTTTCGATACCTGGCGCACAACGGCGAGATCAACACCCTGCGCGGCAATCTCAACTGGATCCGCTCGCGTCAGTCGGAACTAGAGTCCGACCTGTTCGGCGCCGACCTCACCAAACTGTTGCCGATCATCGACGAGCGCGGCAGCGACTCCGCCTGCCTCGACAACGTGCTCGAGCTGCTCACCACCGGCGGTCGCGACATCCAGCACGCCGTGCTCATGCTCGTCCCCCAGGCGTGGGGGGCGAAGTACCCCATGGGGCCCGACCTGCGCGGCTTCTTCGAGTTCCACGCGGGTTTGATGGAGCCGTGGGACGGCCCCGCCGCACTCGCGTTCAGCGACGGCCATGTGGTCGGGGCGCTGCTGGACCGCAACGGCCTGCGGCCAGCACGCTATACCATCACCAAGGACGGGTTCATGGTGCTCGCCTCCGAGGCGGGGGTGCTCGACTTCCCGCCGGAGCAAATACGGGAGAAAGGCGCACTCCGGCCCGGGCAGATGATCTTGGTCGACTTGGCGGGACGCCGGGTCTGGAAGGATGTGGAGATCAAGACACGGCTCGCGCGGCGCCAACCCTACCGGCGCTGGGTCGAGGAGAACAAGATCTCGATCCACGGCTTCTTCGGCGCGGTCGCGCCGCCCACGCCCGAGACCGGCAGCCTGCTCCGCCGCCAGAAGTACTTCGGCTATACCCGCGAAGACATCAAGCTGATACTCGACCCCATGGCGATCACGGGCAACGAGCCGGTCGGCTCCATGGGGGCCGACGAGCCACTGGCGGTCCTCTCCGAACAGCCGCAGCTCCTCTACTGGTACTTCAAGCAGCTCTTCGCGCAGGTGACCAACCCAGCCATCGACTCCATCCGCGAGGAGTTGGTCATGTCGCTCATGACCTTCCTCGGCACGCATGCCGACATCCTGGTAGAGGGCCCCCACCAGGCGCGGCTGATCAAGCTGAGCCACCCCATCCTCTCCAACGAGGACCTGGCCCGCATCCGCCGCCTCAACATCCCCGACTTCGCCTGCCGCACCCTCCCTATCGGCTTTCCCGCCGACGGCGACGGCACGGCGCTGGCCGCCGCCCTCGACGATGTCTGCGGGCGGGCGGAGGCGGCAGTGGCCCGAGGCGAACGCATGCTCATCTTGAGCGACCGTGACCTGCCGGACGGCACCATGGCCATCCCGGCCCTGCTGGCTGTGTCGGCGGTGAACCGCCACCTGCTCAACTCTTCGCGGCGTACGTCGGCAAGCCTGGTCGTAGAGACGGGCGAAGCCCGTGAGGTCATGCATATCGCCCTCTTGCTCGGCTACGGCGCTTCAGCCATCAACCCCTACCTGGCCTTCGAAAGCGTCGCCGACCTGGCTCTGCGGAACCGCCTGAGCAAGGACGTGGGTGTGGCCAAAGCCGTGGAGAGCTACATCAAGGCCCTCTGCAAGGGCCTGCTCAAGACCATGTCGAAGATGGGCATCTCCACCCTGCGCAGCTACCGCAGCGCCCAGGTGTTCGAAGCGGTGGGCCTTAGCCACGACGTCATCGACCGCTACTTCGGCGGCACCGCATCGCGCATCGAAGGCATCGGCCTCGATGAGATCGCAGCCGAGGCTCGGGCCCGCTACCAAGCGGCCAACGAGGACGAGTGCACCGCTCCCCATATCCTGGGCAGCGGCGGCCACTACAGCTATCGCGCAGACGGCGAGCGCCATCTGTGGAGCCCCGAAACTATCGACTACATCCAGCGCGCCTCGCGCACCAACGACTATGGTGTCTACAGGCAGTACGCCGCACTCATCAACGACCAGGAGCGGGCGCAGAGTACCCTGCGGGGCCTGCTGCGCTTCAAGACCGTCACGCCGGTGCCGCTCGACGAGGTCGAGCCCGAGAGTGAGATCGTCAAGCGGTTCGTCAGCGGGGCCATGTCCTTCGGCTCCATCAGCCAAGAGGCTCACGAAGCCCTGGCCATCGCCATGAACCGCCTGGGCGGCATGAGCAACAGCGGCGAGGGAGGCGAAGACCCCGAGCGCTACATCCCGCTGCCGAACGGTGACAGCAAGTGCAGTGCTATCAAGCAGATCGCGAGCGGCCGGTTCGGCGTCACGGCGGAGTACCTGGTCAACGCCCGCGACCTGCAAATCAAGATCGCCCAGGGCGCCAAACCCGGCGAGGGCGGACAGCTTCCGGGCTCCAAGGTCTACCCGTGGATCGCCAAGACGCGGCACTCCACCCCGTACGTAAGCCTGATCTCGCCGCCGCCGCACCACGACATCTACTCCATCGAGGACATCAAGCAGCTCATCTACGACCTCCGCTGCGCCAATCCCGCGGCGCGGGTGTCGGTCAAGCTGGTGTCGGAGGCGGGCGTGGGTACAGTGGCCGCGGGCGTGGTGAAGGCCCAAGCCGACGTGGTGCTCATCAGCGGCTACGACGGCGGCACGGGTGCCGCTCCCCTCTCCTCGGTGCGTCACGCCGGTGCGCCCTGGGAACTCGGCCTGGCGGAGACCCAGCAGGGGCTGGTTCTGAACGGCCTTCGCAGCCGGGTGCGCCTGCAGGTGGACGGCCAGCTGAAAACGGGGCGCGACGTGGTCATCGGCGCGATGCTCGGCGCCGAGGAGTTCGGGTTCGCCACCACCCTCCTCGTAGTCCTGGGCTGCGTCATGATGCGCGCCTGCCACAAGAACACCTGCCCGGCCGGGGTCGCAACCCAAGATCCGGAGCTTAGGGCCCTCTTCGCCGGCAAGCCCGACTACGTGGTGAACTACCTCACCATGGTGGCGCGCGAAGCGCGGGAGTATATGGCTGAGCTCGGCATCCGCAACCTGGACGAACTCCTCGGACGCTCCGACCTGCTGGAGGTCAACGACGCCATCACCTTCTGGAAGGCCAAGGGGCTGGATCTCTCC
>Ga0182021_10004282_pt1 | contig 16774 bp, 11 predicted proteins | sample 612E3MmetaG_FD_120493 | JGI IMG/M metagenome (GOLD analysis project Ga0182021, IMG submission 120493) | Permafrost microbial communities from Stordalen Mire, Sweden - 612E3M metaG (Illumina Assembly) | ecosystem: Environmental > Terrestrial > Soil > Wetlands > Permafrost | place: Sweden...
CGTTGCGCCGACTGATTCGGGTTGCAAGTTCATTCACTACATCGCGGCCAAGGGGATCACGTCGGGGTGCGGCGACGGCGACTACTGCCCGAGCCTGACGGTGGACCGCTGGCAGATGGCGGTGTTCGTGGCGAAGGCGATTGCCACCGGTCCCATCCCGGTTTCAGGCACGATTCCCGGCCTGGGTACCTACGACTGCGAGGCGGGCGGAACCTCGGTGTTCGGTGACGTGCCGCCCACAGACGGCGGCTGTCGGTTCATCCACTACATCGCGGCCAACGGGATCACCGCCGGTTGCGGCGGCGGCAACTACTGTCCCTCCACCACCCTCAACCGCGACCAGATGGCCGTGTTCATCACCAAGGCGTTCAACTTCAACCTGTACGGACCCTGAGAGCGGGCACCCAGGCCCCCCCAAGGCATCGGCCGGCATTCGGTCAGGTGGGGAGGCAGCGCTACTCCGTCGTACGACTTCACCGTCCGTCGTAGGCGTGGTGATCAAGTGCCGCCGGGGGCCTTGCCTTTACCTTGGCGACCTCAAGGTTTGGGCAGGGTGACCTTGAAGTGCACTTCGTATTGCCACGGCACGCCTTCGTGGTCCTGGGGGCCGTCGGTGCGCGCCGTTCCCTCGAGGAGCGTGTCCGTGAACGTCTTGGCCGTGAAGACGTGCATTCCCGACATTCCGTAGCGGCCCGGCTCGAGCCCGACGTGGTAGACGGCGGCGTTCTCGGCGGAATCCAGTTGCTTCTTCGCCGGAGAGAAGTGCAGCTCGAGCGCGTGCACCTTCCCCGCGCGCACGAGTCCGCCGATCGTGGCGATGCCGGCGTCGTCCTTCGGGATCGCCTCTGGCGGGACGGCGACGTCGCTGAGCAACACGAAGAGGTCCTTTTTGCTGGCATCGAAGAAGTTCGGCTTCCAGTAGGTATAGGCGTAGGCAAACTTGGTCGTGGCGGTTTTGACGGTGAACGTACCGCTCACCTGGTTCTGGGCGCCTGCGATGCCCGCCACGCCCAGGACCGCGACAGCCAGAAGGACCGCTCGGCGGCCCGGACCAGAGTGGAAGGAATGGCATGTGGTCACGTTGACACCTCGGCTTTCTCGCTCGCTGCGTTCGTGATGACCCCCGACGGACGGCGGCCGACCTTCCGCCCCATGTCCCGCCCACGGTGGGCGTGGCTCTCGACAGCGCGTACCCCGAACGACGGCCGCTTCCATGGTGCTATCAAGATGCAGCGATCGTAGGCCACCCTCTCGGCCCGGTCAAGGGAGGCAGCCGCTGCCTGCAGCAGTCCTATCGCCATCCGGCCAGCCGCCGGACCCCGAGCGCCGTCAGCAGCAGTGCGAACGCCGCGCCCAACAGCGCCGGGATCGGATCTCCGTCCGCGCGGCGCGCCTCTGCGATCGGCAGCGCCTCGCCGCCGCCTGCGGTGGCGCCCTCGCACCGACGGAAGGATGGGCGGCGCAGGAGCGACGAGAAAGGAGTGATATCGTGCAGCTGGAAAGCAGACGCAAGACCGTGGTGAGGGGGTCCGCGCCGCTCATGCCTCATTGTCTGACCGTGCGGGGTAGGCACGAGCGGCGGCTCGCGCGCGGATTCAACTCCCAAGAAAGGGAAGCCAATTGATGGTTACACCGCAGATTCCCTTCACGCCGATTCGTTGGTCTCTCTACGAACCGGCCGAGCTCTTCACGGGCTTCGTCCCCGCGAACCCCTCGTCGTACCAGGAGAGCCTGGACTTCAGGATCTACCGTCACTTTGTGATGGAGGGGGGAAGCACGCCCGGGAGTCCTTTTGTCGCGATGATGCAGGCCCTTCACGACAACTCGATCACGCAGGCGGTCCAGCAGGTGCGGCGGCGGAGAAGGATCGCGGGCATCATGGGCGCGCACGGGTTGAACCGGGACGCGCCGGGTTATCGCCAGATCGCCGAGCTTGCGCGCCTCCTGACACGTGCGGGGATCCTCGTGTGTACGGGCGGGGGTCCCGGTGCGATGGAAGCCGCGCACCTGGGGGCCGCTCACGCGCCGCTTCGGGACAGCGACCTCGATGCCGCGGTTCGCGCGCTCTCAGCCGAGCCGAAAGTGCCGGATCTGCGAGCGATCGTCGCGAGCGACGGGACCGTGGACCAGGGTCTGGTCGCCCAGGGATACAAATGGTTGAAGCCCGCCTATGACATTGCCCAGGGGCTTGCGAAGGTGGGAGCAGGGGAGAGCCTCGCCGTCCCAACCTGGCAATACGGGAGTGAGCCCTCGACGCCTTTCGCAACGATGATCGGCAAGTACTTCCAGAACAGCATCCGCGAGGACGGATTGCTTGCCGTTGCCAGGCAGGGCGTCGTCTTTTCGGCGGGAACCGCCGGGACCGTTCAGGAGATCTTCCAGAACGCCGCGCAGAACTTCTATCGGACCTTCGGCCACTTCAGCCCGATGGTCTTCCTGGGCGGCGAGCACTGGAGGACGACGTGCCCGGTGGACGCCTTGCTCCAGACGCTTCTCGAGAAGGACGACTATGGCAAATTCGTGCTCGTGACCGACGACATCAACGCCGCCGCGTCGTTCATCGAGAAGTTCGTCCCCCCGAACGGGGCGCCGTGACCCGCCGGAGAGTGAAAGAGAGTCGCCGCCGAAGGTAGGGCCTCGGAACCCCCGAGCCCACGATCCGGACTGGTTGCCTCGTCTGACGCCGCTCTTCGTTCATCGCGAGGCCCCCGAGCGCCGCGCGGAGGGCCGTGGCGAACCACGCGCCGACGTCGGAATCGTGTCCCCGCCCCAGCTCACGTCGAACTCCGCCGCCAAGGGTTGCAATTCCGGCACACGCTCGTATTCTCGAGGAACATCGAGACGGGGTGATGGCTGAAGAAGGAAGACCTGAGAAGGCACCAACCTCGGCCCGGCGGCGCCTGGCCCCTCGGAGGGCTGTCCATCCCCGTTCGGGCGCTCGCGCCCGCCGCGCTGGCGTTTCCCGCGGGGGACGCGCTCGCGGCGTATGTGTTCGCCCGGCAGCAGATTGGCTGGGATCGTCTATGATGATCGCTGGACCAGGTTCAAGAAGGGAATCTCGGTTGAGGGCACGATCATGAGAATACTCGTTGGTATCGTTGCGATGTTTCCTTTGGTGGGCCTCGGCGGCAACACCTATTCAACGAAGGCCGAGCTGCCGGAGCCTTCGACGAGCGTCGCGCCCGGGCGGCGGGCGCCTGACAGCCAGGCCGCCAACTGCCTCCTCGCACCCGTCGCCCGGCCCAAAAGAGATTTCTGGGTCGGTACAATCACGATAGAAAGGAAAAAGGAGATAAATCACCGCCGCGAGGGCAAGGCCAATATCAATCATGCCTTCATGAAAGGCGATGGACATTTCAACCAGCACGACGAGTACCACGAATCGTCCACCGTGACCATCACCATTGAACCCTGCCCTGACCCCTCCGTCTGCTGGGCCAGGCCTTCGGGGAAGGTCGAGTACTCTCTGAGCAGCACCCAATTCGTGCGTCGGACTCAACCCAGAGTCTGCCGCGGCGGGGCGAACTCGGTGATATCCGATTCGGAAAGCAGGACAAGGAACTCGTCCGCGAAGGGTCCGGTGAAGACGTTCGCCTCCGTATATTGGAGGGACGACGGTTGGCACGTGGAGGCCAGTGCCTTCGGCAACGACGTGAACTGCCAGACCGTGATCGTCGAGTCTTCGACGTCCGACCAGGGGTGCGGTGCGAAGCCCGTATCCGACAATCCCGACCCCACGACTGAATCCTGCAGTGCCGGCGATCCTCAAGTCAGTTTCTCCACGGGCAACACCGACCCGGCAGCTCGTCTCCTGGACGGTACGAAATCGCTCGAACACACTGCCAGACCGGACCCGCCAACGACGCCCAGCGGGACGGTCAACGAGGATCGCACCGTGATCTACCACCTGCGGCGGATCCAGGATCAAGGGGCGCCTGACCAGACGGATACCTGGTAGCAGGCCGTCGCGCCTCAGGCGACGCGCACGGGAATCCCGGAGGTACACGCGGCGGGAGCGTGTTGACGCAGTAGGGCACCAAGCTGGAAGAGGTGCCAGGTACGCATTCGGCTGACTTGGAGCTATGGCCTCTCATTTGCCGAGACTCCCTGCGAGACGGCGGTGAGGCTCGTCCAGTTGGTCGGCGCATCCAGGGCCCTCTCTCTGTCGGCTCTCCCGGCGGCGCACCCACAGGCTGACTCCATCCCGGCTCTTGACCACGCCCTTGCGCCCCGGCAGGCATAGGTGATTCACAGTCGCGGTGCGCTCGAGGCCCCCTCCACAGGAAGGTGAGACGGTGCTACCGGGTACCTATTTGCGGTTCAACTGGCGAGCTCTGCGCTATGCCGCAAACCGGGAGACCAACCTGCTCATGCAATCAGGTACCTATTCGGGACGGACCGCTCGACCGGTTAGGAGGCGCCTTCAGCCGTCTGGCGCCGAAGCGGTTCAGTCGTTGAGCTTCCAGAGCGTCGCGCGACCGAGCCGCCCGACCTCGCGGAAAGCACTCCCGTAGCGCTGCTGGAAGCGGGGAAGCTCGAACTCGAAGAGCAGTGCGAATACAGGCGTTCGGTGCTCCGCGACCTCTTGCGCCAGACGCCTCGCACTCGCAGGGTCGAGGATGTCGTCGCGAATCACGGGAAAGTGGCTGTAGGTGTAGACCGCCCCACTCACCTGCATGCAGGCGACGGCGGCATTCGCCGGAATCAGCCGCTGCATCCACGCCACGTCGCGAGGGTACTCGACGTCGCCGCGCTCGAGATGGATCACGTCGAACGAGCGCAGCCAGTGGAGCGAGGACACGCCAGCCCATACGAACGCACCGAGCAGCGCGCCGGCCAGCAACGGACGAACCGCACGCCGGGAGCTCCAGCGCCTGACGACCGATTGCTTCATGTCAAAGGCGGTCATGAGCGCACCCAAGAGCAGGCCGGGGATCCCAGGGAGGATGAACCGCAGGTACCACCAGGCGTGGTCGGAATGAAAATAGAACGAGTAGAACGCGACGAAAGGGAGAAACCACGCGGCAACGAGCAGATATCTGCGTTCTCGCCTGATCGCGAAGTAAAGGACTCCAAGCCAGAGCAGGAGGGCGAGCGGCGTCCAGAAGCGCGAGAGCCAGAGTGTGAAGTGCTCGAGTCGTGGCCAGAAGTACGAGAGTCTGAACTCCGCCGGCAGGTTCCCGTATCCGGTGGCGATCAGATGCCCGTAGGTAGGAGGTTGTAGCCCATGAAGGCAATCGCCACCGGTAGTCCGCCTGCGACGAAACCGAGAAGCGTCCGCCGGCGCCAATCCAGCGCCACCGCGATCGCCAGCACGAGCAGCGCATCAGTAGGCCTGACGGTCACGGCTATTCCGAAACCAAACCCGGCGACAGCGGCGAGGAAGCCTGATCGGCGGGAGGCGATCGCGAGGGCCATCACCGCCGCACACCACGCCGTCGCCAAGGCGTCGCTGAACAGGCCCGTGTAGAACATGAGGCTGACAGGCAGGAGGGCGAAGAGAACGACCGCCGCTACTCCCCACCAGGGCGGCAGCCCGAGGCGTCGTGCCAGGTGATAGATCAGGAGGAGCGTCGCGATCCCGGCGAGCACGTTGACGAGGACGCACGCCTTGTCCCAGCCGACGAACGGCGCTGCGAGCGCGAGGTGGAGTGGCAAGCCCGGCTCGTACCCCGGAACCAGTTCGCCCGGCCGCTTGCCCGGGGAAAACCCGAGCGGACCGAAGATGGAAGGGTTGTAGGTGCTCATCGTCACGCCGGCGACCGGCCTGAGCTCCCAGGTCGAGTGGCCGCTGGCCAGCAGGCGAGCGAGGTTGTAGTACCCCGAACCGTCCGATCCCGATGAGACGCCCGAGCCGTGGCGCACGACGACGACAGTGCATGCCATCACGATGACAGCGAGCGCGCAAATCGCCGATCTCTCGCTGATACGCCCTACCTTGGCTCCTGCTCGCGCGGTCAGTCCACCCAAGGCCGTGGCACGCCGACGTGCAAGCTCGACGACGCCAGGCATGGTGCTGACGCTCGACCGCCGGCCGAGGTGTGCCAGGCCGCGAACGAAGGGGGCCAGAAGACGGCGGACGCGGCGCGGCTGGATAGGACTTTCCTTTGTCATGCGGGCCGATGCTACCCGGGGTAGGGGAGATGTCAAGGTCTCAGCAAGACTTGCAGCTCGGGGTCGGTCGGAGCCACAGGGAGGGAAGGGGGAAGGGGGCCAGGCCTGCGTAGTTGCGTATTTGTCAGTGGAGCAGGTTTGGCAGACGATGGCTTGCAAGGCGCGTCCCTATTCCCCGGTCTGGCCAGACCGCGCTGTGCGGCGATGCGGTGCCGCCCGGATTCGGCGTCTGCCCGCCAACTCGAGGTTTTCCGAGGCTGACTGGAACTGGAACCGAACAACGCAACAACGCAACAACGCAAGCCTGACCCCAACACCAACACCGGCGCCTGAACGCCGTCCTTTATTCAGCGAGTCTGATGTGCGACGATCGGAGGAGTCGAGGGTAGCGGAAAGACGCGGATCGTTCCACCGACGACTCGTGGGCGGGCGGAGAGGTGGGGATGATCGAGGTCATCAAGTCGAAGCTGTGGCGGCTCCTGCAGGAGAAGGACGTCTCGCTCGCGATGCTGCTCGACTCCGGCGGCCGGATCCTGTGGCACCGTGGCCGGTCGGTCTCCGGGAAGACCATCGAGAGCGGCGAGGGCTTCCCGAAGAGCGCGATCCGCGAAGCGATCAGTCGCAGGGACGCGCTCCACGAGGACGACGTGGTGGTGACGTCGTACGGCGACGACCTGCCGCAATCGGCGCGGGTGCTGTACGTGAAGAGCCTGGTCATCCTGCCGATCGACGAGACGTTTCTCCTCTATGTGGACAGCGGGAGCAAGTGCTCCTTCTCGCCTGCCGATCGCGAGGTGTTCAAGGTGCTGGGCGAGCTGCTGCGCGATACGCTGGGGACGATCAAGCGCGACGAGATGGAACCTGGCGGGATCACGGGGCCGAGCGAGGCGATGAACCGGGTGCGCGAGCTGGTGGTGCGCTACTCGCTGGAGGAGGACCCGGTGCTGCTCGTCGGCGAGACCGGTGTGGGGAAGAGCCACCTCGCCGGGCTGCTCCACCGCTACTCCGGCCGGACCGGCAGGTTGGTGGTGGCGAACGTTCCGTCGATCCCGGAGAACCTCTTCGAGAGCGAGATGTTCGGTCACGCCCGCGGCGCCTACACCGGCGCCAGCGAGCGCACGCACGGCCTGGTCCAGGAGGCCGAGGGCGGCACGCTGTTCCTCGACGAGGTCTCCGAGGTGCCCACGTCGTTCCAGTCGAAACTGCTGGCGTTCGTCGAGACGAGGCGGTACCGGGTGCTCGGCGAGACGCAGGAGCGGCACGCCGACGTGCGCATCGTGGCGGCGAGCAACCAGGACCTCGCCGCAGAGGTCAAGGAGAAGCGGTTCCGCAGCGACCTGTTCTACCGGCTCAACGTGCTTCCGATCGCGATCCCCCCGTTGCGGCAGCGCCCCGAGGATATCCGCGCCCTGGTGCGGCACCATCTCGACCTGCTGCGCGGCAAGACGGTCACCGACGCGTTCTGGACGGTGATGCTGCGCCACGGCTGGCCGGGCAACGTGCGCGAGCTGATCCACGTGCTCAAGCGCGCCGGGATCAGCCTGCCAGGCCCGGCGATCGGCGGCGAGATCGCGGAGCTGCTTGGGGCCGACGATGCGGCGCCGGCCGGCGCCGCGCGTGACGCGGTGGAGCGCTCCGACGCGGAGCTTCGCGCGGGCGGCTGCTTCTGGGACACGGCGTGGCGCAGCTTCCTCGACCGCGAGATCAACCGCGAGGAGTTGCGCGGGCTGCTGGGACGCTGGTACGCCGAGAGCGGCGGGAGCCTGCGCCGCCTCTCGCAGGCGCTGAACATCGCGGAAGGGGAATACCCGCGCTTCGTCTCCGCCCTCCACAAGTACGACGTGCATCCGGCCAGGCGCTGATCCCGTTTCTCGTTCAATAGCAGCGTTTTCGTTCATAGCGGCCGCGGGAGAGCCGTGGGGAGACCTGTCATCGCGAGGAGTCCCTCCACGGGTGGGACGAGGAACTATTTTCCCGACCCCGTAGCTATCCGGTTTCCTGTGTAGCGGCCGGCCGCTGGCCGGCCGTGGTTGCTCACTCGGGCAAAGGCCGGCCGCCCGGCGGGCGGCCGCTACAGACGGCGCCACGGTCATCGCGAAGAGCCCCGCCAAGGGCGGGAGAGGAGCGGCCATACCTTCGCGGGTATCGAACGCTACTTCCGGCGGTACCGGCTGATCTGCCTCTCGGTCAAGTGCCTCATCCGTGGCCTTTTCCAGAGGCGGCCTCGGCTGGCATCTCCTTTGCGTTCGCGACTTGCGGACGAAGCCCGGAAGGGGGACGAAATGGCCGATCAATTCATCACGAGGGACATGAAACGGAGCAACAGGAACCTGTTGACCACGGGCGTGATCTTCGCGCTCGCCGGGGCGCTTCTCTTTTTTGTGGCCAGCCAGAATGTGGGGACCGACCGCGCCCCCGCGCTGGTCTGGGGGATCATCCTGAGCTGCTGCGCGCTCGTGCCGCTGACCGCGCTTGCGTTCCGCCTGAAGACGGCCTGGCACCCAACCTGGCGCGCCGCGGCGCGGTACGGCGATCCGTACCTGCTCGACCTCGAGCTCGGTCTCGAGCTGGCCGACTCGGCAGTCGCGCGTGTCAAATCGCTGACCGTCACGCCGCACTGGCTGCTGCGACAGCGTATCTACGGGCTCGACCTGGTCCGCCTCGAGGACGTGATGTGGGCGTACAGGCTCGACACCCAACACTACGTCAACGGGATCAAGGGCGCGCGGACGATCGAGGTGAAGGTTCACACGCGGAACGGCACGATTCTCAAGGTCAAGGTCGGCCGCGAGCACCTGGGGCAGCGGATGCTTCAACAGATCCAATCCTGTGCCCCGTGGGCGGTCGTCGGTTATTCGGCCGCCCTCGAAGCGACGTGGAAGAGCCAGCGGGCGGAGTTCATCACTGTGGTCGACGGCCGAAGGGCTGCCGTCCCCAGCGACGCGCCGAGAGTACCGGCGCCGGTCGGAACGCCGACCGGCACGTTGTTGTACCCGTCGACCAAGGGCTCCGTGATCCTGCTCCTCGGGATCATCGGCGTCGCCAATCCGCTGGGTCTGCTCGCCTGGTTGCTCGGTCACATCGAGCGGCGCGAGGCGACCGGCGGCAGGATCGCCCCGAGCAAGGCCGTGAACCTGGGGTGGGCGCTCGGCATCGTCGACACGGTGTTGTTCGCCTTTGTCCTGCTGCAGCTCGTCCTTGCCCCGCATCAGCCGCCGGTGGTCCCCCGATGAGCGGTCAGGATGGAATCAGGCGCCGGCGTGCTCGGCCAGGCGCAGCTCCTCGATCCGGATGGCAAGCGCGGCATCGCTGGGGCGGCTCGCGGGGTCCTTCGACATCATCTCGAGAACCAGGTCGTTCAGAGGTCCGGGGATGTCGGCTCGGATTCGGGCCGGCGCCTCCGGCTCGTGGTCGAGGACGTGCTTGATGATGTCGACCGGGGTCTCCCCGAGGAAGGGTTTCTGCAAGGTGAGCAGCTCGTAGGCAATCACGCCGAGCGAGTAGAGATCGCTCGCCGCGGTGACGCTCCGGTCGGTGATCTGCTCGGGCGGGAGGTAGGCGATCGTCCCGAGGATCATGCCGGTCTGCGTGAGGCGAGTGAGCGACTGCGTCGTGGCGAGGCCGAAGTCGAGCAGCTTGACGACGTTCTTGCTGCCCTCGGTCTCGACGAGCATGACGTTCTCGGGCTTGAGATCGCGGTGGACGATGCCCTTGGAGTGGATCTTGGCGATGGCATCGGCAAGCTGCGCCATGACGTCCAGACAAAGCCGGATGGGGACCGCCTCCCCGCGCTTGATCACGTCCGCGAGCGAGGGGCCGTCGAGCAGCTCCATGGCGATGAAGAGCTTGCCGTCGTGCTCGCCGCGCTCGAAGATGCGAACGATGTTGGGGTGGTGGAGCTGGTCGACGATCGCGGCCTCGTTGATGAAACGCTTGCGGACCATCGGATCGTCCGACAGCTCGTCGCGGATGACCTTCACCGCGAATGGGCGAGCCCCGTGCGACACGTCCACGGCTCGGTACACGACGCCCATGCCGCCCGACGCGATCGTGTCCACGATCTTGTAGTGTCCGACGTAGCTGCGCTTCCTCCAGAAGGAGACGAGGTAGCGGAAGCGGCGGAAGAGAAGCAGGATCGCGCCGACCGCCAAGCCGGAGACGGCCAGGAGCAGCCCTGCGAGGAGGCGCGTGCGGCCAAGCTCGAGCCGCCGGATCTCGCCGTCCTTCTTGAGCAGATCGTTGTCCTTGCCCAGCAGCTCGATTTGGCGTTTGCGGGCGTCGGCCTCGTATTTTTCCTGCAGCTCGGCGATCGTGCGATTCCTCTGCTGGTCGAGCATGGCCGCCCGGGCTTCGCTTGACAGGACTTGGTTTTCGTAGGCTTTCCTGTAGTCGCCCTTCGCTTCGAAGCACTGAGCCATCAAGAGGTATACGGTGTCGAGCGCCTCGTTGGACCTGGTGTCCTTGCCGATGGCCAGCGCCTTCTCGAGGTACGCGAGCGCATCGTCGGGCCGCTTTTCGAGCAGGTAGATATCCGCGATGTTGTGGTACGTGTCGGCCAGCTTGGGGGAACCGCCGATCTCCTTCTTCAGCTCGACGACACGGAAGTAGCGGCTCAGCGCGTCGTCGTAGCGCTGCCGTTTCTTGAAGACGATGCCCATGTTGTTGAGGGCGTCGGCCTCGATGACCCGGAGCTTGATCTCGCGGCCGATCGCGAGTGCCCGCTCGAAATACTTCAGCGCCTCACCGTCCTGCTCGAGCTTCTCGTACGTGTTGCCGATGTTGTTCAGGACCTTGGCGGTCCCGGCCTTCTCGCCCAGCTCCTCGAACAGCGGCAGCGCCCGCACGTAGTAGTCGCGCGCCTTGAGGTGGTCCCTGAGCTGGCTGTAGATGTTGCCGACGCTGTTGAGGTTGTTGGCGATGCCGATCTTGCGTCCGAGGGACTCCTCGAGCCGGAGCGATTCGAGGTTGTACTCGAGCGCCTTCTGATAGTCGCCGACGGTGTTGAACAGGACGCCGAGGTTGTTGGTGGCGGCCGCCGTCCCCTTGGCGTCGCCGAGCTCCCGGAAGATGGCGAGCGCTCCCTGGCCTGCGTTGATGGCGGGCCACACCTTGCCCCCGGCGGAGAGCATAATGCCGCAAAACCCGAACGTCCTTGCGGTCTCCGGCCGGTCGCCCAGGTTGGTGAACAGCTCGTTGGCGCGTTGCATGTGCGGGAGACCTTCGGCGCTTCTCTCCAGGACCATGAGAGAAAGGCCGAGGTTCTTGTGGGCGAACGCCTGGCCGCGAACGTCTTTATGCTGCTCGGCGAGGCCCAGCGCGCGCCGGCCAAGCTCCAGTGCCCGCCTCGGGTCGCGACGGGCCAACAGTGCGGCGAGCTCGTTGAGAATGCCGATCTGGTCCTTCTCCGATGCGACCGCCAGGCGCTGCTCGAGAGCCGCGACCGGATTCTCGGCCTGACCTGCGCGTGCGGCAGCTGCGAGGGCGATCAGCCCTGCCACGCCCAACAGGACGCAGCGCACCCGGGTCTTTGCCGTCATGTATCCCTACGCATTGGTCCTTATAGCGCAGTCGTGCGCTGCGTCTCAACTACGTGGCGTGAGATATCTCCCCAGGTATCGGCGATACCATCTCAGGTATCTATGGCTGTCGGAACGGTCGCGCTCGCTCCGCGGACTCTCCGCTTTGGCCGGCTATCCTGTTGCAGGAGAACGCTCAGAGCGAACAGGACGAGCTTGGCTTGCGCCTTGCTAAGCTCCGATTTCGAGGTTGCAACGGTTCCCTCGCGGTTCTCGGGGGTGTCGTGATGAACGAAGACGCTACGTTTGGACGAAAAGCGGTTTGAGATGAAAGAGACGAGGTGGACCATGTCGAAGGTAGCGTGCAGTCGTACCTTGAGCCGAGCGCTGACCGCTGTCTCGCCGGTGTTCGCAATGGCGCTGGTCAGTCTAAGCAGCCCGACGCTCGCGTCCGGCGTGGGGCCGGCCCGCGTATGCCGAGGCCGATCGGGGGCATCCGTGGCGTTCGCTCCGACCACGGCATCGCCGCTCCCCGCTGCTGAAGCTTCCGGTGGGCCCGAATGGCTCTCGCTCCCACTCTTCGGCGGCGAGATGACCTCGATTGCCGTGGACCCGGGCAACGCGCAGGTCGCCTATGTCGGCACGCGCGATGCGGGCGTGTTCAAGACGACCGATGGCGGAGCATCGTGGCAGCCGGCCCGCATGGGGCTGACCATCACGGCGATTCGCACCCTCCGCATCGATCCGACAAATTCGAGCACGCTATGGGCCGGCACCGACTTCGACGGCGTCTGGAAGTCGATCGACGCCGGTGCGACCTGGGCGCCGACCGGCACCGGCCTCCCGGCCTCCATGGTCGTTTTCAACATCGCCATCGACCCAGGCCACGCCGGAACTCTCTACGCCGGGCTCGCGGGAGGGGTCGCCTTCTCCATAGGCGCCGTCTTCAAGTCGGTGGACGGGGGCGCCACCTGGCAGCAGAAGGACGCGGGCATCCCCCGCTACGACCAAGGATACCCCTACACCAACGGCGTCTTTGCCCTGGCCCTGAATCCCGCTCGGCCTGCCGAGCTTGCGGCCGGCACCGAGCTTGACGGCGCGTTCCACTCGACCGACGGCGGCGAAACCTGGACGGCGATCAACGGCGGCGTGCCGTTCATGCCCGGGTCGATCGACTCGCTCGAGGAGATCGAGGCTCTGGCGTTCGATCCCTATCACGCGGACCGGCTGACCGGCGTCATCTACGGGCAGTTCTATAGTTTCGACTCCGGGACGTGGGTCCAGCGGTCGACGGGCTACGAGTTCCTCGGGTTCATGTCGTCGCGCCTCTACTTTCATCCCACGAAGCCGGATGTCCTCTTCGCGATCGCGGGTACGGGTGGTTTCAACACGAGCACGGATGGGGGGGTCGACTGGACAGAAGGGAACTTGGCAGTCATCGATGTAGGCCTCAGTCCCGGCGAGCCGAACACCATTTTCGCCGCGCGCGACAACGCTTACACGAGCCCCGGCGGCGTCATGAAGTCGCAGGACCTCGGGAAGACCTGGTCGGAGGTCTCGCAGGGGATCACCGCGATCGAGGTCCAAAGCGTTGCCCTCGACCCGCACGACCCGCGCGCGATCTACGCGGGCACCGGCACCGGCTTCATCTTCGCCAGCCACGACGGCGGGCAGAGCTGGACGCAAGCGCTTTGCGGATCTTCGTTGAGTGCCTTCAATTTCGGAGAGGTCTACTCGATCGTGGTGGACCCGCGCAACTCCCAAGTGGTTACCGTGGCCACTGATCTCGGTCTCTATCGCTCCGCCGATCGCGGCACGACCTTCAGCGAGGTCACGGCGGTCTCCGATCCGCTGGTCGTTACGGCCGCGCGTGGCGCCAGCCAGTCGGTCTACTTCGTCGGGTCGTTGTTCGGGAACGGCATCTACCGCAGCCTCGATGGCGGTACCACGTGGGAGCAGAAGAATGAGGGGCTGCCTCTCTTCGGTGGCTACCTCAACCCCGTGTTGGCGGTCGCCATCGATCCAAACGACGACGGGACGGTGTGGGCAGGGACGCAGTATGGCGGCGGCATCCTGCGCACCACCGACGGCGGTGAGCACTGGCAATCGAGCGGCCTCGCGGACGAGAACTTCGTCGAGGCGATCTCGGTGATGCCCGGCAACAGCAGCGAGATCCTCGTTGGCGCGGGGTTCTGGAGCGGCAACATCTACAAGTCCATCGACGGCGGCACGACCTGGGAGAAGAAGCTATCGGATATCGGCTTTGTCAAGTGTCTCGTCCGCGACCCGCGCGACTCGAGTGTGGTCTACGCGGGCAGCGAGGGGTTTGGTGTCCTTCGCTCGATTGACGGCGGCGAGACGTGGCAGGATTACTCGGGTGCGATCTTCTACCCCCTTGTCTACTCCCTGGCCATCAGCAATGAGGATCAGCCGCTGCTGCTCGCGGGCAGCTACGGCGCCGGCGTGTACGCGACCCACCCCTCTTCGAGCAAGACGCCGTTGCGCGTGCGACGGAAGCTCCACCGCTGACGGAGGGGATTCCTTGCACCGTTTGCCGTAGGGGAATCTCTGTCACTTCGAGGCCCCTGGGGGGTCGAACCAGTTCCGTGAAACGGCCAGACCGCCGCGGTGTGCAGCGAGGGGGCGGAATGTCGCCGAGAGAGCCGCGGCCGTAGGGGCGCCTCGGAGAGGCTCCTAGATCTCGGTCCTGCGGTGTGCGATCAAGCGCAGCAGCCGGGTGATGCCCGCGTGGAGCAGCGCATAGACGATGATCGCAATCACGATCGGCAAGACCAGGGTGAAGCCACCTGCCGATGGGCTTGCGACGATCCCGCGGAACAGGGAGTAGAAAGGATCGGTCACGGTTCGAATCAGTTGCACGAACCCGTTGCTTGATTGAGCTGCAATCAACGCGAGCACGAGTCGAATCGCGAGCAATGTGTAGACGACGTAGAAGAGATAATCGATGATTTGCGAAATGCGCGCGAGGACGCGCGCACGTCTGACTTCGCGATCCGTTCCGACGACCTCGCCGATGGCCTTACCGCGGAACCGTCCGGCGACCTGGTCCATCTCGTGCGCTTCGGCGCCGGTCGTATGCTCGGCACGCTCGGCGATGTCGGCATTCACATCCCGCTCGACCTGCGACTTCATCGACTCGTGTTGAGCCACACGGCGGGCTTCGTCGGCGGTCAGTTTGTTGTCTTCCATCGCATCCTCCCGTGTTGAACCCTGGGCTCGAGAGCATGTTCCGGGTGCTCGAGCGATCGCACCGTATCGGCGCTTGCAAAGGCCAGCGGCGAAGCGATGGAAAGCTCGCTTCGCCTCTGGCCGTCGGCAGGCAGGTCATCCGCCGGCTGTGTTTCGGAACGGACCAAGTTGTTGTGAGGTGCAGGGCAACGCCCTACAGACGTCGCCGTCTGCTGTAGTAGTAGCCACCACCTCCGCCAAAGAGAAGAACCAACACAACGATCAAGAGGATCAGCGTCATAGTCTCTCTCTCCCTTCGAGTTCGTCAGTGAGCTGCCAATTGGATCTCGAACGCGTTTCCAGAGTAGGCCTCCGGCCCCTCACCCGGAAGCGCACTTTGTACCCAGGAGCGAAGCCACCACTCAGGTAGAAACTACCCGCTCTGCCTCGAAGGTGTAGCGGATAGGAAGTGCCTTAGGAACTATCTGCCCCCAGGAGAAAGGCCACGCCGGCTTGCGGCGGGAGATCCGCTCGGGCCGGCGACACAGGCACCACGAGCCCGGACGCTCCCAACGGCATTGCCGCCCGGACGGTTTCTCATTTGCAGGTCAGATCTTGACATTCCTGTGCGAGTGTCGCATGGTTATACCAACTAATCCGGTGGTGAGCGGCGAGAGGAGGAGAGAATGGCACGGCATGTAAGTGCAGTCCTCGGAATGTTGTTCCTTGCGCATGCAGCGGCGGCGCAATTCACGCAGCAGGGGAACAAGCTGGTCGGCACGGGCGCCGTCGGGGCTGCCAATCAGGGGTCGGTGGCGATCTCGGCGGACGGGAACACCGCCATCGTAGGCGGGTGGGCTGACAACTCGCAGGTCGGTGCCGCGTGGGTTTTCGCTCGCACCGGCGGGGCGTGGACGCAGCAGGGCAACAAGCTGGTCGGCACAGGCGCCGTCGGGAACGCCGGGCAGGGCGCCTCGGTGGCGATTTCCGCGGATGGGACCACCGCCATCGTCGGAGCGCCCGGCGACAACTCCTATGCCGGCGCCGCGCTGGTGTACACGCGCGCCGGGGGGGTGTGGTCTCAGCAGGGGAGCAAGCTGGTCGGCGCGGGCAGCGCCGAACTGGGCACCGCGGTGGCGATCTCGGCTGATGGCAACACCGCCATCGTTGGCGGGTCCCACGACCAATCCGGCCTCGGCGCGGCGTGGGTGTTTACCCGCAGCGGGGGGGCGTGGTCGCAGCAGGGTGGCAAGCTTGTCGGCACGGGCGCAGTCGGGACCTCCGTTTTGCAGGGCCAATCGGTGGCAATCTCGGCGGACGGTAATACCGCCGTCGTCGGTGGGTACGGCGACAACTCCTCTGTCGGTGCCGCGTGGTTGTACACGCGCAGCGGTGGGGTCTGGTCGCAGCAGGGGAGTAAGCTGATAGGGACAGGCGCTGCCGGGGCAGCCCAGCAGGGCAGGGCGGTGTCGATCTCGGCGGATGGGAACACCGTCGTCGTCGGCGGGCCCGACGACGACTCCTCTGTCGGCGCCGCGTGGGTGTTCACGCGCAGCCGCTTCGGGTGGTTCCAGGAAGGCGGCAAGCTCGTCGGCACGGGCGCCGGCTCGAGTGCCTCTCAGGGCATGGCGGTGGCGATCTCGGCGGATGGGAACACCGCCGTCATTGGAGGGCCCGAGGACGCCCCGATCGGCGCGGCGTGGATCTTCACGCGGAGCCTCGGGGTGTGGTCGCAGCAGGGCAGCAAGCTGGTCGGCACGGGTCAGGTTGGGCGCGCCTACCAGGGTCAGTCGGTGGCGATCTCGGCGGACGCCACCACCGCCATCGTCGGCGGGTGGGACGACAACTCAGGTGCCGGCGCCGCGTGGATCTTCTCGGTGCCCGCCTACGTCGTCTGGGTGCCGGTGGCGAGCCACAACGCCGGCAAGAACAACAGCCAGTGGCGGAGCGACCTC
>Ga0182021_10004283_pt1 | contig 16774 bp, 9 predicted proteins | sample 612E3MmetaG_FD_120493 | JGI IMG/M metagenome (GOLD analysis project Ga0182021, IMG submission 120493) | Permafrost microbial communities from Stordalen Mire, Sweden - 612E3M metaG (Illumina Assembly) | ecosystem: Environmental > Terrestrial > Soil > Wetlands > Permafrost | place: Sweden...
CTCCACCGGGAAGGGATGCATATTGATATTTCCGTACGGACAGTTGCTGGCGCACAGCCCGCAGCCGATGCACCAGTCTTCGATGATCACTTCCAGTGAATTACGCCGTCGGATCGATCCCACCGGGCATCCCACCATGCATAGCGGATCGCGGCACTGCCGGCAGGAAGTAGCCACTAGATACTTGTCGAACCTCAGACCCTCGCGCACCAACCGGGTCACGCCGTCATGCGCATCGGCACAGGCGCGAACGCACTGGTCGCACCGTGTGCAGCGCTCCAGGTCTAGCACCAGCAGGCTCTGCGCTTCCATCAATCCCTGCGCCAGGAACTGGTCCACCGGGACGTTCTGCACCTGGACCGCGCGGCTGCGGTTTTCATCAATGCGCTTCTGCGCGACCGCTTCCAGGCTGCGCCGCACTTCCGGAAACTTGTCTGCCATCAAGCGGAAATCTTCCGCTGAGATGCGGACCGCCTCCACGTGATCGAGCGCCGTACACGTTGCGGTGCGCGGAGTTCCACTCAACAGTGCAATCTCGCCGAAGTATCCGCCGCGCGCCAGGTACGCCAGGACCAGTTCGCCGCCCGGGCGATCCTCCGCCACACGGACGAATCCAATGCGGACCAGGTAGAAGCTGTCTGCCACATCACCCTGCCGGCAGATCACCTGCCCCGGACTGAAGCGGATCAGTTCGACGTGCTCGCGCAGGTGGTCAATGAAATCAGGCGTGAGTGAAGCGAAGATCGGAATGCTGCGCAAATGTGAATCGAGCGCGCGCGTCCGGTAGTTGCTCTCCAGTTGCGCGCGGAAAGTCTTGTTGCGTTGCAGGATGTCGAGCACGTTGCGCAGCATTTCGAGCATCACGCAATCGGTCTTCGCCCGCACCGTCGCCGAGCGCGGATAGTAGCTCATGCACGTCATCTCGCCGAACAGTTCGCCCGCCCCCAGTTCGGCGATTGGGCGGTCGTAGGGAAGGTCCACCGAGGCGTCAATTGGAATAAACGCGCGGTCGCTCTCCTCGCTGCGCCGGTCCTCTTCGCGCGGCGTGAGCAAACTCTTCAGCCGCGAGAAGAAACCCCGGCTGCTGCCCTCGGTCTTGACGTGTGCCACCGGACTGGCCAGGAAGACTTCGGCTGTCCCTTCCATGATGTAGAACGCGGTCGAACCGAACTCGCCCTCGCGGCAAACGGTCTCCCCCGCGCGATAATGCCGCTTCACGATCGCTTTCTGATTCAGTTGCAGGAATGTTCCGGAAACATTCTGAAAAATGGGCAGGTCCAGCAGTTCGGTAGGGTCGAGAACGTCGCCCGTCCCCAACTCGGTGCCCACCACCCGCTTATTCGTCAGCGCGCCGGTGGGACACGACACCATGCACTCGCCGCACGACACGCACGACGACTCGCCCATGGGCAGGTTGTTATCGAACGAAATCCCCGCCTGGTATCCCTTGCCACGCCGCGCCAGAACCCAGTTGTGCCGGATGTCATCGCATCCACGAATGCAGCGGTCGCACAGAATACACGCCTCATGGTCGACCGCAATGACCGCCGACGAATCGTCTTTCCCTCTCGGAGTCGCGCGCTTCGGGAAGCGGGAGGTCTTTATTCCCGCCTGTTCTGCCAACGCTTCCAGTTCACAGTCGCCGGAATGCTGCTGGCGAGTGCAGGGCGCCGGATGGTCCGACATCAGCAGTTCCACCAGCATGTGCCGAGCCGCCTGCACACCCTCGGTCGCCGTCTTGACGGTCATCCCCGGCTCGCACTGCCGGATGCACGAAGCCGCATACACGCGCTGCCCCACGTCCACCACGCAAACGCGGCAAACGCCCACCGGAGTTTCATTCTGCTGATGGCACAACGTGGGGATGGAAATTCCCTGCATGCGAGCCGCATCGAAAATTGTGGTTCCGGCAGGCACCGTGACGCTCTGCCCATCGATCGTCAACTGCACACCGGGAGGTGTCTTTGTGCTCACCGGCGTCCTCCCGTGAAACAAACGCCCGCCGCGCAGCGTTTCTGCTGCAAGTGTTCATTCACCATTTCTGGAAAGTGTTTCAGCACGGAAGCAATCGGCACCGGAACGACCTGTCCCAGCCCGCAAATCGAAGTCATCTTCATCGCCGACGAAAGCTCGTCGAGCAGTTTCAGGTCTCCTTCAGCCGATCGGCCGTCCGTCCAACCAGTCAGCATCTCGACCATCTTCTGTGATCCGACCCGGCAAGGAACGCACTTTCCGCAAGACTCATTGCGATAGAAGCGCACGGCATTCAGCGCCATGTCGAGCATGCAGCGCCCTTCGGCGCACACCACAATCGCGCCCGATCCGACCATCGATCCAGCCGCTGCCACCGCATTCCAATCCAAGGGCAGATTCGTCATCGAAGCCGGGAGGTATCCCGACGACGGCCCTGAGGGCGCGAAGCCCAGCAACTGCCGGCCGCCGCTAATTCCGTCGGCGTATTGAAAAATCAAATCCGCGTAGCTCGTTCCCATCGGAACTTCGAATACGCCCGGGCTCTTCACATCCCCGCTGATTCCGACAAACTTCACTCCCAGCGCCCCGTTCTTTCCCTGAGCCTTATACCAGTCCACCCCACGCGCAAGAATCGCCGTCGCCAGCGTGAACGTTTCGACGTTATTGATCGCCGTAGGCTGGTTCCACAACCCATTCGTCCCCGGAAACGGCGGCTTGTTCCGCGGCTCGGCCCGCTTCCCCTCGATCGCTTCAAGCAACGCGCTCTCTTCCCCGCAGATGTATCCTCCGGGACTGACAAAAATCTCCAGATCGAACGACAAATCCGACCCCAGAATTTTCGCGCCGATTAATTTCTCCTGGTAACAGCGCCGGATCTCGCGCTCCAGAATTTCTTTCGGCTCTTCGTATTCGTGCCGGATGTAGAGAATGCCTTGCTTCGCCCCGGTCACCAACCCGGCGACGATCATGCCCTCAATTACCAGCCACGGCACGGTCTGCAGGATGAACCGGTCCTTGATCGTCCCTGGCTCACTTTCATCCGCATTGCAAACGATATACTTCCCTGCTCCGCTGGCGTTACGAACGATCTCCCACTTCATTCCCGTGGGGAAGCCGGCCCCACCCATCCCGCGCAGCCCGCTCGCCTTCAGGGTGGCAATCACGCCCAGGAAGTCGCGTGTCTCCAGGAGTTTCCGCAATACCGCATACGTAGGCGCGCCCTGGTACGGATCGCACTGCACCGAAGCATGCAGATGCTCGCGCGATTCAGGCGGAAGCTGTCCACCCGAGAGCAGGTCGCGCACCATGCCCACGGCCGCCGGGCCACTCGCGCCCGAGTAGATCATCCCGTTTACGCTGACCGCCGGAGCCTTGTCGCACCGCCCCAGGCACGACACATCGCCCAGCACAACTTCCTCCGGCCGCGATCCACCAAACGCCTGTTGCAGCGCCGACTTCAGTTCGGTCCCGCCCCGCAAGTGGCAGCTCATATCGCCGCACACGCGCACTTCCGCCCGCGGAGGCGGAGCCAGCCGAAAATGCGGATAGAAACTGACCGTGGCGTGGATCTGGCTCAGCGGAATCTTGATTCGCTCCGCCAACAGGCGCAGTTGCTCGCCCGGCAGATACCCGAATTCGCGCTGGATGGCGTGGAGTTCTTCGTACACCCGGGCTGTCCCCAGATCTGTTTTGCGTGAGTGTGAAATCTTAACTTGGAAACCCGTTCCCGCCGACGCAAAAATCGCACCCTAGTAACCTCGCTGCTACCCCTCGGCTGCGCTATTTCTTGATTTCAGCTGCAAGGTTGGATATAGGTACTATCGCTGCTCCAGCTCACACTCAAACTGCGCGATAAGGGATGGCTACGCCTGATGCCTGGGACTCGCAAGCTTCGGCGGGCGGTCGAATTGTTGATGATCGTTCTCTGTGCCAGCTGTTTGATGCGGCCGCAGACCCGCGAACCCGCGCCTATCGGCAAGTACAACGGTCCCGGAGGATGCGCCGCCAGCAGTTGCCACGGCAGTATCTCGCCGAAGACCGTTCTGCGCATTCCGCAAAACGAGTACAGCATCTGGGCCGGTCAGGACAAGCACGCCCGCGCCTATCAGGTGCTCTCCAATGACGTCTCCATCCGGATGGGGCGCATTCTGAACCTCAAGACTCCTGCGGAACAGAACGAGAAATGCCTGGCCTGTCATGCGCTCTCTGTCCCACCCGAACAACGCGCGCAAACCTTCGACATCAGCGACGGCGTGAGCTGCGAGCATTGCCATGGCCCGGCGTCGGGATGGCTCGGCCCGCACACCGTCAAAGACTGGGAGAACAAGACAGGCGACCAAAAAGGCCAGCTCGGCATGTGGGATCTGCGCGACCTCGCGGTCCGCGCCCACAACTGCCTGCATTGTCACGTCGGCAACTATGACAAATCCGTCGATCATCAGATGATCGCCGCCGGACATCCCGATCTGACCTTCGAGCTGAACCTGTTCAGCGCCGTGATGCCCCGCCATTGGCGCGACTCGAAAGACATTCCGTGGTTCGGCACAAAAGAATGGGCGGTCGGCCAGAGCATGCAGTTCCGCGACAGTCTCCACCGTCTCGCCCGCCGCGCGCGCAGTGCGACGTGGCCCGAATATTCCGAACTCGACTGCTTCGCCTGCCATCACAGCCTGACCGCCCCGAAAGACAGCTGGCGTCAGGATGTCGGCTACGCCGGCCGCACACCGGGCGTCCCAGCGTGGAATTCCGCACGCTACGTGGTGTTTCGCTACGCCGCCGCGGAAACCGATGCCGCCACCTCAGCCAAACTCGAATCCGAAACTGCAACCCTCGCAGGATTGATGGGCCAACTCAGCGGCGACCGCGAGCAGATCGCCGCCTCTGCCGAGCGCGCGGCCGAACTCGTCCACTCCCTCGCCTTCAAACTTAACGGCCGTGCTTACGACCAGTCCTTCACCCTGCAAATCATGCGCCGCATCGCCGCCGACTCCCGCGCCATCTCGCAGCAAGGGCAGCGCGCGGCCGAGCAAGCCACCATGACGCTCGACTCGCTCTACAACGTTTGCAAGCAGAATGGCGCGGTCAACATCGAACTCCAGAGCGCCATCGCCGGATTGTTTACTCAAGTCCAGAATCCGTCGGCCTATAACGCCCCCGCCTTCGCGGCACAACTTCAAAAGGTTGGCGCTGCCCTCGGACGCAGCAGCGCCCAGGCCGGGAACTAGCGGTACCCGTCTTCAGCATGCCCATCCCTGCCAACACGCCCGAACATCAACGGCTGCGAGAACAGTATTCTGGCCCCGTTCAGCCTTGGCGGAAGTGGGGTCCCTACGTCGCCGAGCGGGCATGGGGCTCGGTACGCGAAGACTACAGCCCCTACGGCACCGCCTGGGATTCCCTAACCCACGACATGGCGCGCAGCAAAGCCTACCGCTGGGGAGAAGACGGCATTGCCGCGATCTGCGACCGCTACCAGGTGCTCGTCTTTGCTCTCGCTCTCTGGAACGGACGCGATCCCATCCTGAAAGAACGCATGTTCGGGCTCACCTGCGACGAAGGCAACCACGGCGAGGACGTCAAGGAATACTGGTTCTACCTCGACTCGACGCCCACCCACAGCTACATGCGGATGCTCTACAAATATCCGCAGGCCGAATATCCCTACGCACACCTGGTCGAGGAGAACCGCCACCGCTGGGGTGCCAATCACCCGGAGTACGAGCTGCTCGATACTGGGATCTTCGACCAGGACCGCTATTTCGATGTCTCCATGGAGTACGCGAAAGCTGCGGAAGAAGATATCTGCATCAGGATCGAAGCCATCAACCGCGGACCTGAACCCGCAACGCTCCACCTGCTGCCCCACTTGTGGTTCCGCAACACTTGGGGATGGACCGATCCCCGAGGCCGCGAGCCCATGATCCGCCTGAACTCCCAAAGGAATCGCAGACAGACCGACTCCCTCTGCCTCGTTGCCGACGATTCCGAAGCCGGCCCCATTGCCAATCTTCAGTTCCCGTACAAACTCGGCCGCCGTTTTCTCTACGCTGCCTCCGATGGCAAGCCCCTTTTCACCGATAACGAGAACAACGCCGTCCGCCTCTACGGGTCCGCGAACAATTCCAAGCGTTTTGTGAAAGATGGATTCCATCGCCACGTGATCCACGGCGAGGCGTCGGTAGAGCCAGCGCACTGCGGAACGAAATCCTGCGTGTGGTACCAGCGCACACTAGCGCCCGGCGAGTCATGGATGCTCCGTCTCCGGCTCTCGCCCAAAGAACTCGCAGCACCGCTGGCCGATATCGACGAAACCATCCGCACCCGCCGCGCCGAAGCTGACGTATTCTACGAAACCGTTCATCCTCCCAAAGCCAGCACTGAAGAACGCCGCGTGCAACGGCAGGCTCTTGCCGGCATGCTGTGGAGCAAACTTTTCTACTACTGGGATGTCAATCTCTGGCTCGAAGGCGACAATCCAAAATCTCCACCTCCCGACTCCCGCAAGCGCGCGCGCAACATTCATTGGCGCCACTTGAACTCCATGCGCATTTTGTCCATGCCCGACAAATGGGAGTTCCCGTGGTTCGCCGCGTGGGACCTGGCGTTTCAGTGCTTGACCCTGGCGCTCGTCGATCCCGCGTTCGCCAAGGAAAATCTCTGGCTGCTGCTGTTCGAACAATTCCAGCATCCCAACGGACAGATCCCAGCTTATGAATGGGAGTTCTCCGACCTGAATCCTCCCGTACACGCCTGGGCCTGCTGGAAGGTGTACGAACTCGAAAGGGACCGCACCGGCGTCGCCGACACCGCCTTCCTGGAGAAGTGCCTGCACAAGCTGCTTATGAATTTCGCCTGGTGGGTGAACCGGGTGGACAGCGAAGGCAATAACGTTTTTGAAGGCGGCTTCCTGGGCTTGGACAACATCGCGGTGGTTGATCGCGGAGAGAAATTTCCTGGCGGCGCCATCCTTGAGCAATCCGACGCCACTGGATGGATGGGCTTCTTCTGTCTCTACCTGATGAAGATCGCCCTCGAACTGGCGCGCACCAACCCGGTGTATGAAGGAGTCGCCACCAAGTTCTTTCAGCATTTCATCTACATCGGCAGCGCCATGAAGAAAATGGGCGGCCGCGATTATCAACTCTGGGACGAAAAAGACGGCTTTTTCTACGACGTCCTGCGCTACCCCAACGGCGAGTTTCACAAGTTCCGCTTGCGCTCGCTGGTCGGACTGATTCCGCTGTACGCGATCGCGGTTCTGCGACTAGACGAGCTCGCCCCTTTTCCCAGCTTCAAGAACGATGTTGAGTGGTTTCTGAAAAACCGCGCAGACTTGGTAGGTGACGCCTGCTATCGCGAAGGCCGCGCCGGCGAGCGCTATGTGTTGTCCATCGCTGCCCCGGAGCAGTTTGCGCGTCTTCTTCGCCGTCTCTCCGATCCGGCAGAATTCCTCTCATCCTATGGTTTAAGAAGCATCTCGAAGTATCACGAACATCATCCCTTTGAGTTTGCCGGCCATTCGGTTGGCTACGAGCCCGGAGAAGCGGCCGTCAAGATCAAGGGAGGCAATTCCAACTGGCGCGGCCCGATCTGGTTCCCTACGTCGTACTTGCTTATCAACTCCCTGCTGCGCTTCGGCCAGGCTTTGGGAGACAAAGTCCAGATCACCAGCGACGGCCGCAGCGTTACTCCCTCGGATTTCGCAGGAGAAGTGGCCAACCGCATGATCGCGATCTTCACGCGTGACAGCAAGGGGCACCGTCCCTCCTCCGGCGAGTACGCGAAGATGCAAACCGATCCGCACTGGCGCGACCTGGTCCTTTTCCACGAGTACTACCACGGCGACACCGGCAAGGGGATCGGCGCCAGCCACCAGACCGGCTGGAGTGGATTGATCGCCAACCTCATCGACGAATGGCGGCGCTGACATGGGACTCCGCCGTCGCCTCCTCTACGCGGCCATCTTGCTTCTGTTGCTGATCAGCTTCAGCACCCTCGGCTACCGCGTACTCGGCGGTCCCTCAATCGGCTTGCTGCAAGCGCTTTACATGGCGGTCATTACGCTCGCGGGCGTCGGCTACGGAGAAATTGTCGACACCGCCCACAACCCCGCGCTACGCATCTTCAACATGTTCATTGTGCTGTTCGGGGTGGCAGTCACGGTTTACGTGTTCTCGGTCGTGGCCGCTTTCCTGGTCGAAGTCGAAATTACCAACCCGTTCTGGAGACGCCGCATGCAAAAGCGCCTGGACGAACTCAGCGATCACTTTATCGTCTGCGGCCTGGGAGATACGGGCCGTTTTGTAGTCACCGAGTTGCAGAAGACGCAGACCCCGTGCGTGGTCATCGAGATTTCAGAAGACAACCTCCACAAGATGAAGGAACTTCACGGAGAAGTTTTTCGTGATCTCGCGTATGTGATCGGTGATGCCACCGAGGAGGAAGTCCTGGAGAAGTGCGGCCTGAGCTGCGCCAAGGGTCTCGTTGCAGCGCTGCCGCACGATAAAGACAATCTGGTCATCACCGTACTCTCCCGCCAGCGATTTCCCCGCTTGCGCATCGTGGCCCGCGCCACCGACCGCAAGTTCGGCGAGCGCATGATGAAGGCCGGGGCCAGTTCCACCGTCTCTCCCAACCAGATTGGCGGATTGCGCCTGGCGAGTGAGGCCATCCGCCCACATGCTGTGGGATTTCTCGACTTACTGCTCAAGGAACAAGGCCAAACCCTGCGCGTTGAAGAAGTGGTAATCCAAATAAATTCTCCCTGGGCCGGAAAACGTCTCGACGAGATTGACTTGAAGGGGCGCATGAATCTCCTCGTTCTCGGCCTGAAGCACCCGTCGGGAAGCGGCCTTCCGGACGTGGTCGTGAACCCATCCGATCACGCCACCGTCAGCGCCGGAGGAGTCATCATCGCGCTCGGAGATATGCCCGACATCGAGCGAGCCCGCCGCGAATCCGAAGCCCGCGCTTGACTCGGGTTACTGCGTTGGTTACCGGGTCCCACGACCGAAGTTCCTTGACTCCCCCTGTGGTTGAGCGACAATCCGGCTAGGATTCCCCGCCAAAATAAAGTTACGTGGGAGACTTGCGTGCTCAAATCAACTCTTTCAGTTCTGTTGTCCCTGCTGCTCGCTGCCAGTCCGGCGCTCGCTGCCGATAGCCAAACGGCTGGCGAAGTAAAGGCCCTCATTCCCGACGCCGCGCGTAACAATCAGCCGGTGAAGGTAAAAGACGCCCTCGCCTGGAATGATCTTCTCCACACCGACGCCAAGGGACGCATGCGCGCTGGCCTCACCGACGGCTCCATCCTGAGCGTCGGCTCCAACAGCGAGTTGCGCGTCGTGCAGCATGACGCCGCCTCCCAGCAGACTTCCCTGGAAATGAACTACGGCAAGATGCGCAACCAGGTCGTCAAGATTACGCAGCCCGGTGGAAAATACGAAGTCAAGACCGCCAACGCCGTCATCGGCGTAATCGGCACCGATTTCTTCGTGGGCTTCGACAGCAACCAGACCACGGTGATTTGCTACGTGGGCAAGGTTACCGTGACCCCATTGCAGGGCGCCAAAGTGGTCAAGAGCGACAGCGGAAATACCGGCAGCAGCAACTCAGTCACGCTGATCGCTGGACAGATGGTCGTCATCGGCCTGGAAATTCCCCCCGCCGGATATCAGCCCCAGTCCACGCCGCGCGACGTTGGCCGCAACAGCATTCAGGACACCACCGTGCCCGACCAGGTACCCGTGATCGCTAAGGCTTCCGGCCATTTGGTGCGCAACATGGTGCTCGCAGTTGGAGTAGCCGCCGCCGGTTGGGCTGTGGCCGTCACCCAGCTCAAGACTTCGACTCCGGCTCCGCCGCGGGGATGCCCCAATCCTCAAGACCCCAAGTGCAGATAGAGGTAAGCTAACTACATCGTGCAAGTCCTGACCCGATGGCTTTTGCGTCATGCTCACGCCGCCATCGCTTTCGCGGCGACCGCCATCGGCCTTGCTCTCTTCGCCTACTCCGGAATCGGCGCCAGCCAGCGCGCCGGTTTCGTCTTCCTCCAGGACATTGAACAGCGCTCGCTCGACCTCCGCTTCGCCATGCGCGGCAAGCGCCCGGTCGACCCGCGCATCGTGATCGTAGGCATTGACGAGAAGACACTCCAGAAGATCGGTGCCTATCCCCTGCCCAGGAGCACCTACGCAGCTCTTGTGCGCCAGTTGCACGCAGCTGGCGCCAGCGTAGTCGGATTCGACATGACGTTCCCAACTCCAGCCAGCAACGAATCCCTGGCCATGCTGGCTCGCCTGAGGCAGGAGCTTGGGCCAGCGGCATCTCCCGAATTACAGAAGAGACTCGACCAGCTTCAGCAGAAGTCCGACGTCGACGCTGAATTCGCCGCCGCCCTCAAAGAGTCAGGTAATGTTGTCCTTGGGCATCTGTTCCTCTATGGTGATCGCGCAAAGTCTTCGGATCGGGAACTTGCTGAGGCATACTTCAATATCGTCTGGGCAAAGTCCTTCCCACAGGTTCTCAAAGTTACTTCCGCCAAGCATGATTTCGATCTGGGACAGGCATGGATTCAAGGCGGAGGTTCAAAAGCCGAAGGTGTGGAGGCAAACCTCGCTAAACTCGCTGAAGCCGCGGCCTCCTACGGACACTTCAATATCCAACCGGATGCCGATGGCACATTGCGTCGAGCGCTCTTTATCACTCGCTATCAGGACCAGGATTACTTCCCTTCCCTCGATCTCCAAGTTCTCCGCCAGTACGAAAATATTCCCGACCAGCAGATTGCCGCCTATATCTCGGCGAACGGGCTGGAACGCATTCAGTTTGGCATTCATGAACTGAAGCCCAGGCAAGACGGGACCGCGCTCATCAACTATGCCGGACCATACCACTCCTATCCTCACTACTCCATGGTGGATGTTATTCAAGGAACCGTTCCCGCCGATACGTTTCGTGACAAGATCGTCCTGCTCGGCCCTACCGCCTTGGCAATCGGCGACATGCGCAACACACCGTTCCAGAAACAGGACACCGGCTACATGGGCGTAGAAGTCCACGCCAACATCCTGGACAACCTGCTGCACACCACCGAGCCGCACCGGACTTTCCTGATCCGCGGATTCCGCGAAGAACTCGTCGACATCGGCTTCATTATTCTCTTTGGCGCCATGCTCGGCTTCTGGCTAGGCCGCATCCGGCCACTGGTCGCCACGGTCACCGCTTTCGTCGTCCTCGGCGTCTTCCTCTGGTTTGTCTACTACAGCTTCGTCCATTGGGGACGCTGGTTCAGCCTGGTCATCCCCGCCCTCACGCTCATCGGCTCCTACGCTTCGATTACGACCTTCCGCGTAATTTTCGAAGAGCGCGAGAAGCGCAAGATCCGCAAGACGTTCGGGCAATATCTTTCCCCCGGCGTCATTGCCCTGATCGAAAAAGATCCTCAGAAATACATCCGCCCCGGCGGCGAAGTCAAAGATCTCACTGTGATGTTCAGCGACATCCGCGACTTCACCACGCTCTCCGAAGGCATGACCCCGGACGAACTCGTCCACCTGCTCAACGAGTACCTGAGCGCCATGACCGATATCTTGTTCGAAAACCTGGGCACGCTCGACAAATACATCGGCGACGCCATCATGGCCTTCTGGGGCTCGCCCTACCCGCAGCAGGACCACGCCTATCGTGCCTGCTGCTGCGCTCTGGAAATGACTGCCCGCCTGGAGGAACTCAACCGTAACTGGACCGCGAAGGGCGGCCGCCAGATTTCCATTGGCATCGGCCTGAACACTGGCCCGGTCAACGTCGGCAACATGGGCTCCAACAAGCGTCTCGCCTGGACTGTGATGGGTGACAACGTCAATCTCGCTTCCCGACTCGAAGGCATGACCAAGCAGTACCGCACCCGCGTGATCATCAGCGAGGGCACCTACGCCCAGGTCTCTCAACAGTTCGTGGCGCGCGAGGTGGACAAAATCCGCGTCAAGGGAAAGAAGAAGCCGGTCACGATATACGAACTGTTAGCTCCCGCCTCGGAGCAACCGGCCTACGCCGCGCTGCTGGAGCGCTACAACGCCGCCTTGAACGCTTATCGCAACCAGCAGTGGGCGGAAGCATCTGGCAAATTCGGCGAGTTGCTCGCCCTCTATCCCGACGACGGTCCCACCCAGGTTCTCCTGCAACGCTGTGTGGAATTCCGCGAAGAGGCCCCCGCCGAAGACTGGGACGGCGTCCACGTCATGAAATCCAAATAGATTCCTGGAGCCCGCGCCTGGGCTCTCACAATGCCGTGCCGGCAGCGGTGATCTGATGCTTTTCTTCAGCCGTCAGCCCCAGGAATTCGAATCCCGACCGGATCTCGGTCACGTGGCGCACGATGGCAACGGTGTGAAGCGGGCCCGCAGACAAACGGAGATTGATCTCCACCGTTTCGCCGACCCTCAAACTTCCTTGCACGATGGCTGATATGCCGCCTTCGCTGATATCGAGACTCATGCCGCGGGTTGTCTGGAAGCCGCCTGGCCGCAAGTGCCGGAGGATCACAGGAACACTGAACAGGTATCGGGGATGTTGCCTGGCAACCCGGCTATTCGTTACCCGGCTTGTTTGCGCCTGCCTGTCGAGTTGCATGGCCGTGCTCCCGACGTGGATATGACAAATCCATCCGTCGCGCTTCTCAATGATAGTTGCCATCGGCACGCCACGCGCAACCTTGAGGGCAGGGCCAACCCGTGCCGCGGGACACGCCCCCATGGTCGTGCTTCTTATGGCCTTTGCTTTCATCGCAGGAGCTCTCGCGCCGATTACGGCAGGTGTGCAGCCGAAGGTTCGGGAGTGGCTGCGTGTCATCCTCGTCGGGCTCCCGACCGTTCCGGACCTGCCTATTCAGTTGTTGAATTAGTGATGTTACGCCCAAGAACTGTTCGAGAAAGGGCCGATCAAGGGTGAATCGCCGAGTCATGACCAGGCAATCCAGAATTTCAGCAGGCCGCTGTTCTGAAAGCGAGTTATCCACCGGAGCACCGTCTTACTTGCTTCATTGAACAGTTCGCGGCTCGGCGGTCTTGAGACGACGGCAACCCGATGAAGCGGAAATGGCGGCTTGCGCTGGTCGTTCTCTTATGTATGGTTCCGCTGGCTTATGCTAGTAAGCCAGAATGAGCCCGGAGATGTGACGCGCACAGAAATGGAAGGAATTGCCAGCAGGTCCCTGAAGGTGGTTCTGCCGCGGTGTATGTGCTGGGAGCGGGTATCGCTTGCTTGGCAGCGATGTTCATTTGCTCTCGGGTCTCTAAGCCCAGCCTCTCATAATCTCGCGCCCGAAGGATGTGAGCCGCCCGACCGATGAGCTTCCGTTTGCGTTGTGAGGGCTCCGTCAGACCCTCATGGACCCGATGGAAAACTTCCTAAGCAGCTTGAAATCAAAAGCTTGCCGGTCCAACTAACAGCGCGGCAAAGTGGTCATCGGCAATCGACACTGGTAGCCCTGTTTCTTTTCAACTAGCAACCGCTCCGCTGGCCTTGGACCTGAGTGACGATCATTCTGATCGATGTCTTGTTCGCCTCTCTCTTCTAATGTGAGCGGTTTGGAACAGACGGTCCGATTCTTACCGAATAAAGTTGGGTTGTTTCACTTGGACGCTCCAAGTTCTCAGGCCGGAGCCCGAAACGCTCGGGTTCGACGCGAGAATCGGAAGCAGAATCAAGTCCCAAGCGAAATTTTCAGACTGCGCCAGGCGAGAATCTCGGAGGATTTCCATGAAGAGAGCATTGTTGTTGATAGTTGTACCGGCCCTGCTGATCGCGCTGGGGTTTGCACAGACTCCCCCAGCGAGCAGCACTCCAGATCAGGCCACCGTTAAGGGTTGCCTGGGTGGTTCGGATGGCAATTACACCGTGGTGGAAGACAAGACCGGCCACATTTTCAAAATCACTGCCAACAGTGTTGATCTCAAGGCACATGTGGGACACGACGTAGCCCTCACCGTAATCAGAGCGAGTGGGGCCAATCCCGCCACTGCTGATAGCACCTTTGCCGTTACCGAAGTGAATATGATCTCCGAACATTGCGCTGCGCCCGCCGGCGTACCGGCGGCCACGATCAGCACACTTCCGGAAACTGGCGTCACTCCGCCTGATGCCGCCGCTATACCCGCTGCGACTGCCAGCACGCCCGCTGTTATCCCCACTCCACCTGCGGAGATTGTGGTCACACCGCCTGCGGCCGCCGCTACCCCCGCCGCGGCTGTCATCACGCCTGCGGAGATTGCCAGCACACCTCCTGCACCCGCCGCTCGCTCAACGCGACTGCCACCACCTCCTCAGAGACGGCCAGCAACACCAGTTGCCGCCGCTAAACCCGCTGTGACTGCCAGCAAGTCCTCGGAGCTTGTCAACCCATCGGATGCAGCAACCACTACGCCCGCGGCGACTGCCAGCCCATCCCCGGAGACTGAAGGCACACCGGCTGCAGCAGCCATTCCACCCGCTGCGCCCGCCAGGCGCGGGTCCTTATGGCTCTTGATTGCGTTTGCCGTAGTGATCATCGTGCTTGGCATATTGGCTCCTTCTATTAGCAGGTGGAGAAAGCAGAGACGTTTGGAGCAAGCAGGCGCACAGAATCTTTCTTTCACCCGTGGAGCGAGCTCTGACCAAAGCAAGAGTGACCCAGGAGCAGGCAAAGCCGCCTAGGCTGGGTGCAGAGTAATGACTCCGAACCTTGTCGCCGGTGGTAACCGCTGCCGGCGACATTTAAGGGCGCGAGGGGCAGTAGGCGCAGTTTGGAAATGAACCGTCGCGGTGAGCGAAGCCGAAACGCCTTTTCCAAAGAAATCGGAACGACAATGCTAGCGATTGTGACCATATTCATGACCGGAGTTACCTAGCTTGTTTAGACCGTTCCGCCTAATCCACCGCGGCACGAAAACAGAGTTCGAGAACCTGTCCAGAACCACTGCGATAGCTCCAAGTGGGCAACCTTTCGTCCAAAGTCAGGTCCGTCGTGCGCGAAAAAAGGCATTCCGCGGGGCCCGATCCGCCAGATGAGTAGCGGAGGTCCTGGTCTCGCCATTGCTTCCGGATTGCCGACCATCCGACCAGAATCGTCCGGTCCCACGCCCACCGATTAGCGGTGGAACCCGGGTGCCGGATCATAGTATTGGAGTTGAAGAAGATGGTGAGAGTGAGGCTCAACGCCGAAATCACGAGTCCAGAAAATCGTACGGCGCGGCGAAGGGCCTGCAATCCAAGTCTCTTCACGAGGGCATCGCTGGCCCAACCGCCGCTGACCTGGATCTGGCGGGATAGCGGGCAAGGTGGTCTTTGAGAGTCTCGCTTCCAGCTTCGGCACGCTGTTACTGCATAGGCTGTCCCGGCGCCAGCACTCCTTTGCCCGTGCCCCACGGATGGATTTTCGTCTTGACCAGACCCGCTTTGACTGCCGGATCGTCTTGCGTCAACTTGGCAGTCTGCTCTGTCCCCACACGCAAAATGGCGACCGCTCGTAGCTCGCCCTGATCGCTGAAGGGAAACAGTCCGGCAATAGCGATCTTTCCCTGACATGCCATCTGTTTGACGAAAGCAGAATGCTGCTTCATCACATCCATAAACTCCGGAGCGTTTGGGTTCCAATGATCGCCGCGCTTCATCAGAACAAGAGCGTACTGCTCGAATCCGGAAGACTCGGCTGGATTGTCAATGGTGCCCGTGTCGACGAGCCATGGCCCATGGACCTCGGCAGATAAGTGGCCTGCTTTGATAGCGGGATCGCTGTTGGCCCACTCTTGTGCTTGTGCCGCTGAGTCCGCTTGAAACACAAAGATGCCTCGCAGTACGGTGTTGTCCAGGAATGGCCCAGCAATCACAAGTTTGTGTTCGGCAGTCATCTTGCGGATGTTGGCCATGTGCTCTTCTTGAAGCTTCTCACCCGCCTCTTGCTCAGCTGCGGAGCATTGTTAGGACGATTCAACAGTACGAAGAAGTACTGGGCAGGCTTGGCATTCGGCTGGTTCTGGCTTTGCGCGAGAGCCGAGCCTGCAACTGGGAGGAGAGTCTTGGCTTGGGCAGTTCGAATCTGGAGCATCAGAATGTCGCGAACGTAGTGCCAGTAAGGAACCAGGTTGAGAGCAGCCGCTGCATACTGCTCGGCGGCCTTCAAATCAGGCGCGGTTCGGTTCAGATTCGACCACGCGAGATTCATCAGCAGCTCGGGTTCTCCCCATGAGGGCTCCAGCGGATCAACCACGTCGCGCTTATCGTTACGGACTGCCTCCAATCCTTTGTTGTAAATTTCAATCGCCTTGTCCTGACCTCCTCCCCGCTCTGGAGGCGACGACCAACGAATGGGGCCGAGCACCCAGAGCAGCCGAGGATTGTCCGGGGCTGTCGCCATGGCTTCTTTCAAAAGCGGACTCGACTGTTGCAGCAGTTCCTGAACTCGCTTTGGGTCTTTTTTGCTCAAGTACATCAGGTAGCCCAGACAAGATCCCGCTCCAATCTTAGGTTCGACGAATGCAGGGTCCCGGGCAATGCCGTCTTTGAAATCGGTGACCGCCTGCGTGAGGTCCCCTTCCAGATCAGTTGGAGTCGGGGATTCGTTGAAACCGTTAATCGCTCTGCGCCACAAGGCAAATCCACGCCAGTAGAGCACCCGCGATGCCAGCCTGTTGTCTTCTGGGATGGCCGTGAGTTCGTCGTGAAGGCGCTTCAGAGTCGCGCGGTCGCCTTCATAGTCCGCCCGTTGAATCTGGGTGACGATACGGATGATTGAATCGCGTGAAGGCTCAACGCTGGTCTTATCGGC
>Ga0182021_10004284_pt1 | contig 16774 bp, 20 predicted proteins | sample 612E3MmetaG_FD_120493 | JGI IMG/M metagenome (GOLD analysis project Ga0182021, IMG submission 120493) | Permafrost microbial communities from Stordalen Mire, Sweden - 612E3M metaG (Illumina Assembly) | ecosystem: Environmental > Terrestrial > Soil > Wetlands > Permafrost | place: Sweden...
CCTCCTAACCACTGCATGAACCCTCTCCAGAAATCCATTGTGAAGGCTGCTGCATCTAAATTAGTGTACATAGTGAAACCTGTGGTTGTGTAACCTGACATGGCTTCAAAATAGCCATCAATGTACGATAAGTCTCCAGATAAATAAAATGGAAGAGCAGACAATGCACAAGCAATAAGCCAGATACCAGTAGAAAAAATCATTGCACCCCTAAGGGATAGATCAGTCTGTTTCTTAAAGATTTTAAAAAGCACTAATCCCAATATAATGCTTATCAGAGAAGAATAAAGAAATGGCAGGATATACTTAATTTCACCGTATATTAAAGCAACTAATATGGGTAACAGCATTAAGAGTCCTAAAAAAATACACATAAATCCAGTGTAGTGAAATAGGGAACTTACTTCACCTTTTTTCATTTTATCAATAGAATACATTGAAATATCACCTTTATTAAAATTTATAGTTTGATTTTTTGGATTTATGTTCTAGTATATAATCTATCTAATTTTTTTAAGAATTTCATTTTAAGAATTTCTTAACTACGTCTTTTATGGATTTGGTTTTAATTAGAATCGATATCTTATTGCCTTCTTCTAAAACAATATCGGGTTCTGGCATTTGTATTTCATAATCGGGACTCTTATAAACTGCACATATAATATATTCTTTGGTAGGACTTAGTTCACCAATTGTTTTGCCTATTACCCTCTTGTTTTCAACAGGAATGTCTAATAATTCTGCATTACCTTTACCAAGTATTACCATGTCTGCAATTTTTGGTCTGATAATAAGTTTTTCAAGATAGCTTGCAGCTGTGAGTTCTGGACTAACTGTTGCATCGATACCAACTTTTCTGAAGGCATCTTCATGTGAAGGATCACTTATACGTGCAATAATCTTTTTAGGATTGTAGTCTTTGACTAGTATGCACGCAAGTAGGTTGGCCTCATCATTTCCTGTTGCAGCTACAAATGCATTTGCATCTGATATATTGGCCTCTTCAAGTATTTTGAGATCTGTACCGTTACCGCAGATAACAAGAGCATCCAATTCATTAGCAGCATTGCTACATAGTTTAGTATCCTTTTCTATCAATGTGATGTCGAAACCAGCTTTTATTAATGCGGAAGCAAGGTTTAAACCTACTCTACCTCCACCCATAATTATCACATACATTATTAATTCCCCCATTATTTGGTAAACATATCTAAAACCTTTGCCATTGAATCACTTTTTACTAACATTGAAATTCTGCAGTTATCTTTTAAAACCATATCTGCGGTGGCGATGCTTATATTTTCATCATCATTTTCATGATAGCCACAGATAAAGAAATCATCGTTAGAGTTCAATTCTCCAATCTTTTTGCCTATTAAATTATCATTTGACACATATAAATCCAGTAATTCTGCTTTTCCATGATCAATAACGAATAAATCTGCTATTTTAGGTTTTAAAACAATTTTCGAGATATCCTGCCTCTACAGTTTCTGGTACAATAACATTTATCAAGTTGTTATCTGTGAATACCTTTCCATGCTGAGTTTCGTTAACCCTGGCAATAATTTTTTCAGGCTTGAATCTTCAGGCCATTAAAGAGCTTAATAGATTGATTTCATCGTTTCCAGTGGCAGCTACAAAAACATCAGCATCGTTTATATCAGCATTTATAAGGGTTTCAATATCTGTACCACTGCCGCACATAACCATGGTATCCAATTGAGTAGCTAAAAATTTGCATCTATTTTCATCTTTCTCAATTATTGTAACATCTTTATCATCGGCAATTAAATCAAGAGCCACTTTTAATCCCAATCTTCCTCCACCCATGATTATTACATACACATCTACCACTCCAGCAAGATTTGTATGGTAAATTTTTAATTATTTCCATATAATTGCTATAAATATTACATAACTGTGTTATAAGTTTTAAATTATAAACTCTATAAAGATCATACTATGCAATATATAAATTTACCTATCTATATTCTAAAATAGCCCGAAAAATGGTTTCTATAGTGTATAACACTAAATCATGCCTATTGAACAAAGATTAATTCTCAAAACAAATAATAATTATTTAATTTCAGTAATTTAATCTATTAATTTTTTAGAGTTTAATGTATTGATATTATTTTTTTTGAAATAATTCGTTAATTTTTATATTTTTTTGTGTATATTTAAACAACAAATTTATTAAACTCAAAGTACATATATATAATAAGCTAATATAAGCAGAATTAAAGTGGATCAATATATTTTTTGGTTTTTTTAATAGAGGAGATGATATAAATTTCAAAGAGTACACTTTGAACTATCTAGATGTGAGAAATGAATTGTTAAAACTTCTGGATGTAAGAATACTTAATTTCTATTATGAGAACGATGAGATTAATGAAGTTGTTTAGGAATGAATAATTGGAAAAAAAGATTAAATCAGGGATAGTACTCCCTATAATAATATTATATATACTTAGATGATAATAAAAAAATAATAGAATTTTTTTGTTTTAGATTCCAATTTATTAATAAATAGTGGAATTTAATAATTTAACAAGAAATTAAGAATTAATTTTATTAGTTAACTTCAACTATTAAGATTATTTATAGTTAACTTTCAAATATTCTTAATTATTTATTTTAATTGGTGAGGCTGGAAATAATGCTGAGTGATCCTAAAGTTCAGGAAATTTTGGTAGATATAACAGATGACGAGGAAAGTAGTATCTCTATCATTGAATGTATAATGAATGGTATAACTTCAGATTTAGATATTGCAGAAAAAACCGATATAAAGTTGACAATTGTACGTAAAGTGTTGTATAATTTATATGATGCAGGAATAGCTACTTACAAGAGGACGAAGGATCCTGATAGCAGCGGGGATATCTACAGCTGGAAGTTCGAACAAGATAAACTTTACAATATGATTTCTAAAAAATATGAGAAGATCATTGAAGAACTAGAAAAATCCATTGAATACGAACAAGAAAACATGTTTTTTGTTTGTAAGACCAATTTACACAGATACAAATTTGAACAAGCATCTGAATACAACTTTAAATGTCCAAAATGTGGTAATTCACTTGAGTACCAAGATAACTCTACCATTATATCGGAACTATTGAAAGAAAAAGATTTATGTAAACCCAACAAATTAAATAGGAAATAAATAAACATTTAAAAATATATTATTAAAATCTTTTTTTAAACAATTTTCCATTACAAATAAAAATCAGATTACAAATTTACATTCAAATAGAAATTATAATTAAATTATTTTTTATTGATAATATAAAATAATGTTCCAGGAAACGATAAAATGAGCGAATTAATTCACACTAAAGATAAGGGAACTATGATTGATTATAAAAAAGACTTAAGATTTCTTAAATGCGGCAAATGCGGCTTTAAAGTGTTGAAGACTGAAATATATGATCAATACAATCAAGGAATTCTTGAGCTACCTGTTAGATAGTTAAAAGAAGATAATTCATTGAAACTAAAATTAATATTACAAAAAAAATTGATGCATTAATTTTTTTTTATTTTCTACAAAATTTTGACATCTCTTTTGAATCGTAAAATATCTTGCAAAAAAGTTTGCAAGCTGATGAAAGTTCTTTTTCACCATTAATAGTTAAGGAATAAGTTTTATTATCATCTACTTCAATTAATCCTTTATTTTTCAATTCTTTTAATGCAGGATATATTGTACCCGGACTTGGTTTAGTTCCTCGTCGTTTTTCAAATTCTCTGGTAATTTCAGCACCGTTCATATTGTTTTTGCTTAAATTCCAAAGTATGAGATAAGTTAAATATCCTTTCATTTCACAGCATTCCATGTTCGTTATATTGGATAACCAACATAAATAAAGTTTACCAAATATCGGATGATCAATATTGGTTAACCGATAAATATATATGTTGAAAACACACTAAATGGTAGTGTAAAACCCATTGGAGGTGAGAACATACAAGCAGAGTTTGAATTACAGCACTTCTGTTGCGGCCCTAAAGGTTGTGAAATAGAAATAGTATACGGTGAAATGATGGATGCAGAATAAATTTATTTTAAAAAAATTAGATGTTTATACATCTTCTTATTATTTTTTTAATTAATGAAAATCAAATTTTTAATTGAACTATTGAACTATATACTGATGATTGAATAATATAGTTTGATATTGGAGTTAAAATATGAAGGTAATTGCAATTAATGGGAGTCCAAGAAAGAAATGTAATACTGCTATATTACTCTCTAAAGCCCTTGAAGGTGCCAGAGCACATGGCGCAGAAACAGAATTAATCCATCTCTATGACTTAAATTATAAAGGATGTAAAAGCTGTTTTTCATGTAAAACAATAGGAAGTAGAAGTTATGGTAAATGTGCTGTAAAAGACGACCTTAAACAAATATTAGAAAAGTTTGAAGAATCTGATGCAGTCATACTGGGTTCTCCTATTTACTTTGGAACAGTTACTGGTGAGATGAGATCATTTATGGAACGTTTGTTGTTCCCTTTTTATACCTACACAGACCCTCCACAATCTTTATTCCCAAAAAAAGTTAAAACAGGATTCATATACACAATGAATGTCAATGAAGAACAGAAAAACCAACTGGGTTATAACCTTCATTTCAAAACCATTTCATTCTATCTTAAATCAATATTTGGGCACACAGAGCAATTATTAAATTTTGACACTTATCAATTTAAAGATTATTCAAAGGTTTTAGCTGAAAGATTTGATGAAAAACAGAAAGCAAAGATACGCAAAGAAGTGTTTCCAGATGATTGTAAGAAGGCCTTTGAAATGGGAGCAAGATTTGCCCAAACCAATATTTAAATTACATTTATATTTTTATTTTTCTCTATAAACCTTTTTTTTATATGTTATTTTAATATTCCAACTTATTTTATAGATTAATCCAAACTAGTAAAACAATTAAAAAATTAAATTTGTGTTTATTAATTTATATTTGAAATATTTCTTAAAAATTTCATTTTTTTTTGAGTGGTTTTAATACTAAAAAATCAATAATTTGATATTTTTTTATGTAAAAGGTGATTAGGAATTTAAAAAAAATTTGAAGATTTATGGATCAGATTTTATTTATTAAAGAAATGTTTTATTAATGATAATATAAAGTTAATAAATAATTAAAATAATAATTCTTAAATTATTACATTAAATTGAATTGAGTTGATGGATGGCAAAAATCTAGAAATAAAAACCAACTATAAACGAACATCACTCGAGACAGAGTTAAAGGATAGTGAAGAGAAATATCGTGAAGTATTTAATAATGCTAATGATTGATCGCCCTTAATCTGATGGAAGAAAATGGCCTTCCAGGCAAGTTCATTGAAGTAAATGAAGTTGGTATTAGAAGATTAGGATATTCCCGTGATGAATTTTTAAAAATTACTCCTTACGACATCGTTGTTCCTGATAAACAATCAGAAATAACTAAAAATGCTTTAATACTCAATGAAAAAGGTAGAGCTAGATTTGAGATAATTCATCAGACTAAAACAGGGAAAAGAATACCTGTTGAAGTAAACAATCATATTTTTAAATTTAAAGGAAAAAATGTTGCACTACCAATCTCTCGAGATATTACAGAACGTAAAAAAGCGGAAAAAGCATTAAAGGAATCTCATGATAATTTAGAATTAAAAGTTAAAGATCGTACACTAAAACTTGAGGAAGTGATCAGTAAGTTTAAACGTTCCAATGAGGAACTGGAACAATTTGCTTATGTAACATCCCATGATTTGCGGGAACCTTTACGGATGATAACGAACTTTCTAAAATTATTAGAGAAACGATATAAAAATCAGCTGGATGATAATGCAGATCTGTTCATAAACTATGCATTGGAAGGGGCAGAACGTATGGACATGATGATCAACGACTTTTTACAATATTCACGTATTCAAAGTCAGGATAAAAAATTTGAATATTTAAGCAGCGAAGAAATTTTAAAAACAGTTTTATCAAATTTAAAATCTTTAATAGATGATAATAATGCCATCATAACTTACGATCTATTGCCTATGATCAATGCAAATAAACAACATATGATCCAGTTATTCCAAAACATAATAGGCAATGCAATTAAATATCGCAGCGAAAAAAATCCCGAGATACATATCTCAGCAGATTGTGTAGATAATGAATATATATTCTGTATTAAAGATAATGGAATTGGTATATCCCCTGAAAACTTAGAAAGAATATTTAAACTCTTCCAGAGACTTCACACCCACGAGGAGTATGAAGGCACAGGAATAGGACTTTCTATTGCACAAAAAATAATTCATCACCAAGGTGGCAATATATGGGTAGAATCTGAAATTGGAAAAGTTTCAACTTTCTGTTTTACAATACCATACAGTAAAGAGAATTAATCTAGAAAAACAAGTAGTTGAATAAAGTAGTTGAATTTTTTTTTATCATTTTATGTTTTTTTTATCATTTTTTTAGTGTAAAAAGAAAATTAAATAAAAAAAAAGTGCAGGAGGATTACCTTATTAAACCTACAAATCCATTCAAGTTGTAATATTCGAATTTTCTTCTTTTATTTTTCCATCCAATACATAGATACTTCTTTCTGCCATCATAGCCACATTTTCTTCGTGTGTTACCATTATTAAAGTTACATTCTCCTTTTTATGTATGTCTAACAACAGTTTTACTATAATTTCTGATGTTTTAGAATCCAGGGCTCCTGTAGGTTCATCTGCCAGAATAATTGAAGGATGATTAACCAAAGCCCGTGCAATTGCTACACGTTGTCTTTCACCTCCCGAAAGTTTGGTTGGTTTTTGGTTGATCTTATTTGCTAAATTTACAGATTTCAAAATTTCTAAAGCCCGTTCTTCCATTTTTTTATCAGGGATGGTAGTTTCTATTAAGGGTGTTTGAACATTTTCAAGTACTGTAAGATTTGGAATCAAGTTATGAAGCTGAAAAACAAATCCTATTTTATTCAACCTGAATTTGCTTAGATCTTTTTTTTGCATCAGATCATTATCTGCAACTTTTATATATCCCTCATCGGCCCTGTCCAATGCACCTATCATGTTGAGGAGAGTAGATTTTCCTGATCCTGAAGGCCCAATGATGGATACAGATTCTCCCTTTTTAATTACAAGATCAATGCCATCTAAAGCTTTTATGGTACCATTTTCGTAACCTTTTTTGAGATCTTTAATTTCAATGATGTTCTCATTACTCATAGCGCAGCGCCTCCGTTGGTGATAATCTACTTGCCCTGTATGCTGGGTAGAGTCCGCCTATTATTCCGAGGAACAATGCTACTCCTATTCCTTTAAGTAGAAGTAATGCTGAAAATGATGGCACAACCATTAACAGATGAGTAGCTGTTATGAGTTCAACTATACCAACAGCCAAAACCAATCCCACTACTATAGCTATTAAGGATAGTACAAGGGATTCCCCTATTATCATGGTTAATATTCTCCTTTGAGTCCATCCAATAGCTCTTAATACTCCTATTTCCCCAGTTCTTTCACTTACGGCCTTCATCATGCTTACTAAAACTACAATACCACCAATTAAAATAGCAAGTAGTGATACAGCCCATGCACCCGAGTTAATAACTTGAAGTCCATTGTTCATCCTGTTGTTTCCTGATAATGAAGTAGATGTTGATAGATCATTTGGGAATGTTTGTTGAATTTTTGATGATACTGTGTTAGCATTAGTTCCATTTGATGCCTTAACAAGAATTAAAGAAACCTGTCCACTATTTCCTGTTAGATTTTGAAGCTCGCTTAAGGACATAACAACACCTCTATCATCCATGAAGTTGCCTGTTTCCTAAATTCCAACCACTTTGAAGGTTTGATTTGAAATTATGATACTATCGCCAACAGTTTTATTCAAACTTTGAGCTTCATTTTTACCAATTATCACTTCATTTGCACTGGAAAATGCTGTTCCGTTGGTTAAAACAATATCATCCATACTAAGGGCACTGCTATCAATTCCTATTATGCTTGTCATTGATCTGAAATCGCCATCAAAGCCTGTTTCACTGCTACTGTTAGTGCTTGAACTATCTGTGCTATTCAAATTGGTCATTGTTCGCAAAACACCCACTGCACTGCCTACACCAGATATCTGTTGTATCTGGGTTACACTTGTTTGGTTTATAAATTGTTCACCTGATCCAGCTCCTCCACCTGCACTGGCTCCACTTGCAGAGTTAGTTACATTTACAACTGAAAAATCAGTTGCACCTGCAGTAAGTGCACTTTGAGTGGATTCAGAGAGGTTATCTGTGATCAGACCAAGTCCTACCACAGCTGCTACTCCAATTGCAATTCCAATCAATGCGAGTAAACTTCTAGATTTATTTCTAAGTATGTTCTTCAAAATTAGGTTCGTAAATTTCATATTTCCCTCCTCAGAGTTTTCATGAAACTCAATAAGGCACCGTTAATATAACTATTTACGCCGAATTTTTGCCTAATTTATGCTCAAATTACTCCCAAAACCCTTTATTAATTTATTTAATCCATGATAAAGAAGTTTGAAACTTAAATTATTATTTGGGTTGACATAATAAAATTCATAATTTAAAAATTTTAATGAATATTAAATCTTTAAAATTTAAGTAAAATGAAATGGTTATTGTCATGAAATCAAAACATACTTCCAAAAAATTCAAAGGTTTTATTATCAAAAAATAGAAAATAAGGTCAATTAATTAATAAATATTTTATTTAAAGGTTTAATATGTTTATTAGATCGGTGATGCATTTTTGAAAAAAAAATTATTTAAAACTAATCATTCTTACTTTTTTGTTCTCGTAAAATAGTAATATATAAATCACGTGCTTCTTTAAAACTTCTGTCCTTCTTAACGGCAATTTCAAGTAATCTAAGTGCTTCGTCATTTTCATTTAAAGCATGATGGGCTTTAGCTTTCAATAAGAAGGCATACCTTTGAAAATCATTCTTTTTCGTATAAATATTCAAAAAACCTTCAAAAGTCTCTATTGAACCCTTATAATCCTCTAAAAGTAGTTGAACATAACCTTTATTGTAATATGATAAAGGATCAGCAGGATTTAAAAGGATAACTCTTTCAAAACAATCTAAAGCCCCATGAAAATCTTTATTTTCCAATAGTATAACGCCTTTATCATTCCATGCTGGAAGATAATAGTTATCTATTTTCAATGCTTTATCAAAAAATTCTAATGCCTTATCTTTTTCTCCTTGTCCCATATAGGACACACCCTGTTCGTAAACCATCTCAACGTTTTCATTGGTCATATAATCACCTTAGTATCAAATATTTGGAATGAATAATTATCTTACTAATTTAAAATAATTTAAATCTAAAGTAAAGAAAATTACTTCATAAATATATTAACTATTATTTTTATCATTAGTTATTATAATTTTTTTAAAAAATAATTTAGAGTTGATTGTTTTTGACATAATTTCATTTAGATGCATCAACAACTTGTATCTTGTAAGTTGTGATAAGCTTCTCGGGATCGTATAAAGATAGGGTAAAGTTTGAATTTCCCCCTGCAGAAATTGGTGAAGATAGAGTAAATCCAGATCCAGTGCTTACTACAGACCCATTGCTACTTAAACCAGTAGCATTGATATCTACAACTGTGATGTTGAAAGGGTTTTTATTTTGAACAGATCCGTTTATAATATATACTCCATTGACATTGGTACCTGTGGAGTTTATTATTGTAATGTTAGTTACATATGGCTGTGGTTGTGGTCCTTGAGGTGTTAATTCGAAAAAAATATACCAGGATAAAATTATTACAATCAATGCAAAAATAGCAATGATAATTAATTTTCTATTCTTTTCCATTTTTTTATGCCTCGATATAATATTTTTATTCTTTTATATAAATCAAAGTTATGATGAATTCAGTAAAAAATTTTCAGGAATTTAAAAATTAAAAAAATAATTATCAAAATAATATTCAAATATTTGAATCAGCTTAATTTTTAATTTTGATTTAATAATATGTAAAAGGTTCATTTTTAGCTATTTCCATTTATCATCAATTAATTTTGATAAGCAGCTGTAATTAATTTATATATATAATAGAAAAATATTAAAATTAATTTTCTATATTTTAAATATATAAATAAAATTTTTCTTAGTAGAATAAAAAAATAGTTATGAGTGGGTTATGTGGTGCATTTCACACCACATTTTTATGAATACAGTTTTCATTTAACATATATCTATTGCCCCAAATCATACCCAAATCTAATTATTATTCCAATAAATATATTGCAATCTTGGTTAGAGTTAAATTAATAAACCAATAGAAAAATAAAAACAACGAATATATACGATGAGTTTTATATCAGAAATTAGATATTCTTATATAGGATCAATTTAGTATAATTATATTCTTAAACTTTTAAATGGTAATATTATTGTCATCTTCTTGCGGATGTAGGTGTATAAATGGTTTTAATAGCTCAAAACAATCTTGAATTCATTTTAGAATTTGCAATTATTATACAGATCGCGATTATTCTACTTTTCAACGTATTAAAAATGTCATTGAGTCGTGTAATGCTATTTTCATTAATATTAGGTATAGGACTAACTATACTCTTCAGTTTTGATATGTTTGCATTATTTATACCATTTTTGGGATTGCACGAGTTCACACACACCTATGGCCCTATTGCAGTTTTAGTAGTTGTAACTGCATGGGCTGCCCTATCAATAATGCAAGAAGTTGGAATAGGAGTTTTAAGTATTAAAAGATTCATGTTCCTCATGATATTTGTTATTACTATTGTTGGCGGGCTGGTACACAGGGATTTTCTTATTCTATGGATTATAGGATTAATCTTAGGATTTTTACTCATTTCAAAATCATTCCGTCAAAAATCATTCTTAACAGTCCGAAGGATTGTTGGAGTTGTTGGGGTGGTGGTGGTTGCATTTATAGGACTTGAATCACTTTCTGTCCTCCTCAACATGGCCATACTGAGTCCCGTCCTCAGGATCGAGAGGATCCTTGAGAATGCTGTACCAAGCCTTCAGCTGGTTATCCACAACACAACACTGTGGGGACATGTGCCAGGCAGTGCATACTGGGGAGCAACCGATACAGGAAGTTCCAGTGGTTATATAGCCCTTCCAGTATTCCTTATATTAGCATTTGGACTTCCATATCAAATATTCTTCGGTACACTGGTTACCAAGAAGGATATAATCGATTACTTCGTTCCTGGAATATACGGATATGCATTTGACTTTGGATACATTGTAATGATACTATTACTTATTTGGTGTGTATTAGTAATATTTGTAGGATTAAAAATCCTGGTTGACTACAGAGAAAGAAGAGAAAAGGGAAACAAAACATATTTAGGTAGAGAAGCACTACTCATAGGTTCCCTTGCAGCATTTGCTTCCCAAGCAATACTCGGTTTATTTATAATTAACCGTGCAATAAACGGTACTGCTCTCATAACCTTCATATTCTTAAGTGGTATGGTACTGGCCCATGTGATAAGTGTTAAAAGAAATTAGCATAAAATTTGAGATATATCTCATAAATTTTTATACAGGAAGTGTGAAAAGTAATTTTGAACCCTTCCCTGGTTTTGATTTTATACATAGAAGTCCATTATGATTTTTAACTATTTTTTGGAATACTGAAAGTCCTATATCTGTATTTGGATAATCTTCCAACTTGAAAATCCATCTATTATCATCCTTTTTGGCTGATATATGAATTTCTGGTGGTTCATTTTCATGAAATTTGATAGCATTAAAAATAAGATTCTTGAAGAGATGAACTATCTGTGATTTATCTGCCTTGATACATGGCATTGGGTCATGGGTTATTATAGCGTTATTTGATTCGATATCCATTATCAAAGTTGATATTATGTCATTTATTAGGTCTTCCAAGTCAAATTTCTTAAATTTTGATTTGGTTTTTGCTACCTTTGAATTAGTTAAAGTATCATCAACAGTATTTTGCATAGGTACCTCATCAATTAATTAATATGCTAAAAATTTAGTGTTCATAAGAATTTATTTTACCAACTGGAGCCAGATAAATCACAAACTCGTCCACACCATCTAGATTTAACAGTTTATCTACATAGTCTTGGTCGTAGGCAGCAATTACACAGGTTCCAGAATTTATTGCTTCACAAGCCAGATAAAGGTTCTGACCCATATGGCCTGCGTCCATAGCAATTACTTTGTGAGATACTGGACCATACCTCCATTCCATACGTTTGGGTATTGCTGTCCAAATAAAAGTCACAGCTGAAAGACCTGCAAATTGCTGACTGAAAGTAGAATTAATTAGTTTTTGATTCAATTCATCCGTCTTGAATTCCAAAACTAGTTGATGGGATAATGGCAGGTATCTGTATATTCCCTTTTCAAGTCCGATAATATTGAAAACAGCCAGATAGGTTTCCATTGAATGGCGGCAGCCAGCTGAAGGAACATTACGAAAACCATTTACACCATCTATGTAACGTAAACCTTGAGCTGCCCACAACAAAAATGATAATTCATCAAGGTTTAAGGGATCTCCATTATAATTTCTATGACTTTTCCTATTTTTAATAGCCTTTGCCAGAGGTATCGTATATTTTTCTTCCCATTTATCTTCAACCACCAGATCAATCAGTTTGGCATCATTAGGGTATGGTTTTTGGATAGGAGGCGCTTCGATACCTTTATTCTGTTCAGTTTTTGAAAAATCCACAGACTTTCTTATTCTATCTTTTAAAAAATCCCTGTTTTTCACGATCAGATCTTCAAATTTATCATTCATTGTTAACATCCCTAAATTTGATTTATACAGCTTCTTGAACTTTTTTATAAATATGATTCTTATTAGAGAATAATTTTTGCAATTTAAGATTTAATAATATTTCAACTATTACAATCTTAAATCAATATTTAAATAATTTAATCGGTAATTAACTAATAATTTATATTAATGGGTTTTTAGGGATTAAAAAAAAAGTTATCAAAATGTAAAAAATAAAAAAAAAGATGTTGGGGCTTCATCTCTTCTATTCTTCTGCAGGAATTTCTGCTGGTTGTGCGGGTGTAAATATCGTAAATAATCCTGTAAGTACCAGCCATAAACCTATTAAGAAAGCTAAATAGATTGGGTTTAAAGCATACAGTCCTACTATTATGTAGAGTATACCTAGAATTATACCTAATAAACCGCCCCAACGGCCTGCATTACCCTGACCAGATACAAGTGCTATAATACCTGATATTATAAGGAAAATACCACCTATATAAATGATCAATCCTACTAAAATACTGAATGCTAGAATCTTTCCAAATAATCCTATACCGACTACTATACCAAGAATTCCCAGTATTAAAGCTGCAATACTGATTCCTTTACTTGAACTCCATAGTTCAAAGCTCTGGGCCAGTAACCATACACCAATGAAAATAAGTCCAAGTCCAACTACAGCGCTTGCAACAAAAACACTGATCAATGGGAATGCCATCACTATTAAACCTAGAAGTATCGCTAAAATTCCTAACAACGTTGTTCTTCCTTCAGCCATTATTCACTACCTCCAATTCATTTTAATTTGCCCCATTACAATATTTAACTAAGATCTATTTATTATTTTATATTCTATTGCTATTTTACTACAATTATCTAAATATTTCTATTCTTTTGAGTTAAAATTTGATTTACAAGAAATTTTAAACTAAAAAATGATCCAACATATTTATCCGGCAAATTAATGAAATTAATAGTAGTTCAATTGTTTAACCAAGAAAAATGAAGAAAATAAGGATTTAAAATTCTTAAAAGATTTTTTTTAGTATTTTTAAGTATAATTTAAGTTTTATGATACGTTTTAACTAGAATTTGATTGATTATTTTTCTCCACTGTAGATTGTGAATATTCCATATTTGTAATGGCAGTCTATATTTTTAAATCCAATAGTTTTCAATGCATCTAATTGTTTTTCTAAGGTGTCAGGATGGTTATCAGGATTATTTTTGTACTGAATTGGAAGATATCCAAAACTCTCTTCAAGACATAGTTTTATTTCATTTTCCTGAATCCATTCTTTCCAAAGCATCAAATACCATTCTTCTAGTATTTTTGATCTTGGAAGAACAACTTCCATATTAAGAAAATATCCACCATCTCTGAGATGATTGTAGATGTAGGCGAACAAGGATTCCCTTTCATCACTTGATAAATGATGAATTGCCAGTGATGAAACTATAAAATCAAAACCATGTGTTAAAGTATCTGAGTCCAGTAAATCTTGAAATGTTTTATGGATGTAATGAAGAGCATTAACTTCTTTTAAATTAGATTTTGCAGTTTCAAGCATTTTTAATGATCCATCAACTAAAAAAACCTCGGCATTGCTATTTAATTTTAATATTTCCTGTGTTATTCTACCATCGCCACATCCAAGATCCAAAATTCTTGTGGTCCTATTCTTAATCTTATTTTTCAAAAAATATTGGTAAAAACTCCTTAAGATTTTGAACTGCCTCTTCCTCTCTAAGATATAGTTATCTGAATTTTCAATAAATTCCTGCACATGTGCACTGTCTATCCATTCAGATCCATTGAATTCAGTCATAATAACATCTCAAATATTTCAATTAAATTAAATCAAAAAATGTAAATTTGATTAGAAAATGCAGAGTTTTCTTTTTTTTAGTTTGGTAGTTGGTTCCTGTTTATTTAACAATTCTAATGATTTGGATTTACTAAACTCATTAATAACTTATTATGGACCTTCATATGAAAATTACCAAAATTCCAGTTATTGTAACTATGATATAATTTCTTGATAATGGTTTTTTATGCACTATTTAACACATCATACAGACCAATATCAATAAAAATTATCCCCAAAAGTATAATTGCATCTATTTGTCTTAATAAGATAAATAAACGCTAATTGTACCTACAATACTCATAAATATATTCAAAAAATTATCTCATTTAATCCTCTTTAACAATTCATTATATTTCATTATAAATTCCTTATTGCGGTTGTAATTAGGTTGATTTACTAATATTACCATCAAATAAGATGAGTTTTCCCCGATCATTGAGTTATTTTGCTTTAAGTTCAATAGTTACATTAGTTCCATTATATGTTGTTGCTTTATTAGCGTACTACTATAGTTCCTTTCATAGATGGATGTAGAGATGAATGGTAAGGATATCTTCCAGTTTGATTGAAAGTGTAGTTGTAGCTCTGTCCGTTAGTTAAATTGCCACTGTTAAATATTCCACTGTCACTTACTACATCTTGAATATCTGGGTCTTTGTTAGTCCACATAACTGTAGTACCAACTTGAACATTCAATGTATGTGGAATAAAAGCATAATTTTGTATTGTCACTTTATTTTCTTCATTTTCGTTTGATGTACATCCAGAAACAGCAGCAACACCCAAAGCTATCAAAATACATAAAAATATAAAATTTTTATTCATATAAACTCCACCCTCCTAAAAATATATTTCGATTTAAAACATTTGAATTTATTTAAAATTAATTCTGTTGTTTTTCCTACACTTTCTTCAATGTCTATGGTTTTCCTGTAAATTATTTATCTATTTAAGAACTAACCCGTAGGTTTTCATGTAGCTTTTCTGATCTTGTTTTTTGGTCTATTTTAATATCCATATTTTTTTTTTTTAAACATTTTCTAAAAACTAAACTTATTCTTTCACTGGGGTTTAGAATATTTAAATGTTATTTTTGTATTACTATGATCGATTTTAAACCTTAATTAAACCTTAAATTTATTCTATTATTTTATAAGAAGTTTACTTAAAAAATATAATTTAAAATATTATTTAGGATATCACTAATAGTAAAATATTCCCATATTTCCCATATTAAATATGGATTAACTCTTGAAACCCTGATAATTGTAGATCTGTTTTGCATCGGCACCTTTTATTTTGAACTTAGAATTTAAAAATTCAACCTTTTCCATAGCTATTTTTATCATATTCATATTCATGGGTAATGATTGGATAACATCAACATTCAAACCCTTCAACTTCAATACATGGTTGTATTCTTCTCCATTCTCCTCAATAATAGATGCTTTACCAGTTATCTGCATGCCTTTTAGGTTGTTCATTCCAGTGTAATCCTCGTAAACAGCTACAGAAACATTTTCATTTAAAATTAAATTTGCAAACTTTTCCCCACCTTCACTCAGGAGGTATATAAATCCATCAATGTAGTTGTATTCTATAGGAGTCGATCTAACCCTATCAATATGTCCTGTTGAAAGTGTGCATGTATTGTGAGAAGTCAAAAATTCATCAATAGCAGTTTTAACCTTCTCATCATCTATCTTGACAATAAGATTTTCTTTAAGTGATTTAAGCTTCATTGAATAATTCACTACTTCTTCAGGATTGTAGAAGTCCATATCCTCAAATGGTAGTTTCATAAGTTTTAAAAACTCCTTTATCAGGCTGAGATCCTCTTGATCTAGCTCATCCACTATCAGTCTTCCTCCAATGGCCTTAAGACTGAGTGCCTTGGTATCAATAAATTCCTCAAATGACCTGAGCTGGTCTAATCCACCGTTTTTGTCCAGACATGTGCAGAATAGTGATAAAGGGTTTTCTTTTAACCATTCCCTGTTTTTATCAACAAAATCAATTAATGATGGATCCAGTTTTTCCTGGTAGATAGGAGAACCAACAACA
>Ga0182021_10004285_pt1 | contig 16772 bp, 9 predicted proteins | sample 612E3MmetaG_FD_120493 | JGI IMG/M metagenome (GOLD analysis project Ga0182021, IMG submission 120493) | Permafrost microbial communities from Stordalen Mire, Sweden - 612E3M metaG (Illumina Assembly) | ecosystem: Environmental > Terrestrial > Soil > Wetlands > Permafrost | place: Sweden...
TCAACGAACCCGGCTCCGCTACCGTATTCGGTGGCAGCGGGACGCTCAAATTCCATGGCGGTGGCGGCAAGGATTCGGTGATTGCCGGCAGCGGAAACACGACTCTTTATGGGGGTTCGGGCAAGGAGTTCTTCCAGGCGACAAGTGGGACGGCCACCTTCAACGCGGGCGCCGGCGGTAAGGATACGTTCGTTGCTGGCAGCGGCCACGATGTCTTCAATAGTGGGGGCGGCTCCAAGTCGAACGTCTTCGACTTCTCGACCGCTGTTGGCGGCACGTATCAAATCCATAATTATACAGCCAGCACCGACACGATCCACATTGGTTCCAGTCTGACCGAGACTTTCAAAGTTACTGGGGGAAATACCCTCGTTACACTCAGTGATGGGACGAAGATCACAGTGGTGGGCTATACGGGGCCCATCCACTTCAGCTGATGGTCTGATATCTGATCGAATTCTGGACTGCCCCTCCGCGAGGAGGGGCAGTTTGCTTTTGTGCCACCGGTCATTTCGAGTAATCTTCGCGGATGCAACCCGACAAATCGCCGGTTAAAGTCTCCCCCGAGCTCGAAGCCGAACTCTTCCAGTTGGTGAAGTCTTTCAGCGCGGCGCGTGAGGCCGGGGACCGGCCGTCGGCATTGCGATATATCGATCGCGCCCGGCGCATCGCGCCTGACAACCCTGAAATCAATCATCTCTACGGGCGCCTGTTGCTTGTGGACGGGGCGCTTGAGCCCGCTATCACATTATTCGAAACCGCGGCCAAGAGCCGGATCGACCCTGTTTTCGAAGCGGCGGTGATCCAGGCGCTGTGTCTTGCCGGCAAGATTGTTCCGGCGCGGGAGCGATTGGAGGCCGCGCTGACGCGGTTCTCTGTCACCCGCGACAGCGCTCTGGCCGAGGCGGCGCGGAGCCTGGTCGCCGTGCTGGCGCCAAGCTTCCCCGGTTGGGTCGGGATTGGGCCCGACCTGAGGCTCCATGGTGAAGTCGTCGACGGGCGCGACGGCGCGCAGCTTGAATTGGATAATGGCGTGGGCGCGTCGCTCCGACATCTCGTCATCAGCGAGGCAGGCCAGGAGTACGCCGCCTTTGACGTTCGGCCGCGTGGCTCGCGCGTCCACTGTCGCTGGGCGGCGCATGTCCGGGATCTGCCGCTGTTGGGGAGCGCCGTGGCGCTGCCCCCTGAATTCGGTCTTGATGGACGGGCCGTGTTTTCGGACGGAAAAATCTCAGGTTGGGCCACGCTCACATGGTCGCCGCAACGAGAGCTCGATCTGACGATTTCGGGGGAGCATGGCTTTGCGCTGCAAGTCTCCACCACTCGGGATCCGCTCCAGTTCGGTCGCCATCTCTTCTCGGTGGATCAGGAGATTTGCGCAGCGGCTGGAAACCGGTTGACGATCTGGGTCGATCTTCCCGACGGCAGACGCGCCGCATTACCCGACTCACCTCTGTTGATCGATCCGAAGGCCGCGCCAAGCGCGCCAACCCGAGGGAAAAAATCACGGCTTGGTGCAGTTCGGCCGGTTCCGGACGGGAATGAAAGGCGCTCCATCGATATCGTCATTCCGGTTTATGCGGGCACCGAGGAGACGCTTGCCTGCATCCATTCGGCGCTCGCCACCATCGGTTCTGACGCAGAACTTGTCGTCATCGACGACGCCTCTCCTGAGCCCGAATTGACGAGCGCTCTCGATGCGCTGGCCTTGCGGGGCGCGATCACTTTGCTGCGAAACTTTAAGAATGCGGGATTTCCCAAATCAGCCAATCGCGGGCTGAAGCTTCACCGCGACCGGGATGTCGTCATCCTCAATGCCGACACGGAGGTGTATGGAGACTGGCTTGCGCGCCTCAGGGCCGCCGCCTATCGCGACGCGGATGTCGGCACAGTCACCCCGCTCTCGAATTCGGGGTCGATCGCGAGCTACCCGAAAACCGAGGAAGCCGATCTGGGCAGGGACGGCGCGGCCGATCGTGATCGGCTCGCGGCGCGCGTTAATCGCGTGATGGCTGTCGACATCCCGACGGGCGTCGGCTTCTGCCTCTACGTCCGCAGGGACTGCATCGCGGAGGTCGGATATTTCGACTCGGCCACATTCGGCAAGGGCTATGGCGAGGAGAATGATTTCTGCCTGCGCGCCGCCCGCGCCGGCTGGCGGCATGTTCTCGCCGCCGATATCTATGTCCGCCATTTGGGAAGCCGGTCGTTCGGGACGCGCCGGGCGGCGTTGATGGAGCGCAATCTCCGCCTGCTCAATCTGCGGTATCCAGGCTATGACGCCGCTGTCGCCGAATTCGTCGCCTTGGACCCTGCTCATATCGTGCGACGTCGATTGGACGAGGTCCGCCTGATCGGCGCAGGACGCCGGCATGTGCTGATGGTCACCTTGGCTCTCGACGGCGGTGTCCGGCGCGCCGTGCAGGAACGCGCCGCGGCAATCCGGCGCGAGGGGTTGAGCCCGATTATTCTGAAGCCCGAAGGGGAAAAGAACGATCGATGCCGCTTGATGGTGGACGAGAGCGGGTTTGACGATCTGCAGTATGACCTCGCCGAGGAAGCGTCCAATGATCTCGCGGCGCTCATGACCTTGCTTGAGCAACTCAATCTGACTCATGTCGAGCTCCACCATTTTCTCGGGCTACCGGGCGCGCTGATCGAGCGGCTTTATGGGTTGCGTTGTCCCCTCGACATCAGGGTTCACGATTACATCTGGTACTGCCCGCGCATTGATCTGGTCGGCGGGACCGAAATCTATTGCGGTGAGCCCGATGCCGCCGGCTGCCAGCTTTGCATCGATGGACACGGCGCGCGCCTCAAGGAAGACATCTCCGTCGCGGCGCTGCGGGAACGGAGCGCGCGGTGGCTTGCAGCCGCGCGGGCGGTGATCGTGCCCAGCCGGAGTGTCGCGGCGCGTATGCAAACCCAGTTCCCGGGGTTGGACCTGCGGATCGAGCCTCTGGAAGCTCCTGTTGGCGTTGCGCCGATCGAACAAGCCAAAACGGGACGGCTCAAGATTGCCGTTATTGGCGCCATCGGCGACCATAAAGGTTTTAAAATACTGCTCGCTCTGGTCGAGGATGCGGCGGCGCGCGACCTGCCGATGGACTTCGTCGTGATCGGCCATACCAAGGACGACCGGGCGCTCATGGCGACCGGAAAGGTGTTCGTCACCGGCGAATATCAAGAAGGTGAACTCGCCGCGTTGATCGCGCGCGAAAAGCCGGATTTGGCGTTATTCCCTTCGGTCTTTCCTGAAACCTGGTGCTACACGTTGACAGCCGCCTTGAGCGCGGGGTTACCGGTTGCGGCGTTCGATCTGGGTGCGATCGCTGATCGGCTTCGCGATTCTTCAACCCAAGCGATGTTGTTTCCGCTATCAATCCTGCCTGCGGTGTTGAATGATCGGCTGCTTCGGGCCTTCGGCGTTTCAACCGAACGACGTCATTCCAGTGCATTGACGACGACCGGCGGGGAAGTCACCCAGGCGCTGTTGCCGTCGCAGGCGGTTTTTTACGAATCCACATTGCCAGAGACCGTGACTTTATCGAGGACCAGCATGGCACAGAAACCCAATGGACTTTCCGCGACGGTGGAGATCTTGCCTTTGGTGAAAGGCTTATATCTCTTTTCCGTGAAATCCGCCTATTCGCACCGGGTGGGTGACGATAACGAGCTTGTTCTGCCTGCCTTGCAAGTCGGCGTCGGTCCCGGCACGCCGAGTAGCGCGATCGAGTTCATGTATGGCCCCCGCACCGACAGCGCCTGGCTGTGCGAACCCCGTGATCATATCGTGGTGAAAGTGAAGGAGCCGTCGACATTCGTTTTGCTGACCTCGATTTGCGCGGCCGGCATGACGCCGCTGGAGCTCGAGGTCAAACGCCTCGACGCCCCAAGTGCGGTCCGTCCCGCGACCGCCTCGCCCGCGCCGGAACCCCCGCCTCGGTTTGAAGCCCGTATCCCGCTGAGTCTGACCGCGTCGCCACTGCCAGCCCAGCAACCGCCGGCCCAACCACAATCCATACGAGCGCCCATCCCGGCGCAGTCTCCGGAGTCTCTGCGGCTTCAGATTACCGCCCATGTGCAGAATCGCGGCGACATGGTGTTTTCCGAAACCCAATGGGCGGGACTTGTCGGCCAACGCCTCGCCATCGAGTCCTTTGCGATACTGCCCTTGGAGGGAGTGCAGCCAAACATGATCGAGTATAAAGCCGTCACCGCGACCGGCCTGGAGACGCCGTGGGTCAGTGGCGGCGCTCCTTGCGGCACGCGTGGATTGGGCATTCCACTCACCGGCTTCGCCGTCCGTGCGAAGCCTCAAGCTGGGGGGGCCGCGGTCACGTGCGAATACGGCGCCGCTCTACTGTCTGGTGCGACCATCGGGCCGGCCCGCAACGGGGCGCCATGTCGATCGGGGAACGTCGGCGACCCCATTGAAGGCATCTGGATATCGATCAGCGGGCTCAAGGAGGCGCCGCCAGAGGTGTCGGACGCGAACGCGTTCCAGCCTCAGGGATTCGTCGAAGGCGGGGAATCGGCGCAGGAGCGGCCGCCGGTCGGGCCGCGCTTCAGTATCTTCCGTGAACCGGTCGGCGAATAGAGACGGAAAGTAGTATCAATTCCATGACCCCGACCGAATGGCAGCCACTCGACCAGCGAGAAAAGATTCTGGTCAATGCGGGGTGTGGCCCAACGCGCGGAGTCTCGCGATCGGTCCTGTTTCGTGACTGGCGGGAAGTGCGGGTCGATATCGATCCGTCGTCTCAGCCTGACATTATGGCGGACATCACCGATCTGTCACCGATCGGCAGTGGGTTCGCCGACGCTGTGTGGGCGTCGCACTGCCTGGAGCATCTGTTCCAACATCAGGTGGGGCTGGCGCTCTCCGAGTTTCGCCGTATCATTACGGACGACGGCTTCATCATTTTTCTGGTTCCCGACGTCCAGGCAGTTGCAAGTTTGGTAGCGGCCGACAAGTTCCATGAAGCAGTCTATGACGCGCCGGCCGGGCCGGTTAGCGCTCATGACATGTTTTATGGCTACGGCCGGGCGATCGCTGCCGGTCATACACAAATGGCGCACCGGTGCGGATTCACGCCGACCATCCTGGTCAATGCGATGAACGAAGCTGGCTTCGCCGAATATGTGATCCGTCGCTTGCCGACGCTGGAACTGGCTGTCTTGGCCCGGAAAACGTCTGGGACTCCCGAGAATAATTGCGAGGCGCTTCTCCAGGCCTTGGCTTTATGATCTTTCTGTTCATTCACCAAAACTTTCCGGGACAGTATCGTCATCTTATACGGCATCTGGCGGATCAACCGGGCAACACGGTCTATTTCATCACGCAGAACGACAGCCACTGGATGGAAGGGGTTACCAAGCTCGTCTACAAACCCAACATCCCATCGACCCTGACGTGCCACCAATACACAGTCGAATTCGACATCGCGGTTCGCACGGGGCTCGCGGTGGCGCAGGTCTGCGAAAGCCTCCGCCAGCAGGGGATCAAGCCGGACCTGATCGCCGGACACTGCGGCTGGGGGGAGACGCTGTTTTTAAAGGACGTGTTTCCCGATACGCCGGTGCTGTCCTATTTCGAGTTTTTCTATCATTTTTCGCATGTCGACGTTAATTTCGACCCTGAGTTTCAGATCCAAGCGGATGAGTCGTTTCGGCTGCGGACCAAGAATGCCGTCAATCTATTGGCGTTCGACGCCGCCGATTGGGGCAACACGCCGACCCAGTGGCAGCGCAGCCTGCACCCGCCCGAAATGCGGACACGCATCACGACGATCCACGAGGGTGTCGATACCCACATCGCACAGCCCTGCGCGACCGCCTGGCTGCAACTCGCCCGGCAAAACCTGATTCTGAGAGCCGCCGATGAAGTGGTGACTTATGTGGCGCGGAATCTCGAGCCCTATCGCGGGTTCCATATTTTCATGCGCGCGGCGAAAGAGATTCTCCGACGACGGCCGAACGCACAGATCGTGATCGTCGGTGGCGACGAGGTCAGCTATGGGGCGCCAGCGCCGTCAGGCGAAACCTTCCGTTCGCTCATGATGCAGGAAATCGGTCACGGCCTGCCTATCGACCGGCTTCACTTCCTGGGAAGGGTTTCCTACGAGATTTATCTCAACTTGCTCCAGGTCTCATCGGTGCATGTCTACCTGACCTATCCGTTCGTGCTGTCCTGGTCGTTCATCGAAGCCATGGCATGCGGCTGCGCCATCATCGGCTCGGACACGCCGCCCGTTTTGGAGGTGATGAAGGATGGCGAAAATGGACTGATTGTCGACTTCTTTTCGCCGATCGCGATAGCGGACCGCGTCGACCAAATTCTGGATCATCCCGACAGGATGCAAAGCCTGCGTGATGCAGCGCGCCAGACGGCGATCAGTCAGTTTGACCTCAAAACCGTGCTTTTGCCGCGCTGGATGGGTCTGATCGATGATCTCGTCAACGGACGCAGACCCAAGACGACGGCCTGACGCGGGAATATCGCGGCGACCACTCTGCTGTGCTTTATGCCGCTGTCGATGTGTCGACGAGCCGGCTCAGCGCCACCTTTGCGCCAGCATGGCCGGCCTCAGCGGCCTTTCGGTGAAGGAGCACGGCCTTTTCCAGGTCCGCCGGAACGCCTGTCCCGGCCTCATAGAGCCGCGCCAGACCATAGAAGGCGCCGGGGACGCCGGCTGCTGCGGTGGCCTGCTGATACCATCTGGCGGCGTCCTTCAGGGCGGCATCGTCGCCGGTCTCCGCCAGCAGATCGCCGAGCGCCAGCTGCGCCGACGGGTGCCCCATGACCGCCGCCGCGTAATAACACCGGCGCGCCTGCTCAAGATCGATCGGAACGCCGATGCCTTTGCGATAGCAGACCCCCAGGTTATATTCCGCGTCGGTGTTTCCCTTCGCGGCTGCCTGCTGGAACAGGTCCGCGGCCTCCGTCAGCACTGTGTCGCTTTCAGGAGATTGCAGGAGAACGGCCCCGAGTTGGACCTGCGCCATCGCGTCTCCTTTCACCGCCGCGGCTCGCAGCCAATGGATTGCGTCTACGGAAGAGGGTTCGACACCCATGCCGCGCAGGTACATGTCCGCGACATGGCGCTGGGCGGTTTGATCCCCCGCCTCGGCGGCTTTCAGCCACAGGGAGAACAGACGGGATCGATCCTGCTCCGACGCATCGCCGTCGGCGATCATCTTGGCGAGGATGGACACAGCGCCCACATGAAGCTGCTCGGCCGCTTTTTCATACCAAAGCCGGGCGGCTTCGCGGTCCACCAGCACGCCAATTCCTTGGTTGAGAATATCGCCCATCCAGGCCTGGGCGAAGGCATCGCCTCGTTCCGCCGCGGTCGAGAGCCATCGCAAGGCCAATGCGCTATCCCGCGGGACGAATTTTCCCTCATAGAGCCAGCGGCCGAGCATGGCCTGGGCAGCGATTTCGCCTTTCTCCGCCGCACGGGTCAGCCACGCGAGAATCTGGTCGATCGGCGGCGCTCCAGGGCGGCCTTCCTCGACCCGTTGGGCGAGGGCGCAAACCGCGGCGCCGCTGCCCATGTCCGCCGCGTGCTGGAGCCAGACCATGGCTTCCTGCTGATCGGCAGGCACATAAGTTCCCGCGGCATGCAGGTGATAGAGAGACCAAACAGCGGTTAGGGATCCGCCCTCAGCAAGTTCCTTGAGCATCGCAAGGCCGTGCGCTTGGTCCTTTGGAACGCCCAGGCCGCGGATGTAGAGAAAAGCCAGATTGCTCTTGCCGTCCAGGCTCCCACGCTTTTCGGCTTCGGCGTACCATTCCGCCGCGGCGCTGTAATCCTGTTCCACACCATCGCCGGTTGCGTAGGCGACGCCGAGACGCAGGCAGGCGTCGCTGTTGCCGCGTTCGGCGGCCCGCAGGAAACTGGCGATGGCGGCTTCCGGGTCGCGGTCGACGCCGAGCCCTGCCTGATAGAGATTGCCGAGGCCGAATTCGGCCGAGGCGCTGCCCTCATCGGCGGCTTTTCTCAGCAACGACAGTGCCGCCTCATAGTCCTGATCGAGACCGCTGCCTTGCGCGTGCATGATGCCGAGAAGCTCGATTGCTCCGACGACACCCTGGTCCGCCGCCTTGCGGAACCAGACCGCCGCTTCCTTGGGGTCGAGAGGAACGCCCCGGCCGCTGTTGTAGAGTTGCCCCAGCATGAACTGGGCCTGAGGATCGCCGGCGTCGGCAGCTTCCCGCAACACGATCGCGGCGGAGCCGTAATCCGGCACAGCCATTCCGGACAGCAGGAGCCGCGCCAGCGCCAGAAGCGCGGGCACGTGCCCGCGCGAGCCGGCGCGACGTAGCCAGGTTTCGGCCAGTGCGAAATCCTTCTCGACCCCGCGTCCGTTTTGGTAGAGCTGCCCCAGATGGCACATTGCCTCGGTATGGTCCGCTGCGGCAGCCTGGATCAGCAGTTCCGCGGCGCGCGCAGGGTCCGCGGGGACGCCCAGCCCATCGAGAAACAGGATCGCAAGATAGAACTGGGAGGCGGCATTGCCTTGCGCAGCAGCCTTTCCGAACGCCTGCGCGGCTTTGCCGAAGTCGGTCGGACCGCGGTAAGCGCCGGCATAAAGCATGCCCAGGCCGAACTGGCCGATGACATTGTCCTGCCCCGCCGACGCGGCGAGCCATTTTTCGGCGAGCGCGTAATCGGCGTCGACTCCCAGTCCGGCGGCGTATTGATAGCCGAGCCGAGCCTGGGCATCCGGCGCCCCAGCCCCGGCGGCGATTTGATGCCAGTGCAGCGCTTTCGAAAAATCTTGCGCCACGGACTGGCCTTTGGGGCGGAGCCGGTTCGATCCAAGGTTCGCGGTGCCTGCGCCGGAATCGGACTGGTCAGGGTTGATGTTGATCAGCCGACCCGCAAGATAAATTTCCCCGAGCTTGACCTGCGCCGCCAGGAGCCCTTTTTCGGCCGCCCGTTCATACCACTCCGTCGCGGTGACGAAGTTCTGGATGCAGCCGATGCCCCGTTCGTAGCAGTCGCCGATCTGCAACAGAATGTTAGGCTCAGCTGCCTTGCCGATTTGGAGGAGGGCAGAGAGGCCGGCCGCATTATCGCCAGCCACGAAGGCCCGCTCGGCGCGTTTCAGCAAAACCGCCGGAGTCGGTGACCGCGACAACAGCTGAGAGAGCATGTCCCCGATCTTCATTGGCTGCGGGTGCTCAAGGTTCGCGCATCGCTTCGGACCCTGTGCGCAGCCCGCCCTCGACCAGATAGGAGAGGATGGTGCGATGCCCGACCAGGACATCGCCCTGCAGGGTCATGCCGGGAATCAGCCGGAACGTGTCCGGCACGTTGCGGAGCGGGGTGGCGTTGATCTTCACGCGCGCCTTGAAGAAGGGCGACCTGACCTGCTGGTTGTCGCCCATCGTGAATGAGCCTTCGCTGATCGTCGTGATGGTCCCCTCGGCGGTTCCGTGGCGCATGAAGGGATAGGCGTCCAGCTTCACCCGCACCGGGTCGCCAACCTTGATGAAGCCGATATCCTTGCTGTCGATATCCACCTCGGCCTCGGTCGGGCCGTCGAGCGGGACCAGGGTGAAGAGCGGCTGCGTCGCTTGCGTGTTCGGATCCACGACCGAGCCCACTGAAGCGTCGCCGATCTTGAGCACGACCGCGTCTTCCGGGGCATTGAGGCTGATCAGTTCGCTGACTTTGGTGGCTTTGGACAAGCCTTGCTGACTCTGCGCCAGGTCGTTGCGGGCGGTCGCGAGTTGGGTCCCGATATCGTCCTGCCATTTATTGATGGCGCCGGCGCGCTGCGCCTTCAGCGATTCCAGGTCGTGGCGGCTGCCGTTGAGCGTGTTGCGGCTCTCGGAAAGGTTCCGTTCCGTTTCGGCGCGTGTGTCCGACGCCGTCAGGGCCTTGAGCTTGCTGCCGTTCCCGTCCTTTTCCAGGGTTTTTTCCATTTCCTCGACCTTGGCGGCGTAGCCCAGGCGTTGAGAATAGGCAGCAACGTCCTGCTCGGCCTTGGTAATGGTCGACTCGGTGCTGTGGATCTTGGCGTCATAGTCGGCGAGCAACTGCTGGTATTCCGACTGGCGCTGCCGCCAGATCGACATTTGCAGCATCTCGGGCGCGTTGGCGCCGCCGGCATAGGGCCGTCCCGCGAGCTCCGCCTCCAGGCGCGCCACCAGCGCGGTGTCGGCCGCCTGCCGTTGCTGCAGCTGGGTAACGTCGGCCTGGGCGAAAGTCGGGTCGAGGTCCGCCAGCACCTGGCCCTTCTTGACGATATCGCCGACATGCACCTTGATTTCGCGGATGATGGCGCGGTCCAGCGGCTGGACGAACAGCGTGCCCCGCGTGGGCACCAGCTTGCCGCCGGAGGTGACCACCCGGTCGAGCTTCACCACCGCCATCAGGATCAGCGACAGTACGATGATGCCCGCCAGGACATGCAGAATGGCGTGCTCGCTATAGGGCGTGGTGCGGACGAACACCGCCTGCGTTTCGGATTCGAACGCGCTTATCGGGCCGGCGAGCTGATCGTCCTGCGGCCGGCGAAGGGCCGCGACGAGGCTGTTAGCCGTTCGACGTGAGAGCGATGGTACGGGGGGCATTGTATGTACCGGGCTGAGTATGGCGGTTTTGAGTGTACCACATGTGCTTGTAGATATCGCAGCGATGCAGCAGCTCTTCGTGGGTTCCCAGGTCGTAGACCTTGCCTTTTTCCATCACCAATATCGCGTCGGCCGGCACGAGCATCGACAGGCGATGGGACACGGCGATGATGGTGCGCGATTGGGCGATGCGCAGCAGATTGGCGTTGATGATCGCCTCGCTTTCGGCGTCGAGCGCGCTGGTCGCCTCATCCAGGATCAGCACCGGCGGATCCACCACCAGGGCCCGTGCGATGGCCAGGCGCTGGCGCTGCCCGCCCGACAAGTTGCTGCCGCCTTCCTCCAGAAAGGTGTCATAGCCGCGGGGCATGCGCTCGATGAATTCTTCCGCGCCGGCGAGCTGCGCGGCGCGCACGATCTCCGCAAAGGTGGCGTTGGGCCGGGCGATGCCGATATTCTCGCGCACCGTGCCGCTGAACAGGAAGTTCTCCTGCGCCACAACGCCGATATTGGTGCGCAGATGGCGCAGATCCATCTCCTTGAGGTCCATGCCGTCGATCTTCAGCATCCCCTCATATTTGGGATTGAGCCCCTGCAGAAGCCGCGTGATGGTGGTTTTGCCCGAGCCCGAGCGCCCCATAATGCCAAAGATGGTGCCCGGCTGAATCTCGAACGACACGCCGTTCAGCGCCAGGGGTGCGGATTGAGAGTAACGGAAATCGACGTTCTGGAAGCTGATATGGCCGAAGACGGGAAGGCGCAGTCCGGACCCGATCCGGCCTTGCTCCGCAGGGTGATTTAGTACCGACGCCGCCTCACCAACCGCTGCACGTATGTCGCCGAGATCGTTGAGAAGTTTGGCCAATTGAACTAAGGGCTGGGCCGTCCGCCCCGCCAGCATACCGAACGCCATCAAAGCACCTACCTGAATCAAATCTGGCCGGGCGAGCGAGAGAGCAGCGCCCGCCATGATTGAGCCGGAATAGATCAGGCGTTCAAAAGGCAATGTCAGTGTCTTCGGATAGTTGGCCAACTGACCGAGTTCGTGACGGGCAGAAACCGAACAAGCAACGCGAACGTCCCAATTATGAAGCCGCCTTCCCTCGAGCGCGAGTGATTTGATCGTCCGCATGCCATACACGGTCTCGGTGAGGAAGGTTCCCTTGGCCTGTTCCGCGTGAGCGACTTTTCTGTAAACACGGTTGATCGGCGCAAGGAAAAAATAAATGATAACAAATATCATTCCGGACAAAGCAAACACAAGTACAGCGAGACGCCACTGCAGTACAATCAACACCGGAACCAATATAATGAGCATTGTCAAGTCAATGAATGTGCTGAACAGTTGACCGGTAAGAAAATTACGAACCTGCCAGATTTTGCCCAGCTTACTCATCGTCAAGCCAGTGGGATTGCGTTCAAAATACTCCATCGGCAGAGCAAGGAGTTTCTGCATCAAGTAGAGATTAAGCCGACCATCAATTCGCGTTGCTGCAGCCTCCATAAACATGCGTTTTAGGTACGATAGGGCCATCTCGGAAGTTATCACAAGTCCCAGCCCTCCGGCCAAAACCCAAAGTGTCGAAACCGAATGATTGACCAAAACTCGATCAATCACGATCATCATGATCAAGGGGGGCGCCAACGCAAAGAGTGTGTTGAGGATCGAGGCGATGGCTATTTCACGAAATAGGCGCCGTTCGCGTAAAACCTGATTCACCAGCCACCGAAATCCGAATGGTTGCGTTTCGTCGGTGAAACTGTGCCGGCGCTTTATAAGGATCACCTCGCCAGTCCACAACTCCGCAAGATTGGCTTCGTCGAGCGCGACCTCGGCCTCCGGCCCGTCGCCATCCGGATTTTCCAAAAGGGCGACCTGCCCGGTTTGCGGGCTGCTAAGGACTGAGGTAAGCACGGCGACGCCGCCATCCCTCAGGCGGATAATCGCGGGCAAGAGATTGCCCAGGCGTGGCAAGTCGCGCCATTTTGGTCGAATGCTGCGAGCTTCCAAGCCGGCATCGTGCGCGATCGCGATCAAAGTCGTGCTGGGCAGAGCACCGGCCACGATGACATATGAGGAGCGGAGCGAGTCTACCGTCAAATCCACCCCGTGGCCTTTAGCAACCCTAACCAGAACCTCAAGGGCGTCAGTTTCAACGTTTTTCACAGCCATGATTTCCCATTGCGTCGATTGCCGTCATTCTAAGTGCCTTCGCGCATCCAAACCTATTTGTAACCTGTGTTGACCAAGATTGCCATCGAGGGATAGCAGTGTTCGCATCCGTCTCATGCCGGCTGCGCCTGCGCCAACGAACTTGAATGCTAACGGGCAGGGAAGGATCCGTCGGATCACCGTTGCGGCCGGTTTGGTCCCGCTGTGTCGTTCGAAAGCGTCGGTCCAAAGTCACCGAAACCGATACGCTTGCCCGAGGCGATAAAATTCGATAGTGCTTTGCGCTAGCTTTGTACCCTTTTGGGCCAGGATGGGCGGCGAGTCTCAAGCGGAAAAGCAATTGCTCCTGACTTCCGATAGTCAGCGGTCGACATGTTGTGGGAAAGGCCGTGTCCTGCAACTTACACATAGGATCATTGTGGGATGGACGCACTGTTAGCCGACGATATAATGGAAAAAATAAAAAAAAAATATGGACCAAATGTACGTCTTTCCTTTGAGCCGAATGGAGGAAATCTAGGAGACAATTTTATCACGGCTAGCTGCATAATGGCGCTCGATCGAAGCGGACTGCGCTGGAGCATGTTAAATGGGCGGTCTCTTGAGAGTAAAGAGTTTGACGTGATTGTCTATGGCGGCGGAGGTAACCTAGTGCCACAATATAACGGCGCTGCGAGTTTCATTGATCGAGTGAATAGGGCGGGTAAACCACTTGTTGTACTGCCTCACACGATAAGGGCTCACGCCGGTACTCTATCAAAGATTGTGGACGGGATGGTGTTTTGCCGTGAACTCCGCAGCTATCAATTTATGATGGATATTATTGGCCTAAGAGAGTCGCATGTGGAGATCTTCCTGGCGCACGACATGGCGTTTTCGATTCGACTGGACATGTGTGGCATGTGGACGGTTAAGGATTTAGTGGTGGCCACGCGACGTGACGTGCCTGAACACCGCTCGTTATATGCATTCCGGCGGGATAATGAAGGAAAAAACCACGTCCTAGCGAAATACGGCAGGAACGTAGATTTGTCAGTGGCAAGCGCTACGACTGGGAGCGATAAATCGGCCATTTTGGTTCAGTGCGCCTGTTTTTTGGGGGCAATTGCTAGGTATGACCGGATATTCACGGACAGGTTGCACATATCCATCGCCGGGGCGATATTGGGCGTCGAGACATATTTATTTGATAATAATTATGGAAAAAACTTTCATGTTTATAAGTTCTCCATGGAGCATAGATTTGATTTGGTGCGGTACTTCGAATCGGTAGAGGAGTTTCCGATGAAAGAAGAATTGTTTGAACGCCAAAATTGATGAGCGGATGGATCGCGTCCAAGATGCAATTTTGGATGAAATTCCATAAAGCAGGGCACAGTTTTGTCTAGTCGGTTGATGGGAGTGATGTCGTGAAGAAGATAACGTTTTTAGTGATCGGCGCAATTGCTCCAATCATTCTTCGCCAAATGTGTGAAGTTTTTTCTGCGGACAGATTCTCGTTTGTGGTTCATGTTGATCGAAAGGCTAACTTCGAGAGTTACGCTGAAGGGGTTGGTGAATGGGGACATCTTTCTTTCGTTGACCATCGGTACGAGGTATTTTGGGCGGGCTTCAGCATGATTGAGGCGACGCTATCGCTGGCGCGACAGGCCTTGCGGGATCCCGAATCTCATTATTTTGCCTTGATTTCGGATGACACGTTTCCATTGCTGTCGCCAGATTCTCTGTATCGGACCATTTTGGACGAGAAAGGGACATGGATTCAGAGTTGGCGTATCCCAGAAGATCATCTTTTCCAGCAACGGTATAATAAATACTTCTTTTTAGATAGCCGGTTTACTACCCCCAGATGGTTTCCCACCGAGGAGAGAAGTTTTTCCGAGCATGACCGGATTGAATTGCTCGAATTGGAGATATTGAAATCACGCGGTAAAAAAAAGCTATCTGGTCTCTATGCGGGAAAGCAATGGTGGGTCTTGAATAGAAATGAGTTAACCAGCATCATAGAGCTCGACAGGACGGACGAGCATTTGCGCCAGTCGTTTAGATTCTCAGCGGTTACGGACGAAATATATATTCAGACCTTGTTCAAAATGCTATTTCCAGACAGCAAACACTTGGGTAATCCGATGCTGGATGATTTTAGTAGAGATCCTAAACCGTATGTCTTTTCTAGCTGGAAAGATATAAGCTTGATGCTTTCTAATATACAGACCGTGAAGGAAAGCGGAGCAGCCGACGGACAAGAACACCTGTTCCTTCGAAAGATAGCGCCGTCCGGGAGTGACGTCGTCCAAATGTTGACGGATAGCTGGTAGCCCAAAGATGACGGAGTTCACTTATGTGAGTCAGGTCAACCCACAATTGTAATAAATCTAATTCTCCTTAAACCTAAAAACGTAGGTTCTTAAGATCCCAGTCATAGTATCTGGCTCGGTTTCTGGCATCACGTGGGTTGGGTGGTTATCCCACGATTGAAAGACTGCCTGATCGGGCAGCCCAACGTATGCCTCTAATGCCTCGTAATGAGTCTGGGTGTCACTCGCCCATTGGAGGTCCGACGAATCGATGGCGCGCCCATTGTAGATGATGCCTAAGGGGATTCCGCCGGTTCTCAGGCGCACTTTTAGGTCCGACACGAACTGTTCCCACGGCTTGCTCCAAATGACGTCAGCGTGAAAGAACGCAAGTTTTTGACCGTTTTCTCGTTCGAATGCGCCTACCCATGTCGAAATCTTGTTATTCCAGTCAGCTATTTGCGGCTGAGGAACCGGTTCGATATCGCCGATTTGAATATTAGGGAAGACGGCCTTAATCAGTCCGATATTCCTCCCCGCGTCTTTCGCTATCGACGCGATGTCGGCGTGACACGCTCTCTTGCCATTGTAGAACGCTCCATAAAGAAGCGGTTCGTCCATCGCGAGATATAGAAGATCGCCCCCTAAGCGTTTAATCTTCTTGGCGACAGCTCCAAGCAACTCGCCGCCATAGCCTTCTATTCCCCGCCCACACAAATCGTTATCGGTTAACGGTCCAAACTCCAAGGCCAACGCGATATTGCGAGCCTTAAGGTCATTGAAGAGCCGAATCAAATCCTTTTCCGATCCAGACATAATCAAAGTGGGATAGATCTTGAAGACCTTGACGTGTTTCGCAGCCACCGTCCATTCGGCCTTTGGCGAAAAGAGATCGAAATAGTCCATTGACCCCTTTGTCCCATTAAAAGGGCGGGCGATTGGGTCAAGGGGAGCGAGCCAAATGTCAGGATGCGCATATTTGATGGGATCAGCGACAGAAGAATTGAACACCACGCTTCCACCGACCAGCAGGGTGGCGCAGAGCGTCATCCTTCTAGCTTGGCGACGTACTTGGTTATGCTCAGAACAGTTTATTGCCAATGGGTCCTCCTTCTTTCCGTGATCGGCACTTTGCTACTTGATCTTCTGACACCGTATGTCAAGGGAGGCTTGGAGAGGATTCCAGCCCCAGGCCCCCCCGAAAGCCTAGCCAAACCTGTGCGCATGCGGATTTCGGCAAAGGTGAGCTCCTCGGGCGTCAGGCCGATGTCCAGATTGGTGACGAAACCGTGGTCGCCGTTACCCTGCCACCCGCAAATCATCGCGATTCAGGTTTGCCTTTGCAGTCGCAACCCGCCCCTTGCCGCAAAAGACAGCCATGGTCAGAAAATTTTCCGGTGCGGCGGGAGCGTAGGTCCAGCCACGAAACTTGTCCGGTAAGTGGGCATGAACAAACCCTTCGATTATTTCCCTTCAACTTTCATTGCGTTTCGTCAGGGAGAGCGCGATTCCCACAATACACTTCCAACTGAACAGATTTCCGGGACCACCTCATACTTCGATGAAACCTTCGGGCATGCGTGGTCCATCTAAGAGGCTGACCCGAAAAGAAGGTTGGGTGATATCAGCGGGTTGTGATTCATTCGGTGTTGCGAAGCATCGAAGGAACATCACATGTGGACTGATATCACCCGCGCGAAGCATGCGCGGA
>Ga0182021_10004286_pt1 | contig 16772 bp, 15 predicted proteins | sample 612E3MmetaG_FD_120493 | JGI IMG/M metagenome (GOLD analysis project Ga0182021, IMG submission 120493) | Permafrost microbial communities from Stordalen Mire, Sweden - 612E3M metaG (Illumina Assembly) | ecosystem: Environmental > Terrestrial > Soil > Wetlands > Permafrost | place: Sweden...
CCCGCTGGATTCCGCTGCACAAGCTGATCTGGCGCAACTACTACCGCAGGACCAAACGCGCCTGACACGCGCAGACACTGAAGGCCCGTTCCCACCGGAGCGGGCCTTCAGTGTCTGTCAGCCTTCAGTGGAGTCTTGGTGTGCAGCAATACACGAGTGCAGCGTTGACTGCGGCTCGTGGTCGGAACATGCTGCTAGCACGCGCCATAACTGCCAGAGCGCGCTGGGCGGTGGCGGCTCCAGGCAAGGCGGGCCTTTCGACTCTGTGACCCGCCGGCGCGAGGGGCACAATTGCCTCTGTGAGCAGTCTGCGTATAAGCAAAGGGAGAATTTCCCGCGTGAACGCTTTGCGCGCGAGCAAAGAAGCACTCCTTTTCTCGGCATCCACGGCGCTGCTGCTCGCCGGAGGCATTGTTTGGTTGGCGTCTTCCCAGACTCCTGCGCGCATCCTGTGGATCCTTGGCACCGTGCTCGGCCTAGGTTTCTCGCTTGTATGGACAGTCGACGCCATCCGGCGCCGCCAGCTGAGCGTCGACGTCATCGCGGTGCTCGCCCTGGCCGGAGCCCTAGCGGTCAACGAGCCCTTCGCGGGCGCCATGATCACGGTGATGCTCTCGAGCGGACAGCTCCTGGAGGCCCGGGCAGCTACCCGGGCTCGGCGTGAGCTGAGCCTGCTGGTCGAGCGGGCTCCCCGCACGGCCCGACGAATCATCGAAGGTGGGGTCGTCGAGATCCCTGTGAACGACGTCGTCGTCGGTGACCTCCTGCTGGTGGGCACCGGGGAGATCGTCCCCGTTGACGGACGGCTTCGCTGCACCGCCACATTGGATGAGTCCGCGCTCACCGGGGAGCCCCTGCCACTCGAGCGACTCTCTGGCGACGATGTCCGCAGCGGTGTGGTTAACGCCGGAAAGCCGATAAACCTGGTAGCCACTGCCCTTGCCGCCGAGTCCACCTATGCCGGAGTGGTGCGTCTCGTCCAGCAGGCCCAGGCTTCGTCAGCTCCGTTCGTGCGCACAGCCGACCGGTTCGCCATCCTTTTCGTACCGCTGACACTCATCCTTGCGGGGGCGTCCTGGGCGCTCAGCGGGGATCCGGTGCGCGCCGTCGCTGTGCTCGTGGTCGCGACCCCGTGCCCGTTGTTGCTTGCGGCTCCGATCGCGATCATGTCCGGTCTGAGCCGCGCCGCGCACATCGGAGTGGTCATCAAAGGCGGTAGTGCCCTCGAACGCCTGGCCGGCGGACAAGTCATGCTGTTCGACAAGACCGGCACCTTAACCCAGGGACACCCAGTCCTGGCCGACGTCGTCACGGCCGGCGGGGTTATGGATGCGGATGAGGTGCTGCGGCTCGCAGCCTCCCTCGACCAGGTGTCCGCGCACGTTCTCGCGGGCGCCATCGTAACCGGCGGCACCGGTCGCGGGCTTGCCCTGGAGTTGCCCGAGGATGTCCAGGAAGTTCATGGCTACGGCCTCGCGGGGACCGTTGGGACCCACCGGGTCAGGCTCGGCAAGGCTGCGTGGATCGTCGGTGACGTGGCGCCGCCGTGGGTGCGCCAGGCGCGGCGTCGCGCCGATCTAGACGGATCCCTGACCGTGTTCGTGTCCGTGGACGACGAGCCCGCAGGTGCCTTCTTCCTTGAGGACAGGATCCGGCCCGACTCGCCCCGGATGGTTCGCGCACTGCGCGTGGCCGGAATCACCCGCGTCGTGCTGGTCACCGGTGACCGTGCCGACATCGCGGACATGGTCGGGCGCATCGTTGGCGTCGACGCTGTGCTGGCCGACTGCGACCCCGCCGACAAGCTGGCCGCGATCAAACGCGAGTCGGCCCATGGCCCAACGATCATGGTCGGCGACGGCATCAACGACGCTCCAGCACTAGCAGCTGCCGGAGTGGGGGTAGCACTCGCCTCACGCGGAGCGACCGCATCGTCCGAGGCAGCCGACGTCGTGCTGACCGTCGATCGGGTCGACGCGCTTGCCGACGCGATCCTGATAGCCCGCCGTTCGAAGGCAATTGCGCTGCAGGCCGTAGCAATTGGCATGGGTCTGTCGCTAGTTGCGATGGTCGTGGCTTCGTTGGGGTTCCTGCCACCTGCGGCGGGCGCCGTTGTTCAGGAGATCATTGATGTGCTGGCGATCGGCATCGCGTTGCGAGGCGTTCTGCCGGGCAAGGTGCACACGATCGCGATGACCCGCGCGGACGTCGCCACGGCGCTGCGCCTGCGCGCCGAACACGACGCCGTACTGCCGTTGATCGAGAAGATCCGATCCTCGGCAGACGCGCTGTCCACCCGCGCAGCCGACCTTACCCCGGTGCGTGCCCTGCTGGACCGCTTGGAAGCCGAGCTCCTTCCGCACGAGCGAGCCGACGAGGAGATACTCGTCCCGCTGGTGGACCGAGCACTTGGGGGCACTGACGCGACGGCGGCGATGAGCCGCACACACGCGGAGATCGAGCACCAGGTCCGAAAGCTGCGACGCCTTCTGAACGAGCTCGACAGCGAGAGCACCCAGCCCGAGGACGTCGTCGAGCTGCGGCGCCTGCTTTATGGGCTGTACGCAGTGCTCAGGCTGCACAATGCGCAGGAAGAAGAGGGCGCATTCAGTCTCGTGCCCAGCGGGGGCGGCAATGCTCAGGCGGTCGCCCCTTAAGAGCGTCAACCGCACTGGCATGCTGCACTCATGAGTTTCTTCGTGCTGGAGTATCGCTATGGCGACCTGGATGCACGCGCTCGCGTCCGGCCCCACCATCTCGCCTACATGCAGTCGTTGCATCAAGACGGAACGGTCGTGCTCGCCGGCCCCATCGGTGACGGATCGGGCGCCATGGTGGTGCTGCAAGTGAGGTCCGAGAATGAGGCTCGACGGGTGGTCGAGGGCGATCCCTACACGGCTGCCGGGGTGGGCGTCGATCACGTTTTGCGACCTTGGAACGTTGTCATACCTGCCGACTTGCAGTAATCAGGAGTCCACGTAGCAGAGTTGGTCAGTGAGTAGCCGGGAAGGCCGAGGGGAACGCGTCCCGGTAGGACCGCAACAGACCTGCCGGGGTCTGGACGCTCTCTGCCGCAAGCATCGCCCGCCCGATCGCGCGAGTGAGACAGTCGCCAGCGGCCTCCAGCAACGCGTAGAACGCCAACATATCTGGAGAGCCACGATCTCCGGTCGCCAGAGTGAAGACAGTGTCACCGTCAAACATCGTGTGCACCGGGCGAATGGCGCGAGCCATACCGTCGTGCGCGATACCCGACACCTTGGCGCACTGAGCTTTTGTCAGGGTCGCATCAGTTGCCACGACGCCGATGGTGGTAGCAAGGGCGGCGGCTCCCAGAGAACCCTGACCACCTGGGAAGATCTTCACCTCGGCGTCCGCGCGCGCTGCCACGACCTCATCGGCCTTAGGAGGCAGAAGTTGGGTGAACTCCCCCAGGAGGCCGAACCGCGCGGCATACAGCTCACCGGTGAGGGGGTCGATGCAGGAACCAAAAGAGTTGACCACTACCAGTGCGGCCACCGTCGCCCCGTCTGCCAACAGCACGCTGGCCGAGCCCACCGCGCCTTTGAGCCCCCCAGCGATAGCACCCGTGCCAGCTCCCACCACCCCGATCGGCACCGGTCCGTCTGGACTGGCGAATGCTGCGTCATAGGCTTCCTGACCCATGCCTGCTCCAGGACGTTTGGTGAAGTCGCCGCCACGGCCGAGGTCGAAGATGACGGCCCCAGGCACGATCGGGACAACCTCGCCCGGCCCGCCAGTCGGGTAGCCGACCCCTGCACTAAAGAGCCGCTGCATCACTCCGTCGGCTGCCGCCAACCCGAAGGCGCTCCCGCCCGAGAACACAATGGCGTGAACCCTCTCAACCTGGTTGCGCGGGTCGAGCAGGTCGGTCTCCCGGGTGCCTGGTCCACCGCCACGGACGTCCACCCCAGCAACGGCGCCAGAGTCGGGAGCCAGGATCACGGTGGTGCCGGACAGCCAGCCGCCAACACGGCGATCTGCATGACCCACCCGGATACCGGCCACATCGGTCAGGCTATTGGTCGGGCCGGGCTGCCTGTCGCTCATCGATGCTCCCTACGAGGTGCCTTCCTTCCTGCGATGGTCCCACGCTTGACCGCTGTCAGGCCGCCAAGGTCCCGACATCCACCTCGAGGCCGGATTCAACTAGCTTCCTGAGGAACTCGCGTCCTGAGGAACTCGCGCCCTGAGGAGTCAGGCCACAGGAGTCGAAGAACACAGACACGTCCACCAGGCATAGACACAGACTCAGAACGTCGAGGTCCCCGACCCGGTCGTCGCGCGGACGGTCCGGTAGTTGCAGGACCGCCGAGTCAGGCTCCCACCGGACCGATCCGTCAAGGCCATGAACGAGCACCTCGATGATGCCGGTCCATCTGGGGTCGAGCACTGTCCTCATGATGGCGACCTCCAAGGGACGAAGAGAATGAACTTCTGTCTCGATGGTGAATCCATCCCCACCGCAAATGAGTCATTGGCACTAGTGACTCGTCCTCCGCGCGGATGGCACCCACCTGTGGGTGATGGCCTGGAAGGGCGTGAAGGTCAATCTGACGGCACCCAGTGGCCGTGACGGGCGCTTTGGGCGATGTGTCTGGGCTAGAGATAGCGCGGTTCCAAAAGCTTCCGGAAGAAGGAAATCGAGTACCTCAATGAATCCGCCTGGACAACGTTGCAATCCCGAAGAGCATGGCCAAGAGTCAAGAGGCACTCACCGGGTCCTTGTGGCGAAGTCGGCGTGGTTCACAGAGACTTGACGCGCCCTGATGGGTTATCTGCAAAACCTCCGAGGGATCACATGCCTTCAAATGGGAAGACATTCGATGACCTGCTAGAGGCACTGCCTGACGCCCTGGTGGGAGTGGACAAAGCGGGAGTGATCCGGTTTGTCAATCGCCAGACCACTCAAGAAGTCCGGCTCCCCTCAGTGGCCCGAAGCCGATCGCCAGCGAGGCCGTTGCATCAGCCCGGGAGGATGTTGATGACTCTGGCCAGCACCACCACGAGCACGGACAGGGAGATCACCGACTGCATCGCCATCAGCCCCTTCGCACGACCCACCAGCGGCATGGTGTCCGTGGGACTGAAAGCGAGCGCACTGGTGAACGCAAGATAGATGTAGTCGTGGAACCGGGGTTGCCACCCTGGGGCGGCGAGCCCGTTTGTGACGGTCTGTGGGAACTGGAAGTCGGGGTAAGGCACTGGGTCTAATATGCGGCCGGACGGACCACCACTATCGAGCTGCCAATAGAGCAGCCCGAAGGTGATGACGTTCGTGATCAACACGATAGCCCCCGCAACCAGCAGTCGGTTGGCGGTCAGTGGGCTTCCATCGACTTTGCCACCGTCAAGGACAAGCAGGACGAGCCGGATCGTAGCCAAGGCGTTGGCAAGGATGAGAAGGCCGAAGAGAAACAGCACGAGTGGGCGGGCGCCACGCGGGACAGGCCCAGGTTTTGCCGCAATGATGAACATGGCCAGGAAAGCGACCCCCTCCATCATCGGGACAAGCAGCGGAGGACCCACCCGGTCGCGAGCCGGTACCAGAACCTGAGGCAGGATGACCACAACGATGCACACCAGAGGCCATGTGTAGCTTTCCGGCGTCCGTGTCGATTCCGTCTGGGCCGAGTCATCGATGGGTTGGGGATCAGGTTCAGCACTCATCGGCGATGCACCCCTCCCTGGTCACCGGCGGCTGGCGACAACACGCGCCTGCTTGGCCATCACCTTCTCAGCCCAGCTGATCGAAGCCTTCATCAGTGGCGGATGAATTGGTGCTCGGCCGATGATGTCCTGGAGGGCAAAGCTGGACGACGGCGCTGACTCGCCGCCGCCGGTGGCGGGATGAAGGCGGTACGACACTCGCACCGGCAGTTCTTGCTTCGCCCAAGTTGCCTCTGGAGGGCCTTGTCCATCGACGCCCTGCCGGCGTGGCTGGTCGCTATCCGGCTCGCCGTGCCCCTGCGGGTGGATGCCATTGCGGACATGGCCCGCGCAACCCGGTGGGAGCCTTGACAACGCGCCGATCACATTGCCGCGCAGGTCCTCCCTTCAACCCCGGTGAGGACCTGCCTCAGGGCGCGAGTCGCGCTCTCACAGACCGAATAGCTCCCAGGCTGCACGGCCGAGCTCGCCGTTTTCGTCAAGGCGAAGAGCGGACTTGGGCGCGTGCAAGATCCCCCCCACCAGGCGATGGCTCATCTGATCGACAAGGGCACGATCCTGCTCGGACAGACTGGGGAGTCGACGCACAAGCCATGCCATCTCGCTGCATCGGCGCGCCTCAGCCGCATCTGTCATCGCCTGGATCGCCGGCAGAAAGTCTCGCGATCGTAGCCACCGGCAGTACTCGCCTCCCGACTCGGTGACCAGCGTCTCCAGCCGGCCTCGTAGTCCATCGGCCAGCTCGACCTGAGGGCCCCAGGCCAGGTCGTCGATGGACACGAACCGGTCCCCCAGCTGGGCCTGCAAGGTCTGCGAGACCGCAGGCGGCGAAGACAGGTCCACCACGGTCGTGCCGCTTTCGACCAGACGCGCCGCGTCCTGCGGGTGGACCGCCCAGTTGCCGGATACGGCGACCACTGCGCCCACGAATGGCCCAAGGGTGCCATTCGAGGGCGCATCAACGGTCTTGCCCCCTATGTGACGGGCCAGGGTCGCGGCTCGTTCGGAAGTCCTGTTGGTAATGGTGACCTGTGCCCCGCGCCGGGCTGCTGCCTGGGCGGTCAGCCGGCTCATACTGCCCGCTCCGACGATCAAGATCGGCTGATCGAGCAGCGATCCTGCCACGCGCTCAATCTCGTCCAGAGCGACATCACCCAAGGACCGCGGCGACCCAGCGAACCATCCGTGGGCGCGCCTTCCAGCATTCAGCGCGACCTGAAACAACCGGTCAAGCACTGGGTCCAGGGGCCGCGCGGCATGACGCACGGAGTAGGTCTCGCGCACCTGATGGAGGATCTGGTCCTCGCCCAGGACCGCGCTGTTCAGACCACATGCCACGTTGATGAGGTGGCGTGCGGCTGCGGCGTCTTGCAGTCGCAGCCCCCCAGCCGGGAGGTGGGGAAGCGGGGCGTCGCCGAACGCGCCCAGGGCGACGTACAGCTCGACCCGGTGGCAGGTGTGTACCAGGATGATCGCGTCATCGGCCGCTAGCGCTTCGCACTCGGCGGCGAATGCTTCGCGGGCAGCACTAGGCACACCCCGGGCGTGCGCGATCAGCGCCAGCACCGTGATCTTCGGTGCTTCGCACATGGCGGTTTTCGGCGTCTCGCCCGTAGTTTGTTGCAAGAGCGCGGGGGTTGAGGACTTGGGAATCACGAGCCATCCCTTACGAGTACCTTTTCGGCCTGTTCGGTCGCGTGACCGCTCATCAGCGCGACCAGCAGCTGGTCGATGGCCTGGGTCGCTGTCACGAGCAAGTTGGTGGCCTCAATGGTGTCGAGCCCGCGGCGTCGGGCCACTTGGGCGAGCTCTGCGACGAACAGCATACGAAAACGCAGGAACGCCTCAACTGTCTCGCGAATCTCTGCAGATCCCCGAGCGGCAATGCGACCATATTCGGTGGCGGCGCCAACTGCCTTCAGCATCGCGCTCTGGCGCTCCTCGGGGGTCGCCGCGTCGATGAACACCAGCAGCGCGCCCGCAATCTGGCGGCCGTGGTCGCGCAGCGGCTCGAGCTCGTCCTCGCTAAGCCCCACGAGCCAGCTGACACCGTGGCAAGCCTGCGCCACATGGCGCCGGTAGACACGGGTCATGTGCTCAGGTGTCTCACCTAGGCGCTCCAGAGTGGGCCGCTGCCTGCGTGCGGAAGGCAACAGACCCAGAATCGTCGAACGAGCGAACCGACGGTGTCCGCCCGGGGTCGTGAACGCTTGCACGTCCCCGGCTGCGCTCCACCTACGCAGCGTTGCAGGGGATACACCGATCAGAGCGCACGCTTCGTGAACGGTCAGCCACTGCTCAACGACTTCCACATCTGATACCCGCAAGACTGTCACGAGGTCTGCTTAGCCGAGATAGGTGCGACCGGGCCGTTTTCGTTCAGGACAGCGCCCTGCTTGTGACATTGTGCGCAGGAGACCTGCTGGTGGCAGTAGGTGCACACCTGAGTCCCGCCGGCGGCTGCAGCCACACTGGCGTGATTAGTAAGCATCGCGTCATGCTTGATGTTGATCGCACCGGTGTTGTGGCAGTTTTCGCAGTAGCTGCTGGTGTGACAGGCGGCGCAGGACGTCCCATTCGGTTCGACACTAGTGGTGGCTTTGCTGTGGTCGAACACGTAGAGCTTGTCCTGATGGTCGGCTGGTTTAGCCCCCAGCGGGATGTTGGCAATGACAGAGGCCAGAGAAGAACTCGCTGGCTTACTCGCTGGCGTACTCGCTGCAGTGGCGTTCAGGGGGAACTTGGCGGCGCTCGCGCTGACCTGCGGGAACGTGTGACAGGTCGAACACGCAGACGGAATCGTCTGGCTCGTGGTCTGTCCGTTCACCACCAGGTAGTGGGCACCGTCGTGGCATCGGAAGCAGCCCAGAGACGTCTGGTGGCCCAGGTTGTCAGGGTAGGTCTTCGCCTGGACCTTCATAGCCGGGGTCGCGATGAGTTGGTACTCCGTCTTCAGCTCGCTGATCGCCGCGCTGACCTTACCGGCATCCGCCTTCGCCACCAGCGGATACTGGGTGGTGTAGGTCGTCCGCAGGCCGTCGATTGCATCGTCCGCAGCCTTCAGCGTCGGGTAGTTCCCGTTCAGGAGAGCGACGGCGTCCTTCTTGATAAATGGCAGCGCAGCGCTGAGCTTGCCTGCCGCGATTGCCGCGTCAACAGTCTGGTCCGGGCTGGGAACTTCGTGCCCGATGCGGTTGTGGCAGTCGATGCAGTCCATCGTCCGGGTCGTCTGGCTCTGGTTGAGGCGGGCGATGTCGACCTTGACGTTGGTCGACACTGTGACCTGGCTGCCTGCGACGTATTGCTTCGTCGTTCCGTCGGTTTCCTTGATCGTAATGAGGTCGATCTTGCTCGAGTGGATATCACTGGTGGTGTACGTCACCTTCTGGGCGACATGCCAGTGAACGCCAAGGACACCGCTGGCGTCTCCCAGGCCGCCGGGACGCAGCAGGACTGCAACCGTCTGTTCGGTGTTGGCCTTGTCCGAGAGGTATTGGGGTGTCACAAGCAGTTTGACCGGCCCTCCGTTGGCGGTGAGGTCGGCGAGGTTGTGACATGTGAGGCAGGTGTTCTGGACCGGAGGGAGCTTGGCGTGGTCAGGGGCTTCGATGGGGGTCGGGAAGTTGCCGGTGACAATGTCGAAAAGCTGTTTGGTGCCATTGACTTTCGCCGTAACGAATCCGGCTAAGCCGGGGTTGACGTGACAGGTTGCGCATGGGACCTGGCTGTGGGGCGACATGGCGTAGGCCTTCAGCTCTGGCTCCATGGTGTGACACGAGCCGCAGAACGCAGGGGTCTCTGAGAAGCCGACAGCCGTAACCCCACCCATCGTCGCAACGGCACCGAACCCTCCGAACAAGACGAAGAGCAGGAAGATGCCGCGCTTGCTGCGCCACGGCGGGTGCGGGATCTTGTGCAGGACACGGCGCACTGGTGCTACGAATGCTCCGACGCGCCGGAATCGCCGCTTTCGACCGACCTGTTCGGCTCGCGGCCCATCAGGGGCCCCAACCGGTTTGGTCGGCTCTGCGGGGTCTGTCATCGGTTGATCTCCTTAAGGGCTGCGTCCATCTGATCCGGGCTCAGGGCACCGGTCTTCATCAATCGCAGGATGCCTGACTTGTCGATGAAGAAATGGGCTGGAATCCCGTTGACGCGGTACGCAGAGGCGATGGTGTCGTTGGCGTCAGCAATCTGCGGGTACGTCAGCCCCAAGCGTTTTCCGTAGTCAAGCACCGTCGCGGAGTCCTCTTGGATGGAGACGGCCAGGACTACGACCCCCTGCGCCTTGAACTTCTCGTACGCGGTCTGCACGTCCGGTGCCTCTGCCTGACAGGCCCCGCACCAGCTGGCACCAAAAGTCAGCCAGACCGATTGCCCCTTGTACGAGCTCAGCGACACCTGCTTGCCGTCCACAGTCGTCGCCGTGAAGTCATGCGCGGCGCTGCCGGCTGTTGGTGGCGCACCGTCACCGGCGCCCACGTTGACGGCGCTCACGCCCGGCGTCACCGCCGTCGCCGGGCGGTCTAGCAGGAAGGCCCCCCCCATCACGATGGCCGCAGTCACTGCCAAGACGAGCAGGGTGCCGAGCCGGCTCTGGCCGACTCGCTGACGCAAGGTCGGCTCGACGGCCGTGGTAGCTGGACTCATGGTGCGGTGTTCCTCGCTTGTTGGTGTGGCAGTGCTGTTGGCTGTCTTGTCGGCTACTTCGCGTAGCTATGCAACCCGCCAAAGAAGAGGTTGCCGAAGAACGTGAGCAGCACGGAGGCGAAACCCGCGATGAGCAGCCAGGCAGCGCGACGTCCGACCCATCCGCGGGCCACCCTGGCGTGCAGGTAGGCGCCGTACACGAGCCAGGTGAGCAGTGAGGCGGTCTCCTTCGGGTCCCAGCTCCAGTAGCTGCCCCAGGCGATTTCCGCCCACACGGCACCCAGCACGACGGTCATGGTCAACAGAGGGAATCCGATGATGACTGCGCGGTAGCCCATCTCGTCCAGAAGTGCCGGCTTGGGCCACCCTGGCCTGCCCTCTTCAGGCTGGGTCAGGTAAAGCACAGCCGCTGCAAAGGAGACCGAGAAGGCGCCGTAGGCGACGATTGCCACCGCGACGTGGATGGTCAGCAGCAGGTTGTTCTGCAGCGCTGGCACCAGCGGGTTGGCGGTTGCCCCGACCGACAGGGCGTAGAGCAGCATCCCGGCGGCGATCGGAAGAACCAGCAGGGCGATGGTGCGCACGTGGTAGCGGTGCTCGAAGTACACGTAGGCGGCGATCATTCCCCAGGCGAACGAGACTGCGAACTCGTACTGGTTGGTGAAAGGTCCGTGGCCGGTGGAGATGGTCCGTAGGACCAGGCACGCGGTAAGGAAGACCCAGGACAGGCGCGAGAAGTACGTGCCATAAAGCGCTACGGAGCCGCGCCCGACGGAGGTGACCGGCGGCGGGACCACAGCCGTCGCGACCCCGCCGCCTTCAGCGCTGGCACCAACATTGGACATGACCGGCGCCGGGAGATCCGATCGCCCGAGCATCAGAGCCGTGATGTAGCAGATCACCGCTAGGACGACCAGCATTAGGCCGGCAATCAGACTGTACTGGGACAAATTAAGCATCGCTCTTCCCTGCTTCTTGGGTCGTGCTCGACGGGGTACCGGCGAGCTGGATGTCGGTGATCAACTGGTTGAACTGCGGTTTGAATGCGACGTCACGCTTCATGGTGGATGCGCAGAGGATCTCGCTGCCACCCGACGTCTTGCGGACCCGCATCCACATGCGACGGTGTGGGAAGAAGAAGACGAGGAAGAGTCCGATCACCAGAAGTGCCGAGCCCACCCAGACGAAGTTCACTCCCGGGTCACGGGCCACGATCAGACCCGTGAACTGGCGAGTGCGCTCGAAGGTGTAAGTCAGACCGGCGATCGTCGCGGGCTTGCCTTCGTCCACCACCTGGGTCGCGATGGGATCTGTGGCCCCGTTCTGGTGAATCTCCAACTGCATCTGACCCGCCTTGATGTTGGGGTCAGGCTTGCCGGAGGCCGCGCCGATCACGTAGACGTTCAGGGTTTTGCTCGGCGTGAACTGGCCGATGCTGTGTGTCCCGTCGTCGGAGGTAAACGCTAGCGGCACTGCCTGGCTGTAGACAGCCTTGCCGGCAGCATCTGTGACCTTCATAGACGCGGCCTCGCCGAAGAACGACTGGTAGAACGTGACACCGTCCTGGGTCATCGGATGGTTGACCCGCACCGTCTGCTGCTGGACGACAGCGCCGTTCTTGTAGAGGACGAGCTGGCTCGAGTAATCCTTAGGAGAACCGTCGGCGTAGTAGACATCGCTGAAGGACGTTGCCTGGATCGACAGCCCGGTTCCGTGACCGACGGCCACCGTCTGGCCCACAGGAGCGGTGAAGCTAGTGTCCTTGAAGCCGGTGGTTGCACTGAGGAAGAAACCGACCAAGATGATCACAAAGCTCACGTGGGCCATCACGGTTCCGAAAGGACCCCAGCGGAAGCGGTCGGCGTACAGGTACACGCCGTCCTGGTCCGTGTCGGTGATTGTCCGGAAGCGGTGAGACTTCAAGACCTGCTTCACGTAGTCGGTCGCCGCGTCCGGTCCGGCCGGGACCAGAACGCTCGCCCTTAAGGGTGCATGGGTGAAGAAGGTCTCGCTCATCCGAGTACGTGGGTGGAAGGCCAGTTTCCAAAGGCGAGGCGCCCGGTTGACCGAGCACGCCAGGACACTGGTTGCCAGGAGCACGGTGATCGACTTGAACCAGATCGAGGTGAAGACGGAGAAGAAGCCGATCTTGTCAAAGACCGGTGTCCAGCCGCCGTACTTGGAATGTATCGACGCGACCCACGCCGCGTACGCCACCGGGTCAGCGGTCATCCCGGCAGGCGCCTGCTCCAGCAGTGTGCCAGCCAGTGACAGCAGCCCCAGAGCGAGGATCAGCCAAAGCCCGGTACGCATCGAGATGAAGAACCGCCAGAGCCGGTTCAGAACATCTGCGCCGGAGACAGAAAGGCCACCGTCGGGTCCGTCCAGACCGTCGCGCAACTCACGAGCGCCGGGCTCCGGGGGGCGTGTGCGTGTGTCTTGGCTCATGTGAACTCTTTCTCAGATACCGATATTGGGTAGGAGGCCGGACAGCTTGATGAACTGGTTGGTGAACATCAGGAAACCGACCACGATGAGCATTCCGCCGGTGACCAGTGAGACCCCGGCCTCGTGCCTGCGGAACCACAGGAGTCGGCGGCTCGCCGCGGTCGCCCCGACGGCGACCAGGATGAACGGGATCCCCAGACCCAGTGCGTAGACGATCAGCAAGATCGTTCCCTGGGCGGGGGTTGAGTTCGTGGCCAGAGCGATAATCCCGCCGAGGATGGGTCCGACGCATGGAGTCCAGCCCGCGGCGAAGACCACACCAAGGAGCGTCGAGCGGACGTAGCTGGGGGCCAGGACCTTGACAGTGCCGTCCCCGGTCTCGGACTTTCCGAGCACCCGCCCGGTCGGGACCGTGACCTGGCGGTACAGGGCCGAGATGCGGATGAGCCCGGCCACATGCAAGCCCATCACGATGAGTACGGCGCCGCCGACCTGTCGCAGGGTCCCGGCATAGTCACGCAGGATGTAACCGACAAGGCCGAACGAGGCAAACAGGGCGACGAAGACGATGGTGAAGCCGAGAACGAAAGCCATTGCCTGTTGGAACGCCACCCGCCGTGCTGTCGGCGAGTCCGCCGGCGTGGTCCCGACCATGTATGTCACATAGGCCGGGACCAGAGGAAGGCAGCACGGCGACGCGAAAGACACGATTCCTGCGAGGAACGCGACGGCGATATAGGCAATGGTCATGGCGTTATTACTTGGTGCTCGGTGCAGCCGACGCGGTGGGGGTGCTGCTTGCCATGTGGGTTGTGACCGACTTCGCAAGAGCGGAGTTGGGGTCTATGGCCACGACCTTCTTCCACTCGGCGTTCATGTTGACCGTGTCAGGCGGTGTCTGACTCATGTAGAGGAAGCCAAGGTCGTAGTGCACCTCGGCCACATTGGGGTAGAGCCCCGCGGCGATGAGCCACTGCGTCTTGGCGTCAGCGTTGTTGCCCACGTTGAACTCCGCCGCGCCCAGCGACAGGAGGGCGACCTGGTTCTTCGGGTCGATGGCCAGGACCTTCTGCTCCCAGGTTGTCGCGCTCTTGTAGTCCAGAGCGCCGAAGTAGATGTCGCCCAGCGCCTGCAGCGATGCCGTGTCCTTGGGGTTGGCACCAATCTTCGTCATCAGTGCCGCGACCTTCGCCGGGTCGACCGGGACTGCTGTGGGGCCCCCGGATGCCGCGGTGGTCGCCGACGCCGTGGGCGTGCCCGTGATGCCGGGCACTGAGGAACCCCTGCCCGCGTAGAAGACGCCCGCGACGATGGCGACGACGGCCACAGGCACCGCGACCCACATCAGTTTGGTCCGCAGTGATTTGCCAGCGGCGGGTGCCAGCCCCGAGGCGGGCGCAGGAGGGGCAGCGGGCGCAGTGGGTGCGGGCGGAGCAGCCGGCTGTGGTTCGCTCAGACCGTCCGATGCCACAGCGGCGACCTGGCCCGTAGCAGCCAGATCCGAGTCCGGGCCGGACAACAATGCGAACGCCTGGTCCACGTCCGCAGTCTGAGCCGCAGCCCACGACCTCACGTCGTGCGGTGCCAGCTCGAGGAACTCCACCAGTCCGTTGTGGGCTACCTCGACGTCCTGGTCGCTCGCATCGGCTCGAAGTCCGAGCCGGCTGAGCAGTTCTTGCTTGACCTCAGTCGCGCGGGCACGACCCCCCACGGACACTGAATGACCACTCATGCTTGTTTCCCGTCTTTCTTTACGCACCCGGACGTGACCGCGGCGGTTTGTTTGTCGCAACTAGTATCTGTTTGAGCGATTTGTAGAACCATCCGCCGGGCGGCACATATCGGGTAGAGACGGTCCGGCAGAGTGCACGACCAAGCCCGCACCTGGGCGACACAAGGTACATACAGACCTGTGCCCTGTTATTGGGGCCTGTCGTAGGACTGCGCTCAGTTGTACGAGAGGTTGTCGTGCGATTTCCCGTGACAGGTGAGGGTGCATGAACCGCCCCCGGTGGCGTTGGGCGTCCATGAGATGCTTCCGCCGTCGGCCGGATACGGCGTCACGTCTGGAGCGAAGTTCACCAGTCGGGATCCGGGGACCGCCTGGGTGCCGACCTTGAACGTCGTGGAGTGAAGCCGGAAGTGGCACTCCGCACAGAGGGCATTGCCTTGCCCTGCGCCGGCCGTGTCGATGTTCGTGCTCCCCGTGCCTATTCCAGCCAGGCCCGTGACGTGTAGCCCGTGAAGCTGGAAGTTTGTGTCGTTGGCGGTGCTATTGGCGAAGGGCTCCTCAGCGTGGCACGTGTAGCACAGGGCAAAGTTCGCAGGTGCGTATGCAGCGGTGCTAGAGCTGAGCACTCGGTCCTGGTAGTTCTGGATCAAGATGCCCCGGTTGCTCGAGGTGTGCGCCGACAAGTCGCCGCCGGCGGCAGGGGCCGGAGCCGCGATCGGGGTGATACCGCTGGCATGGCAGTTCACGCATCGTATGGTGCTGCTGGTCGTGAAGTTCCACAGCTTGTACGGGGACGTCCCGGCCAGGCTGTCAGTCATCTTTGCCGTCTGATTGGTCCCGGCCGCCTCGACCGGGTGGAAGGAGGCGTTGGCAGGGTTGAACTCGGCGCCCGCGTCCAGAGCGTCCTTAGAGGGCTCGCCCGGAGTCTGGGGCAGAAGGGTCGTGAAGGCGGAGTGGCATTTGAGGCAGAGCTGATACTCCAGGGTGACCGGGCTGGTGGCGCCATCCAAGAAGCTGTAGGTGGGTGGGGCACCGGCTGCGCCATTGACCACTGACACCCCCGAGACCCCTGAGAGCTGACCCGGGGCGGTCCATCCAGCCGTCGTCTGGATGCCGTCAGCGGTGCTGGCCTGGTGGGCGTTGTGACAGTTCGAGCATTGGCTCTTCCGGTTGCTCACGCCGCCGAACTCGTTTATCGCCGATTCGGTGTTCGTAGCCGGCACAAGGGCATCGTGCGAGTAGTACGCGCCCGCCGCGGCGTCGTTAGCCGGAACGCTCGGATTGGAGTACTGCGCCTGCACGTCGGTGCTGGCTCCCGTTCCGTTGTGGCACAGGAAGCACACTGTGCTCTGCGAGCCCTTGATCAGAAGTGTGGGCGCCTGTGCCGCATGGATGCGATGGCAGACCGCGCACGCACTGGTTGACATGGAGTAGGGACCGTGGATGTCAGAGGTGGGCGCAACAGTTGCAGCGCTGAGGTTGCTGACTGCCAGCGGGTAGCTCTCGGCGTTCGTGCTGTAGAGCGCGTTGACCGCGTTAGTCGAGGTACCAACTGTCAGCGGCGCAGGCTGCAGCGGGTAAGCCGCTCCGGTTGCGTTCGTCACCTGGGGACCGGCCTGCGAGACACCCCCCCGTTGGCCGGGCGAGAGCACCAGGGCGGGTGCTGGGCCCAGGGTGATCGTGGCTGCCTCAGTTCCCGTCAGAGCAGTCCCTGCGTTGGTGATCCGCAGGTCGTAGCTGGTGAGGTACTGCGCGTCGACCGTCAAGGAGACGGTGAACTCCTCCTCGGTGTAGGAGGCCGGCGGCAAGGTGATCCCCTGGTCGGGGTTGGCGCCCATCGAGTGATGACCCGTTACCGCCACGCCGCTAGCCGTGCCCAGCCGCAGACTGGCAACCGAGATGTCCTCACCGAGCGGACCTTGCATGGTGCCACCGCCGAGGCCAGTGCTCGGGACCCATTCGCGGGTAACGTCGAAGGGGATTCCGCTCAGGGGCTTCTCGGGCACAACGGCGTAGCCAGTGCTGCCGTCGGCACGGTACTCCAGCTGCGGTACCGCCGTCAGGGGCGCGGTTCCGGTGTTCTGAACTTGGAAACGCACACGGAACGTCTCAAACCGCGACGCTTTGAGCGCCGCGGCGCCGACCGGCAGGTAACTGGCAGGCAGCTGTGGGCTTTCGATCCAGGCAAGCACGTGATGGTCGCCAGCGGCGGGCGTCAGGCTGGGGACCGGGCCAGCGACCGGACCCGGGA
>Ga0182021_10004287_pt1 | contig 16772 bp, 11 predicted proteins | sample 612E3MmetaG_FD_120493 | JGI IMG/M metagenome (GOLD analysis project Ga0182021, IMG submission 120493) | Permafrost microbial communities from Stordalen Mire, Sweden - 612E3M metaG (Illumina Assembly) | ecosystem: Environmental > Terrestrial > Soil > Wetlands > Permafrost | place: Sweden...
AGTCATATAATTCATGCACTTATACAACCTCCTGGTATTGCGATCTGCTTAACAATGTCGTTCCTGCAATAAAAGCAACTTATCCGGGGGTGAAGATTTTCGGAGCGGAAAATATGCTGGAGATGGAGGGCAGGAGCGACAACTTTCCCTGGTTCTATCATCAGGCAATTAAAAACAATGCAACGGCCAAAGATAATATTGATATTCTGGCAGTTCATGGCTATTCCGATGGAGTTTCTGCGACATCGGGTTCAGAACTGGCAAAGATGTGGACAAATCATGCAGGACAATTTTCTGGTCCCATGAATAAACCGGTGTGGATGACAGAGACTTCGGGGTATGCTGATTCATGGACTGGCTCAGATAAAACGCCGGGTGCTCTTAACCTCGCAATGGATATTTATTCCGGATTAAACTTTGGAAATATGCAGGCGTGGGTCTGGTGGCAGGGAAGTGAAGCTTCAGGTATAAGCAATTATTCTTTGATGAGTAATAATACGGGAGGCAAAAAATATTATGTTTCAAAACATTATTTCAGATATATCAGGCCGGGGGCAATAAGAGTGAAAAGCATTTCAGACGATCCGGATATATTTGTAACAGCTTTTGAACACTCTGGAAATGGAACAAATACTGTCGTCATCATTAATAATGGAAGCGAATCCAAATCACTATCAGTCCAGGGAGCGGATCTTCCTGCTGTTTTCACAATCTATTTAACCACATCCGGATCTGATAACTGTAAAGAATCAGGTACGCTTAATACAGGGATTGACAATCGTTTTGAAATTCCTGCCAAAAGTATCGTAACTCTTCAGGCAGGAGGAGATCCGCTTTAATCAGTTGAAGTAAATTGAACCAGGTTGAAAAACTTATAAAAAATATTAACTTTTACCACAAAGAAACTCAAAGGTTGCACAAAGGATCATATAGGCTGTAAACAATACAAATATCCAATAACCAATTAATATGACAAAAAGAATAAAATTAATTTTGATTGCATTTCTAGTGACATTCAAATTGCAAGGGCAGGAAGCACCAAAAATCTTTCCGGGAGCTGATGAAAAGACACCTTCGAGATCAGAATATTTTTCATGGATCAATAATACAAACGAAGGGACAACAACCCGGCAATCTCTTATAAATCTTGAGTTTTTCAAATGGCTTAAGGAGATGTACGGAATGAAACTTGATATTTATGCCTTTGACGCCGGAGCAATTGATGGCAGGGGGTTCTATGGGAATACGCAATCAGCCAGGTTTAAAAGACAGTTTCCGGGAGGCTTCGCTCCCATTGCAGATAAAGCTTCTGCAATAGGAACCCGTCTTGGAATATGGGGCGGACCCGATGGTTTTGGCAATACACCTGAGGAAGAGAAACTAAGAACAGAAACTTTGGTCAGTTTATGCCGTGATTTTCATTTTGAACTCTTCAAAATGGATGCAGTATGCGGTCAGCTTCGTCCTGAAAAATATGATGCATTTGACCTGATGATGACAGAGTGCCGTAAATATTCACCTGATCTGGTGCTTCTGAATCACCGGCTTAATCTTGGAAAGGGAACAGCTCACTCAACCACATTTCTTCTCGGTGGAGCAGAAACCTATATTGATGTGCATATGGCAAATGCAGTTACAGCACCTCATCACAGGGTGGAGGCCCTGGCTCGGGAACTGCCCCCTAAGCTCACCAGACTCACTGAAGATCATGGTGTTTGCCTTTCCTCTTGTCTTGACTATTGGGAAGATGATCTAATCCTGCAGGCCTTTAACCGTGACCTTATTCTTGCTCCGGAAATCTATGGCAATCCCTGGTTATTAAGAGATAATGAATATCCGTTGCTGGCAAGGATTTTTAATCTTCACCGGCAGTATCGCAACATCCTGGTTTCAGGAATAACGCTCCCTGAAAAGGAATACGGATTAAATGCTGTTTCAAGGGGTGATGACCATACCAGGTTTATAACATTAAGAAATTTAAGCTGGAATACTGTTAGCTTTAATGTGAAACTCGATGAATCGGTCGGACTAAAACGAATCTCCAAAGTTGAAGTTAAATCTTATCATCCCACTGAAAAGATAATAGGCGTTTTTCCTTATGGCGCTACCGCTAAGATTGAAGTACTCCCCTTTCGTTCATGCCTGATTAAAATTACTGATCCGTCAACAGATAACGAGATAAATATCGAAGGAACTGATTATCAGGTAGTGAGCAACCCTGAAGGAAAGTCAATGATAATTAATTTATTAGGACTGCCTGGCACTGAGAAAAAAATATCACTGTCAGGCAAATATTCCTCTTTTACATCAGTAACAATTGATGGTGAGAAAGCTTCCGGACTACTGAAGGGGATTCCGGCAAATTTAAAATTTGAAGGTGATAGGCTTAAAAATGCCTTCCACCGGAAAATAGGTGATATGGCAACTTGCCCAATCCCCGATGATGCCGAAGCCATTTATGAATCAACCTGTTTTGCTGCTGACAACAATGCCCTGGAAGTGCGTGAATTAAAAAGATCAGGGGAAAGTGCAATTCCACAGGTGCAGGCTGCAAGAAAAGCTTTCTTTGAACAGAAGATGTTCGTAAAACGTGAACTTTGGGATAAATATATGTTTGACGATGATACCTCAACCGCCTTCTCAGTTAACATGCGCTGGGGCGGATTTGAACCCGATAAAGCTGCTCTGCGTCTGGATCTTGGAAAATCTCAGAAACTCGACTCTCTTGTCGTAAAAACAGTCGATGAATTCTCTCTTCAGCCTCTTAAATCAGAGGAAGGTGAGTACGCATTGATATCAGATGATCTGACTAACTGGAAGGAAGTTCTGTTTTATTCAGGAAAATCAATGAAAATTGATCTGACGTCTTTTCAGAATATACGTTATATAAAGTTACAGCCTTCACCTCTCAGGATTACTGAAGTGATCGGTTATAAAGACGGCATAAAGGTGAATCGTTCTGAATGGCGAGCTTCCAATCTTTTCAGGCCTTATGTTAAAACCTACTGGAGAAATGATATGATTTTCTCTGCTCAGAAAGCCTGGTCACTGAAATTTTCACTGGATGAAATTCCCGACGGAAGTTACCTGTGCATTGCTGTCAATGGGGAACATGGCGTTGAAGGAGCTTTTGCCGGAGCAAAAATCGATGGCATGTATACTGGTTGTCCCGACCGTGCACCATCATTTAAAAGTAATACATGGGAAGTAGGTGTAAGGACTTCCGGGAAAAATTACACCTACTATATTCCTCTGAACAAGAAAATGATTGGAAAAGAAATCGAAGTATTTGTCCTTGGCTTTAATAAAGATCTGTCAGGATTGAAGCCGGAGGTATATATTACCGCATATCCTGCACCTTTCCTTAAAAAAATACTGATTCTAAAATGAGTTTGCAGATATAGCCAGAACCAAACCGCAGAACAATTCAGATATAAGATTAAATTTATACCTAATAAAATCATGTAGAAAATGAGAAAAGTCTCCATTCTTGCCTTGTTACTGGTATCTGCCATCCTGCTTCAGGCACAAAACCCAATTGTGCCTGCAGGTGCGTATATTGCCGATCCTTCGGCACACCAGTGGAAAGATGGGAAAATGTATGTTTATGGATCCCGCGATGAAAGCCCGGACTATTACTGCTCATGGAGTTATGATGTCCTTTCTTCCTCCGATCTAAAGACCTGGGAGAGACACAAAAATAGTTTTGTAAGCAAAGGGACTAATGATCAGGTTCCATATGGCGATTATTTTTTATATGCTCCTGATTGTCAATATGCTAATGGACAGTATTATTTATATTACTGTCTTGCCAGCAACAGGTCAACTGAAGGTGTTGCCATAAGCAAATCTCCGGCCGGCCCTTTTATTAATGGGACAAACCTTAAAGTTTATAATTATAATGAAATTGACCCGTGTGTATTTATTGATGATGACGGACAGGCCTATTACATTTGGGGCCAATTCAGTGCAAAAATGGCAAAGATGAAACCAAACATGATGGAAATTGACTCAGCAACCATCAGGGACAATGTCGTCACCGAAAAGGAGCATTTTTTTCACGAAGGCGGTTATATGGTGAAAAGGAACGGGATATACTATTTTATTTATGCTCATATGGGTCGGGCCGGACGGCCAACATGTATAGGTTATGCGACAAGCAGATCACCCATGGGTCCGTTTAAATACGGAGGAGTAATAATAGATAATGACCATTGCGACCCCGGTTGCTGGAACAACCATGGCTCAATCGCTGAATTTAATGGAAAATGGTATGTATTCTATCATAGGTCGACTCATGGTTCAAATACAATGCGCAAAGCCTGTGTGGAACCTATTTCTTTCAATAATGACGGAAGTATTAATGAAGTTGAAATGACAACCCAGGGTGCAAGTGCTCCCTTAATGGCTAACATTGAATTAGATGCAGCAAGAGCATGTTTATTATATGGCAATGTCAGAATAAAAGCATTTTCAAAAGACAAGGAAGTATTAACATTAATAAAAAATGGTGATGCGGCTGCATATAAATATCTTGATTTCAGCTCTCCTTCCGATTCATTTATGGTAAAAGCAGCTTCCGGGAATAAAGGTGTTAACATCGATGTTGTCCTTGATAATTCGTGGGGTCCTCCGATTGGAAGCGTTTATATTCCAGGCAATGGTGACGGAAAAACAATACAGCCATTTTCATGTAAAATAAAAAGCGTAAAAGGTATTCATTCCGTGTGGCTGAGGTTCAGCGGAAATGATGATGATCTCCTGGCAATTGACTCTTTTCTGTTTAAATAATATGAATATAAAATAAAGGAAGCTTAAACATTTTATAAATTAATAAAATGAAACTAAATCGCAGAAATTTTATCCAAAAGACATCTGCATCTGTTGTAGGTGCAGGTGTATTCTCTATTCTTCCGTCAGAAATCTGGAATTCCGCTGCAGCTCCTAGTGATAAAATACGACTTGGACTGATCGGATGCAAAAACCAGGGATTCTGGGACCTTAAATGTCATCTTGAAAATAATGATGCTGTATGTGTAGCATTATGTGATGTGGATTCAAAAGTTCTTAATGACAGGGCAGCCGAGATTAAGAAAACGTATAACCAGAATCCGCAACTTTACAAAGATTTCAGAAAAATGCTGGAACAGAAGGAAATCGATGCAGTAATCATCGGTACTCCCGATCACTGGCATTGCCTACAGCTTGTGTATGCCTGTCAGGCCGGCAAGGATGTATATGTAGAAAAGCCTATGGCAAACTCTATTGCCGAATGCAATATAATGGTTAAAGCCGCAAATTACTACAAAAGAATTGTTCAGGTTGGCCAGCAACAGCGCAGTGGCTTTGTTTTCCAGGAATCGATGAGAATGATCAAAGACGGAACAATCGGAAAACTGAGAAAAGTAAATGTCTGGGGGAATTTCAACTATGGTACAGGTTCAGTTCCTGTTGCAGATGGTCCTGTCCCTGAAGGTGTAGATTATGATATGTGGCTGGGTCCTGCCCCATTGCGTCCATTCAATATGAATCGTTTTCATGGTTCGTGGCGCCATTACTGGGATTACGGAGGCGGACTGATGTCCGACTGGGGTGTACATCTTCTTGATATGGCTCTTTGGGCAAAAGATCTGGCAGAAGCTCCCTCGCAGGTACTCACATATGCAGCCAATTCCTCCACTGAAAAAAAAGTGCGTGAAACTTTCGATACCATGACTGTATCATTTCCCAAAAAAGATTATGTAATTAACTGGGACATGACTGCCGGAGTTCAGCAAGGGCCTTACGAAAAACTTTATGGACTGGCTTTTATCGGAGAAAAGGCGACAATAGTTACTGACAGAAACAGTTATCAGGTCTTTCCTGAATGGGATGATGAAAAGAAAGCCGGCAAAACCGGTGCAAAAACTTTTAAAGAAGGCAAAGAATCCCATCCTCAGCATGCCAGAAACTTCCTCGATTCCATCAAGTCGCGCAAAGCTCCGGCATGTCCTCCTGAACTTGGAAGAGTCGCTGCATTCCACGCCCATATCCCTAACATTTGTGCGAGAACCGGAGAACCGGTGCTTATATGGGACGACGTAAACGGACGCTTTACCAACAGCGAAAAAGCTAATGCACTTATTAAACCGGAATACCGGGCACCCTGGTCATTCCCAAAGATTTAAATTATAATCAATATTTATTAAGATGTTTACCAGAAGAAAATTCATTCAGACTTTAACTGCCGGAGCCGTAACGGCCATTGCAATTAATCCGCTTCATGCACTCGGAACTGAGGGCACCAGGAAACTTGGAAACATAGGTTTTATCGAAGGAATTATTGATAAAGAGCTTAAAGGAGACTGGAAAACTGCTCTAAGGGAAACTGTTAAATACGGTTATACTGAAATCGAGATTGGCAGATTCATGGGCGAATCTGCAAAATTATTCCTTAAAGATTGCAGCGAAATCGGTATAAAACCTGTTGCAGGGGGAGCTGTATTCTCAAAGGATATGGATGCAGTTAACAAATCTCTCGATAATTTAAATGCCATGGAGCTTAAATATGCCGTCGTGTACTGGCCATGGCTGGTCGGAGGACCATTTAGCCTCGAAGACTGCAAAAATACAGCTGAAATTTTAAACAAGATAGGTGAGATATGCAAAAAACGGGATCTCATCTTTTGCTGGCATAATCACAACAAGGAATTTATTCCAATGGAGGAAGGCCTGCCTTTTGACTGGCTCATGAACCATACTGATAAAAACCTTGTAAAATGCGAGATGGATATCTATTGGGTTAAAAAGGGTGGAGCTAATCCTGTCGAATTTCTGAAAAAATATAAGAATCGCTATGGCATCCTGCATGTTAAGGATATGACTGGAGATTCTCAGCAGACATTCGCTGACGTAGGAAGCGGGATAATTGATTTTCCATCTGTCTTCTCAGAAGCTGCTGACCAGGGAATTGTACACTACTTTGTAGAAAAAGATAATGCCGTAAATGGGATGGAAACTTTAAAGAAGAGCGCAGAATATCTTAAGAAAATTAGTTTCTGAAAGATTATAGTCTGAATTAAAATTAAAGACATGCGACCGCTTAGCAGAAGAGAAGTTATAAAGACAGCAGGAGCAGCATCATTTGGTTTAATTGCACCTCACACCGTGCTGCCTTTTAAGAAATCTGAAGATTCAGTATTCAAATACTGTCTTAATGCCAGTACCATCAAAGGACAGAACCCTGGAATTCCGAAATTTCTTGAGATAGCCTCACGTGCAGGGTATGATTTTGTTGAACTATGGATAAGTGATATTAAAGAATATATTGCAAAAGGTAATTCACTTAGAAGTCTTAAAAAAAACATAGGCGATAATCAGGTTAAAATAGCCAATGCTATAGGTTTTGCCACATGGATGGTTGATGACAATGACCAGCGAAAAAAAGGCTTTATCCAAATGGAAGAAGAAATGAATCTTCTTGCAGAATTGGGATGCATTCGCGTTACCGCTCCTGCTTCAGGTGTAAAAAACGAGAATTCTCTGGATCTTTTTAAGGCAGGAGAACTGTATAAACAATTACTTGACTTGGGAAGGAAAACAGGAGTTATGCCTCAACTGGAATTCTGGGGATCTTCAAAAGCATTTTTTCATATTGGCCAGGCATTGATGGTTCTTGCCGTATCGGATGATCCCGATGGACGATTACTGGCTGATGTTTTTCATCTGTACAGGGGAGGTTCTGGTTTTAACGGACTAAAAATGCTCGATGGAAACGTAATTGAGGTTTTTCATATGAATGATTATATCTCGTCTATTCCTCTTGAAAAGCAAACTGATAATGACCGGGTATATCCCGGCGACGGCGTGGCGCCTATTAAGCAGATTTTGAACGATCTTCGGAATATGGGAGGCACGAAAATATTATCACTCGAGCTTTTTAATAAGAACTATTGGAACCAGGAGGCTATATTGGTAGCTAAAACCGGTATTGAAAAAATGAAGAAACTTGATAAACTTTCACAATTATAAAAACTTTTAAACGATGGTTTCAACATAATTTTATGTGTAAACTGCTTTAACATCACTAATCAAATAATACATCAAACCTGAATTTTAGCTAATTCAAAAAATCTTAATCTATGAACCGAGCATGTTTCTCAAAAATCACAAACTTGCATGAACAAAATCAACATGCGAGCTCTCCCGCCTATGCGGGACAAGCTATCCGACCATTAAAAAATAATTTTGTACGGATGAACACATTAAATAAATTTATTTTTCTGATACTTTGTCTTTTCTGTTATGGGAATATGAAAGGACAGAACTATTTATTACCGCTTTATAACGGGCCGATTCCAAACTCAAAGGAGAAAGGTGGTAAGGAAAAAATTGACCGTCAGGATATTACAGTTATCAGTAATGTTCAGGTTCCGGGAATAGATGTTTATCTGCCAACAAAACGTTTTGCATCAGGACAGGCAGTGGTCATCTGTCCGGGTGGAGGGTACTGGATACTGGCATGGGATCTGGAGGGAACAGATATAGCAAAATATTTCAATTCAATAGGAGTAGCAGCCATAGTACTGAAGTACCGTCTGCCTACGTATGGAAATACTGTTGATCCTGCAAAAGCTCCTTTGATGGACGCGCAAAGGGCCATGCGTCTCGTACGATCTAATGCATCAAAATGGAATATTAATCCTGAAAAGATAGGAATAATGGGCTTTTCTGCAGGAGGACACCTGGCGTCGACTCTTGGAACTCATTTTGATTATGGGAATAAAATTTCCACAGATTCAATTGAAAGAGTTAGCTGCCGTCCCGATTTTATGATACTTATGTACCCTGTAATAACATTTGTTGATTCCTGCGCTCATACCGGCTCAAGGGATGCGTTACTCGGTAAAAATCCTGAAAAAAGTCTTGTTGCATATTATTCAAATGAATTGCAAGTAACAAAGGATACGCCACCGGCCTTTTTTGTTCATGCTGATAATGATACTGGTGTTCCTGTCGAAAACACATTGCTTATGTATAAAGCTCTCCGTGCAAAAAAAATTCCTGCGGAATTGCATATTCTTTCTGAAGGGGAACACGGATTTGGACTGGGTACAGGGAATGAACATATTAACTCATGGACCAACAGCCTGAAACTCTGGCTTAAATGGCTGAATGAGAAAAAATTATAGATAGTCCGGATTATACCTGATTATTTAGAATATCTTAAATTCGGGAGGTACCAGATTAACATAAAGCTACCTGAATATCAGATCAACTTTCCTGCCATTATGTTTGACCTGCAATAAACCTCCCGATGATAAGTTCTTCCAGTTATATCCTTCTAAACCTGATGACTCCTTTAACTCTGCGCCATCACAGGTAATTTTCATCGGTTTTTGTTTCAGTCTCAGGATATCGGTCGCTGAATCATAAGTTGAATAATTTATTGATTCGCTGCCATATTTAATTGAGGTTACTATTGAAGTTGAACTGAGGAATCTGTTTTTACCAGCAGGAGCCAATTCAGGCATTGCTGCCATTGCTCTCAGATAATGACGGACATAGTCGCCATAACCATCTGTGAACCAGACATCATCGCGGATATACCTGTTCCTGCCGTCAGCTGCCACAGTATAGGTGGCCCAGTTCAGGGTACGGATGGCATTTGTTTTATATGCGGTATCTCCTGATGCAGCCGTATACATCAGTTCAACAGAAGCCTGCCGAGAGGAATGACTGTTCCCGGGCACACGGTAAACAGTCTGCTCATTCATTACAGTAACCTTATATTTATCATATTCATGATTTCCAAGTTCTCGGTAAGTCCAGTCGAATATGCCTTTCACGTTCTTCTGCCATGCGGGAAATAGATCACGGTGATTAATTATAAACATTGCAAAGGTGATTGCATTTGTCTGTGTATTGCTCCACCCCGGTATATCTTCAAAAAACGGGCCCCATTTATTCGATTTTAATGGGTAGCTTTTCATCCATTGAAGAATAGTTGCGAAAGATTTTTCATACAGATCCTTTTTCAGAGTATCAAGTTTTATAAGCTCCTGAAAAAGCTGCATCGTGCAGGCCCAGTTTGAAGTATATAATGCGGACTCAATTTTTTTACCCGGAATGGTATTGCTGAAAAGTAATCCGGTTTCACCGGTTTTTGCATTCACCCTGAAAGGAAGCGGCGATTTTAAACTGTCACCAGGAATAATATTCGCAATAAGGGTACCAGCGATTTTTTTTGCAGCTTCAAGATATTTACTGTCACCTGTAATCTTGAAAAGGTTTACGAGCTCATAACCGAAATTACCGGCTTTATCCGGCTGGGTTATACCTTTCCCGTTACGCATGTCGCCATCATATTTCCCGGAATGAATTACTGTATTATAAGGGTAGGGCATAAAGGGCCATTTATCCGTTGATTCTGACAGCGATCGGTCAAGGTATGTATCGGCCAGGTATTTCATATTTTTGAGAATATCCGGATTCCCGGTATAGGCATATAAAAGTGACCATGATGAAAGCGCCATGTTTATCTGGTCTCCCCCGAGACCGCGCATGTCATGCTCAGGCTTCCATACCTGGTGGTTCATATAGTACTTAAGGCCATTTGAATCTGCTTCCATTTTATTCCAGAAATTCCAGACAAGCATCAGCACCGTATCATAGGATTGGCCTTTATCGGCGGAAAACCATGGTAGTATTGATCCGTCAGCCTTACTGATGCGTACTGCATGATACTGGATCGTATCGCTGACAAGTATTGTATCACGAATCTGCGATACTGATGACCTGTATTGAGTGCATCCTGAGAACCCAATAACAGAAAGCACGATCAGAAAAGAGGTTATTGTTTTCATATTTTTCAATTAATTCACATGAGAGTTTGTTATTATTTTAAAATTCCACTTCATATTTCATCTCAAGAGATTCCCATCGAATTTGACTATCTGAATCTGATTTCCTCCTGTATAATTCAACTTTACTACGCCACCCTTATCAAGTTTGGTCCAGGTCCAGGCATTTTCTGAATTTGTGCCTGCCTGTTCAATCTTTTTCCCGTTGATGGTTATCATTTTAGGTCTGGTACTCAAACGCATCACCACTTTTCCCTGGTCATCAAAGGTCGTAAAATCAATCTCTCCTTTCTTATAACTAACAGACTGAACCACTGAAGATGATCTGAGGAGATGGTCCTCTCCGGCAGGAGCCCATTCAGGGATAGCAGCCATTGCATCAATAAAATGACGAATATAATCACCATAACCATCAGAGAACCACGACCCCGGCCAGTTGGGACCAACCGCTACCACACCATTGTCGTATGTCATATAGGATGCTACGTTTAGAAAACGGTAAGCCTGGTCTTTATACCATTTATCGCCTGAGAATTCATAATACATTGCACAGGCTGATCCGTAGCGTGACGTATGACTGCCCATCGGTTCATAGCACCACGTCTGCTCTTTAATTGCGTCAATCCCGTCAGTTTTAAAAGCATTTGCCACCCAATGAATAAGTGAAGGAATATTGGTGGAAATGTTGTTGTCCTTTTCAGGATGGGAAACCAGATATTTAGCCAGTTCTATTGGTGTAATCTGCAAGCGGTTGACCATTCCCGGATCGTTGGGGATATCTTCAAAATATGCGTTCCAGACAAAATTAGTCATGGGACCTGATGTTGAATAAAGCCATTTCCAGGCTATGCCTGAGACATTCCTATAAAGAGAAATTTTATTTTCCGGAATATTTACTCTTTTACCTATCCTGACAAGTTCATCAAGCAGCTTTACAGGTTCAAGGACATTGGAACAGTATTCGCTGATAACCACTCCAGTACGTGCATTCACCCTGAATGGCCAGGGTGATTTGGACTGCGAAAACATTGTCAGTGAAGACTGTTCAATCTTTATCTCATTTATGTGACTGCTTAAAGCATCGGCACATTTGACAGCTGCCTCCAGGTATTTTGATTCATTGGTAATTTCATAAAAAAGAAGATAAGCATATCCCATCTCGCCTATTTTATCTGGCTCAATGCCGTGCAAACCGTCACCTCTCATCCCATCAGATTCCCATTTTGTAGCACCATTGTATACCTTTGAAAAGGGATCAGCGCTTGCATATGGCACACCGGGCCATTTCCAGTCATCAGGGGTGGTCCCGTTCAATAGTTCATAATCAAGCATTGTGCGTACAATATTAAGGTAAGAATCATTGCCAGAATAGATCCTGTAACGGATTGCAAGGCTCTGGACTGCACCTGAATAGACGCAGGCAGGATTATGTGGCCAGTTCTGGGCAATAATCTTTTTTACCTTGTTAAACTGTGGCCCCTCAAAACAACATGTTACGAGGTACATTGGCAAGCCGGTGGATTCTTCAACCGGCATATTCATAAGAAACTCCGCTGACAGGCGTATCACTTTATCGTACACAGCGCCCGGAACTTCAGGTTTATACCATCCGAGTATCCGTTTATCGCTGTCACGGAAGATACGGCGCCCGCAGAGTGTATCCTGACTGGAGATTCTGGCAAGCTGTCCTGAAAGATTAAAGGAAAGCAGAAATGCAGCTGAAATGAATATGAGCTTTTTCATTTTAATAAAATTGATTCTTAGCTGAGATAATTTATGATATTTATTCGTTTTTGAAACTGAGGCATACCGACTGATTCCTGCCGAGAATGTGAAAACAGCAGTAAGTAGGATCATCCATGCTACAGGAAGTGAAAAAATAATATAGGTCAGATAAAATGAAAACCGGATCATTGTTGCCTGAGTATAATTCAGCCTGAAATATTTAAACCTTTATTCTGAATCGATTACTGTCTCAATGTCAAGCAGCATACACAGGTCAGCAAGCTCACGCCAATATGTACCGTATACTGCTGCGAAATGCTGCGACTGTATATGATCCATTATCCGCCTGACTGGAACATCAGGATAGAAGGTGATACTTGGCCACGATGGCAACGGCACTCCCATCTCCACCCATTTTGGCCGCTCCTTTGCCTCACCCGTAACAACATGCATTCTGTATCCCTCTTTTGTTTCTGAAAGACATGCAAGTGTCATCCTTCCTTTTTTCATGTTTGAACAATGAGCAATGCCTTTTAGAAGCACTGTTGAAATAAGTTTTATCTGCGGATTGCCCTCAATAAAATCTGAAGGGCAATATCCGTCCTCTCCCAGAAGGATCCATTCAGGATGATGTTCATAATGTTCAATGAACGTCACCTGCTTTCCGGAAATCCACTTCAGCATAAGCTGGGCCACACTGTTACCCAGGTCATTCTCGTCCACATAAGGAAAGCCCGCATCTGCCACAAGCGAAGAGGGTATGGCATGTGTAAAGCCCATTTCCAGATCAACGCCATCGACGCATTTATATGAGAATGAATCGAATTTCTTTTCCCTGCATATCTCAACTGTGCCCATGTACATTCTGACTGCTTTTTCAATTACCTCTTTATCAGGCTTTCCGAGCGGATACTCCCAGTTCTGAGATACCCTTTTTGATTCTTCCATGACAGCTGCATCGGAGATTGAATCCATTTTTCTCTGCAGTTGAAGCATATCCATGCTTTCAAGCTCAGGACCGATAAGGTTACGTAACTTCGTCGGGTTGATCCCGGTGGAATAGAGTCCCATATCGTTATAGCCTATCATGCCAAGACGGGCATGCCTTAGCATTTTCATTGCCTTGGCTGCCTTTGCGAAAGATAATATTCCTTCAATATCCATTGGACAATCGGGTCCGTTGAACAGGTACCTGAATTTGATGCCCCACTGTTCCATGACAAACCGAAGAGAGGTCGAACCGGCTCCGGCCGCAGGTGAAATCAGGGTGCCCTTTTCTCCAAATGCACCTTCATGATCTGTGAATCCTCCGAGACTGTAAAGTATCATTGGCTCGTTCCTGAATTCATGAAGGACACGAAACACTCCCCTGGTATCAATCCAGTTTATGATGTTTATGAAAAGGAAATCCCACTCCTGTGATTTCAGTTCCCTGATAGCTCTTTCCGGCTCATGTCCCTCGCCGAAAACCGGATCGGTCTTAACAAGTTTTAAACCTGCATCCAAAAGCTGCTTTTCAGCTCTGGAGCTTATCATTTTCAAATTGGCCGGTTCATAGAACATGGTACCGAAAGAAACATAGCCTGCTTTCATATAGAATAATTATATAATGTCAAAGTCATTCAATATATATCCGATGCATTGTTGAATGGAGAGGCCTTTGAAACGGGCCCGGGCGGAACAGTGACCAATGATAATTGCCTTCTGCGCTTTTTTTCCACCAATCTTTAAACATGACAAGAATTCAACAAGTTAATATATTTATATTGTTCTTCTTATATAGATTTATTATATCTGTGTCGGCATTCCTGTCAGTTATGAGGCAGGTCACCTTTGATAATGATGAATAGTTAAAATATGTGTCCTTTTCAAGTTTCGTCGAATCGCAAAGCAGGAATACCTGGGTTGCCGATTCGGCCATTTTCCTGGTAATAGATGCCTCTTTCTCGTCAATGCTGCTCAGACCTTTTGCAAGCGATACTCCCCCGGCACCTATAAATGCTTTATCCGCCTTATACCTTTCCAGCAGGTTCTCAGTCATGGGTCCGTAGAGGGCTTTCCTCGAATTATCAAGCTCTCCGCCAATAAGATAAATTCTTATTTTCGGGTACTGTATAAGCTCTGATACAACAGGTAAAGAGTTGGTGATAATCCGGACGTTGTTCATCTTTTTCAGATATCTCGCCATATAAAAGACTGTTGAACCGCAATCGAGGTAAATAGTCTCATTCTCTTTAATGAAAAAGGCGGCTCTCCTGCAGATTTCAATTTTCTCTTCCCGGTTTTTTAATGTCTTGTAATCAAAATCAAAAAGATTTACCTGGTTACCGGGTTTTATTGCCCCGCCATGTGTTCTGATAAGAAGACCCTTATCTTCAAGCTCGGCCAGGTCCCTGCGAACAGTGACAGGTGAAATATTACAGTAGGAAGTTATTTCATGAATGCCTATTGATTCATTCTTATCCAGGTATTTCACAATATATCTGCCCCGCAATTCCTTTGAGATTTCTTTCTTAACCTTCATACAAATGATCATTACAAGCAAATATAATCATATTCAATCATATTTGAACATACATTTGTATTTTTTTTCTTAAATTATTAGCTTATCATTTGTTGCAATATAAAGATATAGTTAATATATTTGAAAGAAATAATCTTTTATTAAAACGTTCATAAACGATCATAATATTATTAAGATGAATGGCAAAAACCTTCGACTGGAAAAATTATTCAATAATGGACAAAATGCTGTTATAATTGCAATTGACCATGGATTGTTCGATGGTCCGATACCAGGGATGACGGACCTGAAAAAAACTGCTGAAAAGATTAATCCTGCTGTTGATGGGGTGCTTCTCAGTCCGGGAATGTTAAAACATCTTCGATTTGCTTTCAACTATAAAGGGGCCCCGATGCCTATAGTAAGATTAAACTGGAGTTCTGTTTATTGCTTCCACTGGAACTATAATAAAGCTTTTACTGTTCTGTCGCAGACGGTTGAAGAGGCTGTTGCGAACGGGGCTGAAATCGTTCTCGCTTCGCTCACCCTGCAGACCGGCAATGAAGAGACCGATACCCGTAATGTAGAAGTTTACAGCCGTCTTGTCAACTCTGCAGACAGAATGGGCATTCCGGTGATAGGTGAATATTTCCCCACCTTTTCATCATCGCTGACTAAAGAACAGATGCATGAGCAGGTCTACTCTTCATGCAGAATACTAAGTGAGATCGGCTGCGATATGATCAAGACATTCTATACCAATGACTTCAGAAAGGTGACTGAAAGTTGTCCGGTGCCAGTATTCGGCCTCGGCGCTGAGAAAACTCCAACTCAGATCCAGGCACTTCAGCTGGCTGCAGATGAGATCAGGGACGGTGCACAAGGAGTTGTTTTCGGAAGAAATGCAACTCAGGTTAAAAATCCATACTCTTTCCAGTCGGCCCTCTGCGAGGTTGTAAAAAAAGGATTGAGCCCAGAAGAGGCTGCCTCAAAGTCCGGACTTAATGATAAATGACAGAATATGAGCAAAAGAATGCCCAGGTACATCATTGGCATTGATGCCGGGACCTCGTCTGTCAAAGGACTTTTGCTTGATGACCAAGGGAAAACAATTTATATCGCATCAAATGAATATTCGCTCGAATCCGGCCCTGGTGACACATGTGAACTTGATGCGGAAATATACTGGGAAAAAACAATCCTTGTAATAAGGGAACTTCTTGAAAGATCAGGTGTAGATCCTAGCGCTGTTGAAGGAGTTTCTATCTCCTGCCAGGGAGAGACAATGATAATTGTCGATGAGGATGGAAAACCGCTGAGAAAAGCTTTTGTATGGCTCGATAACCGATCCGTTGAAGAAGCCATCGAATTATCAAACGTATTTGAAAGACATGAGGTAATGGAAATTACCGGGCTTCCGGAAATTCTTCCGATCTTGCCGGCCACAAAAATACTATGGCTGAGGAAACATCAGCCTGAGATCTTCCGGAAAGCTTCAAAATACCTTATGCTGGAGGATTTCCTTCTCTACAGATTTACCGGAAGGTTTTGCACGGAATATTCCATTGCATCTGATTCACTCTATTTTGATATATCAAAAAAGATCTGGTGGGATAAAATGGTTTCATACCTGGGAATTAATGAAAGACAACTACCTCTGCCTCTTCCTTCCGGAACAGTGGTTGACATCATCCTGCCAGCTG
>Ga0182021_10004288_pt1 | contig 16771 bp, 9 predicted proteins | sample 612E3MmetaG_FD_120493 | JGI IMG/M metagenome (GOLD analysis project Ga0182021, IMG submission 120493) | Permafrost microbial communities from Stordalen Mire, Sweden - 612E3M metaG (Illumina Assembly) | ecosystem: Environmental > Terrestrial > Soil > Wetlands > Permafrost | place: Sweden...
CATAAAAACGGCTGGGAACTTGACGCAAAACTTTCGCGCGCAATGGACGCTCTCCGCTGTCCCGAAGAGGATTTGCCGATTAAAAATCTAAGCGGAGGCGAGCGCAGGCGTGTTGCACTTTGCAGGCTGCTGCTTTCCGAGCCCGATATTTTATTGCTCGATGAACCGACAAACCATCTCGATGCAGAATCAGTCGAATGGCTCGAACTTCATTTAAGGCAGTATAAAGGCACGGTCATAGCAGTAACTCACGACAGATATTTTCTGGATAACGTTGCAGGATGGATACTCGAACTCGACCGAGGCGAAGGAATTCCGTGGGAAGGAAATTATTCATCGTGGCTCGACCAGAAATCAAGGCGTCTCGAAATGGAAGAAAAAACCGCAAGCAGAAGAATGAAAACACTCGAGCGCGAACTCGAATGGGTGCGAATGTCTCCTCGCGCAAGGCAGGCAAAATCAAAAGCAAGATTGCAGGCGTACGATAAACTCCTTAACGAAGATACAAAACAAAAAGAAGAAACTCTTGAAATATTTATTCCGAACGGTCCGCGTCTCGGAACTAAAGTTATAGAAGCTGTAAAAGTATCGAAGGCATTCGGCGAAAATATTCTTTTCGATGATTTGAATTTTATGCTTCCTCCTGCAGGAATTGTCGGTGTAATTGGTCCGAACGGCGCAGGAAAAACTACTCTGTTCAGAATGATTCTCGGCAGCGAGAAACCTAATTCGGGTACTTTCGAAATCGGCGAAACAGTGCAGGTCGGATATGTTGACCAGGCACACGCGGAAATAGACCCCGAAAATTCTGTATGGCAGGCAATTTCCGAAGGTCAGGAATTTATAGACCTCGGAGGCAAGCAATATAATTCGCGTGCTTATGTCGGAAGATTTAATTTCACCGGGACAGATCAGGAAAAGAAAGTATATATGCTCTCGGGCGGCGAGCGTAACAGGCTTCATCTTGCACTTACACTTAAATCTCAGGCAAATGTTTTACTTCTCGATGAACCTACAAACGATATCGATGTGAACACACTACGCGCACTGGAAGAAGGTCTGGAAAATTTTGCGGGATGTGCAGTAATTATCTCTCACGACAGGTGGTTTCTCGACAGGGTTGCAACACATATACTTGCATTCGAAGGAGATTCGCAGGTTTATTTCTTCGAAGGCGGCTACTCCGACTACGAAGAAAACAAAAAGAAACGACTGGGTGATGTTGTGTTAAAGAGAATAAAGTATAAAAAGCTGATTTAATTTTTTACCGCAAAGGTCGCAATGTTTTTCGCAAAGAACGCAAAGGGAAACATGCTTTCCTTTACATATACTCTGCGATTCCTTAGGTCCTTTGCGATTAAGTCTTTTAAAAAGAAAAATTTGAGAAAAATATTATTAATAATTTTATTTAGTGCAATAAGTTATACCATCTTTTCCCAGACAAGAGAACAGGAAATCACAATCGATGGAATAACAAGAACTTACATCCTCCACCTCCCAGAAACAGGAACGCTTATTTATAATCTTCCTCTTGTTATCGTCCTGCACGGACACGGCGGGACAGGAAAACAGATTATGAAAGAAAGCGGATTCAATAAACTCTCCGACAGAGACAGGTTCATAGTTGCATATCCCAACGGAAAAGACAAAGCATGGAACGACGGTAGAAATGACCCTGTGGAAAATACAAAATATGATGATTTGAAATTTATCACTCAATTGATTGATACTATTTCAAAAGAATATAAAATAGATTCAACAAGGATTTTCGCAACAGGTATGTCCAACGGAGCATTTTTCTCTTTCTATCTGGCTTATAAATTATCGAATAAAATTCTCGCAATCGCTCCCGTGTGTGCAAACATTCCAAAAAATCTGCAAGACAGATATACACTTGATAAACCTGTATCATTAATGTTAATTAACGGTACCGAAGACCCACTCGTAAAATACGAAGGCGGTAAAGTCGGATTTAAAATCGGCAAAAGCCGCGGCAAATCAATATCTACGGATGAGTCCATTGCTATCTTTGTAAAACTCAATAAATGCACCGAAAAATATAAGGAAGAAGAAATCCCCGATGTAATCGGAGATGATGAATGCTATGCCACAAAATATACTTATTCCGGCGGATTAAATAACACAGATGTAGTTCTTATAAAAATTACAAACGGCGGTCACACCTGGCCCGGCGGAAGTCAGTACCTTCCCAAAAAAATTGTCGGAAACACCTGCAAAGATTTCAACGCAGCAGATGTAATATGGGAATTCTTTAAATCAAGAAAAAGCAGGGAATAATTTAATATATTCGTTTTATTTTTATCCGTTTAAAAATAACATATTAACTCAATCACAAAAACTACAAAAGTCTTTTTCTATTTACAAAAATAAAATTGAATTTCTTATAGTCTTTAAAAACTCAGACTTTTGTAGTTTTAGAATCTTCCCAAATTTGACAAAAGTCAAACCCAATTAAATCCATTTTTACCATATTGTATTAGTTTAAATTTTAACTATGGTAAAAAACGCAGAAAAATCGGTTCAGAGATTCAGACTTATTATACAATCTGCATTTGTACTGCTTTGCATCTGGATAGGATATGATTTTTACAAGTTCGTTAGCCGGCTTGAATCCGGCGATGTGCTCGAATTCACAAGCCGCCCTCCGGGAGTTGACGGATTTCTTCCGATAAGTTCTCTGATGAGTTTTTATTTATTCCTGAAAACCGGAATAATTCACTCTGCACATCCTGCCGGAGTTGTGATATTTTTTGCAATAATCCTGATGTCTTTTCTTGTCGGCAAATCTTTCTGCAGCTGGTTCTGTCCTGTCGGTTTTATTTCCGAAATGCTCGGTAATGCAGGTGAAAAAATCTTCCGAAGAAAAATAAAAATTCCGTCGTTTCTTGATTATTCTCTGAGAAGTGTCAAATATCTTCTACTTGCATTTCTTATCTATACCGTGTTCTTTATGATGAACGAAATTGCCCTGAAGTCTTTCCTCGACAGCCCGTATAATATTGTAGCAGATATAAAGATGTATTATTTCTTTGCAAAGATTTCAAGGTTTTCTCTTTATGTTATAGGGATATTAACAGCTTTATCGGTTATTTTCAGAAACTTCTGGTGCCGTTACCTTTGTCCATACGGGGCATTGCTCGGAATTGTATCGCTTTTCAGTCCGAATAAAATTAAAAGAAACAAGGATACCTGCATCGACTGCAAGCTTTGCACTAAAGCCTGTCCGTCTTTCATAAAAGTCCACAGAGTAAAAAACGTAATCTCCGATGAATGCACATCCTGCCTGAACTGCATCGATGTCTGCCCGGTTAAAGATGCGCTTTATATAAAACCTGTACTGGTAAAAAAAAAGCTTAATAAAAAAATAGCCGCAGGAATAATTATATCTGTTTTTTTATTATCCACGGGAATAGCAATGCTGACAGGTAACTGGCAGAATAAAGTATCAAAAGAGGAATATCAGTTATACTTTAAGAATATAGAAAAACTGGACCACTTCAAGAATGATTAATGAATAATAATTGTTAAATATCAAAATACAATTTTCTAATTTCTGCTCTTTAATTTAACATTTAATCAAATTTCTTCCGTCAGTGTCAGAAATTTTTTATACGGAATCGCAACCCAGCTCTCGGCAAACATTGCACCGTTTGCAAGACTAATCATCGATACTTTGGCGGCAGTTTCCTCATCGGGTGCTTCGTAAATATCGAGAAAATCATATTTACCAAGTAATGCATAATGTGTCAGGAACTTCACTTCCGGGCATTTTTTCTTTACTTCATCTAACCAGGCGTGTCCTACTTTACCGCGCTGCTTTAGCTTGCTGGTAATTTCAGGGGCAAGTTTCGTCATAAGAATAAAGGTTTTCATGGCTTTACTCCTTTTTTTGGGAAGTTATGCATAGATGATATTAATTTCAAGTAATCAAATATGCCATATTTTTTTTATTTTTTTGCGGGCAAAATCTCGGAAACAGACTGCCTGAATTCTGCTTTTGTAAAAGGTTTTGAGATATAATGCGTGCATCCTTTTTCAAAAAACTCTTCCTTGTCACCTACCATTGCAAATGCGGTAATGGCTACTATTGGAATGGATTGATATCCGGGAATTTCTCTTATTATTTTCGTTGCTTCCAAACCGTCCATTTCCTTACCTAAATTTATATCCATAAATACCGCATCGTATTTTTTAATTCTCGCTTTTTCTATTCCCTCCAACCCCGTTAAGACACCATCTACATTATACGAATCCCTGATAAATGTTCTTACAATATCTATTGCAATAGGGTCGTCTTCAATATAGAGAATTTCCGGTTTTGACTTTATAATTATTTTTTTTGTTATTTCTCTGTTTGTTTCTTTTGCAAATTTAATATCAGTTTCTTCGTTAATAGGGAACAAAACAGTAAAAGTCGAGCCTACTTCAACTTCACTTTTTTCAAGAAATATTTTTCCGCCGAGTTTCTCTACAAACTTTTTAGTTATAGATAACCCAAGTCCGGCACCTTCAAATGAACGGTTTAACCCTTCGCTTACCTGCCTGAACTCTTCCCAGATTAAGTCGCGTTTATTTTCGGGAATTCCTATCCCTGTGTCTTCAATTCTTACAGCAAAAAATTTCCCGCCTTCAGTTTTTTCCTCATTTAGTTTAACCGTTATCTTTCCCGCATTGGTATACTTTATCGCATTGTTTATCAGATTGTTCAAAATCTGCCTTAATATTTTCGCATCGAGATTTATAATATATGATTCAAATTCCGATTTTATATCAATCTTTAATTTTTTTCTCAATGCTGTTTTTTCAAATAATGCCGCAACCAGGTTTACTTCTTCTATTATGTTCAGCGGAATCAGTTCTATCTTGATTTTCTGAGACTCTATAACCGATAAATCAAGTATCAAATTTAACGTATCAAGCAGTCTCTCCCCGCCGGTATGTATCATGTTAACATAGTTCTTTAATTCTTCTTCCTTTATTATTCCGCTTAAAACTTCCGAGAAACCGAGAATTGCAACAAGCGGCGTCCTGACCTCGTGGCTCATATTCGCGAGGAAATTTGTTTTTACTCTGTTCATTTCTTCAGCTCTTTCTTTGGCTTTTATCAGCTCCTCTTCCGCCCTTTTTCGCTCCGTAATATCTTTGTCAACACCTCTGTACCCTAAAAGATTACCCTGCCCGTCAAGCATAGGGACCCCGTTTGTTTCCAGAATTGTTATTTTTCCGTTTTTATGTAAATTCTCATTTATTAAACTTTTTATTTTTTCCTTTCTGCTAAATATTTCTAATGCAGCTTTTTTGATATTATCTCTGACGTCGGGTAAAAAGAAATCATAGAAATGCTTTTTGTTAACAATTTCCTCAGGTTTATAACCGAGAATTTTTTCCACAATCGGGCTTGTATATGTATAAAGACCGTCTGCATTTACTTCCCATATCCATTCATCTGCGCTCTCTGCGACCTGCTTAAAACGCTCTTCGCTTTTCCGTAAATTTTCTTCGTATTGTTTTCTCAATGTAATATCTAAAGCTGTGAAAATTACTCCCCTGGAATCATCATTCGTATCGATTGGTGTCCATGATAATATTATATTTATAATGCTGCCGTTCTTTTTTTTCCAGTTCGTCTCAACAAATCCAAGACCTGTTTTTTTAATCTGACGGTAGTTTTCATTTCCGACATAATTAAAATCCTCTTTTGACTGATATAACAATTCCGCACTTTTTCCTATTAGTTCTTCCTTTGAATACCCTGTCATTTCACAAATATGAAGATTAACATCCAAAAAGATTCTGTCTTTCGTAATTCCAATACCCGCGGGTGCAACACGGAATATACTCTGCATTTTTTCTTCACTTTCTTTAAGAGCAATTTCTGCAAGTTTATTCTCTGTTATATCCTGCGTCGTACCGTACATCCATTCTGCATTTCCGGATTCATCATATCTCACTTCCCCTTCATCGTGGATATATTTCACGTTTCCGTCAGGTGTGATGATTTTATAATCCATGCTGTATGGTTTCTTATTTATAATAGCATCATTTACAGCTGCATTTAATTTTTCCAGTTCTTCGGGAGGAAACAGTTTCGTGGTATCCGAAAAATTAAGTTTTACTCCCCTGTCAATTCCTAAGATAATATACATTTCACTTGACCAGAACAATTCCCCTGTGGGCAAATAATCTTCCCAGCTTCCGATTCTTGCCACGCGCTGTGCCTGAATTAATTTTTTGTTTGTTTCTTCGATTTCCTTTTCAGCTTGCTTTCTTTCTGTAATATCCCTCGCTATACCTACCATTCCAACATTAGTGTTATTATGGATATCTTTTATAACGGATGTCCAGAGTTCAATTGGAAATTCAGTACCATCCTTGCGCTTATCAATTAATTCTCCGTTCCAGCTTCCTTTTTTTGTTCCAATTTGGATTTCATTTAAAATTTCTTTCGGGTTTTTTTCTGAAACAATAACAGATACGTGTTTTCCGATTATTTCATCTCTGTTATAACCATATGTTTCAAGAAATGCGTCATTAACAAATAATAAATTATTATCCATATCTGTAATACTTATAGCATCTTTTACGGATTTGATGGTCTGAGCAAGTAAAGTGTTTTCCTTTTCTGCTTTAAGACGGCTTGTTATATCGCGTGCAACGCCGACAGTTGCAATAATATTATTATTTGAGTCTCTTACGGTGGATGTCCATAGTTCCACAGGGAATTCTCTTCCGTCTTTTTTAATATTCATTATTTCGCCGTGATACCCGCCCTTCATAGTCTCTTCATGAATTTTTCCGGAATCATCCTTAAATCCTTTCGGATTTACAAATGAAATATTTTTTTCGATGATTTCTTCTTCAGGGAATCCGTAAGTTTCCAGAAATGCGTCGTTAACAAATATTACATTGTTATTCATATCAGTTATGCTGATTGCATCTTTCACCGATTTTAAGGTCTGTGCAAGCAATAAATTTTCTTTTTCTGCTTTTAACCTGCTCGTGATATCAAGAGCAAAAATGGCAACTTTGGATACTTTTTTACCTTCATCAAAAACTGGATACAGGTAATTTATATAAAATAAATCATCACGCGAATCTTCAAAAATTATAGGTTCCTCTTTCATCAATACTTCGTCAATATATTTTGATCTGCGCCCGGCATCCTCTTGCGGAAGAATTTTAAATATATTTTTGCCTGTCATTTTTTCGGGCGAGAGGTTAAAACTGTCTGCAAGTGATTTATTGGATAATAATATATTATAATTTTTGTCTATCAGGAATGCCGGTTCGGGAAGCGCATTGATAAATGTCTTGAGCGTTTCCTCGCTTTCTTTAATTACCTGTGCGGTATAACGGCTTGCAGTGATATCGGAAATATAGCCTTCCAGGGCAATCAGTTTATCTTTTTCGTATATTCCGCTCCCTCTTTCACTTACCCATTTTTGTTCCCCGTTTGAGCAGTTAATGCGGTATTCAATAGCAAAGGAAGTATTATTGTCCAATGCATTTTGAATTGAATTCCATGCCATATTCTTGTCTTCAGGCTCGATTATTGAATCGAATGTTCTTACTTTATTAAAAATAAATTCTTCAGGCGGGAATCCTGACAGCTCTTTAATTCCATCACTTATAAATCCCATGGTCCAGTCCTTGTCATTCAGGCATCTGTATACTACTCCGCTTAAGTTGTTTATGAGCGTATTTAATTTTCTATTGCTTTCCTTTAAAAGGTCCTCTGCTTTTTTCTGATCGGTTATATCCTCAATCATGGAAAGTATGCATGGCTTTTCGTTAAGTTCAATTATTTCAAGTGAAGATTTCCATGTCCTTATTTCTCCGGATTTAATCCTGAAATCCGTTAGTATATTTTTGATGGAGTTTTCCTGTCTCAATCTTCCGGTTATATTTTCACGATTAGCGGAATTAATCCACAAATTTAATTCAAAGGAATTTTTTCCTATAATTTCATCCTTATTAAAACCAATTAGTTTTAAAAAGTTGTCGTTTACATCTATATATCTGCCCGTCTCAAGGTCGCTTATGCTTATTGCATACGGACTTGATTTAAATACCTTAGAAAATCTTTCTTCACTGCGATGCAAAATCTCATCTGTTCTTTTTTGCTCCGTAATATCCCTTGTTACATTACCGACAAAAAATTTCTCTCCTAGAAAAATCGGAAATATCGTAGACTGGATGATTCGCTTTTCCCCTTTTAAATTAAGAAAAGGTACCTCGAAAGTTTTGTTGAATTTTGCGGAATCTTTTTTCTTTAATGATTCCAAGAAAACTTTATCAGAATGATTAAATTTTTCCGGACCCCGGAGCTCAGGCAGTGTGTGCTCATACTGCATTTCCCAAAAGAATAAACCGATAGCATCTTTTTTCTTTCTGCCCGAAATCTTTTCCATCGCATCGTTCCACTCTACAATTTTACCTTTTTCGTCGATTAGGGCAAATCCCTCTGAAAGCTGCTCTATTATTGTCCTCGCTTTTTGTTCACTCGCTTTTAGTGCTTCTTCCGCTTGAATTTGAACCTTAACATCCTGCCTGATTTTCTCAATCAATTCCCCTTTTTGCCAGGCTCCGGCAAGCTGATAAGCAAAAATCGTTACAGCCGGAATGTCCGATTCAATCAGGTCCTCCGACTGAACCGAAAATATTCCGAATACACGGTCATCGGCTATCAAAGGAGCTATTATAAAACGGTTAATTTTAAACATCTTAATAACCTGTTCGGCCATGAATTTCACTTTTTTCGGAAGAATCTGCCTGATAAATTCAGGATTGCTTTCAATTAGCAACGTTTTTTTATGATTAATGACTTCACCATATTCTTTTATTTTATCAATTGATAAAGTTAAGTTTTTTGCAGACAGCCCCGCAATTTTTTCTGCAACCTTAACTAATTTTGAATCATAACTGAAATATTCAAAAAAAATATTTTTTCTTTCTGCATCGACAAGTGAAACCATGCTTTCTATATTCATTTTCTTAAACTCACGGGCAATAACTTTGTAAATATCTTCTTTAGAAAATACTTTTTGCATTTCCAGCACGGCTGTGTTTAATGCGGTTATCAATAACCTGGAACGTTTCTGGGACGAAATATCCTTCATCATCCCTACCATCCGTATAGACCTGCCGTTTTCGTCAGGAATAAAATATCCCGTATCCTTTATTTCTAAATAATTCCCGTTTTTATGCCTGAAGCGGTATTCAATTTCATAAGGAGTCAAATCTTTTTCGGCAATCTCTAATAATCGGAGCGCTTCTTTCCTGTCATCTTTATGTATAAGTTTTTCCCATTGCTTTATACCCCCGTTCATTTCCGATAATTTATAGCCAAGTACATTTAATGTACTGCCGCTCCATTTTATCGAACCGTTATTTAAATTATAATCATATACAATCTGCCCGGAAGCTTCTGCAACAAGTTCAAATCTATGCTTCCAGTCAATTAGTTCCTGCTCTTTAATTCTACCGGCGTCTTTTTTGGGGAAGGAGGTCTTTTTCATAAGATATATAACCTATCCTTAATTCTTTATTCGAATTTATTAATAATTTGGAATAGTCATTTCTTATACAGAAAGGACATAATCTATTGCATTACTTTCTATATATTAGAAAATTAGCTTAAATATATCAAAATAAAAAGAATATTTTTGAAACAGGGCGTAAAGATTATAGCCCGAAACAATACTTGTTATTTGTAATTATTTGCTTCCTTAATCATTTTAACCCATTTTATTACACTCTCTATTAGTACAAAAACAACAAGTACAATTAATATAAATGAAATTCCAGCCAACAGGTATTTTTCCTGCGGTAAATAATTTTCAAAGATATTCAATACGGCAGCAGACAGCGTAGTAACAGTAATGAAAGTCAATGGCACAACGGTTATCCAGATATACTTCGTTTTTTTCATACTTAATAAAAAAGTTGTACCAATTGCGAAAGCAATTACAGCAAGCATCTGATTCGCTGTACCAAAGAGGGGCCAAATTGTAGATACATTTCCAGTATAAAGTAAATATCCCCACGCCGCAGATATAATCGCAGAGAAAAATACGATATTGAAAAAAGTTCTTACTTTTCCAAAATGTTTCCAGGACTGCCCGAATAAATCCTGCAAAAGATATCTGCCTATTCTTGTGCCGGCATCAATTGTGGTAAGAATAAATAACGCCTCAAACATAATACAAAAATGATACCAGTATCCCATTAAATGATTTATCCACGGAATCTTATAAAAAACATAAGTCATCCCCACTGCAAGCGAAACGGAACCTCCGGGTCTTCCGGCAAGGGTTTCCCCTACAAGTCCCGAAAGCATCGGCAATTCGGATGGGTTCATATTTAGTTTGCTGAATAACTCGGGTAATGTGTTAATTGCAAAATAATCCGACGTTGGTAAAACAGTTGCGGCTATCAGTGCAACTATGCCGACGAATGCTTCTACCAGCATTGCTCCAAAACCAATCGGTAAAATATCTTTTTCGTTTCTTATTAACTTGGGCGTTGTTCCGGAACTTACAAGAGCATGAAAACCTGATAAAGCGCCGCAGGCAATAGTAATAAATAAATAAGGAAAAACTTTTCCGGGAATTACCGGACCACCTCCGTGTATAAACTCCGTTACAGCCGGCATCTGAATATCGGGTCTTATTATTACTATGCCAACCGTTAATATAAGAATTACTCCAATCTTCATATAAGTACTGAGATAATCACGCGGAAGCAGCAGAAGCCACACAGGCAAAGCCGCCGCAAGAAAACCGTATGCTGCAAGTATAACCGATAATTCTTTTTCGTCGAATAACAGAATTTTTGCAATCGGTAAATTCTGTATGTAAGGTCCGGCTACAACCCCGAATATTACCAGCGTCATACCAATAATTGTTGCTTCTCCGATTTTTCCGGGACGGATATATCTCAGATAAATCCCGACTAAAATTGCAACAGGTATCGTAAATCCAACGGTAAATGTTCCCCATGAAGAATTTTTAAGTGAATTGACGACGGGAATTCCGAGACCTGCCATGGCAATAATTAATATACATAACACTGCTATGGAAGTTATGAAACCGAGTTTTTTACCTACTATTATTCTGGCAATATCTGCTATAGACCTGCCGTCATACCGTACGGAAGCAAACAGAATAATCATATCATGAACCGCACCGGCAAAAACAGCACCGATTAAAAGCCAGAGCATTCCCGGAAGATAACCGTATTGCGCAGCAAGGACGGGTCCTATTAATGGGCCTGCTCCGGCTATTGCCGCAAAATGATGCCCGAATAAAACCCATTTACTCGTTGGAACATAATCTCTGCCATCGTTGAATACTTCGGAGGGTACTTTGTTTTTTTCGTTGAGTACTAATACTTTTGTTGCAATGAATTTTCCATAGTATCTGTACGCAATAACAAGTACCAGCACAGATATTATAACAAGTACAATCGAATTCATCGTTAAAGAATAGATTAAAATTTAACCAAAAATGAAAATTTACTCTTTCAAAATTAATAATTTGTAAATCATTAAAAAATGCAAACTTGAAATTACATTTTTATATTATAAAATCAAAATAATAATAATTATTTCTGTTTTTAATCATTTCAAGATAAAATAAGTGATTTTTTCATATAACTAATTACTGCTCTATTTGCATTTAAATTTAAATTTATCATAGTTAAATTTAAATAAATAATAATTGATTTGAATCCAACCAGAGCTGAAATAGATTTAAATAAACTGGAATATAATTATAATCAGATAAAAAAATATCTGCATAAAAGTAATCCGCGGAAAAAAATAAAAATTTGCGGAGTAGTAAAGGCGAATGCTTACGGACACGGCATTCAGGAAATAAGCCAAAAACTGATTTCCATAGGCGCCGATTATCTCGGTGTTGCAAATTATGATGAAGCAATAAAATTAAGAACTACTATTCCGGAGGCATCCATACTAGTTTTCGGTACGTTGATTCATTCAAAACTAAAACCCGCTGCTTACGTAAAAAGGCTCCTGAAAAATGACCTGATTGCAACAGTTGCTTCGCTTGAAACTGCACGATTCCTCGATTATTACAGCAAACGGCTCGGAAAAAAATTCAAGGTTCATATTAAAGTCGACACAGGCATGAAAAGAATCGGGTTCGACGTCAAGGGGGCATTTAAAAATATTTCCCAGGTTTTCGCTTATAAAAATCTCGACATAGAGGGAATTTATACACATTTTGCAACCGCAGAAAGCAGCGACAAAACTTTCGCCAAACAGCAGCTGCACAAATTTCAGGAACTGCTCCATCAACTTAAAAAAGCAGGAATGGAATTCCCGATAATCCATACTGCTAACAGCGGCGCCGTACTTGATTTAAAAGAATCCTATTTCGATATGGTAAGACCGGGACTGATACTCTACGGTTACTACCCGTCAGATAATAATATAAAAAAAATTCCCCTGAAATCTATAATGAACTTGAAGTCCAAAGTAACATATATAAAAAGAGTCGAGCCGAATACAAGCATTTCTTACGGAAGGGATTATTATACAGACGAAAGAAGTTTTATCGGGTCTATTCCAATCGGATACGGAGACGGATACTGGCGCGTGCTTTCGAACAGGGGAAAAGTTCTTATAAACGGAAAGCTCTATCCCATAGTCGGTAATATTACAATGGACTGGCTAATGGTTAACCTCGGAGAAAAAAGCAATGTAAGGGTAGGAGATGACGTACTTCTTATGGGCAGCAATAACGGACACGAAATCGGTGCCGATAAACTCGCGCGAATGACTAAAACCATTCCTTATGAAATCTGCTGCGCCGTCGCCGATAGGGTGCAGAGAGTGTATATTTAAATATTAATCCGGGGGTTTCATAGTTTTTCGCCCGAAACCCCCGGGAAACAAATATCTCAAATTCAATTATTTCGAATTACAAGGACATGCAATGCCTCCGGGAAATACCGGAATTTTGACTTCTTTAGTTTTTTTACAATCTATTGTTACGATACCCGATTTTAAACCGCACACTACACATATTGTCTGACTGACTGCGCCCGCAGGATAGCAATCCACATAAAAATCACAAGTCCCGGGATAATATGCGACATGTCCGTCTACGCAGACAAATATTTTATCGCAATTATCACATCCTGTCACGTGTACTAAAATATTTCCCTGAGGATTTCCGATTGAAGTTTTTTGAACATCGGCAGCAGTATTAAACGTAAACGCCATAAATAATATTACGGCGATAAAAACAATGATGGATATTATTGAAGTTTTTTTCATATTGTTTTCCTCTTTTATAATTTTTTTTATAAAAAAATATTAAAGTAAATATATCCATTTTTTTACAATGCACCGCCGGGAGACGTTGCCCCCGGCGGCATTTAATCTTCAGATGGGAGCTGGCATTTTTTATTGCAAAACAATACATGGCTTTTCATTTACATTGTTAGCGATTACCGTAATACCTTCTAACAATATACCAACTGTTTTTTTATTTGTCAAGAGACATTCTCTTATCGTTATTCTTTCAAGATGTGTTTATACTATAAAATATATAGCGGGAAGATTTGTGAAATACGGAGAGAATAAAAAGCAGGCTGTTCCGAAAGGTTCAGTCTGCCGGTTTTTCAGATAAAACTCTTTTTTATTAGAAATCTATTACCACTCCGCCTCTGATTGTGATATAATTGATGTTTTTCATTTCTGCCGTTGTAAATTGCGAGTTGTTATTTTGGAAAACATTATATGATTTTGAATAAGTAACTCCCGAGTAATTATATTTTACATTCAGGTCAAGATTGACTTTCATTATAAGCGGGATTTCCAGCCCTGCACCTATTGCCGTACCTACACCCACCGAGCTCCCGGATTCGGTTGTACTGTTGAAATCAAAAGCCACCGGACTTCCTGCATTACCAATTACTCTTTGCCCGTTGAACCTGTCCGCGAAACTTACAAAATGCAGCCCGACTTCGCCAGTAATATACGGCCTCATACTCCCGAATGGAATCCTTAGTCTTGCACCAACCATAACGGGAATATCGGTTGCTGTCCAGCTTACATTAAAATTTGATACTGTGGCACCATTAAGATTCGAACTTACCAGCCCCGTGAAATAATCGTTTTTATATTTGTATCCGTTATAACCCGCTGTTAATGTCAGATCAAGACTGATTATCGGAAGCGTGTAAAATATACCTGCTTCTACAGACACCCCGCCTTTATAAAGTTTAGAAAAATCTCCAATAGGGCTGGTCAATCCTGCGGTCAGATTTCCGCGAAAAGGTGTCTGTGAATAACCGTAAATACTTGTAAATAGCACTAATAAAAAAATTAAACTGTTAACTTTTTTCATATAATTATTTTTTTGGTTAAATAATAATAAAAATTTTCTTTGTATTAACTGATAACCACATAATAAACAAATAGTTCCAATGTAAACGCTTATGAGCACTTATCAAGAACAGGTTAAAAAATAAAGTCCTTTCCGGTAACAGAATATAATATTTAACAGCAGTTACCAAAAAGGACCCGGGGATAGGGATGAGAATCTGATTTATTATTTTACTAAAACCATTTTTTTTACGTCTGTAAAACTCTCCGTTTGTAATTTATAAAAATATATTCCGCTTTGTAATTGACCGATTACATTTTGGCTGCCGGGAAATTGGACTTTATGCTCTCCCGCATTTTGAAATCCGTTTACTAAAGTTGTAATTTCCTTCCCGAGCACATTATAGACTTTTAATGTAACATAGCTGTTTTTTGCCAATCGATAATTTATATTTGTCGTCGGGTTAAACGGATTCGGATAATTTTGATATAAGCAATATGCTTCAGGTGCACCCTGTTCATCGGGTTGACCTAATGTGACACTACCCCATTCGTCCCTGTATGCCCTGTAACTCATCTCAGTTGCGGGAAGAGATAATTCATATGCAATATTTCCTTGCGGCGTTACTTCGGTCAGTGTCGTCGCAGCAGCACCCCAGCCGATTAATGTGTTCCCGTTGCTTAATCTTTGTGCGCTTCCCATTGCAGATGAAAAAATTTCAGGAGTATGCCTGTACTGCCATTCTAAGAATAAAGTCTTTGCTCCTTCGTCTATGCTGTATTCCACTACTCTGGAAAAAGCAGGAGTGTGATAATTTCCGTTATCAAATAACATTATATGTGCGTTTTCCAGCCTTCTTATATGATGTTGATGAGAGAAGCCGATTGAATCATTCAAAAAATTGAATTCATTATTCTTTCCGCCCAATCTCCAGATTATTTCTCCCGTAACGGAATTTATTTTTGTGATTTCATCTAAATGCCTAGATGAAAGCAATATATTTCCGTCACTTTCAACTTCTATTGCATTTCCGTGAACATAATCAATATTGTATGCTGTCAGATTTTCATGGGTTGCGTCCGTAATCTGAAAATGGTCCCAGCTGCGCCACTGAAACACAACATGTTTATTAACATCAATTTTTTGTATAATTAATCCTGTCACAATTGCATTTGGCTTCCCGCCTGAAACGATTACACTCATATCAACTGTCTCTGCATCATAACTCAAAAGCCAGGCGCTTCCGTCAGGCTGAACCCTTAATTCGTGTATGTCGGTAGTATATCCGTTGCCTGTGTAGAAAGTATCGACGACTTCATAAGATGAATTTAATCCGAGAAAACAATGAATCATTTCTTCGTAATAAGTAAGAAGATTATCATTCTGCTTTTTAAAATCATAACCTTTTAAATTTAATGCAATTGCTTTAACCGGTACTCCGCTGTTTTGAAGTATCATCAGGTAACTGTTGATATTAACACCTGAAAAATTAGATAAAAAAAGATAACCGCTGGCAGTAGACCCTGAGTTATAAATCGTAAATACCGGCAGTGAATCGGGAGCGACAAGAAAATCCCGATGGAAAGGGTAAACTTTTTCTTTATTGGTAAATTCCAAATCGCTGTTGGCGTCAAACGTTACATTCGGTTTGCTGTTTCTTATGTAAAACGATAAATCATCATGCCCTTTTAGACCCGATACTGTTACCTTTTCTCCGAATGCAAAACGGGAATCCGGGCTGATTATAATTCTTGTCCCTTTTTCGACAATCTCCAGCTTATACGAATGATTTCCGCTCAAGGAGCCGGTCAAACTTATCGGCAGATTTCTTATATATCCGGAATTTATTTTTTCTGAAAATCCGATTATGATATTTGTGCTCTCCATATTATATACTGACCCGGAGACGGGAGATGTGTATTGAATTGTGTTTGACTGAACTATTTGTACAAAAATAAATTGACAAAAAAGAAAAACAATAAGTATATTAATCTTCTGGTTCATATTAATTTTTAAAAAATTAAAAAATACTTTGGTCATTTTGTAGGCCGTAAGTCATATGCAATTTATAAATATCTATTTATAAATTCTTCTTTATAATGTAAAGGTATGTAACAATATGTAAAATAAAAAAAACTCTATTGCTATTAATCGCAAGGTCTCTTAGTACTGTTTCCAGAGGCGTTTGAACCAATATGGTTTTTTGAATTTTATCAATACTGTAAATTATTAAGTCCGCATATTTTATTGTTGAAATTATTTTTCTCTTTAAAAACTATTTATTTATTATTGTTTATTCTGAATATTTTATCTCCGCTTTACCGCTATCGTCAATCAAAATATATGAAGAAGGTATATCCGTCCAGCATCCGGAATTATAATAAATCATATTC
>Ga0182021_10004289_pt1 | contig 16769 bp, 19 predicted proteins | sample 612E3MmetaG_FD_120493 | JGI IMG/M metagenome (GOLD analysis project Ga0182021, IMG submission 120493) | Permafrost microbial communities from Stordalen Mire, Sweden - 612E3M metaG (Illumina Assembly) | ecosystem: Environmental > Terrestrial > Soil > Wetlands > Permafrost | place: Sweden...
CAGAGCACCGTCATAGTCCTCCCGGAGCATGCACAACCAGCCCGTCGCCAACTGGCCGAATGCGATCCAGATCGGGCCCTGCCGGGGGGCCCGGGAGAACCGCTCGAGCAGCGCCTCCAGCGGCGGCGATCGCCAGCGCTACATCGACGAGCAGATCGCAGCGCTGGAGAAGATCAAGGACGAGGCGCCCAACTGAGGGAAGAGGAGGACACCGCCGTGATCGAGAAGATCGAGGTCTTCCAGGTTCGCTGCGACCATACGCACGACTGGCACAACGAAGAGCCCGAAAACCTGATGCAAGGCGAGTACGACGCCATTCTCCTCGGCACGGAGGCTGAAGCGACCGAGCACGCCCGGGCACCCGTCGACGCGAATCCCCCTACCCGCCCACCGTCAGGTTCCGCCGCCGGGATTGGCAACACCATCGTGGGCAAGCCGTGCAAGCGCAGCGAACAGCTCGCGAAGCGATCGCCCTCAAAGCCGCATCGAGTCTCAGCTGGCACCGGACCAGCAACCCGCCCAGGCTGTCAGTGTCGCAGCGCACCTTGGCGCCACGGAAGCAGCCCTCCAGGTGCCGTCCGGCACCCCCCGGCACGGCTCCGAACACCGACCGGCCACCAGGCTCCGCCTGGCCCGCAGGGCTCAGGATCGATTGAGCAGAACGCAGTATTCCGCCGAATACTGCCGCTTCAGATGGGCCGAAGTCGCGCGGCCGGTAACGGGGAACCCGTCCCGCTCCCGGTCCAATATCTCTGGAATCAGGCCCGTCCGGTGAGACGATGGAGAAGGGCACTGACGAGAACCCTGATCACAGGCACACCGCTCTTTGCCGCAGCGGCGAAACCGCTGGCGCTACCAGCACCTGCGGGCTTGACCGGCTTCGTCGGATGGGCAGTTGCAGCACCCTTCCCGACAGGCTTACTTGGGGTGACCGACGGAGAGGGGGTGACCGACGGTGACGGGGTGACCACCTGGAACGTCTCCGACGCCAACCCGGCCGGAGACTGGGTGTACTTCGCACCATACAAATTGCTGGGCTCCGGCACAATGTCGGTACACACTGAATCGCCCCGGGGTTTCCGGAGACTCGGAACCTTGGGAAGGTTGGGGTCATGCCTGGGAACACGTCGAAGAGGTATCCGGCTGAGCTGAAGGCTCGGGCGGTCAGGATGTATCACGAGTGCCGCCCGGATCAGGCCACGGACTGGGCCTCGATGGGTCATGTGGCGAACCTGCCAGGGATCGCCACCGCGGAGACGCTGCGCAAGTGGGTCCGCCAAGACCAGATCGACCAGGGGTCACGGCCCGGGGTCTCCAGCGAGGAGTCGGCCGAGATCAAGCGGTTGAAACGGGAGAACGCCGAACTGCGACGCGCGAACGCGATCCTGAAAGCGGCGTCAGTTTTCTTCGCGGCCGAGCTCGACCGGCCAGGGCTGTGATCGTGGACTTCGTCCGCGAGCACGCCACCCACCAGGAGCCTGGTGGTCTGCGATGGGGTGTTCAGCCGATCTGCGCCGTGCTCAGCGAGCACGGTGTCCCGATCGCCCCGTCGACCTACTACGAGTGGACCGACAAACTACCCACCCGCCGGCAGCGCCGCGACGAGGCGCTGCTGGTCGAGATCCGACGCGTCTTCACCAAGAACCGGTCCGTCTATGGGCCGCGGAAGGTGTGGCTGCAGCTGAACCGGGAAGGTATCCCGGTGGCCCGCTGCACCGTCGAGTGGCTGATGCGCGCCGACGGGCTCGTCGGGACCCGTCGCGGGACCCGGAAGCGGACCACGATCCCGGACCCGGCCGCCGCCTTACCGGAGGATCTGGTGCGTCGTGACTTCGAGCCGCTGGCACCGAACAGGCTCTGGGTGGCTGACATCACCTACGTGTCGACGTGGGCCGGGTGGGTCTATGTCGGGTTCGTGATCGACGCCTACGCCCGCCGGATCCTGGGCTGGCGGGTGTCGACCACGATGACGACGGCCATGGTCCTGGACGCGCTCGAGCAGGCGATCTGGACAAGGCAGCGCGAAGGCCGCGACGACTTCACCGCTCTGGTCGCTCACACCGACCACGGCCCCAATATCTGTCCATTACCTACACCGAGCGCCTCGCCGCGGCCGGCATCGAAGCCTCCGTCGGCACGGTCGGCGACTCCTACGACAATGCCGCCGCGGAGGCCGTGAACAGGCTCTACAAGATGGAGCTGATCTGGCCCCAAGGGCCCTGGACCGGCCTCGACGCCGTCGAATACGCCACCGCCGAATGGGTCGACTGGTTCAACACCACCCGCCTGTTCGAGTACTGCGGCGACGTCCCACCCGTCGAGCTGGAGAACGCACATTACGATCGCAAGCAGCCGCCAACGGAGGCTGCGTAGTCAAACAACCACGTCTCCGGACTCACCGGGGCGATTCAGACCCTTGCAAGGGTGACTTCGGGGGTGAGTTTGCGGGTGATCCGCGTGAGGGTAAGGACGGGTTGTGATCAACAGAACGTGGCGACATTCTTACGCCGTGGTGTGCTCAAGCGGCGGGGCGAACCGTGCGTCAAGGTCGCACGCTTCCCCGCATAGGCGTCGCGGTAGGGGACGACCGTCGGTGTGTTCCTGCCGCGCCCGGGAAGACGCCGACACCGGGTCGGCGGTCCGAAGCGCAGCCTCCCGAGAGGCTGTGCAGTCCTCCCCCGCATGCGTCTGGTAACGCACGTACGGCTGGTTCCCGACCAGCGCGGTCACGTCACGGGTGGGAGTGAGGCGGAAGAAGTCGCCCACGTCGATCGCCATATGGTCACGCCCTACCCCAGCCAGACGCGCGAGTGCATGACGGGCACTGTCAGCGTGCAGCTCGGCCCCACGAAGGTGACCACCGCCCCCAGCTCACGCAGCTGGGCGTTGGCTGCGAGGAGAAACTCGGCATCTCCACACGAAGGCTCAAGCACGACCTCGTCCGCGGAACGAACAGCCCAGGTACTCACACAACGCCGCCGGCGTGAAGAACGCACCGCGGGCCCACCCGCCGTGCACGGCGGCGTCTCAGCCGATCTCCTCCACGCGGCAACCGCATCTGTGTGCGGACCCAGCTAGCCCATCTGGCTGAAGGCGCACTGCCGGGTAGTTCCAGACATCGGGAGGTGGGGGTGGGCAGAGGTGCTGGAGCCGACCTCGGTCAGTCCTGGATGACCACCGCATGGGCGGTTGCCCGGTCGATCCTGCCGAAGTTGTAGTAGGCGGCACAGGCGCCCTCCGGAGAGACCATGCATGTGCCGATAGGAGTGGCGGGCATGCAGGCGGTGCCGAAGACGCGGCACTCCCACGGCTTGATCCTTCCCGTGAGTACCGAGCCGCACTCGCATGCGGGCGGATCCTCCACTCTGATCCCCGGGACCGTGAACCGCTGCTCCGCATCCCACGCGGCGTACTCAGGCGAGACCCCCAGCCCGGAACGCTCGATCCACCCCAGCCCGCGCCATTCGAAGGTCTCCCGCAGCGCGAACGTACGGTCCATCAATGCTCGAGCGGCCTTGTTGCCGTCGGTGCGTACGACCCGTGCGTACTGGTTCTCGACCCGCGCCCGACCGGCGGCGACCTCACCTGAAGTGAACTGCTCGAGCAGCATGGCCACAGCCTGCAGGATGTCCAGGGGCTCGAACCCGGTCACGACCACCGGAAGGTTGAACTCGTCGGGGAGGAACTCGAATGCCGTCGTTCCCACCACGGTGGCGACATGACCGGGCCCGATGAAGGCGTCGACGCGGGTCTCTCCGCCGTTGACGATCGCCCTCAGCGGTGGCTCGATGGTCACGTGGTTGCTGAAGACCGAGAAGTTGGTGGCCTGCTCGCGGCGCGCCTGCTCCAGAGTCACGGCGGTTGACGGCGCGGTGGTCTCGAAGCCGACCGCGAAGAACACCACCTGCTGGTCTGGGTTCTCCCGGGCGATCTTGAGTGCCTCCAGCGGTGAGTACACGAACCGGACATCGGCGCCGCCCGCCCGGACGTCGAGCAACGACTCCCCGGACGAACCAGGGACCCGCATCATGTCGCCGAAGGTCGTGAGGATGACGTTCGGCTGACGTGCCAGCCACATCGCGTCGTCGACCCTGCCCATCGGGATCACGCACACGGGGCAGCCCGGGCCGTGTATCAGTTCGATGGCGTCCGGGAGCAAGTGCTCCAGCCCGTGCCGATAGATCGTGTGGGTATGGCCGCCGCAGATCTCCATCACGGCGAGCGGCCGCTCCAACCGCTCGGCGAGCTGCTCGATCCGGCGCAGCAGGACCTTCGCGCCCTCCGGGTCGCGGAACTCGTCGACGTACTTCATTCGATGGCAGAGCCCCTGAACGACTCGAGCTCGGTCTCGAAGGTGTTGTTGCCCAGCCGTTTGATCTGGTCGAGCGTCATAGCAGCCTCGTCGGCGTCGATACGGCTCAGGGCGAAACCGACGTGCACCAGCACCCAGTCGCCGATCACCAGACCCTCGTCGGTGAGCAGGTCGGTCGCCACGATCCGCTCGACACCGTTGATCGCGACTCTCGCACGGGGTATGTCCGCGTCCGGGATGTCCACCACCTCAGCCGGTACACCCAGGCACATGCCAGCCACCTCATCCTTCGCCGGCATCTGACTCCGGCGCACCCGGCTATCATCACCCCGGGAGCCCGGTTTGCGCCAACCGGAGGCGCCTGTGAGGGACCTTGAGCGAGCGGAGCAAGATGGACCCGAAGAACCGGCTCAACGAGGACGAGGGGCAAGTCAACGAACGGATCGCCCAGGTCAGGTCGCGCCGCCAGAAGTTCACCGACGACGTCGTGACGCTTGCCCACGGAGCCGGGGGGAAATCTTCCGCAGCCCTGGTGGACGCGGTCTTTCTTGAGGGCTTCGGCGGAGACGTGCTCGCTGAGCTCGGTGACGCGGGTGTGGTCGGCACCGATGAGCTGGCCACGACCGGAGGACGGATCGCGATGTCCACGGACTCGTACGTGGTGAACCCGATCAGCTTCCCCGGCGGCAGCATCGGCGAGCTGGCCGTGAACGGCACGGTCAACGACCTCGCCGTCTCTGGGGCTGTCCCTGCGTTTCTCTCGGCCGCTTTCGTTCTGGAAGAGGGTCTGTCCGTCGACGTGCTGCGCCGTGAGGTCGCCGCTATGCGGCAAGCGGCCGAAACCGCGGGCGTGAGGATCATCACCGGTGATACCAAGGTCGTCCCACGCGGTGCTGCCGACCGGCTCTTCATCACCACGGCTGGTATCGGGTTCGTGCCGGACGGACGCGCGCTCGGAGCGGCACAGGTACGGCGCGGTGACCGGCTGCTCCTGTCCGGTGCCATCGGCGACCACGGCATGGCCGTGATGCTGGCCCGCGGCGATCTCGCTATCGAAGCGCCCATCGCCTCCGACACGCGCGCGGTGAACCATCTCGTGGAGGCACTGCTCGCCGCGAGCCCTCACACCCGTTGGATGCGTGACGCCACCCGCGGTGGGCTAGGCACAGTGCTCAACGAGCTGGCGCGTGCCACCGGGCTCGGCGTGGTCGTGGAGGAACTCGCGGTCCCCGTGCATGAGATGACCCGCGGCGCGTGCGACATGCTCGGCATCGACCCGCTCTACGTCGCCAACGAAGGCACCTTCGTCGCGGTCGTCCCGCCGGAAGAGGCGGATGCGGCCCTTGCCGCGCTGCGGTCGCTGCCAGGCGGCGAGGAGGCCGCGCTGGTTGGGCGTCTCGTCGCCGAACCCGCTTCGGCCGTCGTCCTGGTCACCGCACTGGGCGGAACCCGTATGGTCGACATGCTCGTCGGGGACCCGCTTCCTCGGATCTGCTGAGAGTCATCCGGCGTCCGCCAGCCGGCCGGCCCAGGCCTGTCCGAGGCTGAGCCCCCCGTCGGTGGGTGGTACCACGCGGTGGGTGAGGACATCGAAGCCGCGTTCGCGCAGGCTGGCGACGAGGGCTGTGCTGAAGACCCGGTTCACGCTCACGCCCCCCGTGAGGCCGACCAGGTGCGTGCCCGCCGCGGTCGCCTCCGCCGCGACCCGAGCCGCCAGGACGTCGGCCAGACCCAGGTGAAACCGTAGGGCACGCTCGGGCACCGGGCGCTCCACGTGTGCCAGCAGCTCGCCGAACACGTCGCGCAACGTGGCGGGCTCGGCCCCAGTCCGTACAGCGTCGACGCTGGCAGCGGCTCCTTCGAGCAACATCGCCGCCTGCGCCTCGTAGCTCGTCTCCAGGCACACCCCCAACAACGCGGAGGCCGCGTCGAACAGGCGTCCGACAGAGCTCGTGGCCACCACCCCGTGCCCCGATGCCAGTTGGGAGCGTACAAGACGCAGCTCGGCGACGGGTGCTCCCAGCGTGGCGGGGGTATCGGTGATGTCGAGCCCCCAGGCCGACGCGAGTCCCTGCGCGACGCGCCAGGGCTGCCGGACCGCCCGGTCGCCGCCGACCAGCCCGAAGGTGGGTACGTGCCAGGCGCGCCGCCATGACCAGGGAGACCGTCCCTGCTCGGCGAGGACAAGTACTTCCCCGCCCCAGATCGTGCCATCCGTGCCGTAGCCGGTGCCGTCCAGCGCAGCTACCACGACCGGACCGTCGGCGATGCCGTGTTCGGCCAACAGCGACAACGCGTGCGCGACGTGATGTTGCACAGGCACCAGCCGTACGTCCGAATGAGATTCGATGTACCGCTCCGCCCAAGCGGTCGTGGCATAGCCGGGGTGCAGGTCGCAGGCGACCACTTCGGGCTCACGTCGGTGAATGCCCACGAGTTGACGCACTGATGCCTCGAACGCCCACTGCGACGCGAGCGAGCCCATATCTCCCACGTGAGCGGACACGAACGCCATGTCGCCGCTGGCCAACGCGAACGTGTTCTTCAGCTCGCCGCCGACCGCCAGGACGACAGGTCCGTCAGCTCCGGAAGGCAGCAGCACCGGCAGCGGAGCGTGGCCGCGCGAGCGCCGCACCGGCATCGCTTCGCCGTCCGGCATGGCGAGCATGACCGAGTCCTCCACCGGCACATGGATGTCGCGGTCGTGGAGCAGGAAGCTGTCCGCGAGCCCAGCCAGCCGGTCGAGAGCGTCGTCGTTCGTGTAGCACAACGGCTCCTCGCTGAGATTGCCCGAGGTTGCCACCAGTGCCAACCCGGGGCTGAGCAGCAGGGCGTGCAGCGGGGTGTACGGCAGCATCACCCCGACGTCCGACAGTCCGGGCGCGACGGCGTCCACCAGGTTGTACGTGGATGCCATCGGAGCGATGACGATCGGTCGTGCCGGTGATGACAGTGCGTCCTTCTGGGCCGATGAGAGGTCAGCCAACTCAGCGGCCGCCTCGAGGTCCGGCACCATCACGGCGAACGGGTTTCCCGAGCGCCGCTTGCGCTCCCGCAGCCGAGCCACGGCCTCCCCGTGCCGGGCGTCGGCCATGAGGTGGAAACCTCCCAGGCCCTTCACCGCCAGCATCTCACCGGCCTGCAACCGCGCGCGGGCCTCGTCGATGACAGCGGCCTGCTCAGCGGCTGTGACCTCGCCCGTTGGGCGGGTCGCGGCATCCTCACCGTTTCGTGTCAACCAGATCCTGGGACCGCAGTCGTAGCAGCTGATGGGCTGCGCGTGGTAGCGACGGTCGTACGGGTCGCTGTACTCGCGCTGACACGCACTGCACATGCCGAAGACCCGCATGGTCGTGGCCGGCCGGTCGTACGGAAGGTCCTCGATGATGGTGAGCCGCGGCCCACAGTTCGTACAGGTCGTGAAGGCGTAACCGAACCGCCGGTTGCCTGGGTCGGCCATGTCGGCTAGGCAGTCGGCACAGGTGGCGACATCGGGAGGGATCAAGGTGCGCACCCCGGACAGATGGCGGCTGGGGACGATGCGGAAGCCGGTCTCTTCCGGCAGCAGCGGCAGCTCGCGGCTGGAGCGTCCGATTACTCGCGCCAGCGGCGGCAGCGTGGCCAGCAGGTCGTCGAGGAATGCGTCCAGCACGCCAGGCTCGCCCTGGGCTTCGATGAACACCTGCAGGTCGTCGTTTCCGCAGAACCCGGTCACGGGGTGCAGAGCGGCAACCGTCGCCACGTGGGGACGGAAGCCGACCCCCTGCACGACACCACGGAGCAGATACTCTCGCCGCACCTCTGGCATCCGTAGCCCCCTCGCTGTACCCGGCCGCCAGTATGGAACACTGGCCACGCCCGCCACTATGGCAGTGCCGGCGCAGCCGGAAGGACGGGCCGTGCACGAGGTCTCGCTCAGCCTCCAGCTGGCTGCGGCGGTGAGCCGCGCGGCACGGGGGCGACAGGTCCGCGTCGTGTACGTCGCAATCGGGGCGCTGCGCCAGGTCGTACCGGAAGCTCTCGAGCATGCGTGGGTGTTCACGGTGCGCGGCACACCGCTCGGAGCCGCGGAGCTCGACCTGGACCTTCTACCTGCCGTGCTCACCTGCGACGAGTGCGGCGCCGACACCAAGCTGGGCCCAGAACTCGGCTTCGGCTGCGCTGCCTGCGGCTCAGCCGCCACACGCGTCGTAAGTGGCGAACAGTTCACCTTGACCGCCATCGACATCGACATCGAGAAAGGAACCTGCGATGGGACGTTTCCACCGACATGACGACGGCACGGTGCATGCCCACGAGCACCACGACCACGACCACATCCACGAGCACCAGCACGAGGAGGAGCGTGCCGAGCTGATCGGCGACCATTCCGGTTACGCCACGGGGCGCGAGCGCATCGAAGTCCTCGAGGACATCTATGCCGAGAACGACCGGTTCGCCGCGGCCAACCGAGCTGCGCTGGACGCGGCCGGGGTGCGCGCCGTGAACTTGATGAGCTCGCCCGGGTCCGGCAAGACCACGCTGCTCCAGCGCACCTTGGCCGCCCTCGAGGGACGCGTGCGAGTGGGCATTGTCGAGGGCGATATCGAGACGCCGCTCGACGCCGAACGCCTCGACGGCTTCGGCGCGCAGATCTCCCTGCTCAACACGGGCAACGGTTTCGGAGGCGAGTGTCATCTCGACGCACCGATGGTCGCCCGAGCCCTGCGTGGACTCGACCTCGCCGATCTCGACCTCGTGATCATCGAGAACGTCGGCAACCTGGTCTGCCCGGCCGAGTTCGAGGTCGGCGAGCACAGGAAGGCGATGGTGTTCTCCCTGCCTGAGGGTGAGGACAAGCCGCTGAAGTACCCCGTGATGTTCCGCAGCGTCGAAGTCGTCGTGGTGAACAAGGTCGACCTGGCTCCGTACCTTGAGTTCGACATGGGTCTGTTCCGGCGCAACCTTGAGGCCGTCAACCCCGGGGTGACCGTCTTCGAGTTGTCCGCGCGCACGGGCGAGGGCGTCGGCGCGTGGGTGGAATGGGTCGCCGGAGGCATCTGATCCAGGGAATGCGCCGTCCGGGGGTGATGCTGCTGCGATGCGCAGCAAGAGGGATCGCGCTGTGGCTATGCTGCCCCCGTCGGCGCTCTTGGGCGGTGCTTAATGTCAGCACCGCTTCGGAAATCGGCATGGTCACCAGTCAAGGAGAACGAGCTCTATGGCGTACGGCGTGAGTGGTTGGCGGGAGCCGACCCTGGCCGAGAACCTCGCTCGCGCTGGTGTTGCGCGCCGCGACTTCCTCAAGTACTGCGGCGAGCTGGCCGCGATCTTCACCGTCGGAGGACTGGCTGTCGCCGGGACCGCCGGGCCGGCGGCCGCCGCGACGACACCGGTCCCCGGTGACCTGATCGCCGAGAAGCTCGGGGCGGTGAAGAAGCCGAGCGTTGTGTGGTTGCAGCTTCAGGAGTGCACCGGCTGCATGGAGAGCACGTTGCGCTCCGGCGGTACGACGGTCGAGGACGCGGTGCTGAACCTGCTCTCGGTGAACTACAACGAGCTCGTCATGGCCGCAGCGGGCGAGGCGGCGAACAAGGCGCTGGACGACACGAACGCCGAGCCGCACATCCTCGTGGTCAACGGCTCGATCCCCACCAAGGACGGGGGCATCTACTGCACGATCGGCGGCAAGTCCGCCGAGCAGGTGCTGCGCGAGTCAGCGAAGAACGCGTCGGCGATCCTCGCAGTGGGAGCCTGCGCAGTCTGGGGCTCGGTGCAGGCGTCCAAGCCGAATCCGACAGGTGCCGTGGGCGTGGACGAGATCATCACGGACAAACCGGTGATCAACGTGTCCGGCTGCCCACCGATCGGCGAGGTCATCACAGCAACCATCGCCTATATCTTGACCCACGACGACCTGCCGAAGACCGACAGCGAAGGGCGACCGCTGTTCGCCTACGACCAGCGCATCCACGACGCATGCTCGCGTCGGGCGCACTACGACGCCGGCGAATACGTACGCACCTTCGACGACGAAGGCGCTCGCAATGGCTGGTGCCTGTACGAGATGGGGTGCAAGGGCCCCAGCACGTTCAGCGCCTGCCCGGTCATCAAGTGGAACCTCGGCGCGAGCTGGCCGATCGGTTCCGGCCACCCGTGCATCGGGTGCACCGAGAAACAGTTCTTCGACCGGTTCACGCCGTTCTACCAGACGTTGCCGAACGTTACGGGCCTCGGTATCGAAGCCTCCGCCGAGAAGGTCGGCTGGGGGCTCGTGGGCGCGACGGTCGCCGGGGTGGGCATCCACGCGGGCGTCACTGCGCTGCGGCTCGCGTCGAGCCGACGCGCCTCGGAAGGTTCCGAGCCACTGCAGGCTTTCGGCGACTCGGAGCGTGTCTGGCTGCCGACGCCCAAGCGCAGGGTCGCCGACCCGTCCGGCACAGGGGACGCCCCGACCGCGACCGAGGTGGCCGAAACACCCCACGTGAAGGACGCCGACGCGTCCGGAGAGGCTGAGTGAGTCATGGCGCAGCGAGTGGTCATCGACCCGCTCACCCGCATCGAAGGACATCTTCGGATCGAGCTGGAGTCCGAGGGCGGGAAGATCTCCAAGGCATGGAGTGAGACCACCCAGTTCCGAGGCATCGAGACCATCGTGACGGGGCGCGACCCGCGGGACGCCTGGGCCTTCGTCCAGCGCATCTGTGGAGTCTGCACCTCGGTGCACGCGATCGCCTCGATCAACGCCGTCGAGAACGCGATCGGAGCGAACCCGCCCGAGCAGGCCTTGCTGATCCGGGACATGGTGCTGGCATCGCAGGAGGTCCAGGACCACGTCATCCACTTCTACCACCTGCATGCGATGGACTGGGTGAACGTGCCCTCCGCCGCCACAGCTGACCCGGCCAAAGCGGTGGCGTTCGCACAGGCGATCGGCTCCACGTGGAAGGGCAACACGCTGGAGCGGATGACAGCGGTACGGGACACAGTCCAAGGCATCCTCGACTCCGGCCAGCTCACCATCTTCACCGGCGGCTACTGGGACCACGCCGACTACCGGCTCCCCCCGGAGGCGAACCTGATGGCTGTGGCGCACTACCTCGACGCGCTGGAGTTCCAGCGGTCGATGATTCGCATCGGCACGGTCTTCGGCGGCAAGAACCCTCACCCGAACTTCCTGGTCGGCGGCATGGCGTGCACGATCGACCCGAACAAGTCCGAGTCGATCAACCAGGTGCAGACCGACGAGATCGCGGACTGGATCGCCGAGTCGGTCGAGTTCGTTCAGACGTGCTACGTCCCTGACGCGCTCGCCATCGTCGGCGTCTACAAGGACTACTTCGACATCGGCGCTGCCCAGCCGAACTTCCTGGCGGTCGGCATGGCCGGAGCCACCTTCGCCGGTGACCCGAACAACGCCCGCGTCGTATCGGCCCACACCGAGGTCAAGCCGGGCCTCCTGTTGGGCGGCGACTACGCCACCGTCCACCCGTTCGACCCGACGAAGGTCGAGGAATGGGTGTCCTCGGCCTGGTACTCGTACGATGCCGGCGACGTCGGCCTTACGCCTGACAAGGGCGAGACCACGGTCCACTACACCGGCCCGACACCGCCGTACGAATGGCTGGGCGACAACGACAAGTACACGTGGTGCAAGGCGCCACGCTACGACGGCATGCCTATACAGGTCGGCCCGGTGGCTCGTGTCCTGCTCGCGTATGCGCAGGGGCACGCCCGCACGAAGGAGATCGTGGACGGCGCGGCCAAAACCCTGGGCATTCGGCTCAGCCAGCTCAACTCCACGGCCGGCCGGACGCTGGCGCGCGCCGTCGAGTGCCTGACGTCGGCGGAGATCCTGGCGCAGACCACGTTCCCGACGTTCGTCAAGAACCTCAAGAGCGGCGACCTGGACGTCTTCGACGCCACTCACTGGGATCCCGAGTCGTGGCCCGCCGAGTCGTCGGGCTACTCGTTCGTCGAAGTGGCGCGCGGCAACCTCAGCCACTGGGTGACCATCGAACACGGCAAGGTCGCCCGCTACCAGGCGGTCGTGCCGACCACCTGGCTGGCCGGCGGACGAGACGCCTCTGGGCACCAGGGTCCGTACGAGGAGTCGCTGGCCGGCAACGGGAAGCACCCGCTGGCTGACCCCAAGCAACCCCTCGAGCCGCTGCGCACCATCCACTCGTTCGACCCGTGCATGTCCTGCGCAGTCCATGTCCTCGACCCCGATGGGGTGGAGCTTCAGACTGTGGCATCGTGACCGTCACCGAGGAGCGCGAGGTCGAGGTCGAGCTACCCAAGCTGACGATCGGCACCTCGTTCAGCGCGGGACGGATCAGCGAGTCGCGCGTGCTGGCGCTCGCGGCCGCCGCCCCAGCTGGCAGTACGGACCCGGTCGATGAAGCGGCTGCCACGGCGCTGAAGGCCGACCGCCAGGACATCCCTGTCCCCCTCGTCGACCCCGAGGACGTCGACCCCGCTCGGCTCGACCGCCGCTACAGCCTGCTGCGGGTCCGGGATTTCCCGCTCAACGACGGCACCACCGCCGACTTCGTCGTGATGCGCGGTGACCTGTCCACGGTGCTCAGGCACGCGACCATCAAGCGCGAGGACCGGACGATCCTGGTCAAGAACGCCGATCTGGCCACCCGGCGCGGCTGCCGCCCACTGGCGGTCGCCACCGCTCCGGTGGACGCCGAGGACAGGGTGGGGGATTTCACCGTCGAGGGCTTCGTCACCGTGCGTCCCGAGTCTCTACGCGGCGTCCCGAGCGACATGGCGAGCAGCCCGGGCGCGTGGGCGAGGGTCAACGTGTGGTCGGTCTCGCTGCGCTACCAGCACTGGATCAACGTGGCCATGGTGTTCATCCTGAGCTGCTCGGGCTACTACATCATGGACCCCTTCTTCGGCCCGACCTCCCGTGACGGCGTACCGACCGGCTTCCTCATGGGCTGGATCCGGCTGATCCACTTCACCGGCGCGTTCATCTGGCTGGTCGTCGGTGCGACCCGGATCTTCTCCGCGTTCACCTCGCGTGACCGCTACCTCCGGTGGCCCACGATGTGGCCGCTAAAGAGCAAGCAGGACGTCCGCAACCTCGGCAAGGTGATCAAGCACTACGCGTTCATCTCCGAGGAGGCGCCGTTGTACCTCGCGCACAACCCGCTGCAGCAGCTCACCTACACCGCGCTGTACGTGGCGTGTGCCGTGCAGATGGCGACGGGATTCATGTTGTACGGGCTGTACCACCAGGACGCGGCCTTCTGGGTGTTCGTCTCGACGCCGTTGCACTGGTTCGGCATCGCCAACGTGCGGCTGTTCCACGCAATGGTGATGTTCGGCCTGTGGGCGTTCGTCATCGCGCACGTCTACCTGGCTGTCCGCGCCGACTCGCTGGAGCGCCACGGTGGCCTCTCGGCGATGATCAACGGCGGCGTCTGGCTGCACCGGGGGGCGCGTCCTGTGGACGCGCCTGAGATCGGATGACGCTGCCCCGTACCGCTCCGGCCGCGGCCGTAACCTCGGCACGTCTCGGTCCGGCGGAGATCACGGTGCTAGGCGTCGGCAACCCGATCATGGGTGACGACGGCGTGGGCCTGGAGCTCCTCGCAGCCCTACAGGCGGCCCGCCCTGACGTACGGATCGACTATGTCGACGGCGGCACGGGCGGCATGGAGCTGCTTCCCGTCGTACAGGACGCGCGCCGCCTGCTGATCCTGGACGCAGTCGCCGGTGGCGGGGCGGGCACCGTGCATACCTTCGGCGGCGACCACCTTCCCCGGCTGCTGGCGGCGAAGCTCTCCCCTCATCAAGTGGGGCTGCTGGACGTCTTCGCTGCCGCGAGGCTGCTCGGGCTCGAACCAGACGAGGTCGAGGTCGTGGGCATCGTGCCGGAGTCGGTCGACCTGCGGGTGGGGCTCAGCGAGCCTGTCGCTGCTGCTGTCGCCGCGGGCACCGTGGCCGCGACCGCCGTGCTGGACGCTTGGCTCGAGCTGCTGGTCGAGGCCTAGCCGTGTTCGTCTCCTGTGGCGAGGTCGGCCCAGCGCACCTGGAACTCGCGGCCGCGGACGAGGTTGCCGCTGGGCGTGCCGCAGGTGGGGCAGATGAGGGCGTAGAACTCGTCGACCGGCTGCTCGCTCACACATCCGGGGCACCAGATCGCGGCTTGTACGATCTCGAGCTCGAGCCGAGCACCGTCCAGCCGCGACCCCGCTGTGGCGATGGGCCAGGCTCCGAGCAGCGCCTCCGGCAGGGCGCCGCTGAGCGTGCCAACCCGCAGCCCTACAGCCTCGATGCCCACCGCGTCTGCACCGGCAGCAGTCCGTTCCACTGCCACTACTACCGATGCCAGCAGTCCCAGTTCGTGCACGGCACCATCGTGACACCTCGCTATCGGCCGGGGGCGTTGTGACGCAGCGGTGGATTCTGGATGAGATCGTCGACCCGTTCGGGGCGCGCGTGGTGGTGACCAGGGACGCAGTCGGAAGGGCCACGTCCGCGTGCTTCGACCTGTCTGGGCTGCCGCGCGTTGACGCGCTGCTGTCAGGCCAGCCGGTCGCCGACGTCCCCGGTCTGGTCGAGCGGCTGTGCGGGATCTGTCCCGCCGCTCACCACCTCGCGGGGGTGCGGGCGTTAGAGGCGTTGGCCGGTATGGCGTCCCTGCCGCCGACCGCTGTTGCCGTGCGCCGATTGGTGCACCACGGCTCTGCCCTTGTGACCCATGCCCCCCGGTTGATCGCCGACGACCGTGAGCTCGCGCTCGCAGTGCGCCGGTTCGGTAAGGCGGCGATGGCCGCGGCCGGCTCGCCCGGCCACTTCCCCGCCACAGCGATCCCCGGCGGCGTACGGGCGGCCGTGACTGCCGAGGCGAGGGACGCGCTCGCCGCCGCACTGCCAGACGTCCTCGCCGCGACCGTCGCCGCGGCAGAGCGCCAGCTGGCCCAGTCCGGACCAGCCGATGAGTTCGACGGGGCAGAGGCTGCTCTGGCCGACGCCGGGGGCCGACCCGACCTTCTCGGTGAGCGGTTGCGCGTCGTGCGGGGCGGCGACGTGATCGACGCTGGAGCCGTACCGGCGGACTGGGACACACTCGTGGCCGAAGAGGTGCCTGGGGATTCCGCACCGCGGCCGTACCTGCGCTCGTACGGACCGACGCGGGGCCGCTACCGGGTGGGGCCGGTCGCCCAGTTGTCCATCGGCCCCCTGAGCACGCCGACGGCGGCCGGCCTGCAACGCGAATGGGCCGACCGACGCACTGCAGCCGCCGCCAGGGCCGTCATCACCGTCCACTCTGTCGAGGCGATCGGCCACCTGCTGGACCTGCCCGAGCTGATGGCAGGGCCACTCGGTGCGCCGTGCTTCCCCCTGGACGGCGTGGGGGTTGGTTGGGTGGATGGTCCGCGCGGGCTCCTGGTCCACCGCTACCACGCCGAAGCCGGCCGCCTGAGAGAAGCGGTCATCGTCACTCCGACGGCCCAGAACGAGCCGTGGCTGGCGCAGCTCCTGCTCGCTGCCGACGGATCCGAGCAAGCGCTGGAGCGAGCGGTCCGAGAGGCCGATCCGTGCCTGCCGTGCACCTCAGCCCCGGCCGGTGGCATGGGTCTCGTGGTCGAGACAGTCGGTGGCACGGCACAAGCAGCCATGGGAGGTACGTGAGGTGTGCGTCGCAATTCCGGCACGGATCGTCGAGATCGTCCCTGGAGCGCTCCCGATGGCGCGCGTCGAACTGGCGGGCGAGCCTCTCGACTGCTGCCTCGCCTACGTCCCTGACGCTGCTGTGGGGGACCATGTCCTCATCCAGAATGGCTTCGCAGTGGAACTCCTCGATGCCGAGACTGCTGCCGCGTCGCTCGCCGCCTTCGCCTCACTGGGAGTGCTGGCCGAGCCGAGCTGACCACGAGGAGGTCATCCTGAAGACCGCAGCCCCGCTCATCGTGCCGGAGACCATGGCGACAATGAAATCCACGGACACCGCCACCTCGCGCTGCACACCCGCGTCGCCTGTTCACGCCTCCTCTCGCCCGCGGGAACCTGACCGCGAGTACGACCTTGACGCGGACGGAAGGGTTCGCGGACAACCCGATCAACGAATGGCCCAACAGCTCAAGGCAACTTCGAAGGCCACGGTTCGATGTGGGTGACCGACAACTGGCGGGTCACGCTGCAGATTCGGGGACAGCGACGTCGAACTCGTTGACTGCGACGAGGATCCCGCGATCGACAAGATCGGACAGAATCCGGGATGCGGTGGCGGGCTGAACGTCGAACATCGCTTGAACGACTCGATCGGTGATGGTCCCAATCTCACGAACGATCGTCACAATCTTGCGGTCCGTGTCGTCGCCCGAGCGGGCCCGTTCCGTCTCGACTGCCTTCTCCACGCAGCAGTCGCCCGAAGGGCGGTTGTGGCTCTGGTTAGGGCCGCTCCTGCTGGGGATGCGTGCGCTCGTAGAAGCCCCCTCGTTCGAGTAGGGCG
>Ga0182021_10004290_pt1 | contig 16766 bp, 14 predicted proteins | sample 612E3MmetaG_FD_120493 | JGI IMG/M metagenome (GOLD analysis project Ga0182021, IMG submission 120493) | Permafrost microbial communities from Stordalen Mire, Sweden - 612E3M metaG (Illumina Assembly) | ecosystem: Environmental > Terrestrial > Soil > Wetlands > Permafrost | place: Sweden...
ATGATTACTGCTGCCTCTCTTTGGACTTTTATACGATAGATCATAAAAACTATTTGCCGCTTTAATCAATGATTGTTCTATCACGGAAAACTGTTTGGTTATTTCATTTTCTTGACCGATGCTAAAACTTCCCCCAGTTCCAAGTGCATTTAATATTTCCGGTTGAATCTCACTTCCCAATCCGATTGTATAAACAAGTTTGTTATGAACAGCATGCATGGCATTGGCTAAAGATGTTGATCCCTGCGTATCGTTTCCATCGGATATTATTACCATACAGCCCTGAAGTATTTTGTCAATTGTAAATTCATCGTTCCAAAATGAAGTGCCGTATTCAACCGCTCCATAGAAATCAGTCGTTTTTACTCCCGCAGTAAAATTATTATCAATGGCATTAATTAAAGAATTGACATTATTTGTAAAATCCTGTAATAGATAATAATTATCTGAGAATGCATAAACAGCAATTTCTTGATTTGGTCTTATACCGTTAACAATTGCTTTTGCAGATGTTCTGATCTTATCAAGATCGCTCTGAATACTGGTGCTGTTATCCAACATTAACACGGTGCGTATCTGGTTCGGAACCGTTGCGTGATGAACAACGTTAAGTTCGGATTCGGTTAATGATAATGGAAGATAATCTTCAAAGACTTCAAAGTTGGAAAGATTTAGTGTGTTTACTCCAGTTCCCGCAAGATCTACAACTTGAAATGTAGCATTTACATTATGAGGAACACTGGTTTGAATGTTATTCAGCAGTAAAGCATAGCCGTTGCCTGATGTTGATGAAGACGGTAACGTTGTAAAATTCCAGACAGGACCGGTACTGCTAGATCCGTCATTTAATTTTGCAACGACTCTCCAAAAATATTGTACGTTGTATTTTAGAAGTGGAGTCGTATAAGATTTGCTGGTAGTAGTAATATATTTAATCAACGGCGGATTTGTTTCTCCGATGTAAACGTCATATTCGGCAGCATTATCACATTCCCATTTTAATGTAATGAACAAAAATTGATTCAAAGAACTGTTACCCGGAGTAGGAGTATTGGGGATAGAACTGGAAACAATATCAGGAGTCGTTGGCGATGAGCTTTTATCAAAAGTACAACTTGATACGGCAATCGCAAAGAAAAAGACTATAAATAACTTTGTGGAGTTAATCCTCATCAAGACTGCTTAGTTTTTTAATATTCCATCCTAATTATAAAAATTATTTCACTGATGTGGAAGTGAAGAATGTTCTGTTTCGATTAATTTAAAGCGCCTAAATTGTTTGTTCGATTCTTAATTGACGGATGGCTGTAGAAAAACCACTCAACTAAAGGATGTGGCTCACGGTCGCCAAGATTTTGATTAGTAAGTTTTTCCAGCGTTTGTATAAATGCTTCTTTCTTATTTGTAGAAATTACAGCGTAGTTATCGGCTTCATATTCAAATCTTCGTGAGATGTAATTTGAAATTGGAGTCTGCACTAAACCGATAACAGCGCCCCACAAAAATAGAAGCGGAAGAGAAGCAATTTGAGTGATCTCTGAAAACCCAAACCAGCTTATTGATAATCTGTGAAGTTGTGCGATGAGAAAAAAAGTTAGAAAGCTGAACACCGTCCCAATAAAAATATTTTTGACGATATGTTTTCTTTTGTAGTGTCCAAGTTCGTGTGCAATTACGGTTTCAATTTCGTCTTCAGTGTAATTATCCAACAGAGTATCTCCAAGAAGAATCCGTTTTGTCTTACCCAATCCCGTAAAAGCTGCGTTCGCTTTTTTAGTGTTCTTGCTCATGTTGAACTTGTAAACGTTCTGAACATTCAATCCGGCATCCTTACTTAAATTTACAATCCTTTCTTTCAACGATTCATTCTCTATTAGAGTGACTTTATAAAAGATCGGGAGAATTATAACCGGGACAATTTGAGCAAGAACAACCGAGACAAGAAACATTAATACACCGAAAGGAAGCCACCAGTTAATTCCAAAACTTCTTAAAATAAAATAGAAAAGAAATAAGATCGGAATTCCAATCATTGCGCCTACAAGACTTCCTTTTATTCCTTCCAGAATCCATTTCCAAAAAGTTTGATTTGATAGATTGTATTTGTGTTCGAGGTAATAACCGGTATAAAAATTTAACGGTGCGAAAAGAATTAGAGAGATAAAACTTAAAACTACAATAAAGATAAGGAGCACCAGGTAATCGCTTGAGATAAAATTTCTGATATAAGCTTCCAACTGTGCGCTAAAATTTAAAATGATAAAAAGAAGAAGAAGCACAAATGAAATAACCGCTTCTGTTATTCCCAAAATAAGTTTTGTGTTGGAATATTTTTTTGCCTGGGTATTATCCAAAATTTATATCTGCCCCATTACATTTTTTTGAATCCATCCGACCTTCCCGTCCACCAAACGAATCTTCACCCAATCATTAACATGATCTTCTATGCTGAACTTTATTCCTTCATGAATTACAAATGCATCGCTTCCTTTAACATCCGGGGAAACTTTCACGGAATAGGTCTGTTGTAATAATATTCCGTAATTTGTTGCCGCTTCCCTGTTAACGCGTGCAAACAAAAGAACAACAGCTACAATTAGAACAGCAAGTGAAATTGAACTGCTAAAGAAAGAAATCCTCTGAAATCTTGAATTACGCGAAAAGTAATAAACTGCTATGCTGATCAATAATATCCAGAAAATTAATATCACTATAAAAGACCATGCAGAGACGCTTAAAGAAGTAACTAACCCTTCCCACCACGCAATGATAAATAATTTCGGCAGTTCCGTAATTTTATCAAACGTACGTGTTTGTACAATTCTTAAATTGTATGAAAGGTCTTCATCATTCGGTTCGAGCTTTAATCCTTTTTCATAACAGAAAATAGCATAACCTAATTTCCCGCTTTTGAAATATGCATTGCCAAGATTATAATACACAGCCCCGCTTTCGAAACCATGACCTAGAATTTTTTGGTAAATCTGAACCGCCTGTTCAAATTGTCCTTCTTGATAAAATTTATTTGCATTCTTCATTAACTCATCGGGTGACTGAGCGAATAGATTTATGGAAACAAAAAGTATGATCAATATTTTTCTTATCATCTTCTTCTCTCCAACGATGAATCAACATCAACAATTGCTTTTACTGCTTCATTATATAAGCCGGGTGCTTCGGCAGAAATCTCACCTTGGGGTGCAAAGCGTGCATATTCACATTTACCTGCAATGTTTTTTAATTGTTCGATCAAATCTTCCGGAACATTTTTTCGGATAAGTTTTTCTACTGCACCTTCAAGTGTAAATTCTGCCTTTTGAATTCCAAGTTTATCTTCAAGATATCCGAACAATGCTAAAGATAATTCAGCATAAAAATTAGTTACATCATTTTTGTCCAATGCTTCTTTTGAAAGCTTCAATCTTTTTCTTGCGGCTTTCTCCGCCTTTTGATACCTCATTAATTGAACATTACCGGAAAGTTTATCCTGCCTTCTCTTAAATACTACAGCGCCGACTAAACTAAAGAACGGAATGATCAATGAGAACCAGAACCATGGTTTGATCAAAGAAATTTCTTGTTTCGGTTCAAGATTAAAATTAGATGTTTTGATGAAACGGATATCTTCACTCAATAATTTTACATCGCCTTGAGAAAATCCTTGTGTAGCTGTTTCACTGCCGGCAACCCCCTGCCGTACATTTATTTTAAACGGCTGGGATTTAAGAGTAATATATTTCCTTGAAGAAGGATTGAAAAAAGTAAATTCCATCGGCGGAATTTCTTTTTCACCTGCGTTTCTCGGTACGATCAAGTAATCAATAATTTTTTGTCCGGAAATAACTGAACCACGGTTAATGTTTTCAACATTTTTAGGTTCATACTTTTCAAATCCGGCAGGTAATTGGGGATCCGGTACTTTGACTAGTTTGATATTTCCGCTTCCGCTTACAGTTAATCTTAGCGTTAAGCTTTCATTTATAACAACATCTTTCTTATCAACTTCAGCTTTAAAACTTAAATCACCAACCGAACCTGTAAAAGATGCTGGCGCATTCTGCGGTAAAGGATCTACCTCCACTTTTATCGTGTTGGAACGTGTCTTAGCTTCTACTGTTTCTGTTCTGCCGAAAAAAGAATCATTAAAAAATTCATCGAAGACATCATTCCCGGTTTTTTTCTTTTTAACAATAACCGGAACATTCAACTCGAAAGGAGTAACCGAAAGTGTTCCCGTCTTTGATGGAAAAAGTGCAACCTGTTTAATTTTAGCGACACGGTAACGTTCGCCTTTATACATCCCGATTTCAAAGTTGATGTTCTGCAAAGGACCAACTTCCTCAGCCCAAAATCCTTCGTAAGAAGGAAGTTTTGTTACTTGCGGAGAAGAGATATTTAATTTTGTATAAAGTTTATATGTCACAGTTATCTGTTCGCCAATAAGCGCGCGTGTTTTATTAGCTTCCGCTACAATAAAAACATTCTTCGCAAGTTCTTCCTGTGTGTAACCGCCTGTACTTTCTTTTTGCTGTTGAGGTGTTCCTTTTTCAACTTTAATTTTAAACGGCTGAGTGTGATAAGTTTTTCCACCGTAATCTATTGATGCAGATTGTATTGTAAACTCTCCGATACTACTTGGCTGTGCAATGTAGGAAAAAGTTATTGAACCCGATACTTTCCCATTTATGATCTGCATACTGCTCGATTGATTTGGCCCGCTCAGAATTTTAAATCCTGTTAATGCCGGCGGGTGGAAATTACTAATTCCATTTACGTCACCGCCTTCAAATGTAAAATAGATCTGAAAACGATCATATTGACCTACGGTAGTTTTATCGGCAGTTGCGTTAAACTGCTGAGCGCTTATCGATTGGATAGAAATCGCCCACAGAATAACTATTAATGAAATATTTTTTGGACTAACTCTTAACATTCTGATTTCCGAAACTCGATTCTAATTACTGAGAACAAATAACTGTTTACTTTAAATTACCAATCTTTTTCCGTAACAACCGGTTTTCCCTTTACCTTGCGGAGCTTTTTCTGCAGATCAGATTCATTATTCTTCAAAGCTTCTAAAATTCTTTGTGCATCTTCTTTAGAAATTTGATTCTTCGGCTGCTGCTGTTGATTCTGCTGCTTGTCCTTGTTCTGATCTTTTTTGTCTTGATTGTTCTGCTGATCTTTATTCTGTTGTTGATCTTTGTTCTTATCCTGATTTTTATCGTTTTTATTTTTCTGCTGTTGGTTTTGCTTCAGCATATTCAACGCATAAGAAAGATTATACTTTGTATCAAGATCCTCCGGATTTTTTTTAAGCGAGTTTGCATATGCTCCTAAACTTTCTTGATACTTCTGTTGTTTCATCAAAGCATTGCCGATGTTATGATAAACTTTTGCCTGGTTTGTTTTATCATCCGTAAACTGTAAAGAATTCTTGTACGCTTGCAATGCTTCATCATAACGGCCCTGTTTATAATAAGCATCGCCAAGATTAAAATGCCCTTGAAACAATTCAGGATCTTTTTCCAAACCTTTTTTGAATTTCACTTCTGCATCAGAATATTTTTTCCCGGAGTAAAGGTCAACACCATCGTTGTTCAAACTTCTTTTACTCTGAGCTAATGTTATTACTGATAAAATAAAAATTATATATATAGTTTTTTTGATCATTATTTAACCTCAACAATCTTTTCAAACTTAGCAAGCCACTTTGATTTATTAGATGTAATAAAAAATTCACCTAACAATATCATAATAGCAGGAATCAAGAAATAATAAAATCTGTCTTCGTATTCGGTAATTCTTTTTGTGCCGTATTCCGATTGCTGGATTTTCGCCAGGTCGTTATAAATAGCTTCCAACTCGTCCTCTGTGTTTGTTCCTCTATAATATTTCCCGTTTGTTTTTTCTGAGATCGTTTTCAAAATAGCTTCATCAAGTTTAGTAAGAACAATATTTCCTTGATTATCTTTTTTATATCCGCGCTGAACGCCCGAATCGTCATAAACCGGAATAGGAACTCCGGCAGAAGAACCGAATCCTATTGTATAAATGCTAACGTCTTTAGAATTTGCTTCATCAAGAGCTTCATCAATATTTCCTTCATGATCTTCGCCGTCGGTAATTACAACGATTGTCTTTTTTGTGTTGTCATCGTAACGGAAAGATTTCAAAGCAAGATCGAGCGCCGGACCAATTGCAGTACCCGGCTGAGGAACGGAATTAAAATCCACAGCGTTCAAAAATAAATTTGCTGCAGCATAATCGGAAGTCAAAGGAAACTGCACGAATGCCTGTCCTGCAAAAACAACTAACCCGATCTTATCTCCTTGTAGTTTTTGAATTAATTTTGCGATCTCAAACTTTGCTTTTTCCAGTCTGCTGGGTTTAATATCTTCGGCGCCCATACTTCTTGAAACATCCAGTAAAATATAAACTTCAATGCCGATCTGTTTTACTTCTTCAATCTTGGTTCCAACTTGCGGATTAGCAAGCGAGACGATGATCAATAGGACTGCAAAAAGTGTAAGTCCGAATTTCAACCACGATTTCAATTTACTTCTCAGCGGAAATAAAACTTCCTTCAGTTTTGTTCCGGCAAATTTTTCAAGAATATTATTTTGCTTCTTGAAAGTAAACCAGAAGAGTCCGGCAAGAATTGGAATAAGCCAGAGTAAGTAAAGATATTCGCTATTTGCAAAACGGATCAAATATATCCTCAATCAATATTTAATTATTTGTCATTCCGAACTTGTTTCGGAATCTTTGATAAATTTTATTTTGATGCTGAAACAAGTTCAGCATGACAATATTCATTATGGTATTCTTCTCAAATATGTTCTTGATAAACCGACATCTGCCAATAATAAAAACAGACCTACAAAAGCCCAGCCGTAAAAAAGTTCTTTTGCATTTCTGTATGATGTAACTTCAACACGAGTTTTTTCCAAACGGTCAATCTCGTCATAGATTTGCGCCAACTTCCTGTTATCCGTTGCGCGAAAATATTTTCCGTTCGTGATGCTTGCGATTTGATTCAAAACATTTTCATCTATTTCAACAGGAATAGTCTGGTAACGAATACCGAACGGAGTTTGAAACGGGTAAGGCGCATCAGTGGTTGAGCCAACGCCGACAGTATAAATTCTTATTCCAAACTTTTGAGCTATCTGTGCCGCCGTAAGCGGATCAATTTCTCCGCGGTTGTTCACGCCGTCGGTTAATAGGATCATCACCTTGCTTTTCGATTTGCTGTCTTTCAACCTATTCACGCCGTTTGCAATCGCATTCCCAATTGCTGTTCCGTCTTCAATCATACCGGTATGAATCTCTTTCAGTAAATTGCGGAGAACATTATAATCAATTGTTAGTGGGCATTGAGTAAAACTTTCCCCGGAAAAAATCACCAACCCGATTTTATCATTTGTTCTACCGGCAATAAATTCATCAATTACTTTTTTTGCCGCTTCTACACGGTTAGGTTTGAAATCTTCAGCAAGCATACTGCCGGAAATATCGAGAACCATTGCTATATCAATACCTTCGGTATAAAGATTTTCTCCGCTGGAAAAACTTTGAGGACGGGCTACCGCTATGATAAAAAATATAATCGCTAAAACTCTTAACCATGCCGGGATGTTTGCTAGTTTTTCTTTTAATGTCTTTGGCGCGCGGCTAAATATTTGTAACGATGAAAAATTAAAGTCCGGTGTAACTTTATTTTGTTTCTTCCAGTACCAGTAAACAACTGCCGGCATAAGAAGTAAAAGCCACAGAAAAATTGGATAAGCAAATGTTATATCACTGAACATTTTTATCCTCGCTTACGGTTTGCGGCGGCAGCGTTATTGTTTGATTCACTATTTCATATGCTTGATTCATCATCTCGTCATTAACTTTCGGCATCGGTTCAAATTTGGCGAACTTAACAAGATCAGCGTTGCTGAAAAAATTATCCGACGTTTGTACAACTTTCTTTCCTACTTCAGTATAACTTAATACACCAAGAATTTCTGCCGATGTCATTTCCAGCGCGCGGAAGTTAAATCTCTCTTCAAAGTATTGGCGGACGATCCCAGTTACTTCGCTGTGAAATTGTTTAACGAATCCATTCTGCCATAGTTTTTTATCTTCAAGTTCATGTAAATGTGCTAATGCAATTTCGTGAGGCGGAATTTTTATTTCAGGTAACATATTTTCTTTTAACGCTTTCTTCTTTTTGTAACGCTGATATAAATAATAGAGAAGTCCTATTAACAAAACTATTATAAGCGCAACCGCTAAAATCAATAACCAATTCAACGGAAGCCTCATAGGATCTTTTACATCGCGGATATCTTCCTGTGCATTAACCGGTAATGTCCGGATAGTAATTGTAACGGGATTTGTTTTAATCAATTTCTTCGAAATGGTTCTGCCGTAAATATATTCTATAGTAATTGCCGGGATAGTAACGTTTGCAGAATCATATTTCGAAAAAACGAAATTGTATCTTTCGATAACCTGGTTATCAGCTTCATTTTTTTCAGACGGCAGAGTTTGAATGTAATCGAGAACTTTTATGCTGTCTTTCACAGAAGGCAAATTTACTGAAATCATTTTGTCATGTTTGATTTCTATTTGATACTTAATGTAATCGCCGACTTTGTAGGTTGTTGTATCGGTAGTTGAGCTGACGGAAATATTTTGTGCTCTCAGAATTGGAAGAGAGAAAAATAATATGATTAATACAGACCGTAAATTTCTTACCATCTTTTTTCCCTCAGCTTAAAGAAGTCAACAAGAGGTTTTATATATGAGCCTGCTGTTTCAATATCAATAGAATCCAATCTGCTGGTAACAAAAAGCTGTCTGCGGAATTCCGCCCAATGTTTATTTTCATCAATGATTGACTGGCGGATAATTTTATCGCCGGTATCAATAAAACGGATCTCCCCGGTTTCTGCATCTCGGAATTTTATTAATCCGGCATCCGGCATGGATTTTTCCCGCTGATCGCGAAGTACAATTCCAATCAGATCATGTTTTTTACCAACGATGCGAAGAATTTTTTCGTAACCGCCGTCTATGAAATCGGAGATCAAAAATACTATCGCTTTCTTTTTGATCGTATGATTAAAATACTCAAGCGCTTGACGGAGATTTGTCTGATTTCCTTCCGGCTCGAATGAAAGAACTTCTCTAATAATTCTAAGTGCGTGACTTTTCCCTTTTCTTGGAGGAACAAATTTTTCGATCCGGTCGGTAAATAATATTAATCCCACTTTATCATTATTCTTCAAAGCAGAAAAAGCAAGAACAGCGCTTAGCTCGGCCGCAATCTGCTGTTTTGTTTTTTCAGCGGAGCCAAACATTAACGATCCGCTCATATCAACAAGAAGCATAACAGTAAGTTCGCGTTCTTCTTCAAATATTTTTATGTAAGGATGGCCGAACCGCGCAGTAACGTTCCAATCAATACTTCGTATATCATCGCCGAAATTATATTCGCGTACTTCGGAAAATTCCATCCCTCTTCCTTTAAATACAGAATGGTATTCGCCGGAGAAAACTTCGTTCACTATTCCGCGAGTACGAATCTCAATTTGTTTTACTTGTTTAAGTAATTCTTTAGTAAGCATAGTTTACAGTCGTCAGTTGGTAGTTGTCAGTTGGCAGTAAACAGAAAAACTGTGAACTGCATACCGCAAACTGCTAACTATCACGGTACTTCTATTTTGTTTAATATTTTTGAAATAATTGTTTCCGATGTAATGTCTTCAGCTTCAGCTTCGTAAGTAACTGCAATACGGTGACGCAATACATCCGAGCAGATCGAACGGACATCTTCGGGAATTACATATCCTCTTCTTTTTATAAAAGCCACAGCACGAGCTCCCAATGCAAGATTAATAGATGCTCTTGGCGATCCGCCGTAACTGATAAGATCAGTCAATTCATCAAGACCAAAATCTTTCGGCGAACGTGTTGCAAATACAATATCTAAAATATATTTCTCGATTTTTTCATCAACATAAATTTCTTGAACGAGCTTACGCGCTTTAATAATATCTACGGGATTAATTACAGCATTTATAGTTGGATTATCTGAAGTGGTGTTTAACTTCATAATTTTCTGTTCTTCTTCGCGCGATGGATAAGTAATCTTCACCTTCAGCATAAAACGATCAACCTGAGCTTCCGGCAAAGGATAAGTTCCCTCTTGCTCGATTGGATTCTGAGTTGCAAGAACTAGAAACGGATCGTCCAATTTAAATGTCGATTCGCCAATAGTGACTTGTCTTTCCTGCATAGCTTCAAGAAGCGCACTTTGAACTTTAGCGGGTGCGCGGTTGATTTCATCTGCAAGAATAAAGTTTGCAAAGATCGGTCCTTTCTTAATTGCAAAGTTTCCATCTTTCTGATTATAGATCAATGTACCTATTAGATCTGCGGGAAGAAGATCCGGCGTAAATTGTATCCTCTGGAATTTTGCTTTCATTGATGAAGCTAGCGATTTGATCGCAAGTGTTTTAGCTAAACCGGGTACACCTTCAAGCAAAACGTGCCCGTTGGAAAGAAGCCCAACTACAAGGCGTTCAAGCATTGATTTTTGTCCAACGATTGTTTTACTCATCTCGTTGAAAAGTACATCAATGAACTCGCTTTCCTTTCTTATTTTTTCATTAAGTGCTGTAATATCCAATTTATACCCTCACTGTTTTAATATTTCTGATGATTTTCTACAAAACTGAAGAAGCTTAAGTTTCTTCTTTCCGGTTAATTTTTATTAATCCGGAAAGTTTTTTTTGCGGGAACAAATATATGAAAATATGAACTCGAATAATTATTCATGTTTTAGCTTAAATCAAATGTTAAAAAATCTTAAAATTGAATTACTAATCTCTAATAATTGTTTATCAATATGAATAATGTCGATATTAACGCTTGAAAACTAAGTATTGGTTCAAAAAACATCAAAACTTATAGAAATTGATTCATTAAACCAGTCTAATTCTCAATTGGTCTAAGAAATAGTATCAAAAGAATCACTCTATAAAAAGCGTTACTTATCCATAATAAATAAAGGGAGATTTAAAATGTTTAAATTAATATTAATAATTTTTCTATTCGCATTTGCCGGTACAATAAACAATGCACAGATGCGCATGAGTCCTGCTGACAGAGCAAAACAATTGGGAGAAACATTAAAACTAAACGCCGATCAAATAAAAAAAGTAGAAGCAATTTTTACCAAACAGCAGGATCAATTTTCTAAAATTATGAGCGGCGGAGATTTCCGAAACGAAGAAACCAGGAACAAAATGAGCAAGCTTCGTGAAGAATCAAGTAAAGAGATTATGAAACTCTTAAATGCAAAGCAAAAAATTGAATACAAAAAAGTTCTTGACGAACAAAAGAAGAGAATGGAAGAAAGAATGCAAAACAGAAATAATTAAAGAAAAATAATTTCATACATTATTATTAGAGAACAATCATGAAAAAAAAGGCGATCATAATTTCCTCAGCTATAATTGGTTTGTTAATAGTTGCTTACTTTTTATTTTTTCGAGGAGATTCAACAGAAACAAAATTTTCTTATATCCAGGTTACAAGGGGAGATCTTAATGTAATTATAAGCAGTACAGGTACTATTCAAGCTATAAAAACTGTTGATGTAGGAACTCAAGTCTCCGGAAAAATTGATAGACTTTTAGTTGATTTTAACAGTCAGGTAAGAAAAGGACAATTGTTAGCAGTTATTGATACAGTAGTTTTAGCAGCTTCGTTAAGGGATGCTCAATCAGGTCTTGATAGAGCCAAAGCCCAATATGACCAGGCGGTCGCTGTTCACGAGAGAAATAAACAACTCTTTGAAAAGAAATTTATGAACGAAGTGGATTTTATTGCATCAAAGACAAACGTTCAAGTTTTACTTGCTGCTCAAAAATCCGCAGTTACTTCACTTGAAAGAGCAAAATTAAATTTGGGCTACGCTTTTTTATATTCTCCTATCTCAGGAACCATAATCAACAGAAGTGTTGAACAAGGACAGACTGTTGCTGCAAGTTTATCTGCACCAACAATATTCACGATAGCAGAAGATCTTTCCTCAATGCGCATTTTAACAAATGTTGATGAAAGCGATATCGGCCAAATAAAGGTAGGACAAAAAGTTCAGTTTACTGTTCAAGCACAGCAAAATAAAAAATTTGACGGTGAAGTTAGTCAGATCAGACTTAATCCAAACACAGTTCAAAATGTAGTAAACTATACAGTTGTAGTTACGGCAGATAATAAAGATAGACTTCTGTTACCCGGAATGACTGCTACGGTTGATTTTTATGTTGACTTCAGAGAAAAAGTTCTACTTGTTCCCAATATTGCTTTGCGTTTTCAGCCAACCGACGATATGACTGCTGAGTATGCAAAGAATAGAGAAAAAGAAATGGCAAATCTGCCGGATAGCGTTAAGAAAAAAATACAGGCATATGCAAACGGACAGTCTAATAATGGTTCAACTGCCGTCGGAGGGACTGGTTCAAATCCTACCGGAAACAACGGTACAAGAAGACGCAGTGCAAATAGACTTTGGTACTATGATGAAAACAATAAATTGCAAATGAGTCCGGTGCAAATTGGTTTAACCGATGGCAAGTTCACTGAAATAGTTAGAGGCAGAAACATTAAAGAAGGTATGAAAATAATTTCCGGCATTATTGAAAACACAGCTTCCACTACCTCAACTTCAACTTCAACAAATCCTTTTAACCCTACTCAACAAGGCGGAAATCGTGGTCCTGGCGGCGGAAGAGGATTTTAGCAGGAGATAAAATATTGGAAAACATATTAATTAAAACTGTAAACTTAACTAAGACATATATAGTCGGCGATATAGAAGTCCATGCGTTGAAGTCTGTAAACATTACAATCAACAAGGGAGAATTTGTTGCTATCATGGGCGCATCCGGATCCGGAAAATCTACTTTGATGAATTTATTAGGATGTCTTGATATGCCGTCATCCGGAGACTACTTTCTCGATGGAATCAATACCAGCAAACTGCCGCAGAATGAATATGCCAACATAAGAAATCAAAAAATTGGGTTTGTGTTTCAAGGATTTAATTTACTTCCGCGTACATCGGCATTGGAAAATGTTGAATTACCATTGATGTACGATCGATTGGAAAAAATTAAAGATCATCAGAAACAAGCAACTGAGGCTCTCAAGAAAGTTGGACTTGCCGACAGAATGCATCATATACCAAGTCAATTATCAGGTGGTCAACAGCAAAGAGTAGCTCTTGCAAGAGCTTTAGTAAATGAACCATCATTGATTTTAGCGGATGAACCCACCGGTAATCTGGACAGCTTAACATCAGTTGAAGTATTTAATCTTTTCCAAAAATTAAATGATGAGGGAATAACTATTGTAATGGTTACCCACGAAAGAGATTTTGCAGCATTTGCAAAAAGAATTATTGAAATGCGGGATGGAAAAGTCATAAGAGATTCAGTAATTAAAGATAGACTTAATGCCGAAGTTGAATTAAAAAAGGCAATCGCTGAAGCTGAAATAGCAGAATAGAAGGAATTATAAAATGAAGGCAAAAATTATTTTAAAGGTTGCAACTAGAAGTATTATGAAATCGCGGATGAGAAGCTTACTTACTGCCCTGGGAATCATCATTGGTGTTGCGGCAGTTGTAGTGATGGTTGCTATTGGAGATGGTGCTCAACAAAAAGTCGAACAATCAATTGCATCGCTCGGTACGAACTTGATAATAATTACACCCGGATCTTCAAATACCGGAGGTGTTCGCGGCGGTATGGGTACTTTTAGCAGATTTACTTTTGAGGATGTTGATAAAATTAAGAACGAAGCAATATTTATAAAAGGAGTTTCTCCGGTTGTTAGATCGGGCGGGCAGGTAATCGGCGGCATTGGTAATTGGTCAACGTCAATTCAAGGTGTATCTCCGGATTATCTTGATATAAGAGAATGGCCTTTGCAAAGCGGAGAATTTTTTACCGATAGAGATGTTTTAGCAAGAGCTAAGGTTTGTGTCTTGGGTGCAGAGGTAGTAAAAAATTTATTCCCGAACGAAGATCCGATAGGACAACAAATAAGGATACGAAACACACCGTTTAGGGTAATTGGAGTTCTAAAAGAAAAAGGTCAATCTGCAACCGGCACCAGTAATGATGATGTAATATTAGCCCCATCGCGAACGGTGCAGGACCGTCTTTCGGGTGGAAGATTTATTACCTCAATTCAAGTAAGTGCAATCTCATCTGATAAAATTCCCGCGGCTATAGCCGAGCTAAAAAGTATAATGAGAGAATCGCATAAGATTGAACCCGGAATTGAGGATGATTTTACAATACGTGATCAATCCGATCTATCGGAAGCAGCAACTGAAACATCGCGAATATTAACAATACTTTTAGCTTCCGTTGCAGGCGTTTCTCTTATTGTGGGCGGAATTGGAATTATGAATATAATGCTTGTCTCTGTTACCGAAAGGACAAGAGAAATCGGTATTAGATTATCTATTGGTGCAAGAGCTTCAGATATATTAGTTCAATTTTTAACTGAAGCAATAGTTTTAAGTTTATCCGGAGGAGTAATTGGCGTATTGCTCTCATTTTTAATTGCATATATACTGAATAATTATACAAGTCAATCGGCATATATTAAACCGCAAGTTATAATGATAGCATTCGGATTTGCAGGAGCAATAGGAATATTTTTTGGATTCTATCCAGCAAGAAAAGCTGCGGCATTGAATCCGATTGATGCACTGCATTACGAATGATTTTTTATAATTAAAAATAATTTAGTGATCAAAAATTTGATCAATACAAGTTCACAAAAAAATTGAGATGATCTGATGAAATTTGTAAAAATATTTTTCTTAATTAGTTTCACTTTTGTATTTGTTGCCAGCGTTAATGGTCAAGAAAAAATAACTTTAAGCAGTGCTATTACTACCGCCCTTAATCAAAATACATCAGTTATAAAAAGCACAAATAGTATAGAAACTTCCGTTGCATCTCTTAAGAATGCATACGGAAATTTATTACCAAATTTAAATCTAAGCAGCGGATGGAGCTGGCAACGCGTTAGTAGTACCGGCAATACTACCGTCATCGGCTTCAACAGTGAGGCTCAGACTCTTGGAGCTACCGAAAGCGATTCAAGAAATTACACCATGTCTTTAGGCGGAAACGTTACATTATTTGACGGTCTAGCTAACATTTCAACTATAGGTCAAAGAAAAAGCGATCTTAAAGCAGCTAGATACGATTTGGAAAAACTAAGACAGGATGTTATTCTGCAAACAGTTAATCTCTTCATCACTATTCTGAATAACGAAAAGATACTAAAGTTCCAAACGGAAGATGTAAAGTACAACGAAGATCTGCTTACGAAAGTAAAAGAAATGTTTGATCTAAGAATGAAAGCAAACGTAGATTTGTATTCGCAGGAATATCAAACGTCCAATTCTAAACTATCTTATCTTCAAGCAAAAAGTAATTATGAAAAATCAAAAATTACTTTTTTAAATTATTTATCAAAAGATATTTTAAAAGATTATACATTTGAAATGGATTCTTCATATTTGCCAGAATCAGTAAAAGACATAGATAACATTGGAGCACTCGTCCAGACTGCTTTAGCAAATAGAAATGATTACCAGAGTTCCAAATTGAAATTGGAAAGCTCCGAATACCAGTTAACTATTGCCCGGGGCGGTTTATTTCCAAGTTTAAGCGGAAATTATAATTTTTCTACCAGCGCTACACAACCATCTGATTTGTTTAGTAGAAAAGTTTACAGTGTTGGGTTATCATTTAGTTTTCCAATTTTTTCCAGATGGAGTACCGAACTTGCAATGCAGACTGCTTCGGTATTAAATAAAAATAGTAATGAAGACTTAAATGCTTTGGAAAGACAAATTACAAGTGATGTGAAAAATGCCGTCCTGGATCTGCAAACAGCGAAACAACAATTAGAAGTTACTAAAGCTGCATTAAAATCCGCTAAAGAAACATGGGAAATTATACGCGATTCCTATACACTTGGTTCTGCAACTTATATCGATCAACAACTGTCATATAGAGATTACATTCAAGCAACAAATAATGAAATAGCTAGTGAATCAAATTATATCTACCGGCAATTCGGACTTCTAAGCGCTTTGGGATTACTTAAAAGCGAATAGTATTAATCTTTAATAGTTTTTTTAAATGAATGCCGGAAAGTTTACTCCGGCATTTTTATTTTGTGAGGATTCTAACTGCAGCAAACTTCAAATAAACTGTTTCTTCCATTGCCGGCAACGACGGATGGTCTAAAGAAGCGTTATTAAAATAGAAGAGTTGTATTTTCTTTCCGGCTTTAAGAGCCGCAGTATTGATTGCATCCAAGAACATTTCTTCTTTAAGATGATGAGAACATGAAGAAGTAAAAAGCAATCCTCCATCTTTCAATAGTTCCATTGCCAGACGGTTCAATTTTTCATAACCCTTAATTGCCGTTGCTAATGTTTTTTTGTTCTTAGCGAATGCCGGCGGATCTAAGTTTATGATATCAAATGTTCTTTTCTCTGATTTACATTTTTCCAGGTAATCAAAGACATCGGATTGAATAAATTCTGATTTACAGTTGAATCCGTTAAGTGAAAAATTTTCCTGAGCATTTTTTATTTCTTCAGCTGACGAATCAACAAATACAATTTCTTTTGCTCTGTTAAAAACTGCATGTAAACCAAATCC
>Ga0182021_10004291_pt1 | contig 16765 bp, 16 predicted proteins | sample 612E3MmetaG_FD_120493 | JGI IMG/M metagenome (GOLD analysis project Ga0182021, IMG submission 120493) | Permafrost microbial communities from Stordalen Mire, Sweden - 612E3M metaG (Illumina Assembly) | ecosystem: Environmental > Terrestrial > Soil > Wetlands > Permafrost | place: Sweden...
CCCCCCCGCCGCCCCCCCCGCCCCCGCCTGCGCCTGGGGCCAGGTGAGACAGGAGGGCGAGACAGCCACGGCTTGCCGTGACCTTGCGCGGCCTCCTATAGTCTTCGGCAATGCGAGGATCTCTTCTATCCGGTGCCCTGGGCAGTTCGGCGACGCTTGACCGGGTCTGTCGCCTGTTGCAGGGACACCAGCCCACCGTGGTGCTAAGCGCACTCTGGCTTGCCGAGGCACTGGCTAGCAGCTTTCCGGTGCTCGCACTGGTTGAAGAAGACAAGAGGCCGGCGGCCCTGCGTGCGGTCAGGCGGGCCAGCAAGTCGGCCCATCCGCTGCTGGTCGTGTCGGCCGGGGAGGACGTGCCGCTGGGACGCGGGATGGTCGGCACCATCCTCATCGAAAACCTGATGGACGTGGAAGACCGGGCCGCGGCCGAGGATCTCCTGGTGGGCTTGCTTCCGGCGCTGCGGCCCGACGGGGTCGTGGTATCGCTGGACGCCACCAAGCACCAGGAAACCGAGGCGCGACTGACGGCCTTGTTTTTGGCGGCGGCGCTGACCGGCATCACGCAGGTTCGCCCGCGCGAAGGTGCGTTGCTCACCATCGGATCGGCTCCAGCGCTGACGGTGACAGCCATTCGAGCGGCGCGTCCGCTGGCCGCGCCAGGCCAACCGCGTGAATGATCCGCCGTCACCGCCGGTCCATTCGCTCAAAGGCATGCGCCGGACACTACTTGCCTTCACGCTATCCTTGGCCGCGCACGCAGTCTTCGTGGTCACTGCGGTGGCTATCGTGGCTTGGCGCGGGTTCACGCTGCTGCCACCGGTTGGACTGGCGATCATCGCCATAGACGTCAAAGAGTTGCCTTTGGGTGACGGCCGCTCGACCAGGGTGAAGACCGAGGATGAAGGCCCGCCGCGTGCCGTGCGCCGACCCAAGGCCGCGCACGCGCGCGTATCCCACGAGGGCGTCGCGGTCACGCCAGCGCCTGATGGCGGCGCGGCTGACGCCTCTGCCCAGGCGGGCAAAGCGGCGCACGATGCAGGTGACCAAGCCGACGGCGGCCGGCGGCGGCCCGGTGACCTGCGCAACTACGGCCCCGAAGGCTCGCGCCTCACGGCGCTGCTGCGGCTGGATCGATTGCGCGCCTCATCCGTAGGTTCGAGCTACCTGGCAGCCATCGATCAGCTTCTTGTACTGCTGCCCGATCGACGCCGGCTGCTCGACGGAACTGGCCTGGATCTCTATCGCGACTTCGATGCCTTGCTCATTGCCACCCCTGAACCGCACAATGACAAGGTCACCTTTCTTGCTGCCCGACACCACCTGAAGGACGTCACCCTGCGGTCCGCGCTCGACCGCGGCGCCTCTGCCAACGGCCAAACCATCGAATGGCGCGCGCAGGACGGCCGGCCGGTGGGAGTGCGGAGGCCGCGCGTGCCGGCACCTGGCGAGCCTGCGGGCTTCAACTTGGATGACCGCATCCTCGTGTTGCCCCAACCATCCTTGGCCGTTATGGCGCCGCCTGCCTACGCCGAGCAACTACTGGGGCGGCCCGCGCGCAAGCCTGCGCGCGCCGGTGCGGCGGTCGGCGATGCGGGGATCAGCGATGGCAGTGCAGCGGATGCCAGTCCCACGCCCGCTGGCAAGAGTCGCTCGCGCATCACCTGGCGCGAGCTTGTCGCTCGCATCGACGCCGAGGACAGCGCTTTGCCCGAGGACGCGGTTTTCATGATCACGGCAACTAATCTCCTTGTCTTGCCCGGACCGTCGCCCGTGGTTCCCGGGACACGTGGCGCCGTCGACGATGTGCACGACATGGGGCCGTACGGGCCAACCCCGCAGGCGCTAACTCTGGTGGCCGGCATCGATCCAGAACCCTACTTGGAGCTGGTGGGCGCGTTTACAAACGAGGCGGAAGCACGGGCGAGCGAGAGCAGTTTTCCGTCGTGGAAGCGCCGTCTGATGCTCAACCCGATGCTGCTTTTGGGCGGATTTGCCCCCTTGCTCGATCGCGTCGAGCTGTCGCGCGAAGAGCAAACTCTGTTCTTGCGGGCGAGCACGACGGCAGAGGAGTTGCAGCGCCTTTTGGCTGTGGCTACCAACCTAGCTCGCAGCTTGGTCGGCCGTCCTCACTGAAGACGGCTCTCGGGCACCTGCGGCGATCAGGGATGCCGGGAAGGCTTGCTGGGCCGGTGCGACAGGTCGGCCTTGCTGGTGCGCTGGGCGACAATGATCAGCGGAAACACCGTGCGTAGCACCACATTGGGACGGCTGTCGCTGATCCTCAGCTTGAGCATCTGTTCCTCGGCACAGGAGGCCGCGACAGGATTGATAGGCCCCTGCGAAACAAAGCCCACCGAGCCGATGGTGCCCGCCGGCTCGACGTACGCGATCGCTTCTACCTGCAGTGGCCCCAAGGTTCCGCAAGTGGAAAAATCGTTGGTCGAGGCCACTCGCATGGCCACGTTGTCACCTCGCCAATCCAGCACGCGCATCTCGCCGGTCGATCGAAAACGCAGAGAATACTCGAAATCGGTCTTGCGGTTACCCTCGGGTCGAGGGAACGCGATACGCCTGCCAGCATCAATCAGGCAGCGCTCGACAGGGTAGCTACCCAGCTCATTCTTGATGACGTGAATGTCCGAAACCGATCCTGTGGCCTCGACCACGAAGCGAAGAACGACTTGGCCTGACAGGTACTTGCGTGCGTCACCAGCCCGTTCGAAGCAATCAACCAGGGCGGGCACGTGAGGTGCCATGGCCCGGTCCACCGTGCGCTCGTCGAGTACACCGATGGACATCTGCATATCCATCGCCTGGTCGTCGCCGGCGGCAGTAGCGCGGGCTGAGCCCCTTTGCCGGGAGCGCGACGGCAAGCGAGCCCCTTCAGTTTCTGGCTCAGAAGCGCAGCCGAGAATCAGCGCGCAAAGAACACAAACGATCGTAAGCGTATGACGTCGCATGTTTGGTGAGATATTATACATATATTTTGCTAGAAATATATCGGTCTTTCGGGCGGCAACTGTAGCAACCCATTCGCTGGCGCGGCTCGCCTTGCACCCGAGAACGCAGGCGGACATGCGCTAACCTGGCTTGAGGCACCGTCAGGTATTTGGGGGTCTATCGAAGAGAAATCATCGAGTTTTCTTCGACAATCTCACTTTTTTCGACGTTCCGAGCGCGCGACCGACGGCGGAACGCACCGCCATGCCTACATGACAGGACTACGAGCCTGGATGCCTACATGCCAAGAGCTCGAAAAAATGATTTGAGGGCGCTAGTACTGCGGTTCGAACTTGTATTCGTACTGGACGTCCCCGCCCCTGTCGAGCTTGGGATATTCGAAATCCCGCAACACCCCGAGCAGGCAGTCCGCAACTTCTTGGTTCCCCAGCGTACCTCCAGCCACGCGCGGCTGGCCGTGTCCAGCGGTGTCGATGGTGATGATGACTTTCACTGTCCCTTTGAACTCGCGGGTGTGTTTCTCGTTGAGCACGTCCTGATAGCACCGACGCGCCGAAGAATCGCGCTCTTCTAAGAGCAGCCTGATTTCCGCCTCCTTGTCCGGAGGGACGCCGCCGGTGTCGATGACAATCTGGGTGTCGTCCCGCACGATTCGGGGACGTGGGCCAGTGTCCGTATCCTTTGGGGCTGAAGTAGCCGAGGCACAAGCTCCGAGGCCGAGACAGGTTCCAATCGCAAACAGGATGTGGGTCGCGTTCATCTGATGGCCCTCCGCGTCGCAGGGGTTCGGGAGAACAACGACTCAGGTCTTAATCCGTTAGCAGCGCGGAAGCAATGGGCAGACTCCAAATCTCTTTTCTGTTTGTCGGTCAGCGTGAAGTCCACTGAGTTTCTCTGCCGGCAATCATTTGGAGTTGAAGTACCCTTGTCCTACAGGAGGGAGTCTTCGCGCGCATGAGCCGTCCGGACCACACCTTTATCGCTACCGCCTTCGTCGAGAACTTCCCGCTCAAGGAGATGGCGGCTCACTATCCGGAAGCCAAGCGCACACCCCGCGAGCTGTGGTTTTCACCTGCCTCTGGCGGCACGGTCTTCATGTATCCGTTCGGAGCGTTGGTCTTCTTCGACGTGGGGCCGGAAACGCGGGAAACAGAGCTGGCCCGTCTGCGCGGCATTCGGCCCAACCTGACCACCGCGCAGGTGATGGACGAGCAGTTCACGGTGCGCGAGGATCCCGGCGTACGGCCCGACGTGGTCAACGGCGTGCTGACGCTCGATCATTTGACCTTCGAACGCGCCAGCGTGGTGGCGCTCACCGTGGCACAAAGCGCGGCCATGGATTACTACGATCGCATCGTCGACCAGATGTTCAGCGGCACCGACAAGTTGGTGGACCGGCTGGAAAAGCTGGGTACCGTACCCCTGCGGACCCGGCACCTACACAAGTTCATCGGCGCCGCCCTGGGCACGCGCAATGAGGTGCTCTCGATCCTGCACCTGCTCGACAAGCCAGAAGCCATCTGGGACGACCCCGGCGCGGACCATGTCTACAGTGTGCTGCGTGCGGAGTTCGACCTTGTCGATCGCTACCACGCCCTTGAGCTAAAACTGCGCAGCGTGCAGGACGCGCTTGAGCTCATCACCGATGTGGCGCGTGACCGCCGTCTGGTTCTGCTGGAGGCTGCCATCGTGTTGCTCATTGTTTTCGAGATTGTGCTCAGTCTCGTCCGGCACTAGCGCGACGCCCGACGTAGGGGTTGTGTTCGCGCTCTTCGCCGATGGTGGTTTCGGGGCCGTGGCCGGGAACGACCACGGTTTCGTCGGGCAGAGCAAACAGCTTGTCGCGGATGGAGCGCAGGATCTGTTGCGAGGAGCCGCCGGGAAAATCGGTGCGGCCGATGCCGCCCGCAAACAGGGTGTCACCGGCGAGCAGGAGCGGCGCGCCGCCGGTCGCTGCGATAAACAACCCGACCGAGCCAGGTGTGTGCCCCGGCGTGTGCAGCACGCGAGCCTGGAGCTGACCGAAACGCAGGGTTTCGCCGCCGGCAAGGATCTGCACGGGTTGAGGTGGCTCCTCGGCCACCAGATCGAAATGGCGCGCCTGGCGCACCAGCCCCTGATACAGGTCCAGGTCGCCGCCGTGGATAGACACCGGGGCGCCGGTCGCCGCCGCCACTTCGCGCGTGCCGAGGATGTGATCGAAGTGGCCGTGCGTGTGCACGATCCCGACCGCCCGCGCCCCCAGCTTGGGCAGCAGCGCCAGGATCTTCCCCGCATCGCCTCCCGGATCGACGATCAGAGCCTCATGTGTGATCGGGCAAACCACCACCGTGCAGTTGCATCCCACCGGCCCCACGGCAAGGCTCTTGCGCAGCATCAGCCAAGGTTGTCACGTGTGAATCGAAAGTCTATTCCCCCGCGTGTCCGCGCTTTTGAGTCGATGCTGCAGATTCTCTCCGCGCACCAACCAGGCGCCGATTGCGTTGTCACTTAGCAACCGGCCGACAAGCCGGGCTGCTGGCAAGGAGGGCCGACTAGCGACGGACCATCCCGCCACCCCTGCCCGCGGCTTCGCCGCGCGCGTCGCCGGCCCGGAATGTACTGATGTACTTGAGGACCGGAAGCGCAGGCCCGACCGACACGGCCAGCGGCCCAGCCGCGTGGGCGCAGGCGAGCTTTGCTCGCCGAAGCCCGTCGCGGGAGGCGCGGAACCCTTCCAGGGTTCTGCAGAATATCGTCCGCCGTCGTCACCTCTGCGGAACGAAGCCGTGCTTTGTTACGAGCAGCCGGTGGTGGTGCCGCAGTTGATACACTTGTGGCAACTGCCGTTGGGCACTGTAATCGAGCCACACTCGGGACAGGTGGGAGCGTCGCTGCGCACCAGGAAGCTGTACATCTCGCCGTGGCCGTTGCCATTCTTGCCGTTGTGGCCGTTGCTTCCCTCGGCCGGAGCGGGCGCGGTCTCGGCTCCCACGGCCGGTTGGGCGGCGGCAGGCACCTCGCTCGCGGGCCGACTCTCCACCGGGCCTTCGCTCGCGGATTCGTCACGCACGAACTTGGAACCTAGCCAACGGAAGAGGTAGTCCATGATCGACGAAGCGCGGGGCAGCGCCGGATTCCCCGTGAAGCCCGAAGGCTCGAAGCGCGTGCGGGAAAACTTGTCAACAAAGAGCTTGAGGGGCACTCCGTACTGTAGCGCCAGCGAAATGGCCGTGGCGAAGCTGTCCATGAGGCCCGAAATGGTCGAGCCCTCCTTGGCCATGCGTACGAAGATCTCGCCGGGCTCGCCGTTTTCGTAGAGACCCACGTGAATGTAGCCCTCGTGTCCCGCCACCGAGAACTTGTGCGTCACCGAGCGTCTCTCATCGGGCAGCTTGCGCCGGATGATGTTGGGCGGCCCGGCCAGCTGTTCCGTCGCCTGCCGCGCGCCCGGATCGGTCTTGCTGGTGGTAACCGGTTGGGTGCGTTTGCAGCCCTCGCGGTACAGGGCGATGGCCTTCAGCCCCGCCTTCCATGCCTCCATGTATGCCGTCTCGAGTTCCTCCACGGTCGCGTCTGCGGGCTGGTTTACGGTTTTGGAAATGGCGCCCGAGATGAAGGGCTGGGCAGCCGCCATCATGCGGATGTGACCCATGGCGCCGATCGAGCGGGTGCCATTGGCCGCGCGGAAGGCGCAGTCGAAGACCGGCAGATGGTCGCAGTCCAGGCCGGGCGCGCCCTCGATAGTCTCCTCGCGGTCCACGTAGTCGGCGATGGTCTTGCGCTGGCCCTCGTCGTAGCCAAGGTGTTGTAGCGCCTCGTCGACCGTGTTGTTGACGATCTTGATGGTTCCGCCGCCCACCAGCCGCTTGTACTTGATGAGCGCGATGTCGGGCTCGATGCCGGTGGTATCGCAATCCATCATGAAGCCGATGGTGCCCGTGGGCGCCAGCACGCTGGCCTGAGCGTTGCGAAAGCCGTGCTCGGTTCCCAGACGAATGGTGTCGTCCCACGCTTCACAGGCCGCGGTCGTCAGATCTTTGGGCACAAGCGCCGCATCGATTTTGTCCACGTGGTAGCGATGCTTCTTCATCACGGCCAAAAAGGGCTGTTCATTTTCGGCGTAGCCGGGGAAGGGGCCGGTCACGTCGCGTGCGATGGTCGCGCTGGTTCGGTAGGCCCAGCCGGTCATCAGCGCCGTGACAGCGCCGCACCATGCGCGCGCGGGCGCCGAGTCGTAGGGCAGACCGAGCGACATGATGAGCGAGCCGAGATTGGCGTAGCCCAGGCCTAGCGGCCGGAAGCGCAGCGAATTGGCTTCGATCTCCGGTGTCGGGTAGCGCGCGTTGCCTACGATGATCTCCTGCGCCAGGATGGTGATCTCGATGGCACGCTTGAAGGCATCGGTCGCGAAGGTGCCGTCGGGCCGCAAGTACTTGCGCAGGTTCAGCGATGCTAGGTTGCACGCCGAATTGTCGAGGAACATGTACTCGGAGCAGGGATTGGAGGCGTTGATGCGCGCCGTATTCGGGCAGGTGTGCCAGGCGTTGATGGTGGTGTCGAACTGCAGGCCGGGGTCGCCGCACTCCCAGGTCGCTTGCGCGATGGTGCGCCAAAGCTCGCGCGCCTTGTAGGTGGTCACCGTCCGTCCACCGACGACGGCCCGGGTGGACCACTCGCGGTCCTTCTGCGCGGCCTCCATGAAGTCGTCAGTCACGCGTACCGAGTTGTTGGAGTTTTGGAAGAAGACAGACTTGTAGGCCTCGCCGTCGAACGAGCCGTCGTAGCCCGCGTCGATGAGCGTCCAAGCCTTCTTTTCTTCCTTGGCCTTGCAGCGAATGAACTCCTCGATGTCGGGGTGATCGATGTTGAGGATCACCATCTTGGCCGCTCGTCGCGTCTTGCCGCCCGACTTGATCACGCCCGCGAAGGCATCGAAGCCCTTCATAAAACTGACCGGGCCCGACGCCGTGCCGCCGCCGTGGAGTAGTTCCTTCGACGAGCGAATGGGGGACAGATTTGTGCCGGTACCAGAGCCGTACTTGAACAGCATGCCCTCGGTCTTGGCCAGGCCCAGGATGGACTCCATGGTGTCGTCGACACTGTTGATGAAACAGGCTGAACACTGTGGCTCTGTCTCGATGCCTACGTTGAACCAGACGGGCGAATTGAAAGACATCTTCTGCTCGACCAGCAGGTGCTTGAGCTCGGTGCGGTAGTTGTCGGCCGAAACCTGGTCCGCAAAGTACCCGTCCTGCATCCCCCATCGAGTGATGGTGTCGGCCACGCGGTCTATGAGCTGGCGCACGGAGTGCTCGCGTCCGGGTGTGCCCAACTGGCCGCGGAAGTATTTTTGCACGACCACGTTGGTCGCGGTCTGGCTCCAGCCGCTTGGAACCTCAACATCGCGCTGCTCGAAAACCACCCTGCCGCCCTCGCCAACAATGCTGGCCGTGCGTTGTTCCCAAATGACACCCGCGTAGCCGTTGTCACCGGCCCGGGTGAAGAATCGTTCGATCCGAATCCCAGGCGCCAGCCTGCGGCTCTTGCCGCGACTGGCGCGCACATCCTTGGTGAACGATGGGCCTGGGATTGGCAACTTAAGCCCGTTGGGCCGAGGGCTCCGTTGACGTCGGCTATCTTGCTTGTCAAGCATCAGCACTCCTCCTCCGCGATTTCGTCTCGGCTTCATGGCTGCCGAGCCTGCTGTCTGCGCTCTTGCTCTTTCCTTGGTGACCCAATGAGTTGCGAAATAACCGACCAACAGAGCCTGCTAAGCGCTCGCTAGCCCTGCACGACGGACGGCAAGATTAGTGTCGCCATAAGGCTCTCGTGTCAACAAAAAACACAAGATATAGTGCTATACTACAACCTACTACACTATATATTGTGTGTTGATAGTTTGTTGTTTTCACACGGATTCGCCTTTGCGTCCGGCCACTTCTGAAACTGCGCCTGCCTGTGGAAAGAAATGAGATGACCATACGTTACATCACGTCTTCCACCGTGAGACCGATGAACGCCGGGCCGCAAACTATCGACCCTCATACTTCTCGTTTAAGATCACCCCTGTGATCTGGCTAGAAGGCGTTTCCTACCTGCGCGCGGGCAGCCCGGCTCTCCAAGACGTGACACTCGGAGTGTCTTTCGGCGAATTGGTCGTTGTGCAGGGGCTGACCGGTTCGGGCAAGAGCTCCCTGCTGGCCGTGGCAGCTGGAGCTCGAGCCCCAGACTCGGGCGCCGTTTGGATAGCGGAGCACAACATCGTCGGCCTGCAGGCGTCGTCGCTGCCCTATGTTCGCCGCAACGTTGGCTATCTGCCACCTGAACCCCTGCTCATCCCGGACGAAACCGCGCTGGAGAATATCATGCTGGCTCTGGCCGTTCGCGGCGAGCCGATTGATTCGTCTGAGGCAGACGCACGCGAGACTTTGGCCATGGTGGCTGATTCGGCCTGGGAAGACCGGCTGGCCCGGTCTTTGTCCACGGGCCAGCAGCGCCTGGTCGCGCTTGCACGCGCTTTGGTAGGGCCCCCGCCACTGGTCGTGGTGGACGAGCCGGCTGCGGGTATGGGCGGAGACGACCGCGAAGGCATCGTCCGCGCACTTGTCTGGGCTCGCGAGCGGGGTTGCGCTGTCCTGTGCGCCACTTGCGATCCCGGCTTCTCTCAGATGCTGGTGGATGCGGGTGGCAGGCGGGTTCACTTGGAAGGTGGCCGCATTGCCGGCGCGCCAGCCATCGGCCTCGTGCCCACGCCGGTTAGTTTGGCCGGCGAGAGCGAGTCCAAGAACGCTGAGTCGTCGCAAATGATTCGGTCATCCGCCCGCCGCTCGTCGGGCGAGGAGTCGTCATGACCGTCGCCTGGATACTGCGCCGGGCACGGCGGCAGTCCGTATCTCAGCGCCGTGCCTTGTGGGCCGCGGCCGCTTCGTTCTTGGTCCTCGGTCTGGTCAGTGGCGCAACCGTCCTCGGGCTGCGCGCGACGCGAGGCTGGATGAACACCCTGGGCCAGAGGGTGCATGTGATCGTCTTCCTGCGGGACGAGATGGAACCCGACCAGGTTGCTCAGCTGACCGACCTGCTGCGACGGCGGCCGGGCGTGGCTCACGTGCGCCTGGTTGAGCCGGCCGAAGCTCTCGCACGGCTGCGGGACGCGGCACGGCCGTCGTCGGCCACAGGCTCGTGGCTGAACGATCTTGAACCCGGCTACTTCCCGCGCTCTATCGAAGTCGCGCTTGCAGCCTCGGTTGACCTGCCGCAACGGGCGGCGGAGTTGTCTCGACGCCTGCGTGGGTTGGCAGGGGTGGCAGAGGTAGATGCCATGACAGACGGTGTGGCGCGCCTTGGCGCTTGGGTTCGCTTCGGCCAACGCCTGGGCTGGCCGTGGTTCTGGCCGCAGGCATCGCGGCCCTCTCGTTTCTCGTCAGCACGGTTTTGCGCGGGAGGGAAGGCCGACGGCGGCAGGCGCAGGTCCTGGTGATTCTCGGCGAGACTGCGGGGAGTATTCGGCTGCCCGCGAATATCGCGCTTGCCACCGCGGGGTTGATAGGTGCGCTCGCCGCGCTGGTGGTTCTGCGCATCGCCTGGCCCGCCCTGCTGACTGCGGTCGAGAGTGCACTCGGCATCGCGTCGACGCCGGCGGGGTTCTCTCTGGGCTTGTGGGAGTCCTCCGTGGGTCTCTTGGCTGCTCCTATGCTTGGTTGGATGCTTGGCTACCTCTCCACTCCGGTGCCGGGCTGGGTCGATGCCTAGTTTCCATTTCAAGGTGCTTGTCTGGTTGCTGTTCCTAGTGCCAGCCCCGGCGCAGGCCGAACCGTTCGACGAGGGTGCAAGACTCGCCCAACGCCTGGCTACGCGGCAGGAGGTATTGGAAGGTCAGAAAAATGGGGCGGAAGCCAGGATGCGCGAGCAGGCGCTGCTGGCCTACCGGCTCACTCGCCGACGCGAGCTGGGCTTCATGAGTAGGCCGGAGTCACGACGGGAAGATGCGGAAGCAGCCGATCTGGCGCTGACCTCACTCGGCAAGGGTTTCTCGGAAACTCGCACCCTGATTGATGAGCTTGCGCATGTGCGTGCCGAACGGGTGGCACTTGACCGGGCACGCAGCCAGCGGGTGGATCCACCTGCAGACGCGGGCGAATCCCTTCTCCGATTTGCCCGCCCAGTGCGTGGGGCCATGGTGGGAGCGCCTGGCCTCCGTCGCGACGGCCCCACGGGGACCGACTTGCGTCGTGACGGAATCGAGTTGCTGGCCCGACTGAACGAACCCGTGCGCGCCGTGGCCGCTGGTGTGATCCGCCGGGTGGAGCACCTGCCCCAGGGCGGGTACGCCGTGGTGACGCAACACCCAGCAGGATGGGTCAGTATCTTGTCCGGGCTGCGCGGCGTGGTGGTTGCTCCTGGCGAACCGGTCGAGCTAGGGCAGGTTCTCGGCCTGGCCGGCCGGAACCTGGATGGTGCCGCCGTGATTTCACTCGAGTTGTGGCGTAGCCGCCAATCAGTCGACCCGCGTGACGTGGTCCCTCGGCTGCCCAAGCGCTGACATGGGCTCCCTACGCGTCCATTTACGCTTTGGCCAGTCGGCCTGCGGTACGCAATTCCTCGATACTGGCCATGAACTGGAGCTGCTCGATGTGCTCGGCCAGGGCGGGTGAGGCGTGGAGGTACGCATGCCACGCTGCTGCGGCAAAGGCATCGGGCGGCACGCCGAACTTAGAGGCCAGCTTGGCAGCCAGCGCAAGATGCCGGTCGAGCCTGCTCGCCAACTGGATCTTGATGGCAGCCTCGCGTTCTGGAGGGTTCTCGGTGGGTTCCATGGGGCGATGGCCGGTTATCATGACTGCTGCTCCTTCGTGTTTGTACCTACTGGAAACACCGCAGGCGGGTGGTCAACGCTGCGGTGCTCAGAGCAACGCTGCACGCGCGACGAGATGGGGATGGTCGACTGGGGCCTGCGCTCGCGATACTGTGGACACCTGAGCGCCGTGCATGACTTCAACACGGGAACCCTGAAAGGGTTCCCAAGCCCTCCCGCGATGGTACGCCGCCGGCAAAGCCGGCGGGTTCCCCACGCGACAAGAATTCTCATCACCGCGGCCTTGCTGGTGTGTGCGACGCCAGCGCTGGCTGGCCCCCTGGACGATCCCCACGTGGGTAGTCTTGGCTTCTCCGGTCCCACCACCGGCGACTTGACGGCGGTGTACTGGAATCCGGCTGCGCTGGGCCTGCTCCAGGGCAATCAGTTCATGTTCGGAGCTTCGCTGCGCGCGACCCAGGTCACGGTCGATCGGGCCCCGATCGATCCATCGACGGGGCTGCCGGGCGGCACACGGGGTTTTCCATCGGCGTCGGGCCGTGGCCTCGAGCAGCCCATGGCGTGGCCACCGGGGCCTGCGGGTTTTGTCGGGGTGGGTGCGGGCGTGGCACGGCGATTCGCCCTGGCGATCGCTGCCTACACGCCGTTTTCGCAGAAACTCAGCTTCGATGTGGCCACGCCGACGCGCTACCACCTGGTGAGCGTCGACTCACGGCAACTCGCGCTTGTGACCGGACTGGCCATCGAACTGACGGATTCGCTACAAGTCGGTATCGCGCCGGGGGCGCTCTTCAGCTATGGCCATCTGGTGTTCGACCAGGACACGGCACTGGGCGGCCCGTCGGTTGAGGATCCCAACGCAGCGGCGCGCTACGACTTGGCGACGGATGGAACCCAGGCGCCGTCCTACTTCGTGGTGGCGGGCATCCACTTTCGCCGGGCCGCCTGGGAAGTGGGCTTGGCCTACTCCAGCGCGCCCCTGGGGGGCGACGGGACAGTCAAGCTGGCCATGGAACGCAGCCAGGTCAAGCCTCCTGCGACGGCGGCGACAAGCGATCTTTGTTCCGCGGTCGGGCACAGTCCCTGCGTGTCCAGTGAGATGCGCTATCGCCTGCCCGATATCTTCACAGCGGGGGTCACTTGGCACGCCACCCCGCACCTGGATGCGGTGGGGATCGTGCGTTGGGTTCGCTATGGCGAATATGATCGGATCACGATCCGCCTCGTCGGCCCGAGCGGCAACGGACTTCTGGCCAACGGCCTGACGGATCAGTTGGTCCTGTACCGCGGTTTCCAGGATAGCTGGGACCTGCGCGCGCGTCTCGTACATGCGCCTCTGCGCTGGTTTCGCTGGAGCGGGACGCTGCGCATGGAAACCTCGGCCGTGCCCGAAGCCAGCGTGAGCGCAGCCGCGGTAGACGGGCTGAAGTTCGAGCCTGCGCTGGCCACCGAGTTCACTCTCGGGCGCCACCTGCGGATCGCGGCCGGCTATGCGCTGACTTGGATGGTTCCCGTCACGGTTGGCACGTCGGTGTTCAATCCCGCGGCAGCCGCCGCCTGCGCGCAGGCGGCTGACGATCTTTCATCGCCCGCATGCCAGGCGCGCTCGGCGGGCCAGGCGCGCCCAAGCGCGGCTGGCAGCTACAAGATGTTGCGGCACACGCTGGCGCTCATGACCACGGTGAGCTTCTAGATCATGTTTGTGCGACTGCTTGGCACCCTTCCGCTGGTCTTCGCGCTCGCTGGCTGCAGCGAGAGCCCGGTGTTCGAGTACGACTCCCGTCCCATCGAGCTGCAACGAGCGCCAACCGCGTCTGGCGGGCCAGACTTGGGGGCCACGCTGGCCAAGGTGGCCAGCGGCTCTGACACCCCGTTGCTCGTCATCGACACAGGTTCCCTGCTATCCAGCCTGCGCCGCGGAGTCTGTCCCTCGCCCACGCCAGAACCCGTGGCCTATACCGGGGACATCCAGTTGTTGGCCGCCTCGGACACCGGTGCTCCCTTACGGGCCTCGTTTCGCGGCGTGACCCTTTTGGATCTCTGTGCGGGCGCGGTGGGTGATGCCAGCACCCAGGTGGCGGGAGTTCTGGGGGGAGATATCTTGCGCAACTTTTCTGTGGCCTTTGCGCTGCCGCGAGTCCCGACACCGACCCAGCCCACCACCATGACCATCTACAGTAACCTTCCTGCCAGTGATTCCGATCTAGCGGCGGACGGCTACACCGTCATGCGGGTCAGCCTGCGCGGCAGCACGGCGGCGGCTACCGCCTCGGGAAACGGGTTACCGGGTCCGCCCTCAAGCCGCATGATGATGCGGGTATGCGCCAACCCTCCGGTATTCTCTCCCGACGGGACAGCGCAAACCTGCAAGACCGGAGAGGTCGAGCTGCAGGCCTCCGGAACCAATCTTCTTCTCACGCTCAGTACGGGACATGGTCCGTTGGTGCTGAGCGCGAGTGCCTGGCAGCGCTTGGGCGGCCAGGTGCCAGCGCCACTGGGAGCAGGGGAGCCGTTACTCTACTCGCCCCTCACCACGGATCCGATTCCTGCGCACTGGGTGACCGTGTCGCGCTTGGCTCTGGTGGACGGCGACTCGGGCGATGCGTGGCCCGGGGCCTGCGCAGAGCTGGCGCGCGGTCGCCGCATCGAATGGACGCTGGCCAACCAGAACAACGGCGGCTGTTTTCAGCCTTGCGACGTCAGCGGAGGGGTGGCCTTGCCGGCTGCCGCCTATCTGGAAATCGGCTCTGACCTGCCAGCCGCCGTCGTCAGCGATGCCAGCGATCTCATCAGCAACCTTAACGAAGATTTCCCCTCAGGCGCTCAGGTCGATGGCGTGATAGGGGCTGCGACGCTGGCAGGAACGAGCTTCGAGATCGACTACATCAGCCAGCCACAGGGGCGTTGGGTGGCAGCCTGTTTGCCGGGCGTCGACCGACAGACTTGCTGGGCGGCCCCACGCTGCTACGGCCTCAGCGGCTCTGGCCAGACCCACATGTGTTTCGGGCTACCGCGGCTTGGCCTCGCGCCGAACTGCCCGCAGTAGAACCCACCTAGGGGGCAGCTTGGGTCCTGGCTGCGGCCGTCTTGGCCTCCAGCGTGGATACCGTGTCTTCCAACTGCTGAATGGTAGCGCGCAGGTTGGCAACTTCCTGCTGCGTGGCCAGGCCGAGCACGCCGGCTGCCACGCTTCCAGCTCGGTCCATTCCGGACTTGAGCGTGCCGCCCAGACTGAGGGCCTTCATGGCCACATTCATCAGGCGGGGATCGCTGGCGAACTTGGCCACGCGGGGGCTGCCCGCCAATCGCATGGCTTGACCCACGACGACGTCCTTGATCGACTTGATTACCGGCATGATGCGATCTCTTGCCACGGTCCGGCGGCTGGGTCAACGCATACGGGGTGACGGCGCGGGGGGAGCCCTAAGGGCGAAGCGAACCCTTTGAGGGTTCCCATGATCGCGTAGGCGAAGGCGGGCTTAGCCCGCCGAAGCCAGAGCGCGGGACGGAATGGCGAGGCCGAGCGCGAGGGCGCGAGCGCAGCGAGCGAGTGTGGTGGGGAAGGTGCAGGTCCCGAAGTCCCCGAAGGGGGAAGCGAGCGGGGAGGGGGCGGCGGGTGTGGGGCCGAAGGGCGGAGCGAACCCTCTCAGGGTTCCCATACTGTTGTGGGAACCCGGGAAATCCGGGATAACCGCCCTGGCACGGATGAACACCCTCAACAGCCCGCTCAGCCAGTTCGTGATCTCGGTCGTCCTGCTGGCTGCTCTCGCGCCCATCATCGTCTGGTTCTTCCGCGACACCTGGGCGACGCTGGACGCCGCAGCGGTGGTCCATCGCCAGAATCGAGGGGGACGCCTCGACCCGCGTACGCCCGCAACCCTGGTGCTGGCCGCGTTCTGTCTCATCCTCATCAACTACTTTGGCAGCCTGGAGTTCTTCGACGCCCACATCGTGCCGGCCTTGAAACGGTACGACTCGGCTCATCCTGGGATTCTTCACGTCTGGCTGTACGAGGATCTCTACTGGCGCATCTACTGGGGCCTGTCTCGCTACCTGGCCTACCTGTTGCCGTTGGCGGTTTGGCCGTTGCTGTTTAAGGAAAATCCTCTTGATCTGGGCCTGCGCGTGCGCGGCTTTCTGGAACACGCGTGGATCTATCTGCTCTGCCTGGCGGTGGTGATTCCCGTCCTGGCGCTGGTCGCTCACATGGGTGACTTCGGGACTTTCTATCCCATGTACCACTTGGCGGCTCGCTCCTGGCTCGACCTCGCGGTTTGGGAGGCGTTGTACGTGGGCCAGTTCTTCGCGCTGGAGGTGTTCTTTCGCGGCTTCTGGGTCCGCGGATCGCGCGCTCTGGGCAGCAACGCCATTTTCTTCATGGTCGCCCCCTACGTGATGATTCACTTCCCCAAGCCGTACCTTGAGGCGTGCGGGGCCCTGGTGGCCGGCGTCGTGCTGGGCTCGCTGTCGATGAAGACTCGAAGCATCTGGGCAGGGTTTCTTGTGCACGCAACGGTGGCTGTGCTTATGGACCTGCTCGCTCTCGACCATCGCCACGAGCTGCCCACGCGGCTCACGCCCGACTCATCGGTCAGGCTGGCATTCCCCTATACCTCGGCCGTGCTCTTCGGCGTCTGGGTGCTAGCCGTCACCGGCCTGGCCTTTGCCTTTTGGCGGCGACACGGGCGGAAAGTAGCGGCAGCGTCCTGAGCATTTCGCTCTCCCTCCCGTCCCCGGTCCCTAAACCACAGAGGTTGTGAGAGAGCCGGTTCCTTGAGATCGGAGACGGGAGGGAGAGCGGAACACTCCTAGCCGCCGTGCGGAGAAGCGGTTGAGGCCTTCCGCACGGGGCATAGGAGCTGGTCGGGACGGATGTCGCACACAAACTGCCGGGCGTCGCTTGGGGTCGGGGTTATTGGGGTGGGGGGGAGGGATAGGGACGCCGGACAACCTGCCTGCAGCCAACTTGGTCTCGGCCGGAGGTATCTGTTGGCCGATTCCAGGCTCCGG
>Ga0182021_10004292_pt1 | contig 16764 bp, 13 predicted proteins | sample 612E3MmetaG_FD_120493 | JGI IMG/M metagenome (GOLD analysis project Ga0182021, IMG submission 120493) | Permafrost microbial communities from Stordalen Mire, Sweden - 612E3M metaG (Illumina Assembly) | ecosystem: Environmental > Terrestrial > Soil > Wetlands > Permafrost | place: Sweden...
AGTGATCCCTCTTATTTTTACTATTCCCACGAAGTTGAAAGATCTCGATGACGCTAACGATTTAATACGCGATATCTGTTTGACAAATCAGGTATACGGATTGATTCTATCTACTCCTGAATGGTCATCTGAGAAATTAGAGAGAAAACTTTTAGATGGAAATTTTCATGGGGTAAAAGTATATTTGAATTTTGCACCGGCTTATATTCCAGGAAAAGAGATACGGATTTTCGATTTTCTTCCGCATCACCATCTTTCTGTGCTAAATAAACATGGGAAAATTGTAATGCTTCATATCCCAAGAGACGGACGGCTGAAAGATCCGGTTAACCTGGCCCAGATAATTGAAATTGAAAAGTGTTATCCCGATATTAAGCTGATTATTGCTCATGTTGGCAGGGCTTATTGCAAGGAAGATGTTGGTAATGCTTTTGAGGTACTATCGGTTACAAAAAATGTAATGTTCGATTTCTCGGCAAACACCAATCAAAGGGTATTTGAACAGTTAATAAATGCAGTCGGGCCAAAGCGTATTCTTTTTGGCAGCGATCTTCCGATAACCAGAATGAGGATGAAGCGAATCTGCGAAAACGGTTATTATGTAAATATCGTACCTGAAGGATTATACGGCGATGTTTCAGATGATAAAAATATGAGGGAAGTTGCCGGAAAGGAAGCTGATCAGTTGACATTTTTTATGTACGAGGAAATAGGAGCCTTTCGTCTGGCTGCAAATGCAAAAAGCCTTTCTAAAGATGATATCCAGGATGTATTTTATAATAATGCATTACAGCTATTAAAGCGCACTTAAGATATAGAAAAAGCAATTATTTTTAGCTATGTATAAATTTTTCTTCCGTTTTGTCGTTACTACACTCACCATTCTAACTGCGACTCTTATTACCAATATCATCAGTGATTTTATGGTCAGTTATAAGAATCACTATAAACCCGTGACATTTACTTTTTTAGGAATGGGGATTATTGTTGTGATCTTCTACCCGCTTTTTACAAAGCTTAATGATTGGGTTAGAGATATCTCAATAAAAGCTATCAAATCGGGGAATTCTGTTGCCGGAAAGTATTTCGGGTTATTCCTTACCTTTCTTGTTGGATTATTAGTTCTATTCTATTTCTATGCCAGAATCTGGTATCATATTGATTTTATAAAAGTTCTGCTGCATGGCAATATTAACGCATATTTATAAAAAACATTGGTTTACCAAATCTTATTTCTTAACCAAGCAACTGTTTTACTTTAGCTGATATCTCTTTTCCGTCGGCTTTTCCAGCAAGTTCTTTTGTAGCAATGCCCATCACTTTTCCCATATCAGCCGGCGATTTTGCACCTAAACGCTCAATAATTCCTTTAATAATTTTCAACAGCTCTTCCTCACTCATCTTTGCCGGAAGATATTTTTCAAGGACATCAGCTTCTATAACCTCTTTTTCATACAGATCGGGTCTGTTCTGCTCTTTATAGATAGCGGCAGACTCTCTTCTTTGTTTTACCAGTTTCTGAATTATTTTCAATTCTTCTTCAGGGCTCAGAACTTCTATTCCTTTTTCAGCGCGGGCAAGAACAAAAGCAGTTTTTGCAGCTCTGATAGCCTCAAGGGCAACTTTGTCCTTTGCTTTCATAGCAGTTATAAGATCGCTGGCAATTTTCTCGGTAAGTGACATAATAGTAAGTTTAAATTATTCTAATCGTATCACAAAATAATACATAAAGATAATAGTTACAGGTCAAAAACAGACTCCGGATGGCTATTTCATTTCAGGTTGTTTATTTTACCAGCCATGGAGCCACATAACCCGAAGGTCTCTCTTTTACGACCGGAATTTTTGGAATGAAAGTGATGTCAAGCTTTTCGATCTTCCCATTTTCAATTTTATAAAGAAGCGATTGATAAGGCTCAAAAACAAGATCCGCTTTATAGCTTTTTTCACCCCAATTCATGATAACCTCCGCTTGTTTGGTTTCCTTTTCCAATGACTGCCCATATCCGATAGGAAACTTCAGCCTGTCGGATTTAGGATTAGGGAAGAAAATGTAGATTGCATCACCATCCTTGCGGCACCAATGCCTCGGAATAATATTGCCTGTAATAAAAGGAGTGAGACCGGCAGGCATAGAACTGGTTACATATTTCGATTTCTTCAATTCATAAACCAGCGATGAATAATCCTGGTGCATTATAGTCCCGGGTTCCTTAGGATCTTTTTTCAGGATGATTCTGAAATTATTCCTCGCCAGCTCTGTTAAACTTTTTATCACTTTGTATTCAAGATATTCAACATCAATATATAACGCCTTATATCCGGCATTTCCGATTTTTAGGACTCCATTTTCCAATGAAGCTTTTTCAAGAAAGCCTGCATTTATCCATGTCGGATTGAAACCATCCAGCTCATCTGGAAAATAGACATAACGCATTTCATAATATCCCCATGCCCAGATAAACTGCTTTTCCTTTGGCATCTTTCCGGCACTCCAGGCATCTTCGGTTGGAAGGTAAACAGCTATATCGGAACAGGTTATTCCCTTTTTCATATATGATGATACCTCCTCAATATATCTGTTGAAATGAGGGAACTCTTCAGACATGGAACTTTGTGAACCAATATGTGTTGTGGCATAGAAGTTTACAGTATCATATCCTTTTGGATTATGAGCTTTTCCGTGCCAGACAATCTGATTTATGCCATTTGCGAAGAGGGCATCGGCAACAAGTTTCAGGTCGGCTGTCTGTTCCTCACGGATATAATCCCGCGGCCAGCCATAAAGACAGGTAAATGTTTCGGATGAAACATATTTTTTACCTGAAAGCAATGCCGCAGAGGCAGGGATGGATGAATACTCAGGTTCAAACAGCATTGCTTCACTTTCCGGAGTATCGAGTAATGAATAGCCTGCTATCAGATCGCATGGAGCTCCAGCAACCTGACCTCTCGATAATATGCCAACAGAGTTCAGTGTTGAATCAAAATCATAATAGAACTTAAGGACTTTTTCGGAGATCAGAGTCATGTAATCATATAACCGTGAATGGTTTTCAGGATTATAGATTGAATCCATATAGGGAGAAATATCATAACCGAACTTATTCAGAAAATCACTGGCGAATCCCTCCGACCAGAGCTTTTCTGTTTCAACCTCCCAACTGTCGATAAAGTATGATTGTGGGATTGATGTTTTGGGTCGTGGGAAAGCTTTAATGAGTCTTTTAAAATAGGGGAGGTAGTTCTTTGGGGATAAATGATCCACAACATAACCACTTTTCGGATGTTGCCACGAACGGGTAATTTCCTGTCTCCATTTAGGATCTCCATAACGCTGTGATGCCTGATCGAAAGTCACATAGCTGTCGCCAAAGGGCCAGAGAGTACCCAGTGTGAGATCGCAGCCCAGACCAATTGAATCGGCATATCTTATTGTATAATCTACAATGCCTGTCCATTCGGGGCTCAGCCATTCCTGACGAGGGGTATAAGTTGTATCCTTCGGGTTAAAACGGTTCAGGGGATAGACCCATGCAAGCTCAACACCTCCAAAGCCATTGGTTTTTAACCAGTCGAGATTGTATTTTACATCTTCCTTTTTTATCATTGAGGCAAACCACCAATACCTGGTGTAGGGTTTGGAGGTATGGGAAAAAGAGGCTCCAGGAGCTTTCCTGGTGCAGGCGGTATCTAACTGTAATTCTAACAAGGAGAGCCCGAAAATTAGCAGGCTGAAAACTTTATTCATGTAATTTTCTCTACTTAGTTATATTGTTCTACAAATCAGGAACAAGGTATCGAAATATTTTGATAGAGATTTATAAGGTTAGATCAGAAGTGACTTTCTGAAAGACTTATCTATTGAAAAAAAGTTAACAGGAGAATAAAGAGAATGTAAAGATTGTTCTTTGCTCCTGACTTCTTTATGAGAACTCCTTATAAACACCCGCTTCTCGAAAAACCGGATACTCCATAAAGAGCATTTCATTTAAGACTGCCCCGATTTATTCGACAGGATAATTATAAATTTAATAACTTTGAATTCTCCGTTGGAATCATGGAAAAATGGAATGATGGAAAAAAGGAAAGATGAAATTATATTATTAATTTCCTTTGGTAACATACTTGGTAACTAATTGAATATCTGCGGTCCCCATAGAAGTTTTTGGAGCCATTGATGACAAAATGCTTTTCCATTGTGAAGGGGTAAAACTATCAGGCGAGTAAAGTGCGTGACAAGCGTTGCAGTTATTTATATACAATGTCCTTCCCTGCTGGAGTTGTTGCAATGTTGCGGTTGCAGTTACATCTGAGCTCGTTGGAGTATACAATGAACTGGTATCAGCCGTAGTTTTAGAGCAACCCCAAATTAAAACCGCTATTGCGAGAGAAATGAAAGATAGAATTAATGACTTCTTCGTTTTCATAAGTAAAAATTTAAAATGGTTTTATTGATGTTATTTAAGGGATAACAGATAATTTTCCCGATTGTTCTGGAAAATCTATTATGATGAATAAAAAATTTTATCCATACCTGATTGTAATTTCAGCAATATTCTTTTTTATTCCTTTCCTGGGATCGGTTCATCTCTTCGACTGGGATGAAATTAATTTTGCTGAATCGGCCCGCGAAATGATTGTAACAGGTAATTACAGCCGTGTACAGATCGATTTTCATCCATTCTGGGAGAAACCACCTCTGTTTTTCTGGGTGCAGGTATTTAGCATGAAAATTTTTGGTGTTACGGAATTTGCTGCCCGCTTGCCAAACGCTATTATCGGAATATTAACACTCATTACTTTTTATTTTCTGGGGAAATCCATGCATGAAGAGAAATTTGGTTTGATATGGGCATTGGCTTACCTGGGTTCGTTCCTGCCTCATATCTATTTCAAATCGGGAATTATTGATCCTTTCTTTAATTTTTTTATTTTTCTTGGTATCGTTTTTCTTGCAAAAAGCATAAAGAGGTCAGACGAAAACAAGGGATTTATTTATGCTCTTCTTGGAGGTATTTCTATTGGACTGGCAACTCTTACAAAAGGGCCTGTTGGATTATTGATCGCTGGAATCTCAGTTGCAGTTTACTGGATCACTATGAGATTCACAAAAATTTCAAACTGGAAAAATATTCTTGTGTTCGCACTTTCATGTTTATTTATTACCTCTTTGTGGTTTGTACCGGAGATGATCAGGAACGGACCATGGTTTTTCAGAGAATTCATTAAATACCAGGCCGATCTGTTTCTTAATCCTGTCGCCGGACATTCCGGACCAATTTATTATCATTTTCTTATAGTTTTCCTTGGATGTTTTCCGATTTCCGTTTTGGCGCTGCCAGTCTTTTTCAGTAAAAAAGCTGATTCACACGATGAAGGTACATACTTCCTTAAATGGATGTTGATTCTTTTCTGGGTTGTAATGATACTTTTCACTATTGTAAAGACTAAAATCGTTCATTATTCATCGTTGGCATATTTCCCCCTCTCTTATATGGCTGCCTTTTTTATTTATGAACTGCTGAATAAAAGGGCGGAGCTGAAGAATTATCTTTTATGGATACTTGGATTTACCGGTACGATATTTTCAATAATCCTTATTGCTCTTCCTCTTTCAGCAATTCATAAAAGTCTTATAATACCCTTCATTAAGGATGATTTTGCAATTGGATGCTTTAATTCACCGGTGAAATGGTCAGGTAATGAGTATCTTATCGGAGTACTTTATCTTTTATTCATCTTCATTACCCTGATAATATTAAAGCGGAAACATTTTTTCTCTGGAGTAATTACTCTGTTTTATGCTACTGCTTTTTGCATTTTTTTCTATCTGATAGCTGTTGTCCCTAAGATTGAAGGATATTCTCAGGCTCCAGCCATCAATTTTTATAAAAGTATTTCAGGACAGGATGTTTATGTGGCAACAATAGGTTTCTACAGTTATGCTCCATATTTTTATTTTCAGAAAATGCCGGGAGGAAACATTGAATGCAGTAATAAAGACTGGTTGCTGAATGGCCCGATTGATAAACCGGTATATTTAGTCGCAAAACTTACCGGTAAAAAACTTTTTGATAACAGAACGGATTGCATCCTTCTTAAGCAGGAAGGAGGATTCTTATTCTATTTAAGGAAGCCTCTTTCGAAACAGTGAATCCGCTAAAATTTAAGAGAAAATCCTACCTGGTTTCCATCCTGGAAGTAGGTTAATTTAGATTTTAATGATGAGGGATCAGAATTGGTTCCATGGGTTTCATTATAATGGCCGACAACCTGTTTCCCACATAAGTATCCCAATAATGCTCCCACAAAAACATCAGACGCCCAGTGCTCGTGTTCGGTTAGTCTGGATACACCAACCAGCGAAGCCAACGAATAGCTAAAGACCGGAACAATCTTTGTGTCACTATATTGTAAGGCGAAAACTGTTGCAATTGAGAATGCAGTAGCAGTATGACCCGATGGGAAAGAATCAAAAGAGGACCCTGGTTTTGGATTGGGGATATCCTGGTCGAATTGTGCGAAGGGGCCGTGCCATTTGCCACCTTCAAAATGGCTGAAACGGTATTCGGCCATTGGTCTCTCCCTCCCCGCAAGTAGTTTTATAACACGAACCCAGACACCCGAGGTAATCACTGCCTGAGTTGCCAGTAAGCTTGTCTGAACTCCTTTTTCATTCTTCAAAGCTGCACTTAATAAACCGATCGCACCAACAGATATTAATCCATAGTTGCTACCAAACTGTGTAATAAACGGAGAAGTTTTATTTACCCAATTGTGTTCTTGTTTTTGTTTACGGGCCCAATCGTCAATTTCATTATCAACATGAATCAGTGCACCGGTAATTACAATTGCAGTACCGGTTATCAGCCATTGTCTGGTATTAAAGTGAAATGGTGCACTGGCCTGTTCTGCAATGTTTTTAAAAAGTGAAGGAACATATCCTTTCTGAGATTTAATAGAGAAGATGCTGTCTGTTTTATAGAAATTGTTTTCTTGTTTTTGATTGTTGAGTTTGTTAGAATTTGTTTTTGAAGAAATTGAAAGTTGCGTAATTGCTGAATCAGCAGAAATAACTTTCTGAGTTACAAGGGCACTATCCAATTGTAAATTTAAACTCCGGGCAGGGAAAGTAATCAAAATTCCGTTGAGAGCAAAAAAAACAAATAATTGCGTCGGACTTTTCGATTTCAAATATGTAAATATATTCCTGAATGTTATCTGCATATTGATTTTAAAAAAGCGTAATGAAAATTTAACTGCAAGTATAACAACTCTTTCAATATTTCATTAACTTTTCAGTAAGAAATCAATAATTTTAGAATCAGAAATAAATATAGATCAGATTATTAATAGATTATAGTTCTGTTAGAGGAGAGTGAATCGTGAACTGTTTCGCCGCTGTTTAATTTACCATTAATGGCATCTGACCTGAATTCTTTACTTGCATCATAAAATTTATCAGTGATATCGATGTCAGAAATCAATAGCCCCGGAATATTTAAGGGCAACTTTTTCTTCACAAGTCCATCAGGGGTAATAAAATAGCAGGGCCAGCTTTCAGGTGCCGAAGAATTAGTTAATGACATATAGAAAAAATTTGTTGCCGCATTTGCCTGTGCGGTAATTGGCATGATTATAGGGTGAATACTGCCCTTTTTCTGACGTGCATTGTAAAAAGACTGGAAAATCAGATCGCAGCCCAGTTTTCTGTATTCACGGTATAATTCAGGAAAACGTACATCATAGCAGATCAACAATCCACATGTTATGCCATTAATTTTAAAAGTAACAAAATGATCGCCCGGAGAGCAGTATACTAAGTCTTCGGAAGTGCAAAACCGCTTGTCGTACCTGTCTTCTATCTTTCCTTCGGGATTGATAACATAAAGACTGTTATGCGGTTTATTATTTCCGCTGAGCCTATGAAGCGATCCAAGGATTATCCACATATTCAGCTTCTTAGCTAAAGAAGTAATTGAATCTGTCATCTGGTGCAATTCCACCCAATTGAAATTTTCAAGAGTTTTCATATCAACACCCGGATAACCGGACAATGCACATTCGGGGAAATGAACGATATCAGCCTTTTTAAGTTTAGCCTCAATCAACTGTCCTTTAATAAACTGGTAATTGGCTTTAATGTCAGATGATACCGGGAACTGACATGACGCAATGCGGATTTTGCCATTTCCTGATTGATTTGCTATTACTTGTCCATTTAATCTAAAGATAAGTGGGCAAAAGAGCGTTATTACGGCTATCAAAATAGTTGCAAACTTTTTATTCATTTAGTGATCCTCCATATCTTTTTTATGGTTTAACAGGAACAACCTGAAGCAGCAATGATCTGGTAAACTCTGCATTGATAGAACAATCAGGACCATTAACCTTCCCGTAACCGACATCGTTAACATAATCTCTTACTGAATATGATCCTTTAGCTAATCCCCTTAGTTGAATTTTCCCCTCCCACGATTTAGCATAAAATGCATAAAAAAGTGTATCAGCTTTTTGTATTACATGTGCTTCGGGTTTATCATACCCGATATCATACAATCCACCAAGGTAATTACCGGTTGGCAGCATCTTCTGATTGTATATTTTTATCCATTTCTTCCAGATAACTTCATTTTCAGCGGTAAGAACAAATTTTCCTTCAGTGGCATAAGGGTTATCTTTGGGCCAGGTGAACCTGGTTCCAAGCACAGCTCCTATTCCTATTTGTGATGCAAAATCGTTTCCTCCGTCACTCACTTCGACATGATCGCCATAATAGGCTGTCTTTCCCAGTAAAGCTTTATACGTTTTCCCTTTTAGCCGCATCTGCCAGCTCGATGCAGGATCGGAAGCCACAGTCTGGTTGGTCCATGGCATGGTAAAAAACGACATTGCAGCACCGCATGGACATATCTGCAAAACAGCATTCGGCTTATAACTTTTTGCTGTTTCATAAATCATCTGAAAAAACAATGGAAGATTTTCAAATGATTGTTCAGGGTATTTTAGCTTATGTACCGGGTTATAATCGGGGGGGACCGCATTAAGAAAGCCTCCATCCATTTTAAGTCCGTCATAATTCCAGTCCTTAAGGAACATCTTAAGAACTCCCTTTGTGTGATCAATCGTTTTATCATACACCGGCGACATATAGTAACTATTCCAATAGGATATAAATTGAGGGACATTGTCTTTATTAATAAGCAGGATATCAGGGTTTTGTTTAAGTAATTTGGAGCCCGGATCGACCGCCAGAGGAGCCCACCAGAGTTTGGCTTTTAAACCCATGGCATGAATGTGATCTACCATTTTACGCATATCAGCGCTGCCTTTTGGAAATTTTATGGGATCAGGATCCCAGTCACCTTCCCCCTGCTGGTATCCATCATCGATATCTACCCATTTAAGACCAAGCTCCTTTACTTTTGGCAGAGTACCAACCACCTCATTGACTGTGAATCTTCGCTCATAGCCCCATGCACACCATACAGCTTCGTAGGCATCGGGCTCAACCGGAGCCATTTTTATTCCGGAAGCCTGCATGTATTTTGAATACGATTGAAGCGAATTATAGCAATCTCCCTTATGAACAGAAACAAAAGTTGTCAATGTCTTCAGTGTATCACCTGTTTTGAATAAAAAGGGATCGCGAAATTCATTTTCAATACTCATCGTTGCCCAGGAGTCGTATTTTCCTTTTTCAACCGGAAGCGAAACCATCCGTGGAGATAATTCTGTATGCCCGATAGCTATTCCACCATCTTTTCTCCATAGATCAACCACCGGAATACCTCCTCCATAGTCGGAATTATTCATTCCCATATAATTTTTTTGGAAGAAGGTCGAGTCAACAACCATTATCCAATCTTTTCTTTCCCTGGTTGAGCTTCCCTGGAAGGACCAGAATTCCGGAGTATCTCCACCTCCTTTTATCTGGTAAGAATTATTTACCCATTTTAGTACTTCGATATCACGTTTACCGGAATTGATATATTGAAGGGACAGAAAAGCCATATCGGGGAACGAATCATAGACCGTTATCTCCATAATCTTCTTAATGGCATAACTATTCAGTTTGAAGGTTCCTGTAAGAAAATATCTTTCTCCTTTGCCAGGTTTATTGGAGACAGGCTCAGTGGAGTGGCTGTTTAACAAGAAGTGTTTTGCATCGAATTTTTTACAAACCAGGTATTCCGATGCTGAGAAATCATTCATTAACGGCTTAACCTGGGAGTAAGTATAATTTATTCTGGTTTCCAGCCGGTTATTAATTTCAAGAGAGAGGTTTTTGTTCCTGATCCTGACTGTCTGATTACATGAGTATATCACCAGACAGAGAGTAGTTAAAAACAAACTTCTTAAAAAATTCATCTCCTGTTATTTTAAAATTTTAACAGCATTTTCGTGATAAAGTTTTTTCAGAATATCCTTCGAAAGACCGAAACCATTCAATGCCCAATGATAACCGAAAAGTCCCTTATCGTAAAAATGTTCATCATTGGTTTCCAGTATCCTGAATGTTAGCCTGTACATAGCAGTATCAAAACCCATATCGGTGCCATAAAGTAACCTGTCCTGGTATTTTTCATAGAATGCCTTCATGTAACGTGGAATAGTTGCTGATTCGGCATACCGGGCTGAAATATCGGCAAAAAGGTTTGGATATTTATCAAGAAAACCGCCCAATATTGACAGATTGTGGTTCAGATTGGCAAAATGGCATACAATAAATGTGGTTTCAGGATTATTCTTAACTGCATTTTCCATTGTTTTAATCAGGGCATCAAAACCGATGATCCCGGGTTTGGTCATATCGACACGCCATTCCTGGGCATTCATCAGCCCGTCGTTTGTCGAATCGATCTTTTCATACATCCAGATAGGATCGGCAACGTGTATATTAATGGGCATTTTAAGTTCAGCGGCTTTACTATATAATTGTTTCATCCTGGGATCATCGTAATGCATACCCCAGGCAGGAACCGGCTCAGAATAAAACTCTCCTAATCCCTTATCTCCCAGTTCGCCAATACCTTTGGCGCCCATCTTATGACAGCGTTCAAGTTCTTTTATTGCTGCGGGTCCAAATCCGGGTTTGTCGTAACCGGTGTAATCAAAACCGCACCAAACCTCAAACCGGTTCCCGTATTTTGAATATTTATACATCAGTGAATCAAACCTGGCACCCACCATTTCAGTCATAATAATGGTTTTTTCAATTCCGCAGGCGTCCATAATATTTACCCATTTTGCAACATCTTCATCAGTTTTGGCATAATCATGGGAGTGAATATCAATAATTGGAAAAGCTGCCCTTTCAACGTGAGTGACAGGTATTTTATATATCGAAACAGGGCGGAAATTTTTCAGAAGAAGATGATCGGCATTCTGAGCAAAGAGATGGAAGCTATATACTGAGATACCAATCAGAATCGACAACACGGAAATTACTCTTTGTTGTATAATTTTTGTTTTCATATTTATCAGGCTTGATGAATGGTTTCCAGTTTTTTTGATATCAGATCTACAACTGCTTTTGTAGCATCGGGAAAAACTATCCGGAGGTCGATTTCACTGTTATTTTTTAATCTCTCTTTTAAGGCCAGCATAAATGTATTTTTTGTTTCAGTGGCAAGATTTATTTTACAGATGCCATTGCGGATTGCTTCCTGGATCATAGCATCAGGAATACCCGAGCTTCCATGCAATACCAGAGGTGTAGGGATCTTCCTGCTTATCCGGGAAAGCAATTCAATATCGAGTTTTGGAGCTTGTTTATAAAATCCATGAGCCGAACCAATTGCGATAGCCAGTGCATTCACACCTGTGCTATCCACAAAACAGGCTGCATCGGCAGGTTGTGTAAATTCCTGTTCATTCTGTTTCTGACCAAGTTTTGCTACAAACCCAAGTTCTGCTTCAACATTGGCTCCATAACGTTTGGCAATATTAACAACCTGATATGTGATCCTGATGTTTTCATCGAGTGATTTCTCACTGGCATCGATCATAACAGAATCGAAACCCTCGTCAAGACAGCGCTGTACAATTTCTACCGAATTGCCATGATCGAGGTGCAGCCATGCTTCAACGCCAAATTCACTGATTGCTGCTTTCGCCATTACTGCAGCAATTTTTAGTCCCATATATTTTATTGAACTCTCCGAGAGTTGAAGAATTATCGGTCTTTTAAGTTTAGAAGCAGCCTGAAGAATACCTGAAAGAGTCTCAAAATTGTAGAAGTTGGCTGCCAGTATGGCTTTCCTTTCTCCTTTAAGTTGTAATAGTTTATCCTGTAACTTCATGGATCAGAATTTATAGTTGAATTTTTCACTTGCAATTTTCCGGATTGTATTCAAATTCTCAAATGCAGTGGTTCCTCCTGCCGTCGTAGTACTAATTGCACCTGTGAGAGCTCCTGTTTCAAGACACTTTTTAAATGTTTTGTTATTTATGAAATCCTTAATAAAACCTGCATTGAAACTGTCGCCTGCACCAATGCAATCAACAACATTATTGTTCTTGAATGAAGGCTGATGAATCAGTTCATTGCCATCCCATCCAATTGCCCCTTCGCTTCCGTTCTTGATTACTACATAATGGGCATATTTTTGTATTTTTCTTATCCCATCGTCAACTGTTTTGCCGTGTGTAAGAAATTTAAATTCCTCTATATTTGGTAGAAAAACATCAACAAATGGCAATAATTTTTCAAGCGGGAAATCCCATTTTTCTTCAGGATCCCACTGGGTGTCCAACGAAGTAGTCAGCCCCAATTCTTTTGCATGCCTGAAAAGGGAAGTGACATCTCCTCTTATACCCGGTTGCATGAAGTAGGAAGAAAAATGCATATGCCTGGCAGTTGAAAGGAAGTCAAAGTCAATATCTTTAAGACGCAGGTCATTCATTGCGCCGGGGTAAGTGACCATCGCCCGGTCCTGATCATAATTAAGAACAAGAGTTGCTCCTGTACTTAGTGAATGTGATTTAATTATATGTCCTGTATTGACATTTTTTCTGTTAAGGGAATCCAACACAACCTGGGCAAAATTATCTTCACCGATTTTGCCAATGAAGGAGACAGTGGCACCGAGGGAGCTTAGATTACTTGCGAATATTGCTGACGAACTCCCAAGAGTAACTGACATGGTGTTTGCAATTATTTCCTTGCCAATTACAGGAAAACTCTCAATATCATTCAGAATTATGTCGACGTTTAACTCACCGATGACGATCACATCGATCTTTTTTTCAGTTGCATTCATATTATTTTCTTATATGCTAAAGTTAGCAGGTAATTAATGTTTTTGGATTTGGTTGGAGTAATTATTTCACAAAAGTTATACTTCCGGGTTTGTCTGAAAAGATCTTTTTAACCGCAGAGGTCACAAAGTATTCGCAAAGGACGCAAAGTCTAAACCATTTATTTCAGTTCTTTGCGATCTTTGCGTAAAATCTTAGCGCTCTTTGCGGTTAATGGATTTCATATCATTATTTTCAGAGAAGGCTGTTTAACCCTATGAGATTGAATTTAAAGAAATACCTGTCCATAGCTCTTTCAATTGAGGATTCAACAATTTCTGCGGCATCAATCCCCTGCATATTAATGTTCTGATAGAGTTTTGCTCGCGTTGAGAGTACTTCAGGATCTTCCCATATATAACGGCAGCCTGTTTTTATAAGCCATTCCTGACGATCGGGGGAGTTGGAGTAGAAATCATTATTATTTTCACCCGCATGAAGCCATTTTTGCCATCGTTCCGATTTTATAACAGATTCCCATAACTTTTTTTTCAGAGAGGCAGATTTTGCAATTTTCCCTTCGGCAAATAATCTTGTCTGAATCTGTTCGAGTTCAATCAGGGCATCGTATTCCATTTCAGTAAACTCAGGGCCTATGTTCGCAGCGCCCATACCTGATGCGGGATAAGCTTCAGGATTTGTAACATTGTCGGAATAGTGGCCTTTGATCAGACTGCCATAGCTTTTGGCAATATCTGTAAGTTGTTTTGCAACCACAGGATCAAAAGTGGTAGTATGCAAATCAGTTCCCACTTTTCCTACTACAAAGCAGGGCCAGATATCAGAAAGTCCTTTTGTCTTCAATCCTTCTTTAAGCAGTTCCAGGAACTTAGTGAATACATGCATATCAGCCAGTCCGCCGTGAACCTCTTCCGTACCGACTTCATACGAAATTCGGGCGAAGTTGTTTTTACGTCTGAATTTCTCGGCATGTTCTATTAATTCGAGGGTACGTTCAGCTACAACTTCAATACTTATTGTTTTGCCATTATCGAGTGTAACGTCAACTGTGGGATCAACATGAATCAGGTCATAACCGGCTTCAATTGCTGCTTCAAATGATTTCTTCACCGCTTCCATTGTTTTTAAATATGGCCATTTTTCCCTTTTGTGGACATCTTTCAGCCATGGGCCGCCATGGTCAATAGCAACAATAACAGGTGAAATCACATTAAGGTTCAGGGCATGAAGACGGATGGTTTTTACAAATTCAGCAGGAGTTAAGCCGGTATAGCCGCCATCAAGATCAACCTGGTTAAGTGTGGCTGCGAACTTAACAGGAGCATTGCATCGTTTTGCTGATTTAAGTGCAGCCCTGATTACTGACAATGAATTAGGGCAGGCTGCAAAAATGGTCCTTTTCACTCCTGTTTGCAACTCCAAATCATGAATTCGCTTTAATATATAATCTGTGAGAGGAATTCCTGCTGAGGCAGCCCTCTCTCTCAATTCTTTGTTCATGGAAACAATTTAGTACTTATAAATAATTACATTTTCCACAACCCGGGAGATTGCTCCGCTCTTTGAAGGAGAATCAGGCCTCAGTCCCAGGGCTAATGACTTATAGAATCCGAGAAGCTGTCCTGGTAATATATTACAAATAGTTAGAAGTTCCTGGTCCAAATGATTTCCCGTTTCGGAAAGTCTGATCCCGAGGTCAAAATTCAAATCATTCACGGGGCTTTCAAAAACAGCGATGGTTTTAAGTGGTTTTTTCCCCTTTTTCATCGAAAGAATAAGGTCTTTCTCGTACTGCTGAACATACGGGTCATTTGAAATAATGAATACCATAAGTGTCTTTTCATTTGTAACTGCTTTTGGCCCATGGCGGAAACCAAGGAAAGAATCGTTCTTGCAGATGATATTGCCATCGGTAAGCTCCTGAAGTTTAAGTTGCGATTCAGTGGCTGTTCCATAGAAAGGGCCGGATCCTAAAAACACAGTCCTCTTAAAATCAAGTGAAGCTATCGCTTTAAGCTGAGATGAATACTTATCAAGAATTTTTTTGCCATATTGAACGAGAGTATCAATCTGAGGTGCAAGTTTTTCTATCTCTTTTAATCTGGCTATCAATAAGCCGCATAATAGCATACCCGAATAACTGCCTGTCATGGCAAGACCTTTATCGTTAGCTTCTGGTGGAAGGAGTACAATGAATTTTGCAATGTTGGTATGGCACATGGCAAGCTTGCCGGTAGCATCACAGGTTATCACTAAATGGAAACATTTCTTACAAAGTTTGTCTGCAAGTTCGACCACAGCGCAGCTCTCGGGGCTATTCCCGGACCTGGCAAATGAAATCAGCATAACTACTTCATTGTTAAAGAAATAATCGCCGGGATGAGTTACCAGATCAGTAGTTGGCACAGCAAAAGTATGAGTTTTCAAAGAACGGTTATATATTCCCTGAAGCGATAACCCTATGAAGGCGCTGGTTCCGGCACCGGTAAGGATAATCCTTGATACTTCAGGAAGTGTGTCATTCAAATAAGAAGATATTCGTTTCTTATCCCCGACAATTTGCCTGTATATTTTCAACCACAAATCAGGTTGTGCTGCAATTTCAGCTGCAGTATGCTCAGCACCAAGCTCTTTTAATGAAGAGATTTCAAAGTTGAGAGGACCCATATAATATTGTTTAATTATAATTCTATTTCACAAAGTTATGTAAATTGAAAACAAAAACAAATTTAATGAAAGATAATTTAAGTTATATGTAAGTATTTGAAAGAGATTTTTATAATAACTAAAATACTTTCTTTTGTGTTCTTTTTAATTTGATTTAGATTATTAACTTTACTTTTCAAAGGAGTATATTTTTTAACTATTTTCTATATGAAAATTCGTAAAAGAAGTTCAACGGTTGAAAGAAGAAAAAGCATATTGCATCAGATCAATGAAGCTGGTCAGGTTTTGGTTCCTGCTTTAAGCAAAGAATTTGATGTAAGCGAGGTGACAATAAGAAATGATCTCGAACAGCTTGAGAAGAAAAATATGCTTATCAGGGCCCGTGGTGGTGCCATAAAAATCGAGGGCAATGTAGGTATCGACTACTATCTTTCGGAAAAAAACAAGTTGAATATTGAAGAAAAAGCAAGAATTGGAAAAAAAGCTGCAGAACTGATAAATGAGCATGATACAATTATTATTGATTCTGGAACCACTACAATGGAAGTTGCAAAGAACCTTAGTCAACTCAATGACATAACTGTTATCTGCAACGCGCTTAATATAATAAGTCATCTGATTCAGCTAAAGAATCTGAATCTTATTATTCCGGGAGGTTATCTTCGTAAAAATTCACTTTCGCTGGTTGGTCCTCTTGCTGAAAAGAACCTTCAGAATCTGTATGTTGACAAGGTTTTTATCGGAGTTGATGGGTTTGATACAAAGCATGGAATATACACTCCTAATATTGAAGAAGCATATTTTAATGAGATCATGATTAAAATATCAAAA
>Ga0182021_10004293_pt1 | contig 16764 bp, 14 predicted proteins | sample 612E3MmetaG_FD_120493 | JGI IMG/M metagenome (GOLD analysis project Ga0182021, IMG submission 120493) | Permafrost microbial communities from Stordalen Mire, Sweden - 612E3M metaG (Illumina Assembly) | ecosystem: Environmental > Terrestrial > Soil > Wetlands > Permafrost | place: Sweden...
CCCCATGAACATGCTGAGCGCGCAGATCTGCCAGACTCGCACGGTGTGCGTCAACACGAGAAACGAGAGGGTAAGCGCCTGCAACATGGCCAACGACTGGACGACGAGCAGCAGGCGCCGGCGGGGGTAGCGGTCCGCCAGAACTCCGGCGAAGGGAGACACGAGAAACGACGGCACCTGGCCAATGAAGGCGACGAAGCCCAGCATGAACGCGGAACCCGTCATGCCGTAGACGAGCCAACCGGCCGCGACTCGTTGCATCCACGTACCGACATTGGAGATGGTCTGCCCCGCGAAGAACAGCCGGTAATTCGGGTGCCGCAGAGCGGAAAACATGCGCCGGTAGTCGAACAGGACCGTGGGCGGGCTGCTTCGTAGGTCTTTCATTCGTGGGGTGCCCGAGGAAAGGGGCAGTGTGCCGCAGGCGAAGCGCTTCCGGCAGGCCGCCCCCCTCTCAGATGGCTGTCGCGCCTAGGCAACAGCTTCGGCGACTTCCCTCTGCTGGGCTTTCGCCGCTCTGACAGCCAACGACTGGGCAATCACGGCGGCGCCCAGCGCGCCGGTCAACTGTGGATCGAAAACGCGCTCGGCGATTTTGACCTTCAGCACGGTCTCGATGGCTTTCTTCATTCCCTTGTTCTTGGCCACGCCGCCGGAGAAGTACACTTCGCTCTGCACGCCGACGCGCGCGAAGAGCCCGGCGATCCGGTTGGCGATGGCGTGGTGGATGCCGGCCAGAATGTTCGCCGGCTTCTCTCCGCGGGCCAGCAGGGAAATGGTTTCCGATTCCACGAACACCGTGCAGGTGCTGCTCATGGGCACGTGCTCCGTGGCGCTAAGAGCCAGGTCGCCCAGATCGTCCAGCGGCACCTTGAACACACCCGCCATCACCTCGAGAAAGCGACCGGTGCCGGCGGCGCACTTGTCGTTCATGGCGAAATCCGCCACGCCGCCATCGGGATCCACGCGGATGGCTTTGCAGTCCTGACCGCCCATGTCGATGATGGTGCGGACGTTGGGGTAGAGGAAATTGGCGCCACGGGCGTGGCAGGTAATTTCCGTGACCGTCTTGTTGGCGTAGGAGGCACTGACGCGGCCGTAGCCGGTGGCCACGATGTGATTGACCTGGGAACGGTCGATTCCGGCTTTCTTGAGTGCCTCTTCGAGCGCCGCCAGGCCGCTCTCTTCCGAACTCAGCCCAGTCTGGATGATGCTGTATCCGGCGATCTCGCCGTCTCGAAGCACGACGGACTTGGTCCCCAATGAACCGACGTCGACGCCGGCGTAGATGTTCTGGATCTTTTTAGCACTAGACATGTTTTCTCCTTTTTTGTCGAACCGATTGGAACTGAACTTCGAAGACGCGATGTCCACGGGACGCGGCGCCTCACTTCCGGGCGGCCTCGGCATAGACCGCATCAATGTAGCGCCTGTCCACCCAACTGCTGTAATCGATCGAGCCGCCGCCCAGCCCGATCTTCTTCATGAACTGCTCTTCCGACTGCAACGCCTTGACGGACTCCGGCGTAATCCTCGGCTCACCGTAGAAACGGCGCTCGGGATAATTTCGCAACAGCAGCCGTACCGGCGCGCCGAGCGCGGCCGACTGTATCTGTATCGCTTCATCGAAGTGAGCGTCGGCCCACGCCGAGCAGTCAAGGTCGATCTTCAACACCCGCCTGACCAGATCGGGATGATTTCTGGCGAAGGCTCCGTTTACCGAGATAACGCTGGGCGTGGCCCACTCCGGGTGCGCGCGGCCATCCAGCACCACCCGCACGGCGCCCTTTTCGAGCAGCGTTGCCACCGTGGTCTCGCCTTCCACGATGGCGTCGATATCGCCCCGGAGCAGCGCCGGGCCAGAGACACGGAACGCCAGGTTCAGCGATTGTATGTCGCCGAGCCCGAGGCCCGCCGATTGCAGCGCCTTGGCGAGCGACGCGTGGCGAACCGTTCCCGCCGGGTAGCCGACTTTCTTGCCCTTCAAATCCTTCAGGGACTTGATGGAAGATCCTGCCAGCACAATGATGGACGACGATCCCGCCCTGCCGGAACCGGAAAGCGCCACGAACTTCACGTCGGCGCCCGCGGCGGCGATCCGCAGGGCCGGATCGCTCGCGGTATAGGCTATGTCCAGCGCGCCGGATGCCAGAGCGGTAGCCGCCTCGGCGCCGCCACCGGCGAAAGGAAAGTACTCCACCTTGATGCCATCCCTGGCGAACTCCCGGTCCCAGGTATGCCGCGCCTGATTCACAAGGAACTTGAGATGGCCGGGACCGGTGGTGCCGATCCGGATGGATTTCACCTGCCCGCCGGCCACGGCGGGCGAGGCCAAGACGCTGGCGAGGAGCAGTATTCCCCATGCCCGCCGCGGTCCCGATGATGCGGTAACTCTCGTCATATAAACCTACCAGGGGCTGATCATTTCGATGAACGACTCGATCCGGTTCAGCGTCTGCTCGTTGCCTTCGAGCCGGCCAAGTTCGGCGACGGCGATGTTGATGGTGGGTACGCCGGTTTCTTCCTTGACCATGTCAGCAATCATGCGCGAAACGCCGGACTGGTAGTTGCATCCCCAGTTGTAGCCGCAGACCACGCCATTGGCGCGGGATTTACGGACCAGGTCAATGACGTATTGCGCCCGCTCTTCGGTGGGGCGCTCGTAGGAATACGATAGAATGCTCTCGGCCAGGCGCTCGTAGGGGTCGCCGTACTCACCCACGTCGGCGTAGATCTTGCTCAGATGATCGTCGGTGCCGACTACCAGGCCGCCCTTTTCTTCGACAAAGTCCGAGCGCAGCCCAAAGCAGGAGCCGACGGAGAGAAGCCGGACGGGATGATCCACGATGCCATAGGCGCGCACCTTGTTCTTGATGCGCTGTTGCACCTCGTGGTAGGCCTGCTCCAGAAGTTCGGTACCGGCAAGGGAATCGCCCCGGTCGAAACGTCCGCCGGTGATCAGGCCGGAGTTATCGCTGCTGTTGAAGGGCGGAATATCCGCCGCCCATGCGCTTTCCACGGTGTCGCGCGCGAACTTGCGCCCGCGGTTCTCCAGTTTGATCTCCTTCCACAAGTCTTCCTCGGTGACGGTCGCGCCCCTCAGTTCGCCGATCTTCCGGATGAGGTCGCGGAGCAAGGAGGCGACGTATTGCACGGTCCACTCCTTGTCCTGGCTGAGCGGAAAATCGATATAGTGCAGCGGAATATCCTTGATGATGGTGCGATACGATTCCAGCGTGTACCCGATATCGGTGCAGCGCAGCGCCAGGATGGGAGCGATCATGTCCACGGGCACCAGACCCTGGCGGATGGCGTCGATGGAGCCGACCGGATTGTTGCAGCAATCCACCGAAATCGCCTGGCGGCCCGATTCGAGGATCGCGTTGGCGCGCCGTCCGGCGTCGCGCACGTTGAGACCCTCTTGCATATCGCGCGCCCATCCGCGGAGCGGTCCCGGCACAATCGGGATGGCGCCCGCGGCGAAGTAAGGGTCCACCGTCTGGCCGCCTTGCACGTGGATGATGGGGATGCCCCTCTTATGCGCCTTCAACAGACGATCGCGAAAGGTGAGGTTGAGATAGGTGTGCTTTATGCCGCTGAAAAACGTAACGTCCCTGGAGAGACGCCCTCCGTAGAAGCGTTCCTGGCTGAACGCATAGGGGAACCGCCGGGGAGCTTCCTCGCTCAGAAAGTCCCAGATTTCGGCCGAGGAGACGTAGCCGTCGCGAAAGTTCAGCCCCGGTGTGTTGATGAAGTCCTCCCGTATCTCTTCCGGATATCGGAACGTCCCGTCTTCTACTTGACTTAGTGCCAAAGTGCTCATGAGTAATCATCCTTTGCAAAAGTATCAATCCGATTCCCCCGGCTAGAAGAGGGATGTATCGCGGCTGACTTTCCATTCACTCGCCTTCTTTTCCAGCCAGACGAGGATGTAATTTACGAACAACCCGACACAGGTCAGCGTCAGAATCCCGGCGTACATATTGGGAACCTGCATCATTAGTTGCGAGTTCTGAATCAGGTAGCCGACCCCGGATTGCGCGGCCAGCATCTCGGCGGCGATCACCGCCATCAGCGAAGCCTTCACCGCCAACCGCGTGCCGGAAACGATGGCGGGCGTGCTGGCCGGCAGCACTACCTTCTTGAAGAGATCCAGATCCGAGGTGCCCATCGACCGGGCAGCCTTAATTAGCAGCGGATCCACCGACTTGACGCCGCTGATCGTGTTGATCAGGAGCAGCCACAGCGAGGCGTAGAAGGTGATGGCAATCTTCGATGCTTCGCCGATCCCCAAGGTCAGGATGAACACCGGCAACAAGGCGAACTGGGACGTGTTTCTCAACGTCTGAACGAGCAGGTCGGCGACGCGTTCGAATCTGGAGTAGCGCCCCATCAGCAGGCCCAGGGGAATGGCCACGATCACCGCCAACACAAAGCCAGTGACGCTCCGCCGCAGGCTGGCTTCCAGGTGGGCGGTCATAACGCCGGAAAGGAATAAGCCTTTAGCCGCGACCAGCACTTCGGAAAGCGGCGGAAAGAAAATGGGGCTGAGCAGCCCTACTCGCGGGGCGATTTCCCACGCGAGGCAGAGCACCACAATCAGGGGCAGGCCGCAGATGAAGCTGTTGAGTTGCCGCGGCACCTTCCGTTTCACGGCCAGCCGTTCCGTTGAGGACGCGCATTCGGCGTTCTCCAGCCGGGTGACGAGTTTTTCTTTGTAAGCCAGGTCAATCATGGTGATGCGCTCCATTTTCATATCGCGGCCAAGGAGAGTTCCATTTCCCTTTGTGCCTTGTTTACTTCGTCGGCCAGTGCCTCCCAGGCAAGCCGGCGATGGGCATTGAACTCGGGAGCGGACCGGATATTCGCGGCTCGCGGCCGGGGCAGATCGATGTCCACGATTTCTTTGATGACACCCGGCCTAGCGGTCATCACCACCACGCGGTCGGCAAGGTAAACAGCTTCGTCGATGGCGTGAGTCACAAACAAGACGGTGGTATTTGTCTTCTCCCAGATCCGGAGCAACTCCGCCTGCAGGAGTTCCCGTGTCTGGGCATCGAGGGCGGCGAAAGGCTCGTCCATGAGAAGCACTTCCGGATCGCTGGCCAGCGCCCGCGCGATGGCTACCCGCTGCTGCATGCCGCCCGAGAGTTGATTCGGATAGCGGTCGCCGAAGGCAGCCAGCCCGAAAAGCCCGAGCAGGTATTTGGCTTTGTCCGTGCGCTCGTTCTTTGACACGCCCCGCACTTCGAGCGCATACTCCACATTGGAAAGCGCGTTCCGCCAAGGGAACAGTGCGTACTGTTGGAACACGTACGCCGTCTTGGGGCCGGGCTTGGCGATTGCCTCGCCGTCGATGTACACGGCGCCGGCGGAAGGCGCGGCAAGCCCGCCGATCATGTCCAGGAGCACGGATTTTCCGCAGCCGCTGGGTCCCACCAGCGTGACGAACTCGCCCTCGCGCATGCTCAGGTCCACGCCGCCCAGCACCTCCAGCTCATCGGTCTGCTTACCCTGCACGGTGACCGACTGGCCACGCTTGAGCCTGAAGGTCTTCCTGACGCCCTGTATGCGGATCTTCTCCATTCCGGCTCGCTTTTAGACGAGAACCGCGTCCTTGGCCTTCACCAGTTCGATGAACGCTTCCAGGCGCGTGCGGATGGCTTCGAAATCCGAAGCCGCATACTCGGTGTGGATTTCGAGCAGGGGTGTGCCGGACTCCACGAATACGCGCTTGGTTTCGGGGACCTTGAAGGTGAACGCGTCGCAATAGCGCAGGCTATGGTAGATGATGCCGCGCGCGCCGAACTCCGTGACGAGCGTCTTTAGGTTCTTCAGGCGCTGGTCCGATTCAAAATCCAGATTTGGCAGCGAGGCGTGCGGAATGAGATAGGCATCCGCAATGGCGTCAAGCGTGGGCGCGGCAATCTTCACGAAGCGCGCAACCGCGAAGCCGCTCCACAGGTCGTCGGCAACCACCCGGCCGCCTAACTCTTCGATGATGCCGATGAGCTTGCGGTCTCCGGGCGGAATGATGCTTCCGGTAAGCAGCAGCCGTGGCGCGTCTTCCGGATAGGGATTCCGCGCGGGTCGCGGCGCCTTTGCCAACTCGTCAAGTAACTTCTTGAGCAGGCCGAGGTATTCCACTTTGTCCAGGTAGTTGCCCGCTTGGATCACATCCAGCACCTGACTCCACTGAATCGGCGCATCGTCCAGGCTCTGGTATTGGTAAATGTCCCGGAGGGCCGCCCGGATTTCCTCGAACAGCTTCACGGAAGCGGCCAGCCGGACGGTGTCGAGCTTGACGCCGGCGAAGGCTTCGAGCTTGCCGGCGAAGGCCGCTACTTCCTTGCGGAAGTAGATCTGGCCCGCTGCTTCGGTCCAGTTGTAGGGCACGCCCAGAATGAGTGTCTCCACATGGAAGTAGTGTTTGATCACCTCGGCCGCGCGGAACACCTGCTTGCAGGTGACATCGAAGACCACCAGGTCGGAGTTCTTGACGTATGGGTCCACGCCCTCGGCGAAGAGCCCGGTAGCCTGCCTCACGAAGACGCAGTTGCCGGTCGAGATGTACCGGGCGCCGAGTTCCACGAGGCGGTCGTCGCCCCCCGTGCCCAGCCGCAACGGGATGAGTCCCAGCGCGTGGATGATTTCCTCGGGCACGTTGTAGTTGAACCAGCCGACAACTTTTGCGCCGTTCTTCCGTGCGGCAGCCAACTCCGCCGGCCGCCCCGCGAGGCGCGTCTGAATGTGTTGCAGTGTTTTGATTGACATAGTTTGCCCTTCTGTTTCGTCAGAAAACGATCTTCAGCGCGACCTGGTTATCCCTGGGCGTGCCAGCCGAGGAGATCTGGCCGAAGGATTGGTTGCCCACCTGCGCGTTCGGAATGCCGAGCGGCGGCGTGTTGGTGAAGTTGAACGACTCCAGGCGAAGCTGGGCGCTCACGCGTTCGGCGAGCCGAAGCGTCTTGTGCGCCGCCAGGTCGAGATTGAAGAGTCCCGGCGAGCGCAGCACGTTGCGGCCCGCGTTGCCGAAGGTGTACTTCGCGTTGGCGGCGAATGCCGCCGTGTTGAACCACTGCTGCACGGCCGGATCGGCCAACTGCCAGTCGCCGACGACGTTGGGCCGGTCGACCGCGACCGAACCGGTGTTCGATGGCGTGCCGTTCACAGTCAGGTTGAGGGGCAATCCCGAACTCACGGTCACGATGGGGCCCAGGCTCCACCCGCCAAGGAATGCGTCGACCGTACGGCTCCAGTGCGCCCCAAACGTTCTGCCGCGTCCGATGGGCAGCGCATACACGGCGCTGCCGACCAGATGGTGCGTCACGTCCTGGCCAGCGACGGAACGGTCTGCCGCCCAATTCCACGGATTCTGCACGAAATCGGTGTCGCCCAGGGACAAAGTCTTGGACCAGCCATAGGAGGCAAGAAAGGTCACGCCCTTGGAATAGCGTTTTTCAATCTTCACTTGCAGCCCGTTGTAGCGGGTGTAGCCGTCTTTCTGGATGCGTATCACGTCGGCGAGCGTGATCGAAGACCCGGTGCCGGGCACGGCAGCCGAAAGGAACTGGCGGCGCAAGTTCGCGGTTCCCGCTCCGGGCGGCGCGGGGTTGCCATCGATCTTCCGCCACATGTGGTCCAACTTGTTTCCGTAGTAGCCGGCCTCAATCAGGATTCCGCCGTGCAATTCCCTTTGGATATCCAGGTTCCACTGCTGCGCGATGGGCGTGACGCCGCGGCGATCGTAGGAGATCAGTTCGACGTTCTTCGCGTTTGCGACGGAAAGGGCGTTGGCCGCAAATCCCTGGCTCAGGAAGATCGACGGCGTCACCGGGTCCGGGCTTAGACTGACTCTCACGTTGTTCGGCGGGTTGACTTCCATGGACGATTGACCGCCCAGCGTGATCAGATTTGAATAGAAGACGCCATAACCGCCGCGGATCACCGTCTTGTTATCCGGCAGGCTATAAGCGAATCCGATACGCGGGGCGAACTGGCGGTGGTTGACGTTCTGCAACGCGCGGGAAGCAGTGTCCCCTCCTTCGGAACCGGCGGCCACAAGGCGAGGCTGCCCCGGCGTGGTATCCAGGTCGAAATTCGACATTGCGTCGTTCTTCTGAACAGCGGGTGGGCTGAGCTCGTAGCGCAACCCGATGTTCAGCGTCACCCGGCGGCTCAGCTTCCAATCGTCCTGAACAAAGAAGTGCTTGTAGGGATCGCGCAACGCGAGATACGACCAGTTAGAGAGACTCGCCGACGAAGCAGTGCCCAGCAGAAAGTCCGCCCACGGAGTGCCCGTGTACTGGCCATTGAAGCTGAAGATCCCGCTGGTCCGCTGCGAACTCAGGAAGTTCGTTTGTAACCAGTAGCTCTGCGCGCCGACCTTGAGATTGTGGGCCCCCTTGTTCCAGGTGAGGTCGCCGGAAAACTGGCGGGTTTGCGATCCGTCCCAATTCGGAATGTTGGTAACACCCAAGTTAGGGTAGCCGGTGATCAGCATCTGTGAGAACCCAGGGTACACTTCGGTAACACCCGGAATTCCGAGCCCGGTGAGCTTCTGGCCCGGAAACCCGTTGGCCCAGTCGAGGTAGTTCCAGCCCGCGTGAATCGAACTGACCAGCGAAGACGACCATACGCGGTTGTGGACGAGCACGAAACTCCTGCTGCTAGTCGTTTGGGCGCCGGTGCCCGAGTAGTAATTGCCCTGGGAATCGGGCGGGAGCGGAGCGAGAACCCCGGCATCCAGTTTCTGCGTGCTGTAACGGAAGTAGAGGTTTTGTTTGTCGCTGACGATCTGGTCCACGCGAAAGTCCCAGCGGTATGGGTCTTGATTCTGCGGGCTGGCATAGATGTAGTTGTTCGTCGCCGCGCCAGATTGGATGGGCGGAAGGTATCCCAAGACCTTGAGCGCAGCCTGATCTATCCGCGAAACCGGGATCTGGTTGTTCGGAAACGCCGCCCCTGTCGATGGATCCTTGATGGTCTTTGAAAACAGGCCGCCTCGCTGCGCGGAGTTGGGAAGAGTGCTGACCGTGGTGGCGGTTTGCCGGATCCTGCCGATTTCAAAATCGCCGAAGAAGAATGTCCGGTTCCGGACGATGGGCGCGCCGATGGCGGCGCCGAACTGGTTTCGCTTGTAAGCGGACTTCGCCGTGGCAAAGTAGTTCTTGGCGTCCAGGGCCTCATTGCGCAGGAACTCATAAGCGGAGCCATGAAGGTCGTTGCTTCCTGACTTGATGGCCACGCTGACAACCCCTGAAGAAGATCTGCCGAACTCCGCCGCGTAACTATTGGTAACCACCTTGAACTCCTGAATAGCGTCAACGGAAGGCTTGATGATCTCCTTCTGGCCGGAATGGGAGTTGGATATCTGCTGGCTGTTGTTGTCCAGGCCATCCAGCAGGAAGGCGGCCTGCGTTCCAACCTGGCCACCGATGCTTACACCCCCGCCCAGAGCGATGCTGGGGATGGTGCCGGACGAGAGCGCGGCCAGTTGCAGATAGTCGCGGCCATTTAGCGGCAGGTTTTCGATTTGCTTGTTGTTGATTACGGTGCCGACGGTTGAGTCGGCCGTTTGCAGCAACGGCGCCGCGGCTTCTACGCTCACCGATTCCGATACTTGCCCCACCTCCAATACCGCGTCCACTTGGCGGACGTCGCCTATGTTCAGAACGACGCCACTGCGGTTGAAGCGCTTGAAGCCGTCGGCGGCGATGCTGATGCCATACTCGCCGATGCGTATGGGTGGCGTGCGAAACTGCCCGCGCTCGTCGGTGCGAAGCTCGATGGTGGAGTTGGTCGCAAGGTGCGTCAGCGCCACGGAAGCGCCGGGAATCGCGCCCCGCGACGCGTCGAAAACCGATCCAACCACTACCGCGTCACTCGACTGCTGTCCCGCGACGATTCGCGCGAATACCAGTAGGAGCGCCGCAACTGACGTCAGCCATGCTCGATTCTTGGAAATTGAGACGGAACTCTCCTGTTGAAACATGATTCCCTCGTTTTTATTTGAAACGTGGGCCATGGCTCCAGGAGACTGGTAGGCAGGCCACAACTCTGAACAGTCACCCTTGGTCAGGGTAGAGTTGGAAAACAAACGTGATGCCGGCGGGACTAACGAGTCCTACGCAACTTCACGGTCTTACTAAGTTCAACTAAACGCCCATCGTGCATGGTTAGCACGATGGTTCCATACGGAATAGTTCGCACGGCTTGAACTAACTCCCTCAGTAACTCGCGCTCGGCGTCAGTGAGATCCAGGGATATTACGCCGTCCAACGGCGTTTGCTCCGCCGCCCGTATCTGGCCGGCTTGGGGCTGATACGCTGGATCCTCTTTGGGCGCCTCCCGCGCCGAATTGGCGCGTGTATTCGTCATTCCACCTCACCTTAGATTGTGTTGTCGGTTGTGGACCTGACGAGTGAGCCAATAGCAGCCCGCGGAATCAAAGATAGACCCACCGATCCTCGCCAGGCTGAGTGGGTCCCCGATCTCTCGGTCGAACCCGGTTACAAATCGGTTTCGATCATGAACGGACACTCGCCAGAGCAGCATCTACAGAGGCTGCGACAACATTGGTCGATGTGGCGAAAACCGTTCATGTGAGAATTGTACATCGCAGCCCAAATCGCTGTCAAGGATATTCCGATCTGGATTGGGGTGATTGTCGTTGGCCTCGAATTCAGGCCAGTTTCTTGGCGCTTGGCACTAGCGGGCAGTGGATGGCAATGCGTGCAGTACACCGCCTTGGTGGACTACTCTCTACCGGGTGGGCCGCAGCCCACTTCGGCGACGATCCGCACGTTCTCCAGGTCTCTGACCGCGTGGTCTGGCGCCCTTGCGGAACCCCTCCCTTACGGCCGGGGCTCCGATCCGAGCCCCGGCCGTAAGAGAGGGGTTTGCAGCCTGCGTACCACTTCTCGCGGTCAGAGACCTGGGAAGGTCATAGCGATATCTCAAGAGCAATCGCAACTGGCGCCGTCGAGGTCGCCACGGCGCATGGAGCTCAGAATCGCGGCGGCGCAGCCCACCCCGCTTGAGACTTCGATTGCGCCCGCCGGGCAATTCATCCGGCAGGCGCCACACTGCATGCAGTTGCCGCGATGAGCCACTTTGGCTTTGCGCTGAACCAGTGCGAACACCGCGTGCGGGCAGACCTCCTCGCAGCGGCCGCAGCCGTTGCAGAGCGTCTCATTCAGCGCCAGCGAATCGCCAGCCAACAGGTATTGCATATGCGCCTCCGTCGATCAAATGAAAGCCGCGGCCACGCGCAACACGGCCCCTATCCCGGCACACACGCGAATCGCGGGCAACGCCCTCCGCACCTCCAGCCGCGCGCCAGCTAGGTTGGTGAACGTTGTGGATCCCGTGAACATCATCCCCATGTAGGATGCGATGGCGGCGCCGAGCAGGGCCGTGCCGGCGGTCTCGATTGCTCCACCAGGAAACGCGGCGAGCGCGAGGGCAACACACAGCGCGCCCACCATCGTGCCCTTGACGGCGAGAACCCGCGTGGGAAGCCAGGGCAATAGCAGCGGCGTCACCACGCCTCCAGCGGCGATGGCGGCCAGGAACGGCGCGAAATCGGCGGCCACGTGCCAACTTAGCGTGTGATGGCGCGCCGCGTAGAGAGCCGCGAGCGCGGCGAGAATGAGGAGCGCGGGCTTCAGCGTTTCGGACAACTCCACTGGCGCCAGCACCAGCCGCGCCTTCCAACCGAAGGTAACGCGCCGCATTTCGGGTGTGGCCTTCATTCCCGCGGCAAGGTAGGCGCCGATGTCGCGGGCGCGAACCGGGCCGTAGCGCACCGAGAAGCCGGTGGCGCGCTTCACTTCGTGCGCCGCCACGCCGGTAGCCCCAAGTTGCGGCAACAACAGATTGCGGTGGTCCACAACATCAGCGAGTTTGACCGCCTCCATCCGCCGCACCAGTTCGCAGGTTCCAAACGTGCCCTTGCCGGCGGCGCACCAGACATTCACGCCCTTGGTATCCAGCACCAGCAGCCACACGTTGAGACCCGCCAGTTCGCACCGCACCGCATCGATGGTCAGCTTGTAGTTGGCCGTCACCAGGACGGGCGACTGCCGGTCAGGTTCGCCCACGCGATAAAGGCCCGGCGAAATCATGTAGCGCATGCGCCCGATGCCCCAGCGCACGCGCCAACCGCCGAGCACGTCGCGCCAGGTGAGACGGGTTGAGAGCGCGGGCGCGGGGCCGGCCGGCTTCCCGATGGCGGCGATCGGTACCGGCGAACCGCCGGAGCATCCACAGCTACCTTTTTCCATTGCAGCCCTCCGTTTTCGAGCAGGATTTCGCCGCGCGAAGATTCCGAATGCGTTCGCCCATCAATCCCACGGCCCGCAAGACGCAACGCTGGTCCTTCTCTCCCCACCCGGCGAACAGTTCCCCGTAGTATGTGTTGCAGACGCCGTCGATGTAAGCGACCTTGGCGCGGCCCGCTTTCGTCAGCGTGAGCCGCAGCGACCGCCGGTCCGCGGCGTCCTCGGCGCGCTCCACAAAGCCGGCGCGAACCAGTCCATCCACGGTGCGGCTCAACGTGCTGGGATCCAGGTCCAGCGCGGCGGCCAAGCCGCTGAGCGACATCTCCGACTCCGCCAGTTCGAGCAGCGCATGGCACTGGGACAGCGTGACCCCGCAACATTGGGTCTCCGCCTCCAGTTGGCGCACCACCTCGCGCTCCAGCGCGCGAAGATGACGCCGGAAAACGGCAATGGCGGCTGGTTCAGGAATCGCGGATCTTGTGCTCACGCAATGATTGTAGTATACATTGATTGTGCTATGCAAGTATCTGTTTGTGATCGGCCACACCGGCAACTCGCGCGCCGCGCGTCTGTATCGCCTGGGACGTAACCCGGACGGACTGGAGTGAAGGCCGGAGCCGGGTCCGCCGCCTTCCCGCGCCCGCGGCGAGCGGCATCGCCAAGCACCGGTCGCAGGGCCTGTTTCAGACGGATGCCGGCGGGCGCTAGTGGGAGCAGCCCCGGATTTTCGAAACCAGTAGGCGCTACGCCGCCGCGCCGCCCGGGCTGGGCAAGCGTAGCGATGGGCCCATGCTCTCGTAGAGACTTCGGACCGCCGCCAGCAGGTTCGCTACGTCCCCGCGGCGGGGACGGAACGCAGCTACCGGATCGGCGGCGTCGAGAGATTGGCTCGCGTTTTCGATGAGCGGTTCGAACTCCACCGGTACAACCCCTGGCTCGACGAAGTGACGGTGGAACAACTCCAGAGACTGCCTGTCCGTGTCCGCCTGTTGGCCGCGCGTCACCAGCAGAGCGCGAGCAGCCAGAACCGTCGCCTGCAACAGTCGCCCGGCTTCGAGCGCTTCGGCGCTGGCGGCAAGGTCTACCTGGATCAGATCGAAGACACCCGCTCCGCATTCCCCAGGGCCACGGCCCGCGAGCGAGAAGACCTCATTCGCGCCCCAATCGGTGTAGTAGTCCCCGGCTGCGGCGGAGGCCGGCACATCGGCGTACTTCCGGCTTAGGCGCTCGGCGGCCGCTGGGCCGTCCGCCGCCACGTATGCGGCGAAATCGGGGTATTGCTCCGAGGCTTCGAAGCCCGCCAGAAACTCCACCAGAAATGCGGGAACGCCGCGCGCCGGAACGGCGTACGCTCCGGAGGCCAGGACAGTCTTGCCCTCTTCCACGCGGCCGCCCAGTTGAACGAAATAGTGCGGGGCGAGGCGCCCATTCACGCGGCGCGCCGCGCCGTACAAACCGATCTGCGCCACCGGGTGCCGCCCGCATGCGTTCGGACAGCCGCTGATGTGCACGGTCAGGGCGCCGGCCGCTTTCTTCAGGTTGAGACCGCTGCACAGGAGAGCTTCGCGCAAGGCCGACGCCAGGCCGCGAGCGAGGCAGATGCCCAGTCGGCAAGTGGAAGCGCCGGCGCAGGCCACCATGTGCTTCAGAATGGCCGGTTGACCCGCGCCCAGTCGCAGGGCGAAAAGTTCCGCTTGAAGCGCCGGAAGGCTCTCTTCACTGGTCCAGCGCAGCACGGCGGTTTGCCAGTTGGTGGCGCGCAGAACTCCCTCGCCGAAGCGCTCCACCGCTAAAGCCAAACGCCGCAATTGGCCGGCCTGAAGGACGCCCAGCGGAGGCGCGATCTCCACGGCGTACCGGCCCGCCTGCTTCTGCGGGACTGCGTTCGTCTGGCGCCAGTACTCAAACCCAGTGCCCTGTGGCGTGGGACGGCCGGGCTTGCCCAGCGGTTCCGCCGGAGGCGCCGTAGCCGGCGCTACCGCGATGCCGCCGAGCCGCTCGAACTCCTCGCGGTAGAGCCGCTCGAAGGCCTCGAAGCCGATCTCTTCCACCAGGAAGCGTAGGCGGGCTTTGTGCCGGTTCTTCCGGTTTCCATGCTTGTCAAAAACCCGCTTGACCGCCTCGGCGACGCGGTTTGCATCGGCCACCGGGGCGAATTCCTCCAGCAGCCGGGCGGGCCGGCTTTGCGCGCCCATCCCGCCGCCCGCGTACACCGCGAAACCCTCGGCATCGCCCCGGCGCCTGGCGATGAAGCCCAGGTCGTTGACCGTCGCGCCCGCGCAATCCCGGCCGCACCCCGAGCAGGCGATCTTGTACTTGCGTGGCAACTGGAAGGAGAGCGGGTCGGGCAACAGGAACTCCGTGAGGCTTACCACGTGAGGGGTCACGTCGAACACCTCCTCCGGACACACGCCCGCCAGGTAGCAGGCAGCGATATTCCGCACCGTGTTGCCGCCGCCGCCCTTGGTCGAAAGTCCCGCTTCGGCCAATTGCGCCACGGCCGGATGGATACCCTCGACCTTCACGCCGTGTATCTGGAGATCCTGCCGGCTGGTGAGATGCAGCGTGCCATCGCCGTACGTTTCCGCTACGGCGGCGGCCGCTCGCATCTGCCCGGGGCTGAGGATTCCCGCCGCCAGACGGGCACGCAGCATGAACGTCCCCGATTCGCGCTGCTCGTAAATCCCTTGTGGAACACGGAACGCCTGGAAGCGCGCCGCCGGGATTTCGCCACTCTGGAACTGAGCGGCCATCCGCCGAAGCTGCTCCAAATCTTCCGGAAGGTCCGGTGGAAAGCGGTATACACTGCTGCTGGTCATAGGATTGGTCTCGGTTGCGTTTCTTCTTCCAGAACGTTCTGGAGCGCGCGGCGGGCCGCATCGGGCCGGCCCTCTCTGATGTGATCGATCGCCGCCGAGCCGATCAGCCGGCGCCAGACCGGCTGGCGCCGTTTGAAGCCCTGAAACAGCCGGATCACCTCGGGGCGAAGTCCTCCGAGCAAATTGAGGAATTCCCCGTATTCAGGCCCGAATTGGCGCGCGATCCGATCGCGGATCCAGACGGCCAGCGCTGGGCTCTTTCCGGCGGAGGACACCGCCACAACCAGATCGCCCTGGCGATGGACCGCAGGAAAGATGAACGTGCAGTGAGGCTGGTCGTCGACCGCATTCACTGGAATGCCTCTTGCCTCCGCCTCCGCCCAGAGTTCGGCGTTGCGAGACCGGTCGAAAGGACACGCGACCACCAGAAACGCGCCTTCGAGGTCGCCGGACTGGTAATCGCGCGCTTCCCATCGCAGCCGCCCGCGCGCCGCGAGTTCCTCGATCACGCGAAACCCAACAGGCGAGATCAGGGTCACCAGCGCATCGGCGTCGAGCAGGTCTTTGACCCTGTTCTCCGTTCCCCAACCGCCGCCGATCACCACGCAGCGTTTGCCTTCCAGCCGGAGCAAAACCGGGTAGTAGACGCTCATGGGGAAACCGCCTCGTCGACCGCCTGGGCGCGCAACTCGGCCCGGAGCGCCACTACGGCGCCGACGACAAAAACAGCCGGGGACTCGACCTCCACCGTTCCGGCCGCGACGTCGCCCAGCGTGGTCTCGATAACGCGTTCCCGGGGAGTCGTCGACCACTCGACAAAGACCGCAGGATCCTCCGCCGGGCGCCCGGCTTGGACCAACTCGCGCGCAATGCCGGCACGGTTCTTGACGCCCATCAGGATCACAAGTGTGTCCACGCGGACATAATCCCGCCAACGGGGAACGCCGTCGGCGCCATGCCCGGTCACCACGGCAAAGCCTTGGGAAAGCCCCCGGAACGTCAGCGGAATCCCCGCCAGCAGCGGCGCGGCTATGGCCGCCGAGACCCCAGGGACGATCTCCACCTCCACGCCGTTCCTGGCAAGATGGAGCCACTCTTCCGCCCCCCTGCCGAAGATACCCGGATCCCCGCCTTTCAAGCGCGCCGCGGTCTTGCCCGCCAGGGCGGCATCCAACATTCGCTCGAAGATGAGGCGTTGGGTGCTTTCCTGTTCGCCCTCGTGTTTGCCCACGTAGACCAGTTCGGCCGCCGGGTTAACGGCCAAAAGGACTTCGGGGCTCACCAGGCGGTCGTAGAGCGCCAGATCCACCGTTCGGAGGATTCTTTGCGCCTTGACGGTCAGCAGTTCCGGATCGCCGGGACCGGCGCCTATCAGGTAGACCTTGCCACGATTCGTCATTTCGTTCCCACCATGCCGTTGATAGCTACGCCGTGAATTTTCCATTTGCTCAAAAGCGGCTGCCTCAGATTTGATAGTCGGGCACCCAGCTTTCGCGCGACTTCTTTGACATCACCTTCACGTTCGTCGCCTCCAGGACGACCAGTGAATTCGGCGGAACGCTGGTTGTCAGGAAGACGCTGGCGCCGATGGTACTGCCTTCCCCGATCACCGTGTCGCCCCCGATGATGGTGGCCCCGGCATAGACCGTAACGTGGTCTTC
>Ga0182021_10004295_pt1 | contig 16761 bp, 13 predicted proteins | sample 612E3MmetaG_FD_120493 | JGI IMG/M metagenome (GOLD analysis project Ga0182021, IMG submission 120493) | Permafrost microbial communities from Stordalen Mire, Sweden - 612E3M metaG (Illumina Assembly) | ecosystem: Environmental > Terrestrial > Soil > Wetlands > Permafrost | place: Sweden...
GAGGCTGCCGAAGGCGTGGGTGGGGGTGAAGAAATCTTAAATCTCATCCTCGAAGTCAGCGGCGAAGCGCGCAAAGACAAAGCCGCTAAAGTCGCTACTGCCCGCAACTTGTGGGTGCCCGCCATCAACAATCACGGCGGATTCGGGCGCTGGCTGTTCCTGGAGATTTCCGATCCGTGGGATGCCAGGAATACAATTCGCGCTACAATCCGGTAAGAGAAAACCCGAGGGAGAGTTCCGATGTTAACTCGAATCCATATCAAGAATTTCAAAAAACTGGATGACATTACCATTGAGTTGGGCAAAGTCGTCGTGTTCATCGGCCCCAATAATTCTGGCAAAACAACGGCGCTACAGGCGCTGGCCTTGTGGGACATTGGGTTGCGCCGTTGGAATGAGAAACGCCAGGGCAAGACTTCACCCGAAGAGCGTCCTGGTGTAACCATCAACCGGCGCGATTTGATTTCGATTCCGGTTCCGTATGCCAATCTATTGTGGCGAGATTTGCATGTTCGCGATATGCGCCGGGTCAAAGACAAACCGCAAACGCAGAATGTTCGGATTGGCATTACGGTAGATAGTGTGACAGAGGGAAAAGAATGGTCGTGTGGACTTGAATTTGACTATGCCAACGAGGAGTCGTTCTACTGTCGTCCTCTGCGGATCACGGAAGACAAGCCGCCGAAACGAATGCCGGTCCCGTCCGAAGCCGCCTCCGTGCAGGTTGCTTTTTTGCCGCCCATGTCCGGTCTTGCCGATCGCGAATTTATCAAGCAGCCCGGCGAAATCGGCGTGCTCATTGGACAGGGGCAAACCGCGCAGGTGCTGCGCAACTTGTGCTGGCAGATTTACCAGCAAGAAGACAAACGCACTACCTGGCAAGAGTTGACCGCACATATTCAGAACTTATTTGGCGTCAAACTCTTGCCGCCGGAATTCATCAAGGAGCGCAGTGAGATTACCATGTCGTATCAAGAAGCTCATGGCACGCAACTCGATCTGTCTTCGTCGGGACGCGGGCTTCAACAAACGCTCCTGCTCTTGGCGCATCTTTACGCCAACCCACACACAGTGTTGTTGCTCGATGAACCCGACGCGCATTTGGAAGTGTTGCGGCAGCGCCAAACCTATCAACTGTTGACGCAGGTCGCCGAACAGCAAAACTCGCAAGTGATTGCCGCGAGCCATTCCGAAGTCGTGCTGAACGAAGCGGCTAGTCGCGATTTGGTCATCGCGTTCGTCGGCAAGCCGCACATTCTGAGTGGGCGTGGCAGCCAGGTTTTGAAAGCGCTGACCGATCTCGGCTTTGATCAATTCTATCAAGCGGAACAAACCGGTTGGGTGCTGTATCTCGAAGGCTCTACTGATCTCGCGATTCTCCAAGCGTTTGCCGTGACCTTGAATCATCCGGCCCAAGAATATCTCGAACGACCTTTTGTGCATTACATTTCCACAAACTTGCCGCAGCGAGCGCGCGATCATTTTTTTGGACTGCGCGAAGCCAAACCAGATTTGGTTGGACTGGCGCTTTTTGACCGACTGGAGAGGGAGCTCCAGGCCGATTCGCCGCTGACCGAATTGATGTGGAAACGCCGTGAAATTGAAAACTACTTGTGTCTTGAACCGGTATTGATTGCTTATGCCCGCGCGGATCAACCCACTGATCTCTTGCGCGGCGCCGCTTCAGACCACCGCGAGAAAATGATGCGTGAATCTATTGCGGAAATTTCGACCGCGCTCAAAACGCTCCGCAAAGCAGATCCGTGGTCGTCTGACATCAAGGCCAGCGACGATTTTCTGGATCCCTTGTTCGATAAGTATTTCGAAAAACAGGGGCTCCCGAATTTAATGCGTAAAACGGATTATCACGTTCTCGCGCATCTTGTCACCCATGATCAGATTGATCCCGAAGTTGTGGAAAAATTGGATGCGCTGGTGACTGTCGCAAAACGCGCTAAACGCCGTGAGGATTGATATGGCTCGCAAAACAAAATCCACCACACCTACTCCCGTCACGTCCGTCAAGCACAAGGACAAGCGGACGAACATTCCCACCGAGGAACTGCGCGACTTCGTGGCCGATGACGAGAAGCAGCCGAAGACGGTGCGGTATCCACGTGACCCCTCGCTCGATCCGCAGTTGGTGTGGAAGGGCAAGGACGAACAGGACGCGCGCGATCTGGAAGTCCAGGCCGTGCCGATCTACATTCAAGAAAAGATTCAGCCACAGGCCATTATCGAGAACGTGCGCGCGGAAGCGCAGCATGACGCACCGGCGCAGATCCAGATGTTCGCCGACTTCAACGGACTGGCGTTTGAGGACAAGGTCGATTTCTATCACCACGAGCAGAGTTGGAGCAACCGCATGATCCTGGGCGATTCGCTGATGGTGATGGCGTCGCTGGCCGAGAAGGAAGGACTCAAGGGCAAGGTGCAGATGATCTACATCGACCCGCCCTATGGCATCAAGTTCGGCTCCAACTGGCAGGTGAGCACCCGCAAACGAGATGTGAAGGATGGCAAGACTGAGGACGTGACGCGGCAACCGGAGCAGGTAAAGGCGTTCCGCGATACGTGGGAGTTGGGCATTCATTCCTACCTGAGTTACTTGCGCGACCGATTGGTGACGGCACGCGAACTGCTCACCGAGAGTGGTAGCATCTTTGTGCAGATTGGCGATGAGAACGTGCATTTAGTGCGGAGTTTATTGGACGAGGTTCTTGGATCGGAGAATTGGTGCGGCAACATTCATGTCATCAAAACTGCTGGGCAGACCGACTTGCTGCTTGCCGCAGTTTCAGACACCTTGCTTTGGTACGCAAAAAGCAAAGAGCAAGTGAAATATCGAGGTCTGTATCAAGAAAAGGGCGTTGGCTATGGTGAGATCGGTCAATACTACTATGCCGAGTTTGAAACTGGCGAGCGTCGTCGACTGGCTGATGAAGAGATCGAAAACGCACAAAGCCTTCCCAAAAGTGCGCACCCATTCCGCATAAGCGATCTTTCAAGCAACAAGTTCTACTCGCTTGGTCGAGTACCTTTTGAATTCCAAGGCGAGACATATTTGCCGCCTGCTGGCAGACACTGGACACACAGTCCGGAAGGTCGAGAAAGACTCAAGTATGCTAACCGCATCTATGCTGTTGGGAACAGTGTTCGCTTCACAGGTTTTCTCGATGACTTTCCATTTGTTGAAATCAACAATCAGTGGTCCGATACTGGCATAAGTGGATTTGCGTCAGAAAAGATCTACGTGGTTCAGACCAACACAAAGGTCATCGAGCGCTGCCTGCTCATGACTACCGACCCCGGCGACCTCGTGCTCGATCCCACCTGCGGCAGCGGCACCACGGCCTACGTCGCCGAACAATGGGGCAGACGGTGGATCACGATCGATACCTCTCGGGTAGCCATCGCGTTGGCGCGCACGCGATTGATGGCAGCGAAGTATCCGTACTATCTCCTCGCGGATTCGCCCGAAGGCGCGAAGAAAGAAATGGAAATAGGTAGTCGCGACTCTGCGCAGCGCCCCTTTGGGGTCAGTCGCGCTTTTGGCACGACTGAAGTCGTGACTACGAGTGGGACTACGAGCGGGACCACGGGTGATATTAGACGTGGTTTCGTCTACAAGCGCGTGCCGCACGTCACGTTGAAGGCCATTGCCAACAATGAAGAGCTCGACGCGATTCATGCCAGGTGGCAAGCGCAACTCGATCCGCTGCGGGCGAAGATCAATAAATTGGCGAAGCAGACATGGGAAGAGTGGGAAATCCCTCGTGAAGCGCCACCTGAAATCAATAATCAGAAATCAACAATCAGCAATCTCCTCGCGGAGTGGTGGCAAGTGCGCCGTGAACGGCAAAGTGAGATCGACGCGTCGATTGCCAAGCGCGCCGACACGGAACTGCTCTACGATCAACCCTATGAAGACAACAAGCGCATTCGCGTCACAGGCCCGTTCACCGTCGAAAGCCTGTCGCCGCATCGCGTGCTCTCGACGGACGAAACAGATGAACTGCCGACGTCGGAGAAGGCTAAGGACGACTCAAGTCGTCACTACTCGTTTGAGACGATGATCGTCGAGAACTTGAAGAAAGCGGGCGTGCAGAATACCGTCAAGCAAGAGCGATTGAAGTTTGATCGGCTGGAGCCGTATGCGGGCGTGTGGGTCAATGCCGTGGGTGAATATACCGAAGCCCCTCACCCCGGCCCTCTTCCAAAGGGCGAGGGAGTTGTGAGACGCGTCGCCGTCTCGATCGGATCGGAGCATGGCACGGTGGGGCCAGAGCAGGTACAGGAAGCGGCGAAAGAAGCGGTGCAGGGCATCGGTTTCGATCTGCTGATCGTGTGCGGATTTGCCTTCGATCCGCATGTGTCGCTGGAAAGTATGCGCTACGGTAAGTTGCAGGTATTGATCGCGCGGATGAATCCCGATCTGTCGCTGGGCGATGAAGTGCTGAAGAAGACCGGCGCGGGGAATCTGTTCATGGTGTTCGGCGAGCCGGATATGGAAATCAAGCGTAGTGACGACTTAAGTCGTTACTACGTTGAGTTGAAGGGCGTGGATGTGTACGACCCGACCACGGGTGCGATTCGCTCGCACACGACGGATGAGATCGCGTGCTGGTTCATCGACACGGCGTACGACGGCGAAAGTTTCTTCGTGCGACAGGCGTACTTCACCGGCGCAGGTGATCCGTATGATCGATTGAAGCGGGCGCTGCGGGCGGAGATCGACGAAGAGGCGTGGGCGGCGTTGTACACGACGAAGAGTTACCCGTTCGATGCGCCGCCGGGGAAGAAAGGGAAGCCGGGGAAGATCGCCGTGAAGGTGATCAATCACTATGGGGATGAGGTGTTGAAGGTGTGTGAGGTAGGATAGTTAGTAAAAGTGAGACGCGGTCAGCTCTTACCGGCTCGTTAATTTGACTTAGGTAGTCGGACGTTCTATACTATCGACCAATTGACGCGCCATGAACTAGAATTCATTGGTTGGCTTGGCAGGAGCTGACAGTGTCAACCTCGGATGACCTTCAAGAGAAGGCTTTGGATGCCATGGAAGTTGAACGCCGGGCACAGTTCGGGCGTATCATGGCCAAGTCTATTTACACGCTGATGACGATCGGGATATTGATCGTCCTGGGCATCTGGTTGGCGGCTCCCGCCTATACTCAATTTCTGTGGTATGCCTTTCTCCTGGTTCCTCCGGTCGTCATCGCCTTGCTGCATCACGTCTTTGAATCCAGAGGGCATGTGACCCTGTGGACCGTTTTGTTTGTGGGGTCAACGACCTCCATTGCCTTTTTCGTCCCCTTTTTAGTGCCTGACGTTCTGTTGGCCATGACGATCGGCTATGTTCTCGTTTTCTTGCTATGTGGTTTGCTGCTGGGCAGCAAATATGTCCTGTGGATGATTGTGTTTTGCGTTCCCGCCCTCGTCTCTAACATCGTGATCGGGCATCGCATTGAAGATAGTTGGTTTCTATCATTGGATCCAACGACCAGCGCGATTGTCGCTCCCTCTGTCGGCGGATTTTTGCTCTTAGTGGCAGCCGTGATCGTCTATGTGATTCTCAACGGACAGGAGAAGTTGTACCGGCAAGCGCAGTTGGCCACGATGGAAAGCCAGCAGGCCCGAGCCGCCGCCGAACAAGCTAACCTCGCCAAAAGTCATCTGCTCGCCAAAGTCAGTCACGAACTGCGCACGCCGCTGGGCGGTGTGCTGGGTTATGCCGAACTGCTCCGTGACAATTCATTCGGCCTCTTGAATGAACAACAAAAGGAGGCGGCCTCGGAAATTGTCCAAAGTGCCAACTACCTGAGTTCCATGGTCAATGAACTGCTCGACGAGGCCCAGATCGAGGCGAAGTCGCTGGTTTTACAAAAAAGGCGTTTTTCAACCGCCGTGTTTTTCCAGCAAACCACGGCCAGCCTGGCCGTGCTGGCGCGCAACAAGGGCCTGGCGTTTGTCGCGGTGATTTCCCCGGATCTGCCGGAAGAAATCTATGGCGACGATTATCGCTTACGGCAAATCCTGATCAATCTCGTTGGCAACGCGGTCAAATTCACGAAAGAAGGCGAAGTGCGCGTGAACGTGCTGTATCCCGATCCGGCGCATTGGGTGCTGCAGGTTTCCGATACCGGCATGGGCATTCCCCAAGAGTCACAGTCTTATATCTTTGAACCTTTTCGGCAGGCCGATAACGCGCTGACGAGCGAAAACCGTGGCGTTGGCCTGGGGCTGTCTATCACCAGGCAACTGGTAGAACTCATGGGCGGAAAGATCACGCTGGACAGCGAAGTCGGGCGCGGCACGACTTTCAATGTGGTGCTGCCCCTCGAGCCATAGGTCGCCAGTGCGACCTTGATGCCTAACTGTTTCTCAATTCGGCTGTGTTTGATGAAGATGTTTTTCTACAAAAGGAATTTATCCCATGAAGCCGCTGGCCATGATTGTCGAAGACGATCCCCAACTCAATCGGATTTTTTCGCTCACCCTGAAAGAGTACTTTGAAATCGAATCCTTCTCGACGGGCGATACGGCCTTAGCCCGTCTGGCGAGTGTGGTCCCGGCTCTCGTTGTCCTGGATTTGCATTTGCCCGGTGCTTCTGGACGGGAAACCCTGGCAAAAATTCGCGCTGATGAACGCCTGTCTAATACACGCGTCATCATCACGACGGCTGATGAACGGCAGGCCGAGGTGCTTGGCGACGAAGCCGATGTTACCCTCCTCAAGCCGGTCAGCTCTGTTCAATTGCGGGAACTCGCGTTGCGTCTCTGCGGCCTGTAATCCTTCAACCTCAACGTTCTTCGCTAAAAAGGCAGCCCGATGGGGGGAAGTTTTGAAACTATTCAGTTACGGCAACTTCGGTGATTGTGGCGTCTACCTGTCGGTCGATCCTTATCGTTCTGATCAACAACGGCAGCGCTGTCGCCAGAATCACGGCGCTGATGGTGAGCGCCACCGGAATGCCCAGCGCCAACCCGATCGCGCCGACGAGCGGCCCGCCGAGGATCTGCCCCAGCGCATCGATCTGGCTTGACATCGAGATGACCGTGGCGCGCACACTCGACTCGGTATGTTGATTGACCCACGCCGTATACAACGGCCCGACCGTTTGACGCAGCGACGAGAATCCCCAGAACGCGATCAACGCGATGACGAAGTTGCCCGTTAGCGCAAACGTCAACAGACCGGCCACCATGCCCGCGATCAGAATTGCTACGGCCTGCGCTACCGGCCCGTGCTTGTTCGTATCGATGCGTCGCCGCGCGATCTCCGTCACGCCGATGCCCAGCACCATGCTCACCGCGCGAATCAAGCCGAACCACGCCACAGGCTGTAGATTACCGATGGCGGGCAAGGTGATGTCGTTCAGCAGGTGCGGCGTCCACAACCGATCGAATCCCTCGCTATAGAGGCCCAGAATCAACCCGATCGTCAGGATGTTGATCAGCGTGGGCTTGTCGCGCACCAGGCGCAGTCCGCCTTTGAACGTATGCACCATCGACTGAAACGTATTTCGATTTTCACGCGGCGCGGGCTTGAAGCCCGTTTCCGGCATGCTGAGGATCAGCATCAGGCCCACGCCCATCAACAGCGCGCCGCCCAACACGATCGGGATCCGCACCCCCCACGTTCCGATCAGCGTGCCCGCGCCGATGCCGATCAGCGCTCCGAACGTGCCGACCTGTGACGCGCGCAGAAAGGCGGCTGCTGCTCGTCCTTCGCCTACCTCGTCGGCAATCCACGCTTCGGTCGCGCCGCTCGTGAAGGTATAGCCCAGGCCCCACAGCACTTGCGCCAACAGGATCGGCGCGAAGAACGGAAACGAGCCTTCGACGACGAAGCCCAGGCCCATGATGAACATGCCGATGATGATCGATAGGCGACGACTGAACACGTCGGCTACCACGCCCGTGGGAATCTCAAACACAAAGGCCGAGATTTCCACCGTCGTGCCGACGAGCACTAACTGCAAAGCATTCAACCCCACGGTCGAGACTTGATACACCGCCTCGACGGTGAAGATCATCCAGAACAACAAAGACGTCGCAAACTCCATGAAGAGATACACGGAGTAAGCACTGAATTTCGAACGCATCTTAGCTTCCTTTCAGGATGCAGGATGCAAGATGCAAGTCGCAGGTGCGTGGTTCTTGCATCTTGCATCTTGCATCTTGCAGCTTGTTTCATGCTGTGAAGTAATCCCGCATGCCGAGGAAACTGTCGTAGCGCCGTTGACTCACGGCACCCTGCGTCACCGCCGACTTGATCGCGCAGCCCGGCTCGCGGGTGTGGGTGCAGTCCAGCCCGAACTTGCAGTGTCCGAGGAAAGGCCGCATCTCTGGCAGCAGGTGGGCGAAGTCCTCCACGTTGTCCCAGATTTTGAACGCGCGCTGGCCCGGCGTATCGATCACGCTGCCGCCAAACGATAGATCGAACATTTCCAGATGCGCGGTGGTGTGGCGGCCTTCGCTGTTGTGATCGTTGACGGCCTTGACGCGCAGGCCCAACCCCGGCTCGATGGCGTTGAGCAGACTCGTCTTGCCCACGCCCGATTTGCCCCACAGCACCGACACGCGATCCTTCAGCGCAGTTTTCACTTTGTCGACGCCCAGGCCGCTGACTGCGCTCGTCACGATCACGTGATAGCCGATCTGCCGGTACATCTCGATCTCTTGTGAGAGATCGGCGGTGAGCAGATCGGCCTTGGTGAAACCGATCAGCGCCGGTACGGCACTCGCCTCGGCGGTCGCCAGATACCGATCGAGCAGATCCCAACTCGGCGGCGGATTGGCCGCGGGCATGACCACGACGATCTGATCGACATTGGCGACCATCACCTGCTCGAGCGGCCCTTTCTTCTTGAACTGCCGCCCGCCATCGGTGGCTGGCCGCGAGAGTTTATTCTGGCGCGGCTGAACCTCCGTGATCGTGCCGGTGCCATCTTCGCTCAGCAGATAGGTAACGTGATCGCCGACCGCGACCGGATCGACCGTATCGAGTTCTTTCACTTCCAGTACGCGCTTCCGCATCGAGGTGGGATTGGCGGTGGAAAAGAGGAGTTGTTTGCTCAGATTGCCGGCCAGCGCACACCCGATCGAGCTGCCCTCAGCCGATCGGACAGTGTACTTCCCCAGCGTCTTCTTCACGACGATACCTTGTCGGTGGTTATGCTCTGTCGTACTCATTGCACGTCATCTCCATGGGAAAACAAAAACGGCCACAGGACATTACCCGTGGCCGCGTTTGCTCTGCTCCGCCGGATGGGAACATCCGGCGCGTGGAGGTGACCATCCACGCCGAGCAGGGCGGTGGAAACAAAAACGCCACGGGGCCGAGGCACCCGTGGCGTTCGATAGGTAGGGTCGAGACTACCGAGCCAGGACAGGCGCACTCAGCGAATTGCTTTCGCGGACAACGGCAAATACGATTGTCATTCATGCGCCTCCTTCTTCAAGATGGGGCGAGTTTACCACGAAGGTGGGTGGTCGTCAAGACAATTTGGTTAAACTTTTGTCGCAGCGATTCGCTGATTTGCCATGGTTAATGCTATAATACATGCGTTTATCCTACAACACAGTATGCACACTGGCCATGCAGATCGACTGGATTGGCGGGCTTAATTTCTCCATTCAATTTCCTGTGCGCGATGAGGGCAAGGTATTGCTGGTCATTTACCTGACTCTGGCGCTCTTGGTCATCTTTGCTTTGCGCCGTTCCATCCTCGACCTGCACAAGCGCGAATGGCTCATTTTGGGCGGGCTGGCTGTCCTCACCATCATCTTCAGCAATATCATCGCCGTGCACTTCGCCGCACCCGACTTTCAACCTGTTCCCAACGTACCCGAACAAACAACGGTGCCGGCCGCCCCGTTGTTTGCCGCGCTGCCGATTTTGCTGGCCGGTTTGTGGCTGGGCATGGGACCGGCGGTCTTGCTAGCCGGCCTGAGCGCTTTCTTGCAAGCCGGTTTGCAGAGCGGGCAGATTACACAGCGCTTTGAAGTGGTCGCTTATGGCTTGCTGACCAGCTACCTCTTGCAGCAAAACTATCGCGGCAAGTTCTCAGCTTATCTACGCCGACCGTTCGTGGCCAGCCTCAGCGCTGCGGTGATCACGTGGCCCATCATGCTGCCGTCATTCTTCGTTTACACGCGGGGCCGTCCGCTGGAAGCGTTGAATTACGCGTGGCCGTTATTCCTGGCCGCTTTCTTGCCGACCTTGATGCAGGGTTTCCTGTCGGGTTCGGTGGCAGAAATCATCAACGTCCGCTGGTCGCAGCTGCATCGCCGCTCGTCCTCGGTGCAAGACCCCGTCTGGAGCCGCACCCTTAGTCGACGCTTGCTGGTTCCTTTCATTGCGTTCACCCTCGTCACCATGGTGTTGCTGATCGGCGTGGTCAGTATTACCGCCTTGCGGCAAGCGACGGCTCAGGCCGTTACTCAGATGGCACGTGATGCTGAGACCGCGGCCCACGATGTCGCGACGTTCTTCCAGAACGGTCAAAGTTTAATCGCCGGTGTCGCGGACGATCCGGAGTTGGTGTCCGGCGATGTGCAGCTGCAGGCCGATCATCTCGCGTCGGCGCTGCGGCAAGGGCCGTATTTTGAGCAGCTGTTGCTGATCGATCCCGCCGACCGAGTCGTCGGCACCTATCCAACTGATCCGCGCCCAACCCCTACGTTGGATGAACAGACGTTGATTTCACGCACGTTGCAAACAGGCGCTCCTCAGCGTAGTGAGGTGTTCTCGATCAATCAACAAGCTTACCTCACCTTCGTTGCGCCTGTCGGCGAAGGGCAGGGTGCGCTGGTAGGCCGGACCAATTTACAGAGCAATCCTATTGCGCTGCGCCTGCGTGATAATTTGCAGCAAACGCTGGGGGCCGGAGTCGGTTACGTGGTGGATGATAATCATCATATCATCATCCATCCCCAGCCCGACAAAGTCATGCAGACTTGGCTGCTCAATCCCGAGTTGAAGCCCAGCGAGCAAATCAATGGCGGGGCCTTGTATGATGATCGCTTCCCCGACGGTACGCCGCGCTTGTTGTTCGTGGAACCGGCCCCCGGCAGTAACTGGACGGTGGCCATCGAATTACCGCGCGTCAGTGTGTTGGAACTGGCTGTGCAGCTGTCTGCGCCGTTGCTGGGGCTGTTATTCGTGGTGCTCATTCTCGCGTCGGTGGGCATTCTGGTTCTGACGCGCGCCATCACACGCCCCATTCAAGAACTCTCGGCCGCGGCGGAGAACATCACGCACGGGCGGCTCGATCAACCGATTGCGATCGAGCGTGATGACGAAGTAGGGCGGCTCGGCCAATCGTTTGAGCAGATGCGCGTGAGTTTGAAGGCGCGCGTCGGCGATTTATCACTCTTGCTGCGCGTCAGCGAAACGGTCTCGGCCTCGCTCAATCTGAAGCAGGGCGTGCCGCCTCTCTTGGAGGGCGTGCTGCAAGCCAGTCCGGCGCGTGTGGCGCGCTTGATCACGTTGAACGAAACGGGCGACATGCGCGATCTTTTCTTGCAGGGAGAAGGGCCGCAGTCGTTGACACAGCTCGATCGGGCCATTGTGAAATTGACGATCCCCGGTGACGATCCCGTCTTGATCGACAATGTCACGCGGGCGCGGTCGCGCGCCATGCTCGATCCCAGTTTGGTCGGCCCGGGATTGAAAGCGCTGGCCGCCTTCCCCGTGCTGCGCCAAACACGCCCCATCGCCGTGTTGTGGGTGGGCTATCCCGCGCCGCACGTGTTTGCCGAATCAGAAGTCGATGTGCTAGCGACGATCGCCGGGCAGGCCGCGATCTTGATCGAGAACGCGCGCTTGTATGAAGCGTCGGAAGATGGGCGTCGTCAATTGGAAGCGGTGCTCACCAGCACCAATGATGCCGTCATCGTGACCGATCAAGACAATCGGGTGTTGTTGTGCAACCCGGCGGCGGAGCAAGCGTTTGAATTAGAGCGCGGGGCGGCGATTGGCCAGCTGGTCACCGAGGTCTGGTCGGAAGCTCCGGTAGCCCGGCTGTTTTCGTCGGGCAGTCTCGATATCCGCACAGAAGAAATTTTACTGGGGGATGGCCGCACGCTGTATGGCAGCGCGTCAACCATCATCAATAGCGAGGGACAGACGTTGGGCCGCGTGGCGGTGATGCGCGATATTACGCACTTGAAAGAACTCGACGCGATGAAGAGTGAGTTCGTCGCGACGGTCAGTCACGATCTGCGCGCGCCGCTAACTTACATGCGCGGTTATGCGACGATGCTGCCGATGGTGGGGCCGTTGTCGCCCAAGCAGCAAGATTACACGGAAAAGGTGATGGCCGGCATCGAACAGATGACGGAGCTGATCGACGATCTGCTCGATCTGGGGCGCATTGAAGCGGGCGTGGGTATGGTGCGCGAGGCGTGTTCGTTGGCCGACATCGCCCGCGCCGTGGTCGAGACGACGAAGCCGCTGGCCTTGTCACGCGGTTTGATGCTGCGTACCGGCAAACTGTCCGAGCGCATGATCGCCGGCGATCATGGCTTGATCAAACATGCCTTGACCAATCTGGTGGACAACGCGACCAAATACACGCCAGCCGGTGGATCGGTAACGGTCTCGGTGGACGAACATGACACGGCGATGGTCATCGCGGTGAAAGACACCGGCATCGGCATCGCGCCGTCCGATCAGGCGCGCTTGTTTGAGCGCTTCTACCGCGTCAAACGGCGCGAAACCGTCGATATTAAGGGCACCGGTCTGGGCCTGGCCATTGTGAAGTCCATCATCGAATGGCATCACGGACGCGTATGGGTGGAAAGCCAACTCGGCGAGGGCGCGACGTTCTATCTCCTCGTGCCGTTTGGCGACATCTTGGAAGTGACGACGATTCGCTGACCCCTTGTCAAAACCCCTGTGCCGTGATAAAATCCCGGCCCGTTGCATGACTTGAAATCGATACAAACAAGTCGGTGCACTTTCCGCTCCCGGCGAAGGTTCGTCTGGGGGCAATCCCGAGGAAAGGAGTTAAAAATGGCGAACGCTCGCCCATACGAGGTCACGCTTGTGTTCCGCCCCGATCTGGATGAAGCCGGCTTTACCGGCGTTGTCGAGAAAGTGAAGGGCTGGATGACCACCGCTGGCGGCACGATCACACAGACCAATGTGTGGGGCCGTCGACGCTTGGCGTATCCGATCAACAAGCTGACTGAAGGCCAGTACGTGTTTTTTCTGGCGCAGTTGCCGGCGCAGGCTTTAGCCGGGTTGGAACGTGAGTTCCGGCTCAGCGAAGAGATTCTGCGCTTTTTGATTGTGCGCGTCGAAGACTAGGTTCGCGCTGGTAAGGAAGGTGGCCCATGACCCGCGGATTGAATAAAGTCATGATCATCGGTCGCTTGGGACGTGACCCCGAAATGCGGTACACGCCCAATGGCCGCCCGGTCACAGCTTTCAGCGTAGCCGTCAACCGCATGTGGACGGCCGGCGATGGCGACCGACGCGAAGAGACGGAGTGGTTTAACGTCGTCGCGTGGGGTAATCTGGCGGAGATTTGCAAGCAGCACTTGCGCAAAGGCCAGATCGTGTACATCGAAGGCCGACTGCAAACCCGCGGCTGGGAAGATCAAGATGGCAAGAAGCACTATCGCACCGAGATTGTCGCCAACGAAATGATCATGTTGAGCGACAAGCACGAGGGCGGGGAAGACCTGCTCGGCGAAGCGGCTTCGGCCGAGGAAGAAAAGTTTCCATTTTAGTTGCGTCACCGATCGGGCTGTGGCAGCGCCGATCGGTCGTCGTGGAGGAAAAAGGTAAACATGGCTGATCAGGAACAACCTCAGGTCCCGGCGGCTGGAACTCCGGCTCCCATGCCGGCTTCAGCGCCCGCGCCCGCTCCCGCGCCGACTCAAGAGCGTCGGCCTCCGTATCGCTCCGGGCCGCGGCCCGAGAGACGTGGACCCGGCGGCAAATTTGCGCCGCGTCCCAAGGTGTGCCAGTTCTGCGTCGAGAAGACCAAGAAGATCGACTACAAGGCCCCCGAACAGCTGCGCCGCTTTGTCAGCGAACGGGGTAAGATTCGGCCCCGCCGCCAGACCGGCACATGCGCCCGGCATCAGCGCTACCTGACGGTAGCGATCAAGCGGGCACGCCACCTGGCTTTGCTGCCCTTTGTCGGCACGCAAGCCCGCTAAGCGGAAAAACTGAACGAATAACTTGAGGACTGGTCAACTGGCAATCGATCTGCCGGTCTTAAACATGGGGCCGGGGAGAGATGTGTCGCTTGACCAGTTCCCGTATCGATCGAGGATGTATGTCGAAGACTAAAATCAATCCCAATGTGCAGGTCCCCAAAGAACCGACGCGCAAGCAATTATCGCGCGCCGAGCGTGAAACCCAACAGCGCCGCCGGATCATCTACGCCGTCGGCGCTGTGTTGGCAGTGGTCGTGCTCGTCATCCTGTTTGGAGTGCTGCGTGAATCTTTCATCAAGCCGAACGAGCCGGTGGCGAATGTCAATGGTGAGCAGATCTCAACCACGGAGTTTCAGAATCGTGTGCGCCTGATGCGCGCGCAGTTGCTTCAGCAGGTCAACTACCTGCAACGCCTGGGCGATACCCAATCGGTTGATCAAGTGCAGTCCCAATTGACCGATCCGATTAACCTGGGTTCGCAGGTGCTCAACGGCATGGTCGACGAATTGTTGTTGAAGCAGGCGGCTAAAGATTTCAATGTGACGGTGACCGCCGATGAGGTCGAGGCTTCGATCGAGAAAGAGTATGGCTTCGATCGCAATCCGCCGACTCCGATGCCCACCAGCACGCCGCGGCCCACGCCGACGGCTTCCGCTCCGGTAACACAGACAGCTACCCCGTCGGCAACACCGCCGCCCACCGCCACGCCGATCAGCAAGGAAAGCGCCCAGCAGTTTTATCAAGACTACCTGCGGGCCTATGGCTTGTCCGATCAGGACTATCGCAAATACACGGAAATGAGCCTGTTGAGCAACAAGGTGCGTGACGCGCTAGGCACCACGGTCCCGACGATAACCGAGCAGATCAAGTTCCAGTACATGCGCATCGACAGCGTAGCAGTGCCGACGGTGACTGCCGCCATCGCGCAGGATGGCTTTGCGAAAGTGTATCAAGCCGCCCTGTCAGATACACTGCCTTACAGCACCAGTGTGTTGGCTTCGGAAGTGACCGACTGGCTGCCACGCGAAGCGTTCTCCGGCTCCACGGATTTAGGGGCCTCGATGGGTGACGCGTTTTTCTCCACGCCCGTGAGCCAGACGACGGCCATTATCTCCAACACGACCGGCACGGCCAGCTTCGTCGGCCTGATCACGGCGAAGAGCCTGGAACCGCTCAGCAGCACGTTCCTGCAGCAAGCCCAGAAAGACGCCGTCGAAGCCTGGTTGCAGCAGCGCCGCAATCCGAATTTCCTGCTGACGTGGGCCGATCGCGTTCCGACTAAACCTTAATATCTCGCGTCGTTTTCGCCCGTATCACGACACCGGCCTGTCACTGTGACAGGCCGGTGTCGTTTCACTATTCAGCGGTCATGCCCGAAGGTTGTTATCGGGCATCCAGAGTGACGATCGACAACGCTGGCGGATTAGCAACTGGATTCCCGCTCGCCCAGCGCGAGGCGTACGACGTGCGGGAATGACAAGGCTGCGCGATGGCTGAGTAGTAACGCTGCTGTTTAGATTTGCGGGTCAAGCGGCAGATCGGTAATGACCGGTGGCTCGCTGCCGGGCAGGGCCAACGACGAGCTAGCCGCGATGGATTTCCATTGTGCGCGTTCGATGTGGGTGGTGGCCAGATATTGCCGCACGGCCACATGCCGCTGCCGGAAATAGCGGGCCGATTCTCGTCCGGCCAGAGTCAGAAAAGCCGTGTCCAGCGCGGCGATGGTAGCCGTGCCGATGATGGGCACCAGGCGCGGCAGCCAGCTGGTCATGAGGCGCGTGGCGAATTGTTCGGAGATGCGTGTGACCAGATACTTCTCCACTACCTTTGTTCCCAGGTCCAGGCCCACTTTTTCTCCGATGGTTGTGCCCACCCGATCGATCACCATGTCGGCCCCGATCGATGCGCCCAAGGCGAACAGCAGCGGCTTCGGATCGCTGGTGCTTTCTTCAATCGCGGTGAAGCCGTAGACGACTGAATGCCGCCGCACCAATCCGACGGTATTCGCCACCAGCACTGGCAGATCGATGGCCAGGCCGGGCATACCGAAGAACCCGGTACCGAGGCCGGAGGCAACCGCCACATATTGCGACTTGCGCGTCTGTTCCTGGGCGGCTTTATCGAGAACGGCCAATTTCAAGCGCGCATCGAAGAAGTCGACGGGGTCATGCAAGTGGGGTTGATAGCGGGTGAGCACATTGACGCGATCGACGATTTCTGCCGGGTTAGGTTTGACCCCCGGAAATGCTCCCGTGCCTTTCACGATGAGCGTTTCGAGAATATCTGAAATGCCAGAAGAAAGTTGTTCGTGCTTAGGCTTCATGGTGTTGTTGTTGATGAGGGTTCTGGCGTATTGGGCGGCGGTTCGGTCGGGACAGGTGTATCGGTCGGCAGTGGCGTGTCCGTTGGAACAGGCGTGGCGGTGTCTGTTGGCGCGGGTGTGTTGGTTGGGCTGGATGTCACGGTGGGCGTCCCTGTGGGCGTCTCGCTGGGACCCACGGTCACGGTAATGGACGGCGTCGGCGTATTCGTCGGTGTCGGCATATTCGTCGGCGTCGGCGTCACATCGACGGGCGGCGTCGC
>Ga0182021_10004297_pt1 | contig 16756 bp, 15 predicted proteins | sample 612E3MmetaG_FD_120493 | JGI IMG/M metagenome (GOLD analysis project Ga0182021, IMG submission 120493) | Permafrost microbial communities from Stordalen Mire, Sweden - 612E3M metaG (Illumina Assembly) | ecosystem: Environmental > Terrestrial > Soil > Wetlands > Permafrost | place: Sweden...
ATCGGCCACCGCCAGACTCAGCTGCTCATCGTCCTCAACGACAACGCCATGTCGATCAGCCCGAGTGTGGGCGCCTTCAGCCACTACTTCTCGACTCTCAAGCTTTCGAGCGCCTGGAGGCAGAGCAAGACCGCCTACGACCGAATCGTCGAGTCGCTCCCTGTCGTCGGCCAGCCGGCTTTGACTCTGTCGCGCCGCATTCGGCGAATGGTCGTCAACTTCGCCCAGCCCGGCCAGCTCTTCGAGGATCTGGGTATCACCTACCTGGGCGTCATCCCGGGCCACAACATCGCCGGCATGGAGCACATCTTCCGGGCCGCGCTGGAGGTTCCAGGCCCCGTGCTCGTCCACGTTCGGACGCGCAAAGGGCGCGGCTACAGACCTGCCGAGCGCGATCAGGTCGGCTTCCACGGAGCCGCCCTGCCGCCGATGCCGGATCTGGTCGACGGCCGACCGGCCGAGATCCACATCGCCGCAGGCCATCAGCCGATGACAGGCCCCGCCATGGCCCGAAAAGAGAGCGCCATGCCGACGCCCGGTCTGCCCGACGACGCGCCGGTCGAGCCCTCCGGCAACGGCGACTCCGTCGCCGGCGGCGCGGACATGGGTACGCCGTCGCAGACGGCGCGGACAGCGGCCGCGTCCAGACCGCCCAACTACACCTATCACTTCTCCAAGGAGCTCATAGAGCTGGCGCGGATCGACCGCCGGATCGTGGCGGTGACGGCCGGGATGCCCACCGGCACCGGTCTTCACGCGTTCCAGAAGGAGTTCCCGGACCGCTTCATAGACGTTGGGATCGCCGAGCAGCATGCCGTCGCGCTCTCGGCCGGGATGGCTCTGGCAGGGGAGCGGCCGGTCGTGGCGATCTACTCGACGTTCTTGCAGCGAGCATTCGATCAGGAAGTGCATGACGTCTGTCAGAACGATCTGCCAGTGGTCATCGCCGTCGATCGAGCCGGACTGGTCGGCGAGGACGGCACGAGCCATCAGGGGATGTTCACGCTGCCGACCCAGCGCCAGCTGCCGAACATGATCATCGCCAGCCCCAAGGACGAGCAGGAACTCCGTTCCCTCGTCCGAACCGCCTTCGCGCAATCGCATCCGTTCTCGCTGCACTACCCGCGCGACCCGGGCTTCGGTGTCCCGACCCGGATCCCCGAGGTGCTGCCGGTGGGCGTGGGCGAGCTGCTGCGGGAGGGCCGCCAGATCCTGATCGTCGGCTTCGGCCCGATCGTCGAACGAGGTCGGCAGGCGGCCGAACTGCTCGAGAGGGAAGGCTGGTCGGTCGGCCTGATCAACGCCCGGTTTGCCAAGCCTCTCGACCGCCAGCTGATCCTCGATCAGGCCCGCGGCAAGAAGCTCGTCGTGACTCTCGAGGAGAGCGTCGTCACCGGTGGTTTCGGGGCCGGCGTGCTGGAGATGATCGAGGAGGCGCGAGTCGCCGACCCCGTTTACCGCAACGTGACGGTGCGCATCGTCGGCATTCCGGCGGATCGATTCGTGGATCACGGCTCAGTGGACGATCTGCGTCGCCTGCTGCGACTCGACGCCGACGGGATCGCCGGGCAAATCCGCGAGACCCTGATCCGGATGCGGCTCACGCCGGACGGGGTCGAAGCCGCGACGCCGGCCGGCATTGGGAGATCGAAGGCGCCGTAGGTCCGCATCTCGGCCGGCTATAGCGCCCCCGCGCAGCACGAGATGATCCGGGTGTGCCACGATTGGGGCATGAGCACTGCTGCCCGGCCCGCTCGACAACGTCTGGACCAGCTCCTGGTCGAGCGCGGCCTGACTGAATCGCGCACGCGCGCCCAGGCGCTGATTCTCGCCGGGCACGTCCGGGTCGGCGAGGGCGACGCGGCACGAACCGATCGCAAGCCCGGCGATCTCGTCGAGACGACCATCGACCTGGAGGTGGAAGCTCCGCCGCCGTTCGTTTCCCGCGGTGGCATAAAGCTGCGCGCGGCCCTGGACGTCTTCGGATTGGAGCCGGTCGGGATGGTCTGCCTGGACGTGGGATCGTCCACGGGCGGCTTCACGGATCTGCTCCTGCAGCGCGATGCGAGCCGGGTCTACGCCGTCGACGTTGGCCGTGGTCAGCTGGCCGAGACCCTGCGCCACGACCCGCGGGTCATCTCCATGGAGCGCACCAACGCCCGTGCCCTCGGGCCCGGGAGTCTTCCGACGGCCGTGGACATGGCCGTGGTGGACGTGTCGTTCATCTCGCTGGATCGGATCCTCGGTCCGGTGGCCACGTGCTTCGGGCCGTTGGGCGGCCGGATCGTGGCCCTGGTCAAGCCCCAGTTCGAGGCCGGCCGCAAGCAGGTTCGCGACGGCGTCGTGCGCGACCCACAGATCCACCGCCAGACGCTGGAGACAGTGGCCCGGCACGCCCTTTCCATCGGGCTGCGGCTGCGAAATGCCGTGGCCTCGCCGATCACCGGCCCGGCCGGCAATCGCGAGTTCTTCATCGAGCTGGAAGTGCCCGCGGGCTACGTGCCGACGGAGGGCGGATCGGCGGACCTGCCGGCGGAGTGGTCTATCAAGTTCGGAGAGCTGGCCGGGACATGAAGCTCGATAGGATCGGTTTCGCTTACAACCCCACCAAGGAGGCGGCGCTCGACCTGCGCGAGCGGGCCGAGGGCTGGTGCGAGGTGCGCGGCATCGCCCATTGGGCCGCGCCGGCGGGCGAGACGCAGGCACTCGTCGAGAAGCTTCCGGAAACCGGCGCGCTCGTCGTGCTCGGCGGCGACGGCACCTTCCTGCGAGCGGCGCGGGCGGTCTCGGAAGTGGACGTGCCGTTGCTGGGCGTAAACCTGGGCAAGGTCGGCTTTCTCTCGAAAGTCGAGACACACGACATGGAGAGAGTCCTCGGGCATCTGGTGGCCGGCGACTTCACGCTCGAAGCAAGGATGGCCCTCCACGCCGAGATCCATCCCGCCGGCCGCGCGGAGGCGAGCGAGACCTTTTTCGCCCTCAACGACATTGTTGTCGCTCGCGGGTCGATGGCTCGAGTCTGCCGCATCGAGGTCGAGATCGGCCCGTCTCACCTGGCCACCTTCACCGCCGACGGTCTGGTCGTCTCGAGTCCGACCGGTTCGACCGGCTATTCCTTCTCGGCGGGGGGCCCGATCGTGGATCCGACCAGCCGCAACCTCGTGGTGACCCCTATCGCGGGCTATCTGACGGCGATCCGGTCGGTGGTGGTCAGCCCGCGACACACGGTCCGCGTCCGCATCCTGGATGCGTATGACGTCCTCATGAGCGTCGATGGGCGCGAGGACAGGCGGCTCTCCATCGGCGACGTGGTCTCGGTCTCGGAGCTGCCCCGCCCGATCCGCTTCATCGAGCCGCGTGGCGCCGTCCCGTTCTGGGATCTGCTGCGACAGAAGTCGGAGCTGTTGCCGTCATGACCGCGGCCGCGGACGCGGCAGAAGAGGCGCGGGAGCCGAGCGAGGCCCGAACCTTGCCTGCCGGTCGGCTGGCCGAGCTGGCCGTCCACGACCTCGCCCTGATCGAGAAGCTGCGCATCTCATTCGAGCCCGGACTCAACGTCCTCACCGGAGAGACAGGAGCGGGCAAGAGTCTGCTGATCGACGCCCTCGGCCTGGCCGTCGGCGCGCGGGCCGACACGTCGCTGGTGCGCCACGGATCGGAGACGGCCCGCGTCGAGGCGCTCTTCGACCGCCTTCCGGAGCCGCTCATCTGCGTCCGGGAGATTTCGGCCGCGGGGCGGTCCACCGCCCGCATCGACGACGAATCGGTCACGGCCGCGCGTCTGGCGGGAGTGGCGGGCAGGCTTGTCGAGATCCACGGCCAGCACGACCAGCAGCGGCTCCTGGACGAGCGCTGGCAGCGCGAATTGCTCGACGCGTTCGGGGGACTCGAAGCGGAGCGCGCCGCAGCGGCCGCGGCCGTCGAGGCGTGGCGGGCGAACCAGGCCGCGCTCGCGGAACTCTCGCTGGACCCGCGGGAGCTGGCCCGGCGCCTGGAGCTGCAGGAGCATCAGCTCAAGGAGATTGTCGACGCCAAACTGCGGCTGGGAGAGTCGGCCGAGATCCGAGCCCGGCTCTCGTCCGCGCAGCACGCAGAATCGATCGCCCGGGGCAGCGGCGAGATCCACGAGCTGCTTGCGGGGGAGGGGACCGGCGCGCGCGAGACGACCGCACAGGCGGCCAGTCGGGCCCGCGACCTCGCGAAGCTGGACGAGCGGTACGAGCCGGTGGCGGAGCGGCTGCTGGGCCTGGCCGCCGAGCTGGAGGATGCCGCCGCCGAGGCGGGCACGCTGGCGGAGAGCGTCGAACACGATCCGACGGCCCTGGCGCGGCTGGAGGAGAGGCTCTCGCTCATCTATTCGCTGGAGCGCAAGTACGGCGAGGACGAGGCGGCGGTGATCGCCTACGGGGAGCGTGCCGGCGCCGACGCGGAGCGGTTGCGCACCCTGGAGGCGTCGCGCGAGATGCGCCAGGCAGAATCAGCCCGATTGCTGGAGGTCGTGGCCACGACGGGCGGCGCTCTCTCTCGCGGTCGCCGGACGGCAGCGGACCTTCTGGCCCGGGCGGTCGACGGCGCTCTGGGCGGGCTGGGCTTCCGCCAGACGAGCTTCCAGGTCGCGGTGACGCGTCGCCCGCCCGGCCCGTCGGAGCCCGCGGTGGAGATCGACGGCGAGCGGGTTGCCTTCGACGGCTCCGGCGTTGACTCAGTCGTCTTCCTGATTGCCCCCAACCCCGGCGAGCCTGCCCGACCGCTGGCTCGAATCGCATCCGGCGGCGAGCTGTCGCGCGTGGCCCTGGCCATCAAGCAGATCGTGGCCGAGGCGGACCACACTCCCACGCTCGTCTTCGACGAGATCGACTCCGGCATCGGCGGCCGCGGCGCGGAGCCGGTCGGCCGCAGCCTGTGGGAACTTGCGCGCTCGCACCAGGTCCTGTGCGTCACGCACCTGGGCCAGATTGCCGCTTACGCCGACGCGCAGTTCCGCATCGAGAAGCATCAGCGCGGCGGCCGCACCGTGACCGAGGTCCGGCGCCTGAGCGGCGCCGAGCGGGTCGAGGAGCTGACCCAGATGCTGGTCGGCGCCGAGGGCGGTGCCGGCGCCCGGGCCAGCGCCGAGGAGTTGCTGGACAGGGCGGACGCGTGGCGCCGCTCGGCCGGAGGCTGATGAGATGGCCGGCGCCGCGGCAGTGGCTGGGGAGCGGCTGCAGGGGGCGATAGAGGAGTTCCTGGTTCATCTCCGCGTAGAGCGCGGGCTTTCGGACGCGACGTTGTGTGCCTACCGCACCGATCTGCTCGACTTCGCCGCGAGCCGGGGAGCGGCCGCGGAATGGGACGCCTCGGCCGACGTGGCTATCCGCTATCTGGGGATGCTGGGCTCTCCCGGGCGTGGACGGCGGACGGCCCTGCGGCCCACGACTCTCCGGCGGCGGGCGGCCTCGCTCCGTGGCTTCTACCGGTTCTGCTTCAGTGAAGGGCGGATCGGCTTGGACCTGGCCGCGCACTTCGATCTGCCTCGCCAGCCGCGGCTGCTGCCGGAGGTGCTGACGGTCGAAGAAGTGGATGGCCTGCTTTCGACCCGCACGGCCGATACGCCCGTCGGACTTCGCGACCGTGCGCTTCTGGAGCTCCTGTATGCCTGCGGACTGCGGATCTCGGAGGCCGTGGGACTCGACCGCGACGACCTCTCGCTGGAGGACGGGCTGGCCAGAGTCGTTGGCAAGGGCGACCGGGAGCGTCAGGTTCCGGTCGGCGAGGTCGCGTTGAGCTGGCTGCGGCGCTACATCGACGAGGTCAGGCCCGCCTGGCTGGCGCTCTGGCCGGAGCCACGAGCCCACGGCGGCCCGGTGTTCCTCTCGATCCGCGGTGATAGGCTGGACAGGCGCCGGGCGTGGGAAATGCTGGTGGCGACCGCTCGGTCGGCCGGTCTCCAGGACGGTGTGAGCCCTCACACGCTGAGACATTCGTTCGCGACGCATCTTTTGGAGGGCGGCGCCGACCTGCGCATCGTTCAGGAGCTTCTCGGGCATGCGAACATCAGCACCACACAGCTCTACACGCATCTGACGGGAGAACGAATCAAGGACGTCTACGCCAGAGCCCACCCACGGGCGTGATGGAGTGAGAAAGCCCGATCGATAGACGGGCCTAGAAGGAGACGAGGATGAGCTACGCGGACACTCTGCTCTCAACTGGCGAGCACATCGTCTACCGGGGTCGGCAGCACTGGCTGGCGCCCGTGTCCGACTCACTGCGGCCCATCGTGCTGGTGCTCGGGGGCCTCGTGATCTTCTTCCTGGACGTCACCATCAAGCCCGTCGACTTCATCGGGCAGATCATGGCCGGGCTGAGCGCGATCCTGCTCATCGTGGGCCTCGTCTGGATCGGGATCGTGTACTTCACGTGGAGGGCTCAGGAGTACCTGATCACGAACCGTCGCGTTCTCAAGGTCGAGGGTATGCTCGACAAGAAGAGCGGCGACAGCTCGCTCGAGAAGATCAACGACGCCGTCCTGAGGCAGGGCGTGCTCGCGCGGCTTCTCCACTACGGGGACCTCGACATCCTGACCGCCAACGAAGAGGCGATCGACCGGTACGAGATGCTGGCCCATGTGGTCGACTTCAAGAAAGCGATGCTGAACGCCAAGAATCAACTGGACGACAGCTTCCGCCGGGCGGCTCCCGCTGCTGCCCCGGCCGCGCCCAGTGCCTCATCGAGGGTTGCGGCAAGCTCGGACGATGTCACCGTGACGCTCACCAAGCTGGCCGACCTGCGTGACAAGGGCGCGATCACTGCGGCGGAGTACGAGGCCAAGAAGGCCGAGCTGCTCGGCCGTCTCTAGGCTCGACAGCCGCCGGCGCCGTCGGGGACGGGTGGCAGGTAGGATACCTGCGCCCGCTCCGAAGCCTAGAGGTTGAACTTGCAATCGCTATATGTCGCCGAGGCGATAATCTGGATCGCGCTATTCATCGTGATAGCGGGGCCGGTTCACGAATGCGCCCATGCCTTCACGGCGCTGCGACTTGGCGACGGCACCGCCAAGCTATTCGGCCGCGTCTCGCTCGACCCGATCGTCCACTTCGATCCCATGGGCGGGACGCTGCTCATTGGATCGGTGCTGTTGGGGCTCGCGGTTGGGAATCCGGTCGGCTTCGGGTGGGCCAAGCCCACGCCCGTGAACCCCTACAACCTGCGCGGCCGCTACGCCGACGCCCGGGTGGCGGCGGCGGGCCCGCTATCCAATCTCGCGCTCGCGGCGGCGTTTGCGGTCGGGTTCCGCATTCTCTGGTCGAATGGGATCTTCCCTGACAACACCTCCCCGATCAGCATGCTGCAGCTGGTGTTCGCGATGGGCGTCTCGCTCAACGTCGTCTTGATGCTCTTCAACCTGATCCCGATCGCGCCCCTCGATGGCTCTCATGTCCTGCTGGATATCCTCGCTCCGCAGACCGCCCGCCAGGTCAAGGCGTTCATGGATCAGTACGGTCTCTACCTCCTGATCGGGGTCGTGCTATTCGCCGGGAGGATCATCGGCCCCATCTATGGGCCTCTGGTCAACCTGCTCGTCGGCGTACAGCTCTACTAGCCGCGTGCGCAGATGGTGGGTTGCGAAGGTCAAACGGACCTGGGCGTACGCTCGCGCTCGGGTCTCCTCGGCTGAGGGCGACGAGCTGGCGACCTGGCTGACGCCGGCCCAGGTGGCGCTGTTCGATCGGATGCACGTCGCGGATCGGCGGCACGGCCTGGGCGTGCTTGCCTCTTTGCGCTCCGGAGGAGCGACGGATCCCGAACTCCTGGTCGCGGGGCTGCTGCACGACTGCGGCAAGGGCCCGCGTGTCAGGCTCGTCCATCGCGTGGCCTGGTCGCTCGGGCAGCGCTACGGGGAGTGGATCTGGCGGGCGTCGAGCCACATGCCCACCTTCCGGTACGGGCTCGACAGGCTGCGCCGCCATGCCGATCGTTCGGCCGAGCTCGCGGCGGAGGCAGGCTGCAGTTCGCGCACGGTGGAGCTGATCCGCCTGCAGGAGAATCCCATCGATGAAGCGGGCCAACTCCTGCGCGCAGCCGACGAGGCCAACTGATGACCGCTCGTGAGGCCCCCGCCCTGAATCGGGCCGCGAGGACGGCCGTGTCGGCGCGTGCCGCCGCGCTGGCGCGGTTGGGGACTGCCCCCGAGGTCGTCTTCGACGAGGGCCGGCCGGAGACCGCCACCCGCGTTCGAACGGCAGGGTTCGATGGGCCGTTGGCCCTGCTGCTCGCCCTGATCGAGGCGCGTCACTTCGACGTCCTGACGGTGCCGCTGGGCGGCCTGGCCGATTCCTACCTCGACGCCCTCGCCACGCTCGAGGGCGATCGGCTGGGCAACGTGTCGGGCTTCGTGGCCGTCGCCGCGCAGCTGATCCTGATCAAGAGCCGGGCACTCCTGCCACGGCTTCCGAAGGTCGCCGCGGTGCCGCTGGACGAGGAACAGGATCCGGAGGCGGATCTGCGGGCGCGACTCATCGAATACCGGCGTTTCCGCGACGCGGGAGCCGCGCTCGGCGGGCGGTTCGGAGCGCATCGCCTCTTCCGCCGCGACGCGGAGGTCGCCGCCAGCGCGGGCAAGGCGGGCGCGCGTCCGCCGGAGCGGCCGCCGCTGCCGCCCACCGCTCTGACGCGGGCACTGGATCGACTGGCCAGAATAGTGCCGCCGCCGCAGATCCCGGCCGAGATCGTGGTACGGACCATTACCCTGGCTGAACGGGCGGCGGTCATTCGCGCGGCCCTGTCGGAGGCGGATCAGGTGGTCCTGCAGGAACTGCTGAGCGGCGTGCGCGATCGGGTGGTGGTCGCGGTCACCTTCCTGGCGATGCTGGAGCTTGCGAAGCGTCGGGAGATCACCATCGAGCAGTCCGTGCCGTGGGGTCCGATCATCGCCCGGCGGCGGAAAGAGGCCGCCGAGATCGAGATCGAGATCGACGAGAGTCTGGGGTCGTTCGCATGAGCTCGGAGGAAGTGACCGGTTTGGAGATCGAGCAGGCCGACGGGGTCGAGGGGATCGACGGGGTCGAGGGGATCGACGGGGTCGGGGCGGCCGGCGACCCGGCTCAGCCGGGAGAGCTGACGGAAGCGCAACTTGAAGCGCTTCTGTTCGTGGCTGAGAAGGCGCTGACCCGGGGCGAGATCGCGGCGCTGGCCGGCGTGGATCGCGAGACCGTGAATGCCCGCATCGGCGACCTGGCGGTCAGCCTCGGCGCACGCGGGATACGACTCATCGAATCGGGCGAGAGGGTGGAGCTGGCCACCGCGCCGGAGGCGGGACGGCTGATCGCGCGATACGTCGGCGCCGACGCGCCGCGGCTCTCGAACCCGTCGCTCGAGACGCTGGCCATCGTGGCCTACCGCCAGCCCTGCACCCGCGCCACCATCGAGCGCATCCGTGGAGTGGACACGGACTACACTCTTCGAACGCTCCTGCACCGTCGGTTGATAGTGGAGCTGGGTCGCTCGCAGGCTCCGGGCCGCCCGATCCTGTACGGCACCGGCTTCGACTTCCTGGAGCGTTTCGGGATGACGAGCCTGGAGGATCTGCCCCCCATGGAGGCCCCGATCGCGGAGAGGCTCTTCACGCCCGACGCCGATGGCGAGCCCGCTAGCGAGGCGCGCTGAGGTGACACGCGAACGGTTGCAGAAGGTGATCGCCTCGGCCGGTATCGCCTCGAGACGCGCCGGCGACGACCTGATCCGGGCCGGCAGGGTGACCGTGGACGGCAGGCCGGCGATCATCGGCGAGCAAGTCGATCCGGAGCTGCAGCGGGTGCTGGTGGACGGCATGCCGCTCCCGAAAGTGGACGGGCCTCGCTCCTACTGGGCCTTGAACAAGCCCGCGGGCGTCGTCTCGACCGTTCGCGATCGCCATGCCGAACGGACGGTGATGGAGCTGCTGCCCGCGACCGTGCGCCGGGAAGGGCGGCTCTACCCCGTTGGCAGGCTGGACGAAGAGTCCGAAGGGTTGCTTCTCTTCACCAACGACGGAGCCTGGGCGGACCTTCTGCTTCACCCCCGCTACGGCGTCGAACGCGAGTACATGGCTGGCCTGGATCGGTCGGTCACCAAGGCACAGAAGATCGCCCTGCGCAATGGGATCGAGCTCGAAGAGGGCGTGGCTCGAGTCGACCTCCTCCAGGACGCCACTCCGGCCCAGGTTCGGGCCATGCTCGAGCTGCTCGAGCCGCCGCATGCGCCGCTGCGCTGGTACCGAGTGGTGCTGGCTCAGGGCTGGAAGCGGCAGATTCGCCGCATGTTCGATTCCGTTGGCATGCCCGTCCGGCGGCTTGTCAGGGTTCGAGTCGGCTCGTTCAAGCTCACCGACCTGCACGCGGGCGAAGCCCGGCCGCTCGTATATGGAGAGGTCGCCCAGCTCGCCTCGTGCGCGCGCGCCGCGACGAGCACGCGCGGGCCGCTCCGGACTCACTCGGCTTCGCGAGACCCGGAGGCCGAGGAACCGGGCGAGCCCGAATAGGCGATGCCCGACCGGGGTATCCTGCGGGCCGTGACCACCGACCCGTCCCCCGATCCCGCCAACCCGTCGCCGGCGCCTGGGCCCGCGACTGTGCCCGGGCCGCATCGCCTGGTCGTCGCCGTCGACGGTCCGAGCTCGAGCGGCAAGAGCACCGTCGGCGCCGAAGCCGCCCGCCGGCTCGGCTACCGATTCTGCGACACGGGCCTGCTGTATCGCGCCGTCGCGTGGCTTGCCGTCGAGCGCGGCATCTCCCCCGAGCAGACGGCGGCGCTGGTTCCGCTGGCCCAAGAGGTGCAGCTCATCGCCGACGCGCGCGGTCGACTTCGCCGCGTGGAAGCCGCCGGCCGCGAGGTAACCGCCGAGGTCCACGGCCCGGCCGTAGATCGAACGGTCTCCGACTACTCCAAGGTTCCGGAGCTCCGGGCCGCACTGGTATCGCGACAGCGGGCGCTTGCCGCCGACGGCGGCATCATCATGGCCGGCCGCGACATCGGAACCGTCATCCTGCCCGACGCCGACATCAAGATCTTCCTGTACGCCTCGCCGGAGGAGCGCGCCCGGCGCCGGGCCGCCCAGCGCAAGGTTGCCTCGGACGAGTCGCAGGCGGCCGGGATCCTCGAGGACATGCGCCGCCGCGACGCCATCGACTCCGAGCGGAAGACCGCCCCTCTCCGCAGCGCCGACGACGCGGTCGTCTTCAAGACCGACGGGAACACCTTCGAAGAGTCCGTCGCGGCCGTGGTCCGGGCGATCCGGGAGGCCGAGGCTGCAAAGCGAGGGAACCGTGGCCGGTAGTCGGCTGCCGTTCTTCCCGCGGTTCTCCGGCGCAGTCCTTCGGGTCGCCGCCGCCCTCCTGGCTCGCGTCAAGGTGGAGGGCTTGGAGCATATCCCGGCCGAGGGGCCGGTTCTCGTGATCTGCAATCACTGCTCGAATGCGGACGGCATGCTGCTGATGGCGTTCGTCGTCCCGGCGATGAAGCGCCCCATGGGCTGGCTCGGCAAGGAAGAAGCGCTTCGATGGCCGCTGTTCGGCTGGGGGATGCGCCAGAACGGCGTCTTCGGCGTGCGCCGGGGCGCAGGCAATCTCGAGGCGTTCAAGCTGGCGAAGAAAGTTCTGGACGAGGGTGGCGTGCTGACGATCTTCCCGGAGGGGACCCGCTCGCCGACTGGTGCCCTGCAGGAAGCGAAGGAGGGGGCGACAGTCCTCGCCGTTCGCAGCGGCGCGCCGATCCTGCCGATAGCGATCGTCGGCTCTCATCGTTTTTGGCCCAAGGCCAAGCTGCTGCCGCGTCCGAGGCGGCGGATGAAGGTCCGGGTGGGGGAGCCGTTCATGCTGACCATGCCGCAGGGTGCCGATCGCCACGAGGCGCTGCGGGCCGCCACCGTCGAGCTGATGCGCCACGTCGCCGAGCTGCTCCCGCCGGACCAACGGGGCGTTTACGCCGATGAATGCGATACTTAAGCGCAATGGGTAACGTTCGAGAGGTCAGGATCGCGCGGCGGACGGGGTTCTGCTACGGCGTGCGCGAGGCGATCGACAAGGCCAAGGCAGCCGCCGCGGCCGGCAAGCGGACGCACACCCTGGGCCAGGTCGTGCACAACGAGGGCGTCATAGCCGCTCTCCAGGCGCAGGGGATCGAGACCGTGGACTCGCTCGCGGAGGTTCGCGAGGGAGCGGCGGTCGTCATTCGCGCCCACGGCGTCCGGCCCGATGTCCTCCAGCTTGCCGAGGAGCGCGGCCTGGACGTCATCGACGGCACGTGCACCTGGGTGACACAGGAGCAGCACGAGATCACGCGCCTCGTGGAAGATGGATACGTCATCGTCCTGCTCGGGACGCCGCGCCATCCGGAGGTCGTTGGGTTGCTCGGCTTCGCCCCGGACGCGATCGTCGTGGACGAGGAAGAGGACTGGGAGAAGATCCCGCGCCGCAAGAAGATGGCGCTCCTGAGCCAGAGCACCCAGCCGCCCTGGAAGTTCGAGAAGCTGGCCGCCTTCATGGTCGGCCGCTGTCACGAGCTCAAGATCGTGAATACCGTCTGCCCGGTCACGATCCATCGCCAGCAGGACACCGTCGAGGCCGCCCGAGAGGTCGACCTGATGCTCGTCGTCGGCGGTCGATCGAGCGCGAACACCAAGGAGCTCACCCGACTGTGCGGGATCGTCGGGACGCGAGCGGTCCAGATCGAGTCGGAGGAGGACCTGACCGACGCCTCGGTCTTCGGGGACGCGGCGGTCGTGGGAGTAACAGGCGGCACCTCCACGCCGATCGAGGATCTGCGCTCCGTGGCCGAGCGAGTGCTGCGCCTGGCGGGCACGCCCGCTGCCGCGGCTCGAGCCGCGGAGATGGCCAACGCCGCGCTCGCTGCTGCTGCCACACCGGCCGGTCGGACCACGTCGCTGCCCGGCCCGCAGGTAGCCGTCGCACGCTGACCGCGAAGCTCCCGCGCCGGGCCTCTGCCACGTTGTGAGCGACGCGGCCCCATAATCCCTGCGTGACCCCGCTTCCCATCGTCGCCGTCGTAGGTCGTCCCAACGTCGGCAAGAGCACCTTCTTCAACCGCGTCGTCGGCCACCGCGCCGCGATCGTGGAAGACCGCGCCCGGACCACCCGCGACCGCATCTACGGCGAGGCGGAGTGGAACGGCCGCCGCTTCATCGCGGTCGACACCGGTGGCCTCGAGATCCGCCCCGGCGACCCGATAGAGGAGAAGGTCCAGGAGCAGGCCCGCCTGGCGATCGGCGAGGCCGACGTCATCGTCCTGGTGGTCGACTCGATCACCGGCCTCACGCCGGCCGATATCGAGGCGGCCGATCTGTTGCGGACGGCCAAGGCGCCGGTGCTGGTGGCGGCCAACAAGGCCGACAACGACAAACGCGAGCTCGAAGCGGCCGAGTTCTACGCCCTGGGTTGGGAGGAAACGTATCCGATCAGCGCCGCCCACGGCCGTGGAGTGGCGGATCTGCTCGACGCGATCATCTGGGCGCTCCCACCCGAGAGTCCCCAGGAGATCGAGCGCAAGCGCCGCGAGGCCGAGGCGGACCTCTGGGCTCGCGAGATGGCCGAGGGCAAGCTGGCGCGCGTCCACCGTGGCGACTCCGAGGCGATCGAGCTGGAAGGCGAAGAGGGAGAGAGCGAGCTCGATCTGTCGTTCGGAGACGAAGACCAAAAGGTCTCGATCGCGCTGGTCGGGCGGCCGAACGTCGGCAAGTCGAGCCTGCTCAACTCGCTTCTCGGCGAGGATCGCGCCATCGTCAGCGAGATCCCCGGGACCACTCGCGACGCAATCGACACTCACCTGCGCTGGGGCAGAAGCGACATCGTCCTGATCGACACGGCCGGAATCCGGCGCCCGGGCAAGGTGGCGAGCGGCCCCGCCGCGGAACGCTACTCGACGCTGCGGGCCTTGAAGGCGGTCGATCGGGCCGACGTCGTCGTCCTCGTCATCGACGCCTTCGACGGGCTCACGGCCCAGGACGCGCACGTCGCCGGGTTCATCGTCGAAGAGGGCCGCGGCCTGGTCCTGGCGCTCAACAAATGGGACCTGCTGGAGGAGAAGACCGGCCGGACCTTCGATGAATACACCGCCGAGATTCGTGCCGACGTCCCCTTCCTGGACTTCGCCCCGATCGTCTCGATCAGTGCCAAGACGGGCCAGCGAGTCGGCAAGGTTCTCGAGCTGGCGGTCGACGTCTGGGGCGAGCGGCGCAAGCGAATCTCCACACCAGAGTTGAACAGGGTCATGCGGGCCGCCGCGGTGCGTCAGCCGCCGCCGCCCGGAAAGCTCGGGCCGCCCAAGATCTTCTACGCCACCCAGGTGAGAGTGGCCCCGCCGACCTTCGTCTTCTTCGCGCGACACGCGGACCAGGTCCATTTCAGCTACCAGCGGTTCCTCGAGAATCGGCTGCGGGCCGAGTTCGGCTTCGACGGCACGCCGATCCGCCTCGTCTTCCGCGAAAGGGCGGGCGGCAGGAGCGATCCGGCCGGCGCGCGGGGCAGGGGCGCGGCCAGAAGCCCGGGCCGCGGCCCGGTCAGAGGTGCCGGCAAGCCCAGACCGGTGGGGCCCCTGCCGAGCGGCCCCACGCCAAACGGCCCCACGCCAAACGGCCCCACGCCGAACGGCCCCACGCCGAACGGCCCGCGATCAGCCAGGGCCTCCGGTGGCGCGACCGGTTCGAGCGGCGCGCAGGGCACTCGCCCCGCGCCGGGGAACAAGTCGGCCCGTGGCGTCGCCAGCAGCGTAAAGCGGCCGCCGGGCCGCCGAGGCCGCCCGGCCTGATTGCCGGGATAGCGGCGCCAACTCGTGGAGGCCGTGCGTCGGTCTGCTATGCTCTCGGCTGATCGGGGCGTGGCGCAGCCTGGTAGCGCACCTGAATGGGGTTCAGGAGGCCGAGCGTTCGAATCGCTCCGCCCCGACCATCTCCCCAAGCGCGAATCGGCGGATTCGGAGTCTGCTGTGGGCCTCGCTCAAGGGTCCGTGCCGGCTATGGACCGGTTGTCTGTCCGGGAATGCCCTGGAAGTGCTATTGGCTCCCGAGGGCAGGTGGTTCAATATACACATGGGCCATATTGGCAATGCACTTATGAGGTGTCACATGTTCCTCCGCAAGACCGAAGGCCAGGGCCTCGCCGAGTACGCCCTGATCCTCGCCCTGATCGCCATCCTGGCGATCACCGCGCTGCTCTTCCTGAGCGGCCAGATCAGCACCATCCTGAGCACCATCGGCGCCAAGCTGTAATCCTTCGCGCAGACGAACAGGACCGGGTCGCGGACAACGTGACCCGGTTCCTTTTTGTGGGGTAGACGCCGCTCACGGCCTTCTCGGTCATCCCACGGTACACTCGGCCGCGGATGGTCGGCCGCAGCAACGGGGCCGAACGCACGCTGGACGAGTGACGATCGTGGAAGAACTGGCCGGGCGCGGCGCTGGTCGCAAGCCCGAGGCTGACGCGCTGGACGAGCAGCAGCTCTCGGGCGTCGGGGACATGGACCCGGAGGCCTTCCGGGTCGCCGCGCATGCCGCCGTGGAGATCATGGCCGACTACCTGAAGGGGGTCGGCGAGCGAGCCGTCATGCCGGCCATCGAGCCGGGCACGCTTCGACCGCTCTTTCCGGCCGCGCCGCCCGATTCTCCCGAGCCGATCGAGACGATCCTGGCCGACTACCGGCGCCTGATCGAGCCGAACGTCACGCACTGGCAGCACCCGCGGTTCCTGGCCTACTTCAGCAGCGCCGCGTCGGGGCCGGGGATCATCGGCGAGATGCTGACGGCCGTTCTCAACGCCAACGTCATGCTGTGGCGGACGAGCCCGGCCGGGACCGAACTGGAGCAGGTGGTGGTCGACTGGTTCCGCCAGGCGCTCGGCCTGCCGGTCGGGTTCGACGGCCTGCTGACCGACACGGCCTCCACTTCGTCGTTGCTGGCCCTGGCCGCGGCGCGACAGGCGGCCGGCGTAGATGCGGCGGCGCGGGGTTTGCCCGGCCGCCCGGAAGTGCCCAGGATGCGCGTTTACGCGTCGGAGGAAGCCCATTCCTCGATCGAGAAGGCTTGCATGACCCTCGGGCTCGGTCAGGCCGGCCTGGCGCGGATCCCAACGAACGACCGGTTCGAGCTTCGCATCGACGCGCTGGAGAATGTGGTCGCCGGCGACAAGAAGGCAGGCATTCGGCCGATCGCGCTGGTGGCGACGATAGGGACGACCTCGACGACCTCCGTCGACCCGGTCCCGGCCATGGTCGACGTCGCCGCTCGCGAGGGTATCTGGCTGCACGTCGACGCCGCTCATGCCGGGGCGGTGGCCCTGATCCCGGAGCGGCGCGATCAGTTCGCGGGCTGGGAACGGGCAGACTCGGTCGTGACGAATCCGCACAAGTGGTTCTTCTCGCCGGTCGACGCCTCGGTCCTGCTGACGACCCGCATGCCGGTCCTGCGCGACGCCTTCAGCCTCGTGCCGGAGTACCTGCGCACGCTGGACCGGGAAGGCCCGATCCGCGACTACAACGAATACACCCCTACGCTCGGTCGCCGCTTCCGCGCCCTCAAGCTGTGGATGCTGCTGCGCTACTTCGGCCTGGAGGGCCTGCGGCGCCGGATCGAATACCACCTCGAGCTGGGGCAGCGTTTCATGCGCTGGATCGACGAGAGCCCGGACTTCGAACGATTGGCGCCGGTGCCGTTTTCCACGATTTGCTTCCGCTATCGCCCGGCCGAGCTGGCCGCGAATCAGGACGAACCCGACGTGGCCGAGGATCTCGA
>Ga0182021_10004299_pt1 | contig 16755 bp, 18 predicted proteins | sample 612E3MmetaG_FD_120493 | JGI IMG/M metagenome (GOLD analysis project Ga0182021, IMG submission 120493) | Permafrost microbial communities from Stordalen Mire, Sweden - 612E3M metaG (Illumina Assembly) | ecosystem: Environmental > Terrestrial > Soil > Wetlands > Permafrost | place: Sweden...
TACAAATCAGCTTTATTAAAATTTCTGATAGTAATTATTAGAAAAATTGATTTAATCAACGTTTTTTAATTAAAACCTTAAACTCTCCATCAAACTTAGAGGCTTCAACCACCTCATGCCCATTATTCTTCACCCAACGCTGAACATTATCAAACTCCAACTCTCCTTCACCAACAACCTCCAAAAGTTGCCCAGAAGCCATGCTTTCCAGCTTACGCTTCGTAAAGGCTACAGGCATTGGGCACATTTTTCCTTTAACATCTAACTTTTCAATTGCCAAAATATCCGCCTAAAACACGATTACCTTGTCGCTGCTAACTGTCCACTCAACAAGTTCATGAACTGTTGCAATTTTTACTCCATCAATGAAGTCTGCTTGAGTTAAGCCGCGCGCGTCGGCACAAACGACGCAGGCTTTGACTTCAGTGCCTCCTTTAATTAGGTCTTCTAGCATTTGGCCGTAATTGGTTAAGCTTTGAGCCGGCTTCTGACCTTTCTTTGCTAGGTAGACGCCGTTTTCGAAGAGCCAAATTTTTACTTTGTGCCCTTCTATGTCGCAGGTCCACGCGAATCGTAGTGCGGAGAGTGCGCGTTCTTTTGCGTATGGGGCTTCATAAATTATTATTGTGAAAGTTACCAAATTGTCAGCCTCAATTTACTGAATAAGACTTATTAAAAAAACTAATATAATGTTTTCTGTCAAAAAACAAATTACATATAAACATTCTACGGACTAATTACAAAGAGCAAAAGGGGTTCTAACGGGCAAATGGAAACCATAAGGTTCGATTATCTCAAAACATTCCTAACCGTGGCAAGAACGCGCAGCTTCTCAGTGGCAGCCAAACAGCTGGGAACAAGCCAAGGCACCGTCAGCCACCACATAGCCGCATTAGAACAATACTTCGACGCTGAACTATTCAAACGCAAAGCCAATGGCGTAGAAGTCACAGAAGCAGGAGCAACCCTCAAAGAAACAGCAGAAAAAATCCTCCAAGAAGCCCAAGACGCAAAAGCTAAAATCTCTACTGCCAAACAAACCCTCTCAGGAACAATAAGCGTCGCCGCCAGCACTATACCCGAAGAACACATTATTCCCAGCTTAATCGCCGAGTTCCAAAAACGCTACCCCGCCATAAAATTCAAAATAAAAGCACAAGACAGCCTCACAAGTCTGGGCAGTTTGCAAGCGGGCAACGTTGATTTCGCCGTTGTAGGCACCCTTCAGGGGTTTGAGGATAAATTCGATTATCTGCAGGTGGGGCAAGAGGAATTAGTGTTGATTGTTCCTTGGAATCATGATTTAGCCAAACATGAGTTGGTTAAGTTGACTGAAGTCATAAAGTACCCTTTTATTAACCGTGAAGAAACTTCTGGAACAAGAAAAGAAATTGAGCGACTGTTGGAAAACAACAAAATATCTCCGCTTAAGCTCAAGTTGGCGTTGGAGCTTGGAAGCACTGAATCGGTAATAACCGCTGTTTCCGAATGCCGTGGTATAAGTATAATCTCTTCAATTGCCGCAAAAAAAGCCAATGCAGCAGGTTTGGCAAAAATCGTCAAAATCAAAGAGGCAGCCAAAAACCCAAGAAAACTCAACATAGCACGACCCAAAAGCCCGCTCCTCAAAACCTCAGAGGCTTTTTGGGAATTCTGCAAAGAATACAAATACAAAAACCAAACAATCACCTGCTCAATAAATTAATTTAGCTAAAATGAGGAAGACGGCGCCGAATCTTCAAACATCACAATCAACGTTGACGTCGGTCAAGTACGGCGGATATGTCAAGGCATGAAAACAGGCGAAATCGTCATCAATGGCAACGCAGGAATGCACCTTGGAGAAAAAATGTTAGGGGGCAAAATCACAGTAAACGGCGACGCAGGTCAATGGACAGGTAGCGCCATGAAGAAAGGCTTAATTGAAGTTCATGGAAACGCCAATGACTATTTAGCTTCACCTTACCGAGGAGCCAGCGAAGACATGAAAGGCGGCAAAATAGTGGTAGATGGCAATGTCGGTGGCGACTCAGGTGCCTACATGAAAGGTGGCTTAATCAAAATAAAAGGCAACAGCATCGGTCAATTCCTTGGCTTCCACATGAGCGACGGCACAATCCACATCGAAAAAGACGCAACCACAAGAGTAGGCACAAACATGACAGGCGGAAAAATCATTATTTCAGGAAAAATAGAAGAAATGATGCCCACATTCACAGTTGACGGTGTCAAACCTAAAGTCAAGATTGACGAAACCGAATCAGCAGCAGGACCATTCTATGTGTTCCTTGGCGACATCGCAGAAAAAGGCACAGGCAAACTATTCATATCAAAAGCCAATAATCCGCACCTAAAAACATACGAAAAATATCTATAACTTATTTAATTTTTATAAGACCTCTTTTCAGTTTTATCGTTTTGGAAAAGAGTGCGCAATTACTGATTTTTAGGCGTATTGTAATGTTGGAATTCAAAATTTTAGATTCTCGTTAATACGAGATAAAGCCTTTCAATCAATTCACTTGGTAACGAAAGCAATACATTCTAAACAAAAAAGCGAAAAAAGGTAATCTCAATTATCGAAAATTTAAAAAGCAAACAATCCCTCAACTTAATTATGAAGTTATCTTTTAAAATAGGCTCTGCATGGGGAATCCCTATTGAGCTTCACCTTACCTTTATCCTGCTGATACTGGCAGTTTTAGGTTTAGCCGTTTATTATAATCAAATTTACTATTTTATTCTCATAGTGTTCCTTTTTGTTTTTGTTCTTTTCCACGAGTTGGCACACTCAGTTGTTGCAAGACGCTATAACATCACAGTGCGTAAAATTGTTCTGTACCCGATCGGCGGAGTATCAGAAATAGAAGAAATACCGGAAAACCCCTCCATAGAGTGGCGAATGGCCGTTGCTGGGCCACTCACAAGCCTGATACTTGGAGCCGCACTACTGGTAATATACTATTTTATGCCATTGAAGATACCTCTGTTTCCAGCGCCAGCTCTCTTGCTTGCTTCTGGAAATATCCTTTCAGATTTAGGTTATCTAAACCTTCTTCTTGGCGCATTTAACTTAATACCGGCTTTTCCAATGGATGGTGGCAGAGTTTTCCGAGCTTTGCTGGCTGAACGAATGAAATTTTCTGACGCCACCAAATACGCAGCTTACATTGGCAGAATATTTGGAATTATAATGGTAGCCGTTGGATTTCTTTTCAATCCCTTTTGGATACTGATCGGCGTCTTCATTTACATAGGTGCCAGCGAAGAAGCAGAGCAAACAATTATCTCAACCACCTTAGCCAACGTTAGAGTGAAAGATGTTATGCAATCCGAGATAGGAACTGTTCGCCCAGATCAAACTATCTCTGATGCGTTGGAAATTATGTTCAAATCCAGATACCACGACACACTAGTCGAAAAAGACGGTATTTTCCAAGGCCTGGTAACCTGGAATGAAATTATGAAAATCTCAAAAGACCAACAAAGCACGTTAAAAGTTGAACAAATGCCGATTAAAAAAATTTCAACATACCCGGATGAAGCAGTTTTTGAAGCTTATAAAATCATGACTAAAGAAAAAATTGATTTATTGCCTGTTGTTGAGAGGGAAAATCCAATGAAGGTGGTTGGTGTTTTGACCAGCGAGACTGTTGCGAGCGCTTATGAGAAGGCGAAGAGTCGATGAGAAGGTACTTAAAATGGTGTATTATTGCATAATATTTCTATAATCTGCAATTAAATTGTCAAATAGAAGGAATTTTTGGAGATAAGAGTTAACAGTCAAAGAATAATTATTATCACGTTAAGAGTAAAAGAATCTTTTCTTTACATTAAGTACTGGGTACAGTGACAAAGAACAAAATAGTATTTTTAATAAAGAGATGGTGGGGCTGGAGGAATTTGAATCCTCGTCTATAGCGCCCGAGGCTACAAGCCTAGACCAAGCTAGCCGACAGCCCCCTGTTAAGTTTTGGCTGGCTTTTTTCGAGTTTAAAGAATAATGTTTACTTACGCTTTAAACTTTAACTGTTAACAGAATCAAGGTTGCTTCCCTAAATCATTATCCTTGCATTCTTTCATGTAAGGAGTTGTTAAAACTTCTTTAACTTTGTTTGTTATGACTGGTCCAAGTCCATGTATTGCTTTTGACCAATCATCCACGTTAATTAGAGCATTCATGGGCGTTTGATAAGAATCCAAAATGGCGTTGGCTTTTTCTCTTCCAACATTGGGCAAACTTGCAACAAAAAAAACTTGTGCATCGGGAATGGTTTCGCATTTTTTGAATGCATGTACTATTGGGCTTCTTTTCTCAATGATTTGCTCTTGTTTTGCCGCTGTATATAGAAAATCAATTGTTTCTTTATAGGAGGACGTGTTAATTATGGGTACGCCGTTTTTTGCAAGGTTAAACATTGCTCCCCAAATAGCGTTTGGCTGAATGTTGCTGTACTTGTAAATGATGGGCATGTAACCTTCAAGCACAAGAAGTGATTTTGGGTACACTTCCTTAAGTGTAAAAATCTGCTCGAAAAGATAGCGCCTCGTCAAAGTATAAACAAAATCGCTAACTGTTTTTCGTTCCACAGCACATTGGTCCGAAAGAACATAGTCGCCTTTTTCAAGTAATTGAGTCTTAACGTTGACGCCACGCTCAATTAAGCCTTTAACAACTTTCTCAGCGCTGCTTGCCTCTCGGCTATCCACGATTATCGTTGGTTCCTCACCCTTCTTCTTTTTATCATTTATGAAAGGAATCAACGTTTCAGTTCCAGACACTAAACTCAACCCTAAAACACTGTAACCACAACTGCAGGCTTATTTTACTTGCGCTTATCAAAAACACAATTGAAATATAAAGCAAAATGCCACTTGAACTGTCAGGTAAATAAAAACAGATCAACCGATTAGGATTTCTCGGTCAAAGTATAATCTATAAAATGGCAAAAAAATAGAAGCTATTGCTACTTCGAAATTGTGAGATTACTCATAGTGGATCAGGAACAATGGTTTTTTCGCTTCTCTGCGTCTGGTCTCTAGGGGCATATCTTTCAACGACACAGTCGCAATCTTTCTGCTCAAACGTTCCCTTTTAGCCCTATCGAAACTCTTTTGTATCAAACTGGATTTCCCATTTTGACAATCCAATACCCTCACCTTAAGTAGCTCACTCGGCGTCATCGGATATATGCAGTTGTGACTTTACAATGACAACAACATGTCTGAATAATTTTAAATTAAAACTTGTAAAACCTGAATCGTTAATGCTGTCTACATAAAAGAAATATATTTTTACTTTAAAAGTTGAGTTAAATTAATTATACAAAAAATGGTGGAAGGGTTTATGGTCCCTTTTTGGTTACTTCTTTGATGACGCCTGCTGCTACGGTTGTGCCCATGTCTCTGACTGCGAATCGTCCTAGCTCTGCAAAGTCTGTGTATGCTTCGACGGCTATTGGGTGTAATGGTTCCATTCTTACCCAGGCTGCGTCTCCGGTTTTGAGGAAGCTTGGATGTTCTTCTGTTACTTGGCCTGTGCGTGGATCAATTTTCTTTAACAGCTCTATGAATCTGACTGCGATTTGTCCTGTGTGGTAGTGTAGTACTGGTGTGTATCCTGCTGCGATTGCGGTTGGGTGATAGATTACGATGATTTGCCCGATGAATTCTTTTGCTACTGTTGGTGGATTGTCGGTAGTTCCTGCGACGTCTCCTCTGTGTATGTCAGTTTTTGCAATGCCTCTTACGTTCATTCCGATGTTGTCTCCTGGTTCTGCAAATGGAATTACGGTGTGGTGCATTTCCAGTGATTTGAGTTCGCCTGTTTTGTTGCTTGGCATGAAAATTAGGGTTTGTCCGGGTTTTAGAATTCCTGTTTCAACTCTGCCGACTGGAACTGTGCCGATGCCTGTGATGCTGTATACGTCTTGGATTGGTACGCGAAGGGGTTTGTTAGTTGGTTTTGCTGGTATTTCAAGTAAGTCTAGTCCCTCCATTAGGGTTGGACCAGTGTACCATGCCAATTTTGGAGTCTTCTCAAGGAGGTTTTCGCCTGTCCATCCTGAAACTGGTATAAAGTTGATTTTGTCGACTTTGAAGCCTACCATGCGAAGCATTCTTGAAACTTCATTCTTTATCTCTTCGTACCTTTCTTTGCTGTAATTAACGGAAATATCGTCTTGTTTGTTAATCGCAACAATTAATTGGCGAATACCTAAAGTGAATGCTAAAAAGGCGTGCTCTCTTGTTTGACCGCCTGCACCGATGCCAGCTTCAAACTCACCTTTTTTGGCTGAGACGAAGAGTACGGCAGCATCAGCTTGGCTTGCGCCGGTAATCATGTTTTTGACGAAGTCTCTGTGACCTGGTGCATCGATGACGGTAAAGTTGAATTTTTTGGTTTGGAATTGCAAGAACCGAAGGTCAATGGTGACACCTCTTTCTCGTTCTTCCTTAAGATTATCAAGTACCCAAGCGAATTTGAATGTGCCTTTGCCCATTTTTTCGGCTTCTTCTTCAAAGGCTTTGATTGTCCGCTCGTCAATTGCGCCTGCTTTGTATAGTAAGTGTCCTGTTGTTGTGGATTTTCCCGCGTCAACGTGCCCCATGATGATGATGTTTAAGTGGGGTTTGTCTGATTTACTCATTTTTTCATCCTCAATTAATTTTACCTGATTTTATGAATTCGTTAACACATCAGTTCTTCCAATTATTTTAAGTTTCCGTGTCTTTTACACTTGGAAATATCACCGAAAAATCCAAGACTAAGTGAAAATCAGGCAATATAACTTATAACTTCAAATGCTATGGCTAATCCTAAGTGTTAGCACAAAATGGTTGAAGGCATTTCAGTAGTAACAACGACTTGGAATGAAAAAGAAAATATCAAAGAACTAATCCAGGGATTCCGATCCTCACTCAAAGATACACTGCATGAAGTGATTGTTGTTGACGACAACTCAGCTGATGGACCCCTGAACATCGCAAAACAATATGCCGATGGAGCGGTAGGCAAAGTCAGGGAAGGGCAGACCAAAGGCTTACTTTACGGAATGAAATACGCTAAGTTCCCGGTTATTGTAACAATTGATTCTGATTTGGAAAACAGCCCAGAACTCATACCTGCATTGATAAAAAAGCTAGATGATAAATGGCTTTCAAGGCTACTTAGGCTCGTAAATAATTACTTCACCATTTTCTTCTATCAATTCTAACCCCTTTTTTGAACAATGCCTTTTAGCAGGATTTTGGCTTCTGCATCTATGGCAGTTTTGATATGTAACTCATAGCCTGTTGAAATCGGGTTATTTGTCTTTGATTCAACCAACGAGATAGTATTAGAAAAAAATTCCTTTATAACTAGCGTCAATTTCCTTCAAACAAACGACGGCTTCAACCCGATTCATTTTTGTTATTCATCGTACGTACATCTATCGCATCTATTAATATAAAAAGTTTAACAACGATGAAACAATGTATTTTTAAATCAAAATTCTTCGATGCGGGTTTAATTCATGATTTTTAAAATTGAAGCTTTAGCAAGTCTGATCGCTGGGTAAAGGCTAAAAATGAATGCTCCAGCTATAGCTGCAAGAAGCCAACCAGTTATCTGCAGGATAGTAAAGCTTGTAACTAATGGTTGCTTCATCAAAATAAGCAAAGTTACGATTGTACCAAACGATATTCCTACTGCAACGCTAGAAATCAACAGTATTATGGTTTGAATTGCCAAAATAAAAATAATTATTTTTGGTTTAGCTCCAACAGCGCGTAAAACAGCGAATTCTTGATGTTGTTCATCTGCTGCAAGCATCATGTAACCTATCAGGCAAAGTGTTGCAGAGGCTAAGGTGAAGAGTGGCAGGAGCATTATTGTTTGCCAAGTTGAAGCTAAAAAATTCGTGTTCTTCTCAACAATGCCGTCTATCTGAAAAACGTTCAAATCTGGATCTACTGCTTGAATTGATGTTTTGATTTGTGCAATGGCTGTAGAACGGTCAGTTTGATTGTTTAATTTAACGAATAATAAATTGGGGTCAGCTATTCCTGACATATTTTCTAATCTTTCAATAGGCACATAGGTTACTAACCCATTATTTATTGGATCGACGCAGACTCCAATGATGTGAAAGGTTTGATTTTCAAATTCAATGCCCTCGAGCAAAGGATCGGATAACAGTACATGTTCGCCACCGTCAGGGGAGTACATTGTACGAGCTATAGAATCGCCGATAACTGCTTCAAAATCGTCGTTTGCTCCTAAAAATCGGCCTTGAACAAACCATGATCCAGCAAGCCTCTCTGGATTAACACCAATTACAAATGAATCGCCCTATCTATTGTCCCCAACGGCAAAGGTTCGTTCAGTATCAGGGTCAATGGTAAAGTTAGAAATTTCCCCAACATGCTCCTCTAAAACTAAGCGTGAATCAACCAAACTCACTCTTGAAAGAGAACCTACTTTTTCAATAACTGTTCGTGGAATAGCCAATTTGGGATCTGAAAAATTAAAATTGCCTGTTGATGAGGCCTCTGAAAATTTTGACAAGAGCAGTTTATACTGGTCGCCCATGCTGGCGTGTGCAATGACTATAGCGTCTTTATCGGCGGCTTTTTGAACCCATGATGTGGTTTTGGCACTTGCGATTATGCCGCCCGCAACTTAGACCGTGAGCAAGATAAAAACAAGGGAGAGCAAAATTATGATTCTGATGCTTGCTGATTGCCGACGAAACAGACTTCTGGAAGCGATTCTCCATGTGAGGCCTAATCTGGATAATGCTTTATGTTTGGTTCCGACGGTTAAACCGTAATAGTTTACTGGTGAAAGTGCGTTTATTGGTGACATTTTTACGGCTTTAAAGATAGGTTGAAGACCAAAAACAATTGAAAGAACCAAAAAAGTGACAAAAACTAAGAGTGCAAACCAAAAATTAGGCAAGTAGTAATTCGAGAAAACCACATTAGAACTGACGTAGTCCATTAAAAAACCCAAGGCGATGCCTAAAACGCATCCAGCCAAACTTGTCGTGAGCAGCTCGGTCATGAAGTACCCTGCAACAAGATTGTTTGGGCACCCAGCCGCTTTAATCAATCCAAAATCGCGTGTTCTCTGAGCCATCATCAAAAAAGCCAAAAACGAAGTTAACACTGCGCCGACCACAAAAATCAACACGCCGATGAATAGTATAAACTGTGAAAGGATGGTGCCTAAGCCTTGAGTTAATATTCCAACGGCAGAAGCTATGCCAGAACCTAAACGGTTGCTAAAAAGCAGAAGAAACAATGTGGAGGTAACACTCAGTGTTAAAGTTGCGATGGTTAGGCTTGTTTGAAGCTTCCTGCGGAGTAAATCGTTGATTGGGAAACCATAGTTATTCATTTTCGCTCGCCAATCTGCCGTCTTCGAGGCATAAAACTTGGTCTGCCAACTCAATTATTTGCAAGTCATGGGTTGAAACAATAACTGTTTTTCCATGCTCCTTCAATATTTGGAGGACCTGGATGATTTTTTGGGCGTTTTTTGTGTCTAAATTGCCTGTGGGTTCATCTGCTAAGATAAGTTGTGGGTCGTTGGCTAATGCCCTGGCAAATGCTACCCTTTGTTGCTCGCCGCCGCTAAGCTGGGCAGCAAAATGATTCATCCGATGTTGTAAACCAACCGTTTCTAAAAGTTCATTTACGCGTATCTCAATTTTCTCCTCAGGCTTTCGGGTCCACTCCATTGGGAACGCAACATTTTCAGCCACCGTTAACGTAGAAACCAAGTTGTAGGCTTGAAAAACAAAACCCACGTTGTTGCATCTAAAATCGGACAGGAAATCTTCATCTTTCAGCGTTAAATCTTGGCCTGCGACAAAGATTTTGCCACTTGTGGGTCTGTCAATTCCTCCGATGATGTTGAGAAGGGTTGTTTTGCCTGAGCCTGATGCTCCGCGAAGAGCGATGAATTTGGCTTTGGGTATTGACAAATCCAAGTGTTTTAGTACTTCGATCTTTTGGTCGCCTAGCTCGTAGGTTTTTTCTAAGGCTTCCGTTTGGACCATGATGTCTTCGTTTTTGAGCACTTAATGTACTCTCCCACTCAACAAAGACCTTAACCTAAACTGATAATATAGGTTGAGGTACAGTTGCTTACACGGTTATCCATTAGGCTTCTCAATTTGTGACATGGAACAATTCTGCCTTATTGCTCTACCAAGCAAAGGAGCTCAGGTAAACTTTGAACGTAAACTTCGTTTAAAGAGTAGGTAACTCTTATTCCGTTACAATTTTCCTTAACAATTCCTTCTTCTCTAAGCCGATTCATGTGCCAAGTTAAACCTTGAGACGTTATACAAAGGTAAGTTGCTAATCTTTGGTGAGGAACTGACTTTTCAGCGACCATTTTCTTAATGATTTCTCTTATTGTCTCATGTCTCAAAAACGAAATTAGCTGCATTTTCTTGGTTGAAAATTTTTTCGAGGCAAAAAACCGTTTGTATTTGCCATCGCGTACAAATGAGATTAATCCTGCTTTTTTGAGTACGCCTAAATGGAATTCTGCGGTGCCGATGGCGATGCTTAACCCCGTGCAGATGCCTCTGAATTGAATGCCTGGATTAGCAGAAATAAAATCGTAAACTGCCATTCGTGTCGTAGAATTATTAATTACTGAAGCGGGCGAATCTTTTACTATGTCCTGGTAAGCCATTTGACTACTTGATAATGTGGTTAAAGGCTTAATTGCGCCATTCGCCCACACATTATTTTTCTCAAGTTGAATGATGGCTACAAAAGAGAAAACAATAACAAACACTAAAAGCAGAGCAAGCGAAGCCTTTTGCAAAGTCACGTTTTCATCTCACTTAAGTTATTGTTTCTCTCTATTTTTAACAGTATTTGTAAGTGAATGTACTAGTAAGATAAAGCCTTTTTGCGTCCCTACTTTTTTTAATCTAAAAGTATTACAGATAGTTTTTTTAATGGAAACGTTTGCTAATAAGAACCAAAAAAGGGGTTAGTTATGAGCGCTGACAAAGTAGTTGTGGGTTTAGCTGGGATGCCTGGGTCAGGCAAATCTTTAGTTGTTGAAACTGCACGCGACTTAGGCTACTGTATAGTGATTATGGGCGACGTTATTCGGGAGGAAACTCAGAATCGCGGCTTAGAGTTAACGCCGCAAAACGTGGGAAAAGTTATGCTTCAATTGCGAGCAGACGGCGGAAACACCGTTGTAGCCCAAAAATGCATTCCAAAAATAGAAAAACAAGCAGGTAACAAAGTTCTTATTGACGGCTTGCGCAGCCTCTACGAAGTTGACCTCTTCAAAACACATTTTGCCAAGTTCAGCCTTGTCGCCGTGCATGCTTCTCCAGACGCAAGGTTTAACCGCCTTTTTAGCCGCCGAAGAAGCGACGATCCAAGCGGGTGGGCAGTTTTCCATGAACGCGACATGCGTGAACTCGGTGTCGGCTTGGGAAATGTTATTGCGGTATCTGAGCAGATGATAGTTAACGATAACAGCTTAGGAGAAGTGAAAGGTAAAATCAAAGAAGCGCTACAAAAGGTTGAGAAGAAATGGTTGAAGTAACAGTGCACATGGAGGCGGAGATTAACCCGACTGAGGGCGAAGAAAAAGTCAGAGAAGCAATAAACAATGTTTTAGGCAACGCGTCCATAACAATCACACCCATCGGCAAAGAAAACACGCTTACTGCAGAAGCATCAGGGAGAGAATCACTAATTAAACTCCGCAACATACTGCGAAGCGACAAAGTCCGAGACGCATCAAGAAAAGCTCTCTTTCGTAGCCTACAAGGCAAAACAATCAGTTTTTGCTTAAACAAGCAGGTGGCTTCTGCTGGGCACGTCTCTTTTTCTGAGGAAACAACTGAGTCACCGTTGGGACCCATACGAGTAACTATAACATCTAATGATCCAGTGCAGCTTATCGAGTGGTTAGCAGAAAAAACCCGCTGAAACGAAGGCTAAAAATTGTCTTTGAGAGCTCAAGTAACCAAAAACGGGGCAGTTCTACTCGGCGACAGCGTAGCCTGCGACGCTTTTGACGCTGATAGGCCCTTGAGGATTGTAACCCACGCCCATGCAGACCACCTTGGCGGCTTACGAAAAAGCATCAAATGTTGCCAAAAAGTACTGATGACCAAAGCCACCCGGGACCTAGCAGAAACACTAAACGACCAACTTAAACTCAAAAACGCGCCCATAGAGACTTTAGAATACGGTAAATCTTTGCAGTTTGGGAACGAAAAAATCACGCTAACACGAGCAGACCACATTTTAGGCGCTGCACAAGTGTTGGTTGAGGATGCTGGCGGCATAAGAATCGCTTACAGCGGAGATTTTCGAATTGATGATACTCCAGTTGTTGAATCTGATGTTTTGGTTATTGAGGCAACCTATGGCAGCCCATCATGTAGACGCAATTTTGATGTGGATGTTCGGGAACTTTTAGTTTCGATGATTGAGAAGCGACTGCGAGGTGGTGCGGTCTACGTTTTTGGTTATTACGGTAAACTGCAGGAAGTCATGCAACTGCTAAGGGATTCCGACATTGAAGTGCCATTTGTGATGCCTCAGCGCATGTATGACGTTACCAACGTATGTAAGAAACATGGTATGAATTTGGGTTGCACGACGCTTTCCACAGAAGCAGATGGGCATGAGCTCATAGACGGCAACCTTCCATGTGTAGCATTCTACCACATGAATGCTCGAGGTTACGAAGGATTGCAAAATTCCCGAATCTGCGTTAGCGGCTGGGAATTCAACACACCCTGCAAGCAAATCGGCGACAGAGAATATTTAGTTGCTCTTAGCGATCACTCAGATTTTGACGGTTTACTTGAATACGTTAAACGTTCACATGCAAAACAGGTTATCACAGACAATTATCGAAGCCACGGAGCAGTTTTAGCTAAAGAAATCCTCAAGCGCTTAGGCATCTCAGCAGTTGCGATGCCCCGAAGCAATGGACAAACAACCCTCTAACCACAATGTTTTAGGTTAACAGTTGCTTAAAGCTTAAAAGCAAAAAGTCAAACTACACTCAACTCACAAGAAAAGGAATCAAAAATGGCTAAATCATCTGTAATTTCAGGCCTTTATAAACTATCACCAAAAGAACGTTTAGCAATCATTAAAGATTTTGCAGGCTTAACCGAGGAAGAGTCAAAGCTACTCGAAAACACAGGCTCTTTAGCAATGGATATGGCTGATCACATGGTCGAAAACGTCATCGGCGTTTTCCCTGAACCTTTAGGCATCGGTGTTAACTTCCAAATTAACGGTAAAGACTATTTGATTCCGATGGCTACTGAGGAGCCAAGCGTTATTGCCGCAGCCAGCAACGCCGCTAAAATGGTCCGTGAAGGCGGAGGCTTCCACACCAGCAGCACCGCACCCGTTATGATTGGGCAAATTCAACTTGTCAAAATCAAAGACGTCAACGTTGCAAAAAAACAGATTTTAGATGCCAAAGCCCAAATTCTCAAGAAAGCAAACGACCAAGACCCAGTCCTCAATTCATTTGGCGGCGGAGCCAAAGACATGGATGCCAAAATCATCGACACCACGATGGGTCAAATGGTGATTGTAGAATTATATGTTGACTGCCGAGATGCTATGGGCGCAAATGCCGTTAATACAATGGCTGAAGCAGTAGCACCTTTAATCGAGGAGTTAACAGGCGGTCACGTTTACCTGCGAATAATATCCAACCTAGCTACAAAACGATTAGCAAAAGCATGGTGTACCATACCCAAAGAAGCATTGGGCGGAGAAGCAGTTGTGGAGGGCATCGCTTACGCGTCAGCTTTCGCAGCCGCTGACCCATACCGCGCCGCAACACACAACAAAGGCGCCATGAACGGCACAATCGCAGTAATACTAGCCACTGGAAACGACCACCGCGCCATAGAAGCAGGCGCACACGCATACGCTGCACTAAGTGGAAAATACACCACAATTTCAAACTGGACAAAAAACAAAAACGGCGACTTAGAAGGTGTAATCGAGTTGCCAATGGCTGTCGGCTTAATCGGTGGAGCAGTAAAAACCCACCCAATCGCACGCATATCCATGAAAATCCTAAACGTTAAATCAGCCAACGAATTCGCAGAAGTTCTAGCCGCAGTTGGCTTAGCACAAAACTTAGCCGCCTTACGCGCTTTGTCAAGTGAAGGCATTCAACGCGGTCACATGTCGCTGCACGCAAGAAATATCGCAGTCACCGCAGGAGCCAAAGACGAAATGGTAGACAAAGTCGCAGCACAAATGGTTAAAGAACGCAAAGTACGCGTAGACAGAGCCAAAGAAATCTTAGAACAACTAACAAAAAAACAATAATTTTTTGTTTTTCTTTTTTATTAATAAATAAAAATGTTGTTATTCTTTATTCTATTATTATTCTTGCGTCGACTGTTTTTGCGCCTTTGGGGTAAGCCATTACGGGATTTAGGTCGAGTTCTTTGATTTCTGAGTTGTCCATGACGAGGCGTGAAATGCTGCATAATATGCCTACGAGCGCGTCGATGTCTGCGGGAGGCGTGTTTCTGAAGCCCCTGAGAAGAGGGTAAGCTTTGAGCCCTGTGATCATTTCTTTCGCGTCTTCCGCGGTTATGGGTGCAATTCTGAAGTTGACATCTTTGAGGACTTCAACAAATATTCCGCCTAAACCAAACATCAACGTTTGCCCAAACTGCGGATCTTTAATTGCCCCAACAATGACCTCCGTTGACTGAGGCGCCATCTCCTGCACCAAAACCCCAACGATTTTCGCGTCGGCTTTGTATTTTTTCGCATTATCCAAAATTTTCTTGTACTCATATGCGACTTCAGCTGAGCTTTTTAGGTTAATTGTGACTCCGCCAGCTTCAGATTTGTGAATGATGTCGGGAGAAACAATTTTTAGAACAATCGGATACCCAATCTCATTAGCGTAGGCTACGGCTTCTTTCTCACTTAAAGCCACCTCGAATTTGTTAACTGGAATGCCATGTTCCATGCAGATGGTTTTTGCCTCGGGCTCAAGAAGGGCTTTTCTTCCCTCTTTCTTTGCTTGATTGATTATTTTTGAAGTTTGATTCACGTTACTGTCCTTCTATTGATGTCTTGAGTATGACATTTTTACGGGTTTAAAATTGTTTTGTTGATGTGATCGGTTTTATTCAAGGTTTGGCTTATTGTATTTGTGTTTAACACGTCAACATTAGTATATAGTAAGACATAATATTTAATAAGCGTTAGGCGGAATCGTAAATACTGATCAACAATGCCAAAGCAAAGCCTCAAACAAAAAATCAAAGAAGCTCTCGCTAAACAACAGCTCAAAAGAAACTCAACCAAACAAAAAAATCAGACACCAAAAATACAATCAACAAACAGCAAGAGAACATTCAACCTTCCAAAGCTCAACATCAAACTACCAAAAGTTAATTATAGTTTAAAAAAGGAAAAGCCTGAAGAGGAAGTTCAGTCAGTTGCCAAATCCTTGCCAAAAGGGGTTAAAATAGTTGATAAATACTCATTGTATGACCCTTTTGCTCAAGTAGTTATAATTCAAGACCCAAAAACAGGCGAGCACAAATACATTCTAGATGAGCTTCAACTTGATCAAGTAGAACGAGGCATATACAACCGCATCCTCGAAATGCTTCTCGTTGAAATTGAGTCACCAAAAGAAGAAATAGGTGATCCGCGGAAATTCTTCGCTCAACAAGCTAAAAAAATTGTTGACAAATATCGAATCAGTCTCGGCTGGTTACCTGATGTATCATGGTATAAAATCCTCTATCACGCTGAACGAGACCTGGTAGGCTTTGGCCAAATCGATTCATTAATGCGCGATCCAAACATAGAAGACATTTCCTGCGATGGAGTAAACAAATCAGTTTACATTTGGCATAGAGCTTTTGAAAGCATTGAAACTAATGTTAAATTTGAAAGTGATGAGGACCTCGATAATCTTGTCGTCAAATTAGTTCACATGGCCGGGAAACATGTTAGCTCTGCTTTCCCCATAGTTGATGCCTCGCTTCCAGGAAAACATCGACTTGCAGTAGCTTACAGACGAGAGATTACACCGTTTGGCACAGCATTCACTATCCGAAAGTTCCGCGAAGATCCATATTCAATCATTGACCTCATTAACATCGGCACTTTCACCGAGGAAATGGCCTCATATCTTTGGATATGCCTAGAAAATCGGGCTTCGGTCATGGTTCTCGGTGGTACAGCGGCCGGTAAAACCACCGCGTTAAACGCCTTAGGCTGCTTGATTAAGCCAGGCAGCAAAATCATGACCATCGAAGAAACCGCTGAACTGAACCTCTCCCACGAAAACTGGGTTTCACTCATTGCAAGACAAAGCTACGGTTTAGGAGGCAGCAACGTAGGAGAAGTTGCATTATTCGACTTGGTGAAGACCTGTATGAGACACCGCCCCGACCTAATGATCGTAGGGGAAGTGCGAGGCCAAGAAGCGTACGTTCTGTTTCAAGCTCTGGCGACAGGACACGGTGGCATGTGCACAATGCACGCAGAAAATGTCCAATCAGCCGTTAGGCGTCTCACACAAAAACCTATGGATATTTCACCAGCCTACATCCCGCTAATGAATATTGTACTGTCAGTTCAACGTGTCCACCTAGTGAAAAATGGTGAAAAGAGAGCCTATCGCCGTGTCCTCTCAGTCAATGAAATTATTGATCATGAAAAATTCGTGAATCCCTTCAAATGGGATCCCATCAA
>Ga0182021_10004301_pt1 | contig 16753 bp, 16 predicted proteins | sample 612E3MmetaG_FD_120493 | JGI IMG/M metagenome (GOLD analysis project Ga0182021, IMG submission 120493) | Permafrost microbial communities from Stordalen Mire, Sweden - 612E3M metaG (Illumina Assembly) | ecosystem: Environmental > Terrestrial > Soil > Wetlands > Permafrost | place: Sweden...
CGCCGGGCTGTTCTGCCTCCTGTCGAGCGGCGTCTATCTGCTCAACGACATCCGGGACGCGGAAGCCGACCGGCTGCATCCCCTCAAGCGCCTGCGCCCGATCGCGTCGGGGCTCGTTTCGGTCCCGCTGGCGGGCGCCGTGTCCGCTCTGCTGCTGGCCGTCGGCCTGGGCGCCGCCACGGCGCTCTCCCGCCCCTTTGCGGCCGTGGCGGCCTCCTACGTGATTCTGCAGCTCGTCTATTCCTTCTGGCTCAAGCACATCGCCCTCATAGACGTCTTCGTGATCGCCCTGGGCTTCGTGTTGAGGGCCGTGGCGGGCGGAGTCGTGGTGAAGGTCAATGTGTCGCCGTGGCTACTGCTTTGCGCCTTTCTTCTCGCGCTGTTCCTCGCCCTCTGCAAACGGCGCCACGAGAAGATTGTGCTGGACGCCGCCGCCGACGACCATCGCCCCAGCCTCGGCTACTACGACCGCAAGCTCATAGACCAGTTGATTGCCATCGTCAGCGCCGCCACGATCGTCTGTTACTCGATCTATACCCTCTGGCCCGATACGGTGAACAAGTTCGGCACCAACCTGCTCTCGCTGACAATCCCCTTCGTCATTTTCGGCGTGTTCCGTTATCTCGATCTGGTCTACCGCCGGGAAGCGGGAGGACGCCCCGAGAGAACCCTCCTCACCGATCGCCCCTTGATCGTGGACCTGGCGCTCTACGGGCTGTGCGTCCTGCTCGTCTTCCACCTGACCCGGCCCTGAAAAGTCAGCCAACCCCGAATTCGTGAGCTAGAACGGAAAGGCCGTAGATCGCCGCGGTTTCAACGCGCAGGACGCGTTCCCCGAAACTCACCGCCCGCGCACCCGCTTTCATGGACGCGTCCAGTTCTTCAGCCGTGAGGTCGCCCTCGGGCCCTATGATCAACGCCACGCTCCGCACGCCCTTCCCCTTCATTTCCTGAATCGCTTGCTTCAGCGGCGCCGCCGCCGGCTCCAGCGATCCGACCAGCAAGGCCTCGAACGGCAGCGATCGGCCCAGCAAGTCCTTCAACTCCTCGATCGCCTCGACCCGCGGGATCCAGGCCGTCCGGCACTGCTTGGCCGCCTCGGTGACCACACGCTGCCACCGTTCCCGCCGGCCCGCCGCGCGCGTTCCCTCCAATCGCACCACGCCGCGTTCGGTCATGATCGGAAAAACCGACCACACCCCGAGTTCCGCCGCCTTTTCAAGAATCCACTCCATGCGCGCCCCTTTCGGGATCGCCTGGATGAGCGAAAACGACACGGAAGAGGACGATGACCTGACGCGGCGCTCAATGACCCGCACGACAAGCTCGGAACCGCCGCCGCCCCTGACTTCGCAGAGCGACTCCCCGCCTTGGCCGTCGCACACCACGATCCGGCTCCCGGCGGATAGGCGCAGCACGTGGATGAAGTGGTGTGAATCCGCCGGCGGAAGACGAATCTCGGTCTTCGCCCACTCCTCGGGTCTCACAAAACAGCGCGGGATCATGATTCGGTTCTGGGCTTTCCGATGTCGCGTTTTCGCGCGAAAAAGGCCTCGGCGCGTTCCCTCAGCTTGGCGGCGCCCGGATAATTTTCCGTTCCGCAGGCGTCCGTAAAATCCTTCAACGCCTTCTTTTGTCGGGAACTCAAATGAGAGGGGATTTCCACGACCGCGCGCACGATCAAATCGCCCCGCCCATGGCCGTCAACGCTGGGGACTCCCCGCCCCCGCAGGCGGAACAGTCTCCCGGATTCCATCCCCGCCTCGATCTTCAGGGAAACGAAGCCATCGAGCCCCGGCGCCGGGACCTCTCCGCCCAAGGCGGCGACGTGAACCGGCACGGGCACTTCGCAAAGCAGGTCGTTGCCTTCCCGCTCGAACACGTCGTGGGCCTTCACGTGCAGAACCACATACAGATCGCCGGCCGGCCCGCCCCGGACGCCCCCCTCGCCACGGCCCGCGAGGCGGAGCCGTGAACCCGTCTCCACGCCCGCCGGGATCCGGAGCGTGAGCTTTCGCCGCGCCTTTTGCCGGCCACTGCCGCGGCACGCGTGGCAGGGCTTCGTAATGATGCGGCCGCCCCCTCCGCACGCCGGGCACGTTTGCCGCACCTGAAAGAAACCGCTGGACGACACCACCGCGCCGCGTCCCCCGCAATGCCGGCACGTTTCCTCGCTGCTGCCCGGCTCGCTGCCGCGGCCCCCGCACGCCCCGCATTGCTCCGTCACAGGCAACTCGATCTCGCGCTGAGAACCGAGAACGGCCTCTTCAAAGTCAATTTCCAGATCGAACCGCAAATCCGCCCCCTGCTGCGGACCGGTCCGGGACGATCTTCGGCCTCCGCCCAGAATGTCCTCGAAAAGGCCGCCGCCATCTCCGAACAGACTGCCGAACAAATCCTGCAGGTCCGAGAAATGCGTGAAATCGCGTGAGAAATCGAATCCGCCGGGCCCGAACGCGGACCGGAGTCCCTCGTGCCCGTATTGGTCGTAAAGCCGCCGCCGGTCGGGCTCGCTCAGCACTTCGTAGGCCTCGCTTAGCTCCTTGAACTTCGACTCCGCGGCTTTGTCGCCCGGGTTGCGGTCCGGGTGATATTGCATGGCCAGACGCCGGTACGCCTTGCGGATGTCCTCCGCGGACGCCTGCCGGGCCACGCCCAGCACTTCGTAGTAGTCCCGTTTTTGACTCACTTTACCATCCTGTCGAAGATCCCCTTTGTGAGGAAACGTGGAGGCAACGATGGGATCGCGAACGCTGGTTGGACCGGCCCACCGTCAGCCGTTTCCCGCTTTTGCCGGGTCGGCCATTTGCGCCACGTTCTCGCGCAAGTACGCCAGCACGTCCTTGAATTTGGTGACATTGCCGGGAACCGCACCGGCCAGCGTCTCGTGCGCCTCCAGCATGGTCTCCGCCAGGACCCGCTTATCCGCCACCAGATCGAGCCGGCTGGTCTTCTTTCTCAGGTTGGCGCCTTCGCCCTTCTCCACGCGGATCAAATGGCTCAGTCCGAGGGTCTCCACGAGGCTGCAGTTCTTGTCACTCATGTTTCGGAGCGCCACATCGCCCTCGTTCTTGCGGTAGAGAATGGCCAATCCGGCGAGCACCCCCATGAACGTGCTGTCCATTCCGACGCAATCGTCCATCTCGACGACCAGGCGGCGGCACCCCCGTTCCATCATGGCGACCCCGAACTGTTTCAGGGCCGGACTGTTCTTGAACGAACCCTTGCCATGCACCCGAACATGGGCGCTCTCCGACTCCACCGCCACGTCCATTGTGTCTGTGTTGGTATCCATTCCAATGACCGCCCCCCCACAAAAAAAATCAAGGTAACAACCTGCGCCATCGGTGTCAACGCGGCGCAATCACAAGAACGAGTTCCCCCTTGACGCTCCTGCCGGAGAACGCGGCGCGTATCTCCGCGGCCGTGCCCCGCCGCCCTTCCTCGAACTTCTTCGTCAACTCCCGCCCCAGAAACAGCCTCCGGTCGCCCAACTCATCCTCGACGGCGGCCAGCAGTTTCAACAGGCGGTACGGCGACTCGAATAGCGCGACCGGCACCGGACAGTCGGCGATCCGGAGCAACAGGCGCCGCAGCGCGCCGGCCTTGCGAGGCGCAAAGCCGGCAAAAAGAAAACCGTTCGCCGCAAAACCGCTCGCCGCCACCGCCGCCGTTACGGCCGACGGCCCTGGAACGACGATCACGTGAAGCCCCTCGTCCCGGCACGCCGCGACCATCCGGGCGCCCGGATCCGAAATCCCCGGCATCCCCGAATCGCTGACGAGCGCGATCGCTTCCCCACCCCTGATGCGCGCCACAACGCCCTCCGCGATGGACGCCTCGTTGAACTTATGGCAACTCGACAGGCGGGTCCGGATTTCGTAGCGGTCCAACAGAATCCGCGTATGGCGAGTGTCTTCCGCCAGGATCAACGAAACGTCGCGCAGGGTGTTCACGGCCCGGGAAGAGAGGTCTTCCAGATTGCCGATCGGCGTTCCCACCACATACAGGCCGGGCGTCACCGGATCACCCCCGGCCCGCGCTGGCGCGCGGTCTCCCGCGTGCCCAGGGAGTCCCCGCAGACCGTGCACCGATAGTCGTGGATTTCGCCGGACGGAGTGACCAGCAGCAAACGCTCTCTCACCGGCCGCGCCACGCGGCATCGGCCGCAGTAAAGCTCGGACGCTCTCAGCCGCTCGAATTGTCTTTCCCGGGGAACGGTATTCATGGGTTCACAATCACGCTTGTTGTTTGGCGCCCTCTCCGTAGAATGGCGCCATTCTTTTCTAAGCCTTTCAGCCACGAATTCAATGAGAATTTGCGTTGATATCCAGCCGGCCCTGTCGCAGCGGGCCGGCATCGGCCGCTACACGAAGTATCTGGTCCAGCACCTCGGCGAATTCGCCGGCCCCGACGAACTGTCCGTGTTCTGTTTCGACTTCAATCGGCGCGGCCTCGATTTCGCGGTTCCCGGCGCCCGGCTCCGATCGGTCCGGTGGTGCCCCGGCCGGGTCGCGCAGCAAGCCTGGAAACGTTTGAACTGGCCCCCGTACGACTGGTTCGCCGGCCGGGCCGATGCGTACCACTTCCCTAATTTCACGATCCCCCCGCTCTCGAGGGGCAAGCGCCTGGTCACCGTCCATGACATGAGCTTCGCGCGACACCCGGATTTTGCGGAACCGAAGAATCTCCGCTACCTTTCGGCGGCCATTCGGCGAACCGTCGAAAAGGCCGACGCGATTCTCACCGACTCCCGGTTCAGCGCGGCCGAAATCGCGGAGCTTCTCAACGTTCCCTCTGACCGCCTCTTTCCGATTCACCTCGGCGTCGCGCCGGAATACAGGAGGCCGCCCCTGGACGACATCTCGGAAACGCGCCGCGCCCTCGGGCTTGGCCGACCGTACCTGCTCACCGTCGGCACGATCGAGCCGCGCAAAAACCTGCCGCTCCTCGTCGAAGCGTTCGAGCGGCTCGACGATTTCGACGGCGATCTCGTGATCGCGGGCATGGCCGGCTGGAAGTTCGAGCCGATCCTCGCCCGAATCCACGCCTCACCGAAAGCGGCCCGCATCCGCCGCTTGTCGTATGTCCCCGACGAACGGCTCGCGGGGCTTTACGCCGGCGCCGAGGCGTTCGCCATCGCCTCGTTCTACGAAGGCTTCGGGCTCCCGCCGCTCGAGGCCATGGCCTGTGGAACGCCGGTTGTCTCCTCGCGCGGCGGGTCGCTCCCCGAGATCCTGGGAACCGCGGCGCTGCTCGTGGAGGATTTCGACGCCGGCGCCTGGGCGGCGGCACTCGGGAGAATTCTGACCGACACGGCGCTCCGGGAGCGGCTCGCGGCCGATGGCGTCCGGCGCGCCGCCGGCTTTACATGGAAGGAAACGGCCCGGAAAACCTGGGACGTCTACCGGCAGGTGTGCTCATGAGAATCGCCCTCGACGCCCGCTGGATATTCCCGGAAATCTCGGGCATTGGCGCGCACACCCGCGAACTGATCCGCCACCTCGCCCAACTCGACGGCGACAACCCTTACGTCCTCTACTTCCGCACCGCCGGACTCCGGGACCGAACGTGGAAGGAGGCAGGTCTCGCGGACAAACACAACTTCACTCCGGCCGTCGTCCCCTGGGGCCTTTTCTCTCCCGTCGGCCAGCTTCTGATGCCCCGCCGGCTGCGCGCCGACCGGATTGACGTGTTCCACTCCACCAACTACATGATCCCGCTGCTGGCTTTCCCCAAACGCGGCGGCCATCGCATCCGGTGCGTGGCAACGATTCACGATCTCATCCCCCTGCTCTTCCCCGCGGCAACGCCCCGCGCCCTCAAAACCCGGCTGTTTCCCCTCTATCGCCGCCTCATGCGCGAGATCGGCGCCAGGGCCGACCGCATCGTTGCCGTCAGCGAAACCTCCCGCGCCGACATCCTCCGCTGCCTTCGGATTCCGGCGGGTGCGGCGGACCGCGTCCGGGTGATCTACAACGGCGTATCGGAATGCTTTGGCCCTCCCGCGGGCGGCCGCCCGGCGGACGGCACGGCCCCCGCCCGGCAGCGAATCGTCCTTTATGTGGGCCGCGGCGATCCCTACAAGAACCTCGTGCCCTTGATCGAGGCGTTCGACGTCCTGCGCCGCCGCGCGCCCTTCCCCGTGCTCCTGCGGATCGTCGGATCGCCCGATCCGCGTTACCCGGAGCCTCGCGAACGCGCCCGGCAGTTGGGTCTCGATTCCTTCGTGGCCTGGTCCGGTTACCTGGAAACCGCCGCCCTCGTGAAGGCTTACCAGGAGGCCGATGTCGCGGTCCTGCCCTCGCGCTACGAAGGATTCGGGTTCCCCGCCGTGGACGCCATGGCCTGCGAAACGCCCGTGGTCTGCAACGATATCTCCGTGCTGAGGGAAGTGGCGGGCGACGCGGCTCTCTTCGCCGATGCGGACGACCGGACCGCCTTCGCGGCGGCCCTGCAAAGCGCGCTTCAGGATTCCCCCCTGCGCGCCACGCTGGCCGCCCGGGGCCGTGTTCGCGCCCGAGCGTTTACGTGGGAGCAAACGGCCCGCCAGACGCTCGACCTCTACCGCGAACTGGGCGCCCAGGCGCCCGCCGGGGGGAAGGATTCATGAAGGCGCGCTTCCCCGAGTCCTGGTCCGGTCTTGACGTGGCCCTCTGCCACGACTGGCTCACGGGAATGCGCGGCGGCGAGCGCGTTCTCGAAATCCTTTGCGACGCGTTCCCGGACGCGCCGATCTACACGCTCTTGCACAACCCCGCGGCCGTTTCGGACACGATCAACCGCCACCCGATTCGCACGTCCTGGCTCCAGCGGCTGCCCGGAATTCGCCGGACCTATCGGAATTTCCTTCCTCTTTTTCCGGCCGCCGTTGGCGGACTGAAAATGCGGGACGCCGGCCTGCTCGTCAGCCTGAGCCACTGCGTCGCCAAGAGCCTGCGGCCGTCCGCCGGGACTCCGCACCTCTGCTACTGCTTCACGCCCATGCGCTATGCGTGGCTCTTCCACGACGAATATATCGGCGGCAATCCGGTGAAGCGGCTGGCCAGCAAGCCGCTGCTCGCCTGGCTCCGGCGCTGGGATCAGGCCACCGCCCAACGCGTCACCCGTTTTGTCGCCATCAGCCGCCACGTCGAGGATCGCATCCGCCGGTTCTACGGCCGGGAGGCGGATGTCGTCTATCCTCCCGTCGCGCTCGACCGTTGGACCCCCGACTTCCGGGCGCATGCGGGCTTCGACCTGATCGCCTCCGCCTTGGTCCCCTACAAACGGCTCGATCTTGCCGTCCAAGTCTACTCCCGCTCGGGGTATCCCTTGCGCATTGTGGGCGTGGGCGGCGAACTCGCCCGTTTGCGGGCCATGGCGGGATCGAATGTCAGATTCCTAGGGTGGGCATCCGACCCTGATCTTCTGGAATTGTACCGGAGTTGCCGGATGCTGGTATTCCCCGGCGAAGAGGACTTCGGCCTCGTCCCGATGGAGGCCCAGGCGTGCGGCAGACCCGTTGTGGCGTACGGCCGCGGCGGCGCCCTGGAGACGGTGAAGGACGGCGTGTCCGGCGTCTTCTTCAAGGAGCAAACCGCCGCCGCACTCCAGGAGGCCGTGGAGACTTGCGCGACGACGGCCTGGGACGCGCGCGCGATCCGCGCCCACGCCGAGAACTTCGGCATCCAGCCGTTCCTCTCGGGCCTAGCCGCCGCCATGAGCCAGACCCTGGCGACCCGTTGAACTCCCTTGCGGCTTGATGCTCTCTCGGCTATTCGCATTCTGGCCACTCTAACAGGCGGCGCGAAGGTCTGCGACCCTTCGCGCCCTACAGAGAACACATGGATAGCGGGAAGGGTTGAGTACTCGAAACCTTCCCGCCGTTGTGGCCATGACGAGAATCGCCGAGGATAGGAGCTACACAACTGTACTTACGAATAATCCGAGCTACATCTATGTAACTTGATCAGTTCTCTTGCCCTCGCTCGATTGACGCCCTCTATTCTCTCTAACGCATTCCGCTACAGTGTGTTGCGCAACGGCGCATCTCTTCTTCTCTCCGGCTGGCACGGCTCGTGCGATAGAGCGCCGCGGCACTTCAAGTGCCCACGACGGACAACCGAACAAGGACACAGGAGAAACGCACATGAAAGAGACAGCGCGAAAATGGACGGGAAGAATCGGGTTTGTGGGCTTGATGGCGGCGGGGCTTCTTTGTCTCGCCACATCGCAGGCGTTGGCCGACGGAGCAGCGACCCCAACGGCCGCCGCGCCGCCGATCCCGACCGCCAAGGACGTGAGCGCGGGTGACACGAGTTGGGTTCTGACCAGCACGGCCCTTGTCATGCTGATGACCATTCCGGGCCTGGCCTTCTTCTACGGCGGGCTCGTCCGGAGAAAAAACATCCTTTCGGTTCTCATGCAATGCTTCATGATCATGTGCCTGCTGAGCCTGCAATGGGTGCTGTTCGGCTACAGCTTGTCGTTCGGCCCGGATATCAAAGGCCTGATCGGCAACCTCAGTTGGGCAGGGCTCAGGCACGTCAGCATGGACACGCCGCACTGGGATCCCGTGACGGCCAGTTCGTACGCCGGAACCATTCCTCATCAGGTCTTCATGATCTTTCAGATGATGTTCGCGGTGATCACGCCCGGCTTGATTATCGGCGCGTTCGCCGAGCGGATGAAGTTCGCCACCTTTTGCATCTTCACGCTCCTGTGGGCCACGCTGGTCTATGACCCCGTGTGCCACTGGGTGTGGGGCAAGGGCGGCTTCGTCGGGGCCTGGGGCGCGCTCGATTTCGCGGGCGGCACGGTCGTGCATATCAACGCCGGTATCGCCGGACTTGCCGCGGCGCTGATGCTCGGGCGCCGGCAAGGGTACCCGGACAAGATCTCGCCGCCGCACAACCTTCCGTTCGCCGCGCTGGGAGCGGCGTTGCTCTGGTTCGGCTGGTTCGGATTCAACTCGGGAAGCGCCCTGGGCGCGAACGGCCTCGCCGTGAGCGCGTTTGTGGTGACCCACGTCGCCACGGCTTCCGCGGGACTCACCTGGGCGATCATGGATAAGGTCTTCAACGGCCGGCCGACGATGCTCGGAATCATCTCCGGCGCGGTCGCGGGCCTTGTCGCCATCACCCCGGCCTCGGGCTTCGTGAACGTGATGGGCGCCATCGCCATCGGCGTCGGCGCGGGCATTCTGCCGTGGCTGTTCGTGACCTTCGTGAAACCGAAGCTCGGCTATGACGATTCCCTGGATGCCTTCGGCGTGCATGGCGTGGGCGGAGTCTGGGGCGCGCTGGCCACGGGCCTGTGGGCGACCAAGGCCATCAACCCCCTCGGAGCCGATGGTCTCTTCTATGGGAACCCGGCTCAGTTCGTCATCCAGGTCAAGGCCGTGGCGGTCACGCTCGTGTATTCGCTCGTGATGTCGCTGATCCTCCTCAAGGTCCTGGACAAGATCATGGGTCTGCGCGCCTCGGATCACGAGGAACGGGTTGGGCTCGACCTCCGCCAGCACAGGGAGGCCGGTTATACCCTGATTGACTGAACAACAAGCTCGCGAATGGAGGAACCCAAATGAAATACATCGTAGCCATCATTCAACCGGACCGCTTGGACGAAGTCCTGCGGCTCCTGACGGAAAAGGACATTCATCTCGTGACCGTCTCGAACGTGGTCGGCCGCGGGCGCCAGAGGGGCATCGCCGAGGTGTACCGGAGCCACAAGGAAGCCGGCAGCCTGCTGCGCAAGATCAAACTGGAAATCGCCGTCAACGACGCGTTCGTGAAGCCGACGATCGAAGCCATCACGCAGGGCGCGCGCACCGGCCAGGTGGGCGACGGCAAGATCGTCGTCATCGACATGGAGCAATGCATCCGCATCCGGACCGGAGAGACGGGAGGAGAAGCGATCGGATAGGGGGAACGCGCCCGGCGGGCCGCCTCAGTCGTGGGCGGCTCGCCGCAGGCACGGTAGGACTGGCGCTTGCGCCATGCCGGTCACCGGCGCGCCGCAAGCGGCCGACCTACAGAGCCAAACTGGACATCCACTGCATAACTCACTCGTTACAGAAGCAAACCCGTAAGGAAACTCAGCATAATGAAAAAAGCATCTCTCAGCATCGGACTCGTTTTGTGTGCGTCGGCGGCGTTGACCCGGGCCACGCCGAGCACCACCTATTGGACGCCCGCTTGCAGCGACATTCAGCCCTACAGGGTTCTGCACGTCGGCATCGACAATTACTTCACAATTGGCAAGAAGGCGTCCTCGGGCGAACAAGGTTCGTTCCCCACGGACGTGGGGTTGACGATCGGCGTCCTGCCATTCGAGAAGCTGCAAATGGAAGTGGGCGTGGACGCGCTCTACCCCTCCGACTATCCCTACTACTTGAACGGCAAGATCGGCACTCCGGAGAACGCCCTGTTCAGCCACTCCCCCGCTCTGAACGTCGGGATTCTCAACGTCGGGCTGAAACACGGCGTGACCGACCAGAACGTCCTCGATGCCGTGGCGGGCGTCACGCTGCCCTATGGACTCGGCCGTCTTCACGCCGGCGCCTATGCGGGCAACCGCAAGGTGCTGGTCAATGGCGACGGCAAGGCGGACGCCGCGGGCTGGATGATCGGTTACGACCGCGTCCTCATCCCCGACAAGCTGTCCATCGCCGCGGACTACATGAGCGGCGACAACGCGCTCGGCGGCGGCGGGGTCGGGCTTTCCTATTCCTTCGACAAGAACGTCAGCCTGCTCTTCGGCCCGGTCTGGTTCAACGACAAGGCCGTCAACGGCGCCACCAAATGGACGGCGCAGTTGGACGTGAATCTGTGAACTCCTGGCGAGAGAGCCGCCAAGCACCGTTCGCAGGCCGGAGACCAGAAACGGAAACCGGGCAACGACCGACGCGAGAGAAACCCTACGCCCCGGCGATCAGGCGGTAGCCGATGCCAGGCTCCGTAATTAGCAGGACGGGACGGGACGGTTCCTGCTCGATCTTCTCGCGCAGCCGCGCCACGTAAACTCGAAGGTAATGCGTTTGTTCCACGGCGTTCGGGCCCCAGACTTCCTTGAGAATCTGGCGGTGGGTCAGGACCCGGCCGGCGTGGCGGACGAGCAGCCGCAGGAGCGCGTACTCCGTGACCGTCAGCTTGACCTCCTGCCCCTTCACGCTGACGCGCCGTTCGACAAGGTCAACCTCCAGACCGCCGGAGCGGAAGACGACCTCTTCGTCCGCCGACTGGACATGACGTATCGCCACTCGCAGGCGGGCCAGCAATTCCGGAGTGCTGAACGGCTTCGTGACGTAGTCGTCGGCTCCCTCGTCCAACGCCACGATCTTGTCTTCATCGCGGTCGCGGACGGACAGGACAACGACCGGCGCCTGACTCCATTCGCGCAACCGCTTGAGGACGGCCACCCCATCCATGTCCGGCAGCCCGAGATCGAGGATCACGATATCCGGCCGCCGGGTCGCCGCCTCGACCAATCCGTCCTTTCCGCCCGCCGCCTCGATCACCTTGTAGCCGTTGGCTTCCAGCGTGATGCGAAGCAAGCGCCGGATCTGGGCCTCGTCGTCAATCACGAGAACCACGTGACTCTGGGCCGTGGCGTTGTTCATTCCTTCGGGGGCTCCTGGAGCGGGAGATAGATCGTAAACGCGGCGCCGCCGGCCGGCCGGTTGACCGCGCGCACGTGGCCGCCGTTCGCTTCGACAAATCCCTTGACGATCGAAAGCCCGAGTCCGGTCCCGCCCGCCCCCGCGCCCGGCGCCCGATAGAACTTGTCGAAAATGCGCGGCATCGCCTCCGCCGACAGCCCCGGGCCGCGGTCGGCGACGGTGATGGCCACCGACTGGTCTTCCACGGCCGCCATCAGTTCCACCGGTGTGCCCGCCGGGGTGTGCATGGCCGCGTTGAGCAACAGGTCCACCAGCGCCTGTTCGATCAGCCGGGAATCCGCGCGTACCAGCGGGAAACCGGCCGGCACCTTGGCCGAAACGTCCCGGGCCGCCAGCTCGCCGCCAACCCGCTTCAGGGCCGCGTTGACGATGTCGTTGACGTCGCACCAATCCGCGCGTGGCTTCACGTGGCCGGACTCCAGCCGGGCCATGTCGAGCAGATTGGAAACCAGCCGGCTCAACCGGTCGGTCGCCTCCCGGATTTCCGCGGCCAGCGCGTTCTGCACGGCCGGATCGAGACTCGGATTCCACCCGCTCGCCGCCGTCGAAATCGCCGCGATCGGCGTGCGCAGCTCGTGGGACACCGCGTTCAACAGCGAATGGCTGAGCCGCTCCGATTCGGCCAGCAGCCGGCTCTGCGCCTTGGCATCCCGCAGCCGCTGGCGGTCAACGACCAGGGAAATGTGGCGCTGAAACCCGTCCAGCATCGTGCGTTGCTCGATCGTCGGCGGCGAACTCCGCCGCCAGCGAAGCCGCAGCACGCCCAAGGCGCTACTGCCGGTATGCAGCGGCAGGTACATCGCCTCGCTCATCGGCAGCGTATCGGTGAATCGCCCCGTCGGCTGCCCGTGCTCGTACGCCCAGACCGCCGCCCCGAGTTCCTTCTCGGGCAGGCCGCCCGGCAGTTCCCCGCCCGCGTCCGGCAGGAGCAAGGCGGCCTCCGCCTTGAACGCGCGCTCCACGTTGCTCACGGTGGCGCGCTCGATCTCTTCCCACGTGGAGGCATCGCCCAGTTCCAGGGTCAGCAGATACATCGCCGTGGACTGCTCCTCGCGCCGCCGGTCCGTACGCTCCTTGGCCCGGATGCGGCTGATGAGATGCCCCATGGCCAGGGCCACGATGAAATACATGGCGAACATGACCGCGTCTTCGAAGCTGCTGATGTTGAAGGTCAACGGCGGCGGCAGGAACAGGTAATCCCAGGCCAGCGCGCTCACCGTGGCCGCCAGATAAACCGGGCCTCGGTTGAAGAACAGGGCCACTCCGACGACGGTCATCAGGTAGATCAACCCCACGGTCCGCGTCCCGATGAGTCCGGCCAGGGCCTTGTTCAATAGCGTGACGGCGCCCACAACCGCCGCCGCCTTGAAGTACTGAGGCCACTCCGCTTCCGCGGGCAGGCGCCACAAGCGGCGGCGCCCCGCCTCCTCGCGGCCCTCGGCGCGGACCACGTGCACGTCAATGCTGCCGGCCTCCCGGAGCAATCGCTGCAACTGCCGGACGCCGGCCGAAAGAAACGACAGAACCGGCGTGGATGGCCTGCCGACAACGATCTGCGTGACGTTTTGCCCCCGGGCCACGCGAAGCAGCCCCCGCACCACGTCTTCGTCGGTGGTCCCACGGACTTCCGCCCCGAGGGCGCGCGCCAGCGACAGATTCCGCGTCAGGCGAGTCTGATCCTCTTCGGACAGCACCTCGGAGGTATCCACGTGGGCGGCGATCCACGTACACCCGAGGCTGTCGGCCAATCGTCGGGTCCATCGCACCATCGCCTCGGAATCGGGGCTCGCGTTGACCGCGACCATCAGCCGGTGCCCCGTCTTCCAAGGGCCGGCGATCTTTCGGGCCTGCATGTAATCCCGAACGTCCTGCCCCACCCGCTCCGCGGCCAACCTCAAGGCCATTTCCCTCAACGCGATGAGATTGCCCTCTCGGAGAAAGCTCCGTGCGGCCGCCTCCGCCCGTTCGGGAACGTATACTTTTCCCTCGGCCAACCGCTGAAGCAGATCCTCCGGGGAAAGATCCACCAGTTCGAGGTCCGCCTCGGCCAGAATGGTATCGGGGACGGTTTCCCGCACGGTGGCGCCGGTGATCTCGCGCACGGTGTCGGCCCGGCTCTCGATGTGCTGCACGTTGAGCGTGGTATAAACGTCAATCCCGACGTCGAGCAGCTCCATCACGTCCTGATACCGCTTCGGATGGCGCGAACCTGAGGCGTTCGTATGGGCGAGTTCGTCCACCACGACCAACTGCGGCCGCCGCGCCAGAACGGCGTCGAGGTCCATCTCCGTCAGCGTCACGCCCCGATACACCACGGGCTGGCGCGGTACGGCCTCGATGCCTTCGGTCAGCGCATCCGTCTCCCGCCGGCCATGGGTTTCCACGTAGCCGATGACGACGTCGCGTTGTTCCGCCTTGGCTTTCTGCGCCGCCTTCAGCATCGCGAACGTCTTGCCGACCCCGGCGCACATGCCGAGGAACACCTTCAACGTGCCGCGCGTCTGCCGCTTCTCCTCGCGGTGCAGATCCGCCAGCAGTTCGTCGGGGTTCGGTCTGTCGGTTGGTGTCATGCGAACACCGCACTCAGTGTTGCCCCTCGACAATCGCGATTTCTTCGGGCGTCAGTTCGTACAGCCGATAAACGATCCGATCAATCTTCTGCCAAAGTGGCCGCACTTCAGGCAGCCCCAGTTCAGGGTGCGGCGAAACGTTCTTTCTTCCCGCGCTCATTTCGCCGCCCACACGGTGGTTCCGACAGCGAACCCATTCAACCGACACGGATCAAATCGGACTTCGCTCTTGGAGCCACACATAAGGTTGCATTGGTCGCGGGAGAAGACCGCCTTCCGTTCCGGCAGGGCAATTGAATAGGCCGCTTTACTCTCTTCAACCTGCATATCGCCTTTCTCGCTCATGCCTTCCGTCCTTATCGGCTCCCGTATTTCGCGCGAGATTCGGCCACGACCGCATGCTTCCGCATGGGTGTTATCTCCGTTTGCGTTATCCGATCCTCGGCACACACATCCGTGAACGCATCGGTAACAATATCTCAGACTTCTACCAGAGAGAAAACTCGATAGCAAGGACTTCGACTTTACGCCTCACCTCGCGGAATTTCCTGCGTCCAGCGCCAGATTCAGGCGGAGGACATTGACCCGTTCCTCCCCCAAGAAGCCCAGTTGCGGCCGTTCCACGGCGCTATCCACGATCTCGATGATCCGCGCGCGGGTGATGCCACGCGCAACGGCAATCCGGGCGATCTGGTTCCTCGCCGATTCGGGGCTGATGTCCGGGTCCAGTCCGCTGCCGGAGGCGGTGACCGCGTCGGCAGGAACGGGTTCCGTTTCCGGCAACCGGTTCTCCTTCCGGTAGGCCTCAACGCGATCCTTGATCGTATCGCTCAACTTTTTCGAGGTCGGACCCAGATTGCTTCCGCCCGAGTTGGCGGCGTCATACCCGTTGCCCGCGGCAGAGGGCCGCGGGTGGAAGTACGCCGCGTTGGTGAACGTCTGGCCGAGCAGCCGCGAACCGCGAACGACGCCGCCTTTGTCTGCAATCAGACTGCCATCCGCCTGCTCGCGGAAGGCGAGTCGCGCGAGGCCGAACACGACGAGCGGGTAAAGCCCGCCGCACACGACGGCGAGCCCCATCGTGGCGAACAGCGCGGCTCGAACCTCTGCGAGAACTTGTCTCATGGGTTAGACCAGTTTGAGTGCATTGATCATGAGATCGATCAACTTGATGCCTAGAAACGGCACGATGACGCCGCCGAGACCGTAAACGAGCAGATTGCGCTGCAAGGTCTTCAAGGCCCCGATGGGCGTATACTTCACTCCCCGCAGCGCCAGCGGGATCAACGCGATAATGATCAGCGCGTTGAAAATCACGGCGCTCAGGATCGCGCTGTGCGGCGTCGCCAGTTTCATGATGTTCAATGGCGCAATGGCGGGGAAGGTCGCCATCAGCATGGCCGGCACGATGGCGAAGTATTTGGCCACGTCGTTGGCGACGCTGAAGGTGGTCAGCGACCCCCGCGTAATGAGCATCTGCTTGCCGATCTCGACGATATCGAGAAGTTTCGTCGGGTTGCTGTCCAGGTCCACCATGTTCCCGGCCTCCCGGGCGGCCTGGGTGCCGGTGTTCATGGCCACGCCCACGTCGGCCTGCGCCAGGGCCGGGGCATCGTTCGTTCCGTCGCCCGTCATCGCCACGAGATGGCCGGCGGCCTGTTCGTCGCGGATGCGCTGCAACTTTTGCTCCGGCGTGGCCTGCGCCATGTAGTCGTCCACGCCCGCCTCCGCCGCAATCGCCGCGGCCGTCAGCGCGTTGTCCCCGGTGATCATGACCGTGCGGATTCCCATCTTCCGAAGGTGCGCGAACCGCTCCCGGATCCCGCCTTTGACCACGTCGCCGAGTTGCACCACGCCAAGGACCTGGCCGTCGTCGCTCACCACCAACGGCGTGCCGCCCCGCTTGGCGATCTGCTCGACGGTTTGCACGGCGGCGCCCGGCACCGTTCCGCCCAGCAAGTCAACGTGGCGGTACATCGCGTCCGGCGCGCCCTTGCGGATCCGGCGGGGCGGCTGTCCCTCGCCGCCGGGCAAATCCACGCCGCTCATGCGCGTCTGGGCGGAGAACGGAACGAAGTGGCCGTGCTGCGGGCCCATCTCGCGGGCGCGCAGATTGAAGCGCTGCTTGGCCAGAACGACGATGGACCGCCCCTCGGGCGTCTCGTCGGCGAGCGACGCCAATTGCGCGGCGTCGGCGAGCCGTTCCGCCGTGACGTGCGGCGCGGGAATAAAGTCGGTCGCCATGCGGTTGCCGAGCGTGATGGTCCCGGTCTTGTCGAGCAGCAGCACATCCACGTCGCCCGAGGCCTCGACCGCGCGGCCGCTCAGGGCGATCACGTTGCGCTGCAGCACGCGGTCCATGCCCGCGATGCCGATGGCGCTCAGCAGACCGCCGATCGTTGTGGGAATCAAACAGACGAGCAACGCGATCAGCACCGGCACGGAGAACACGGCGCCGGAATACAGACCCAACGGCCGCAGCGTCACGCACACGAGCAGGAAGATGAAGGTGAGGGCGGAC
>Ga0182021_10004302_pt1 | contig 16753 bp, 14 predicted proteins | sample 612E3MmetaG_FD_120493 | JGI IMG/M metagenome (GOLD analysis project Ga0182021, IMG submission 120493) | Permafrost microbial communities from Stordalen Mire, Sweden - 612E3M metaG (Illumina Assembly) | ecosystem: Environmental > Terrestrial > Soil > Wetlands > Permafrost | place: Sweden...
CGGTTGACAGGCGAAAGCGCCTGTCCCACAAAGCCGCAAGTTGTTTGTCTGCAATGGTGGGGCATGCTTCAGCTTGCCAACGCCCGCTTGCGGGCGCATTTTTTCTCAGCTTCTCACGGTCGCGCCTCCGATGGCAGGTCCCCGAGCCGGGTTTGCGGCTACTTCGCGTGGATGGCGAAATCCCAGACCTGGATGTTCAGCTTGTTTTCCGTGTACTCCACCACCGCATACTCGCCGGGCTCCAGCTTCTCCTTGGGCCAGATCTTGTACAGCCCGCTATCCAGTTCCTTCTTCAAGATGTCCACCATGACGGGTTCCTCGACGATCTCGTTGACCACTGGCACCGTGGTCACCTTCTCGACGATGCGCACGGCGCCTTTGGTGGTGAGTCTGGCGATACCGAAGCGCTCCGGTTCGGAAAGCTGGAGGTAGAACTCCTGCTCGGGGTTGGTGAACACGTTGAGGGAATGCGCCCCCTGGATCTCCAGCGTGGCCTTCCCGCTGACGATTGGAATCGGGGAGAGCTTCTTCAAGACCGCCCTGCCCTTATCGGTGTGGATGGTGGATTCGGCCACCTTCAGAACTTGGACTTCGTTGCCCAGCAGCCAGTAGGCGCCGGGATCCTGCGGGATGCGCCTCTTCTCCTTTTCGAGATCGCGCTCGGCCTTCTCCTCCTCGGCCATGACTTTGGCGTCTTGCTCGAGCGCGGCCTGGCGCTCGGCGGCCTCGGTTTCTGTGCGTTTCAAGTCGACCAAGTCCAGCGGGACGTCCTCCCAGCCGCTGCGTTCCACGCTGTAAAAATGCACGCGGTCGGACTGCATCTGGTATTCGCGGACAATATGATAGCTGCCATCCTTCATGTACAGCTTGAGGTTTGCGGCCCAGGCCACGCAGGCCAGAATCCCGAGAGCCACGAGGAGCTTCCGCATATGTCTGTAGACTACTCTACCGCCCAGCCGGTTTCGCCGTTAAGAATTGGCGAACCCGCGCGTCCCCTCTTACGTATACGGGTAGAAGACAGGCCATAATAGTGGTTCGAGGTCCCATTCAAATTATGTCGCGATTAAAGTCGATTCTTTCGGTCATTCTCTGCTTTGCGATAGTGCTGCCGGTGTTTGGCCAGACGCCGGAAATCAAGGGCAGTTCCCCCGGCGGCTTCTTCTACCGCTTTAGCCAGAACTACCAGCCGACCGGGGTGGCCGCCATCAGCTTTGAGGACTCTACCCGGATGGAGCACCTGATGCGCGCCGGCCGCATCTATCTGTCCTTGCGCGATGCCATCGCGCTGGCCCTGGAGAACAATCTGGATATCGAGGCGGCGCGCCTGACGCCGAAGCTGCAGAAAGCCAACCTGCAGCGCGCCAGCGCCGGGCAGTTGCTGCGCACCGTCAACAGCAGCATCTCCTCCGGACCGTCATCGGCTTCTCTGGGCATTCTGGGGGGGGCGAATGCGCTGGGTTCCGCCGGCGCCAGTTCCAGCAGCACCGGTACCGGCAGCGTGCTCAGCGGCCTCAACATCCAGTTGGCCGGTTCCGCCATCCCCAACCTGGACCCCACGTTCTTCGTGAACAGCCAATTCCAGCACTCGACATCGCCTGAGAGCAGCACCTTTTACACCGGCACGACGTTTCTGGTGACTTCCTCAAAAAGCGCCAATGCCGGCATCCAGCAGGGCTTCCTCACCGGCACCACAGCCACTCTCTACATGTCCAACACGCTGGGGTACAAGCAGAATTCCCCCAACAACGATTTCAACCCGGTGGATAATGGATCGCTGGGCTTTCAGATCAGCCAGAACCTGCTCAACGGTTTCGGCGTCAAGGTGAACAACCGCGCCATCCGCATTGCCAGGAACCAGTTGCGCAGTTCAGACCTGGCCTTCAAACAGCAGGTGATTGCCACCGTCAATAACGTCGTCAGCCTGTACTGGGACCTGGTGACATACAACGACGACCTCAAGGTGTATCAGCGGACCCTGGACCTCAACACCCAGCTCTATACCGACAACAAGCGCCGCGCCGACCTGGGCGCCCTGGCGGAGATCGACATCATCCAGGCCGAGGCCGAAATGAAGAAGAGCCAGCAGGACGTGGTGGCTGAGGAAACCCAGGTACTGCAGCAGGAAATGATCCTCAAGAGCGTGCTTACTCGCGGCGGCTTCAACAACCCGGCGGTGGCCGGCGCGCGCCTCGTCCCCACGGATCGCTTCGACGTTCCCCCTCAGGATGCCATCCAGCCGACCCAGGACATGGTCGCCGAGGCCCTCCAGAAGCGCCCCGAGATCGAACAAGGCCAGATCAGCCTGGAGGATTCGCGCATCAGTATGCTGGGGACCAAGAACAACCTGTTGCCCACGCTGAGCGTCACCGCCAGCGTCTCCAACAACGGCTTGGCGGGCTCCGTCAACAGCCTGCCGAGACTCTACACCTCTCCGACGACAGGCCAGATAGTGATTGGGCCGCGTAACCCCGCCGACGTAAATGGCTTTTTCCTAGGTGGTTACGGAACAATGTTAAGCCAGTTGTTCAACCGCAATTTCCCCAACTACAGCGCCGGTTTTTCGCTCAACATCCCGATCCGCAATCGCGCCAACCAAGCCGACATGATCACCGACGAGTTAAACTACCGGCAGTCGCAGATTTCGGACAAGCAGACGCAGAATAACATCAAGCTGAACGTGATCAACTCGCAGATCGCCTTAAGCCAGGCGCGCGCGGCCTACGCAACCGCGGTGGAGGCGCGGAGGCTCCAGGAGCAGGTGCTGGCCGGCGAGCGGCGCAAGTACGAGCTGGGCACTTCGAGCATCCTCAACGTGATTCAGGTGCAGCGCGACACCACCACCAGCGAACGCAGTGAAGTAGACGCGCGCAGCCAGTACATCAAGGCGCGCACGGCGCTCGACAACGTGCTCGGCAGGACGCTTGAGGCGCAGAACGTGGACATCGCGCAGGCCGTGAACGGCGTAGTGGGCCGCGAACCGGACATCGTCATTCCGGCCGCCAAGTAGGACAGTCCTCCGGGCTGGTCCCCCTATATAATGGTTCGTGGCTAACATATTTCCTTTCCAACCCTACCGCTATACTTCGCCGGCGGGATCGTTACAGAACCTGGTCACCCAGCCGTACGACAAGATCTCGCCGGCCATGCAGCGCCGTTACCTGGAGGTGAGCCCGTACAACCTGGTGCGGGTCATCCTGGGAGAGCGCCACGCGGGCGACAACGAAACCGAGAACGTTTATACGCGCGCCACGCGCACCATGCAGGAGTGGATCTCCGGCGGCATCTGGGCGCGCGACGCCGCTCCCGGCATGTTCGCCTACTTCCAGGAATTCGTGGTGCCCGACACCGGCGAGCGCCTGGTCCGCAAGGGCTTCATCGCGCTCGGCCAGGTGGAAGAGTACGCGGCGGGCATCGTCTTCCGCCATGAGCAGACGCTCACCGGTCCCAAGAAGGACCGCATGGAGCTGCTCAAGCACACGCACACGCACTTCGAGCCCATCTTCATGCTGTACCCGGACCAGGCGGGCGCCATCGACGCGCTGCTCGACCAGGCCGCGGAGGCACCGCCCATCGCCCAAGTCACCGACGAGTACGGCGCCATCCACCGCCTGTGGAAGGTCGATTCCGCAGTTCAAATCCAGCAACTGATGGCGGACAAGAAGCTGGTCATCGCCGACGGGCACCACCGCTACGAGACCGCCATGACCTTCCAGCGCGAGCACCCGGACCTGCCGGGCGCCAGCCGCATGATCATGGCCTTCGTCAACATGCATTCGGCGGGCCTGAAGATTCTGGCCACCCACCGCCTGGTGAGCGGCGTCGATACGGCCGGCTTCCTGGCCGCGGCGAGCCGCGATTTCGACGTGAAAGAGATTGCGTCGCTGGATGCTTTGAAGGCTGCCTGGGCGGCGAGCGGCGACCGGAGCATCATCGGGGCGGCCATCGGCGACAAGCTCTACCAGTTGGAGGACCGTGCGGCGCGCGGCGCGCTGGATGTGCGGATCCTGCACGAAGGGTTGCTCGGCAAGGCGCTCGGGATCGGCGAGGAAGCGGTGCGCGACGAAAAGCACCTGCGCTACATCCGCGGCATCGATCCGGCGGTGGAAGAGGTGCGCAAGGGCGCGGCGCAAATCGCCTTCCTGCTGAAGCCCACCAGCGTGCGGCAGGTGGCCGACACCAGTTTCGGCGGCGGCGTGATGCCGCAGAAGTCCACCGATTTCTATCCCAAGCTGCTTTCCGGCATGGTGATGTACAAGCTGGATTAGCCGGGGCGGCCAGGCGATTCTGCGCTCTACACAACCCCTGCCTTACGCGGGCGGCTCCGACGCAACGGGATTGTCGAGGACGCAGATGTCGTTAAGATTGCGGTACCGCTCGGCGAAATCCAGGCCGTAGCCCACCACGAATTCGTCGGGGATTTCGAAGCCGACATAGCTGACGTGCACGGGCCGCAGGCGGCGTTCGGGCTTATCCATGAGGGCGGCGATGCGGATGGAGTGGGGCCGGCGCTGATCCAGCACGTGCATCAGATAGTTCAGGGTCACACCGCTATCCACGATATCTTCGACAATCAGCACGTCGGCGCCTTCCAGCGAGATGTCGAGGTCCTTGGTGACCTTGACTTCGCCGGAACTGGTCTTGCCTTTGCCGTAGGTGGAGATGCCCATGAAATCGACCTGGACATCGCGTGTCATGGCGCGCGCCAGGTCGGTCATGAAGAAAACCGCGCCCTTGAGGATGCAGATCATGTGAAGATTCCCGGTGGGGTAATCGGCGGAGATCTTGACGCCTAGTTCCTTGATGCGGGTCTGGATCTGTTCGGCGGAGATCAGAACCCGGAGTGTTGGATCGGTCATGGAACTTACATTATCCGCCGAGTTTGAAGCGCGTGCTCATGGGGCCGATATGAATATGCGCGCCGGTGGCTTTTCCGGGTACTGCCTGGCGGAAGGCGAAGTAGGGAATGTGCCTGCCGGCAAGGTACCAGAGGAGCCAGCGGCCTTCGGGCTGATCGGGGTGGAGGGCGACATCGACGCGTCCGCGGTGGTCGAAGCCGAGGGAACGGTGTACGGCGGTCTCGCCCATGGCGCTGACGGGCAGCGGCTTGCCGAACTGGGTCAAGAAATCGAGTTCGACGCGGGCGAACGCGCCCATGGTGAAGATGCCATCGCCATCGTAGCGGCCGGCCAGTTCGGCGGCTGCCTGGGGGGCGTGGTTCAGCGTGATTTCGACGAGTTCCTCGGCACGCGCCATGTCGGCGAGTTCGCGGGTGAATCGGGCGCGCGATTGGGCGAGATCCAGTTCCTTGCGCGCGGCATCAAGTTCTTCCAGGAGAGGGGTGAGGGAAACCAGCGGGGCCACGCCGCCATCCACGAGTTTGCGTCCGGCCGCGAGCGCCTGCTGGCGCCGGTCCAGGCGGCGGGCGGCGGCGGCGAGCATCTCGCCGGTTTGATCCTCGGAGAGTTCGTTGCCGTAGACGGTGCGGCGAAGCAGGGCGGCGTCCTGGGCATCGGCGATGGCCGACTCCGCCTGGACGAGCTGCACGCGGGGGAGCACGCCGGCATCGACCAGGGAGCGCAGACGTTCGATTCCGGCCTTGGCGCGCGACACTTCGGGCGAGTCTTCGGGCTGTGCAAACACACAGGTTGCGCAGGCGACGAAGATCAAGCCGGGAAGAAAACGCATAAAGGTAGATTTTATCGTGGTAGTGATTAGGCGTGCGGGAAGGGGGCTGGGTTACAGGCACAAGTTACATGCACAAGGCACAGCCCTATGCCACCACCTCTGGTACGATTGGGACAGGAGCATTGTCTGACGAAAAGCGACCCGAACCCGACCGCTGAAATCCAAATCGACACCCCCACATGGCTGATTGCAGTGCGCGCCGCGGAAGCTAAACAAGCCACCGGCATCAAAGTCTTGGACCTGACGGGGATCACCTCGTTCGCCGATTATTTCGTGATTTGCACCGGGTCCAACTCCAGGCAGATCCAGGCCATCAGCGACGAGGTGGGCATACAGTTGAAGCGGCAGGCGCGCGAACTGCCCAACAGCCTGGAAGGCTACAACCAGTCGGAATGGGTGCTGGCCGACTACGGCGACCTGCTGGTGCACATTTTTTCGCCGAAAGCGCGCGAGTATTACGATCTGGAGCGCCTCTGGCGCAGCGGTAAGAACGTCGAAATCCCGCCCGAGTGAAGATCTACCTGTACTTTATCGGCAAGCCGAAGGACGCGCACGCCAACGCGATGGCGGCGGATTTTGTGGGGCGCGCCGCCCGCTACTCGGCTTGTGAAATGCGCGAAATCCGTCCGGACCGGTTCGACCCGTGGGACAAGCACCCCTCGGCGCGCAAGATCTTCCTCGACCCCGCCGGCAAGCCGATGGACTCGGCGGGGTTCGCGCGGGTGATCGCCAAGGCCGAAATGGAGGGTCGCGACCTGGTGTTCCTGGTCGGCGGCCACGAGGGGCTGCCCGCCGGATGGGCGGCGCGGGCGGACCAACTGGTATCGCTGTCGGCCATGACGTTCCCCCACGAACTGGCGCGCGCCATGCTAGCCGAGCAGATCTACCGCGGCTTCGCGACCCTGCGCGGCCACCCCTATCCGAGGTAGTGGGATTGCGCACATTTGCTCCGGCGTCCCCACTCGGGTTAACGTAGGGCTTGGATGTCCTGGTTTAAGCGCGACAAAGGGGACGACGGCAAACTCCCCAAATTGGACGACAAGGATCGCAAGGTCCGGACCGAAGGTCTCTGGCAGAAGTGCGAAGGCTGCCGCCAGATCATCTGGAAAAAAGACCTGGAGACGAACTGGAACGTCTGCCCCAAGTGCGGCGCGCACAGCCGCATCGATGCCCACACACGCCTGAAACTGCTGCTCGACGACGGCGAGTACAGGCGCCACGATGCCGAGTTGCGATCCAGCGACCCGCTGGGGTTCGTGGACAGCAAGCCGTACAGCGAGCGGTTGAAGAGCATGCAGCAGGCCACCAAACTGAGCGATGCGATGATCGCGGCGCACGGGCGCCTCGCCGGCCGTGCGGTGCAGATCTGCGCCATGGAACCGCGGTTTATCGGCGGCAGCATGGGTTCGGTGGTGGGGGAAATGATCATGCGCGCGATTGAGCGCTCGATTCAGCACCGCCAGCCCCTGCTGATTGTTTCGGCATCGGGCGGGGCGCGCATGCAGGAGGGCGCGGTCAGCCTGATGCAGATGGCGAAGATTTCCTCCGGCCTGATGCGGCTGGATGAAGCGCGCCTGCCGTTCATCAGCATCCTGACCGACCCGACGACGGGTGGAGTCACGGCCAGCTACGCCATGCTGGGCGATCTGAACGTGGCCGAACCGGGCGCGCTGATTGGCTTCGCGGGGCCGCGGGTGATCGAGCAGACGATACGGCAGAAACTGCCCGAGGGATTTCAGCGCAGCGAATTCCTGCTCAAGCACGGGATGTTGGATGCCGTGGTGCCGCGCCTGGAGCTGAAAGAATACGTGGCCACGGCGCTGCGATTCTTTGTGGACTAAGTGAATTACCCCAACTCCGTCCAGTTCCTGTACTCGCTGGGCAACGAAATCAAGACCGCCAAGCTGGGCCTCGAGCGGATCGCGCAAGTGCTGGAGGCGCTGGACCGGCCGCAGGACCGGCTGCGCTTCGTGCACGTCGCCGGCACGAATGGAAAAGGCTCCACCTGCGCCATGATGGCTTCGGCACTCGAGGCGGCTGGGCGGCGCACGGGACTGTTCACGTCGCCGCATCTGGCCGAGCCCACCGAACGGATCCGGATCGATGGCCGGCCGATTTCCGCGGCACGCTTCGCCGGCGCTTTCGAACGGGTGCATGGGGTGGTGGAACGATTGCTGGCCGATGGCTTGCTCGACATGCACACCACGTACTTTGAAACGGTGACGGCCATGGCTCTGGTGGTCTTCGCCGAAGAAGAGGTGGAGATGGTGGTGCTGGAGGTGGGGCTGGGCGGCCGGGGGGACGCCACCAACATCGTGACGCCGGATTTGTGCGTGATCACGCCCATCGATTTCGACCACGAGGCGTTGCTGGGACGCAGCCTGGAAGCCATCGCGGGCGAGAAGGCGGGGATTCTGAAGGCGGGGGTGCCGGCGGTCTTTGCGCGGCAGCGGAGAGAAGCGGGCGCGGTGCTGGATCTGCGCGCCGAGCAACTCTGCATTACGGTGGCGCGTACGGAGGCGTGGCGCATCGACGATCTGGAGATGGACGCGCGCGGCAGCCGGTTTCTGCTTTCCGGCGAGCTCGATCTGCGGATCGTATGCCCGCTGGCGGGGGAGCACCAGGTGGAGAACGCCGCGACCGCCGCCGTGGCGCTGACGCGGTTGGGGATCGCCGAGCCGGAGATCGTCGCGGGGATTGCGCGGACCCGCTGGCCCGGGCGATTGGAGCGCGTTTCCCATCATCCCGAGATCGTGCTCGACGGCGCGCACAATCCCGCCGGGGCGCGGGCGCTGGCGGCCTACATCGCGCGCTTTTATGCCGGGCGGAGGGTGCGCCTGATCTATGGGGCGATGCGCGACAAAGCCATCGACGAAATCGGCGGGATTCTCTTTCCGCACGCGCAACAGGTGATCGTCACGGCGCCGCGCCAGGCACGGGCGCTCGATCCCGAGTCCATACGGCAGGTGGCTGAGCACCGCGATCTGCGCACGGCGGCGAATCTCGGCGAGGCGCTCGGGATGATGAAAGACGACGCTACGCCGGAGGACGTCATCTTCATTACGGGCTCGCTGTTCCTGGTGGCGGAAGCGCGGGAAATGCTGGTGGTATAGTGGGCGATTCGATGAGTCTCGTCCGCTCGCTCGGGTTCTCCACGCCCATGATCCTGCTGTGCACGATCATGATGGGAACGCTTTCTCTGATCGCTTCTTTCTTCGACCGCACGGGGAACTCGCAGCACCGGGTGGCGCGCGCTTGGGCCAGGATGCTGCTGGCGGTCAGCTTCATCCGGGTGCGGGTGGAAGGGTTGGAGAAGCTGGATCCGCGCGGCGCCTACGTGTTCGTGGCCAACCACGGCAGCTTCATGGACATTCCGGCGCTCTTGGCATCGCTGCCGCAGCAGTTCCGCTTTTTCGCCAAGAAGGGACTGTTCCGCATCCCGTTTCTGGGTACGCACCTGCGGCGCGCCGGGCATCTGCCGGTGGACCGCAGTAGCCCGCGCAACTCGCTCAAGACCATGTTGGAAGCGGCGCGGATCATCGGGGGGCGCGGCGTTTCGGTGTTGAACTTTCCGGAAGGCGGACGCTCGGCCACGGGGCTGCGCGAATTCAAGGAAGGTCCGGCGTACATCGCCATCAAGGCTGGGGTGCCGGTGGTGCCGGTGGCCATCGTGGGCATGCGGGAGTTATTGCCCATGGGATCGATCCATCTGCGCAGCGGCAAGGTGGTGCTGCGCGTGGGAGACCCGATCCCTACGATTGGGATGGCGGCCTCGGACCGCGCGGAGTTGACCGGGCGGCTGTACGGCGAGGTGTCGCGACTGCTGGGCGAGGGGGAGTTACAGCAGAAGCCTTCGATTCCCCGCAGAGAACACTAAGACCAAGCTAACGGAAAAGACCATTCCGTTCATTCCCTCGAGCGTGTTTTTGGGTTCCTCCGCGCTTATCTCAGCGTCTCTGCGTCTCTGCGGGGAGATCGTGCTCCCGTACACCGTGGTACGCTCGGGGCATGGGCACTTATGGCTTGTGCCGCATGGCCGCGGCGCTGTGCTTTCTGGCCGCTCTGCCGGCTGCCGATTTCACCACCTACATTGGAGACGCCAACGACTATCGCGTGGCGCGCGTAGTGGCCGACGCTTCCGGGAACACCTATGTCGCCGGCAGCCGCGACGGAGGCATCTTTGTCATGAAGCTGGATACGGCGGGCAATATCGTGCTATTCGCCACGCTCAGCGGCAAGGGCATGGACCAGGCGAACGATCTGGCGGTGGATGCGGCGGGCAATGTATATGTCGCCGGGGCGACGGGTTCGACTCTGCTGCCGCTACGCAACGCGCTCGAATCCACTCCAGGACCGGGCTTCGTGGTGAAGTTTAACCCGGATGCCACGCAGTTACTCTTCTCGACTTACTTCCCCGCGGCAATACAAGCGCTGGCGGTGGATGCGGCGGGCAATATCTACGTGACGGGAAGCACTTACTCGGCGGACTTCCCAGTGACGCCAAACATGCCGGCTGGGACGGTGAGAGGGCCGGCATCGATCAACGCCACATCAGCCGTCTTCATCACCAAGATCTCCGCCGCGGGCGACCGCATACTCTATTCCGGGCGCATCTCCGGCCATTCGAAGAACTGCGGCGCGGGCAGCAGTTGTTTTCTGAGCGGCCGCAGCACGTGGGGGAGCGCCATCGCGGTGGACGCGGCGGGCAATGCCTATCTCGCCGGGAACACCGACACTTATGACCTGCCCACTACCACGGGCGCGCTCCTGGGACTGGGCGTTGGCGCGTTCGTAGCCAAGGTAAACGCCGCTGGCACGGCGCTGGCGTATCTGACTTACCTGGGGCCGGGTTACACCCCGTTGAGTCCCTACACCAATCCGGCTAACACGGTGACGGGCATCGCCGCCGATGCGGCGGGCAACGCCTACGTGACTGGCTCCACGTTCGACGACGCTTTCCCGGCGACCGCGGGCGTCTTCCAGGCGGTGCGGGGGGGCGGCACGGACGCGTTCGCTGCCAAACTGAATCCGCAAGGCAGCGCCATGGTGTGGGCGACCTACCTGGGCGGCGCGGGCACCGATGCCGCCAACGGGATCGCGCTGGATGGAACGGGCAATGTCTGGATAAGCGGGACCACCGATTCGCCGGACTTTCCCAATCGGCAGGGCTGGGCGCAGGGCGGCGATTTTGTGGCGTCGCTTAATGCCGCGGGCACGGCCCTGACTTACAGCGCACGTCTGCCGGCCGATGCCGCCGCCGCCAGCCTGGCGGTGGACGCCGCCGGCACGGTACACTGTGCCGGCCACGATGGCCTGGTCTCCACGGTCTCGCCGACCCAGCCCTGGGCGCCGCGTATCTTCGGGATTGCCAACTCGGCCTACGGCCCGGTGGGCGGGCGCATTGTCGGGGGAGAGGCGATCTCCATTTACGGACCGCACATTGGCCCGGCGACGCCGGTGACGGCCGTTGCCGACGCCAAAGGCAAGATGCCGACGCTTCTGGGCGGAGTGCAGGTGTTCATTGGCGGGTTGCCGGTTCCGCTGCTTTACGTGTCCGATTCGCAGGTGAACGCGGTGACGCCGCTGTATCTGCCGGTCGCCACGGAGCGGGTGCACGTCAGCTTCAACGGCTCGGATACGGCCGATTTTGCGGCAACGGCAGTGGGGGCAATTCCCGAAGTTTTCCAACGTGGCGACGGCACTGCGGCTGCCATCAATCAGGATGGGAGCGTCAACTCGGCGGATCATCCGGCACTTCCGGGAACCGTGGTCGCCATCTGGGTCACGGGGATTGGAGCGACGCCCTACGGATTCTGGCAGGACGGCTATCTCGCAGGTGGTCCGACGGATTTCTGGTGCTGCCAAGTCTACGTGGACGGCTACCCGGCCGACGTGCTGTACGGCGGCGCGGCTCCGGGGATTGTGGCGGGCGTGGCGCAAGTCAACTTCCAGTGGCCGCCTGCGGGTCTTTCATTGAGTTACGCGCCCGGGGTCACCGTGTCGGTAAGCGCGGGCGGCGTAACTTCGCACACGGTGCGGATCTACGTGACGGTACCCTCCGTGGCAGGGCCGTATCCGAGCTTCGCTGGGATGCACAAGACGGAGGCTTCCTCGAAATAGACGTGGGGCCGTGAGGGAGCGCTGGTTAGTAATGCGTGTGGTTGGCGATGGAATTCCGTTTGTATCCGGAATCGCGCGGCACGGTCTTCGGCTTCACGCCGCGGTAGCCGTAGACGCGCAGCACGGTACGGTCCCACGTAATCACCTGCTCGGCGCCGTTGCCCAGAAAATCGAACATATGATACACGGGCTCCTTGAAAAACAGCGTTCCCGTGCCATCGTCTTCCAGTTTGAAGCGATGCCAGAAGAACTCCTTTTTGCCGTCGCCGTACCAATCGCCGCGCACGAAGTTGGGATTCCCAGCGATGGGATTGCGCGGCCACTTGAATAACAGGTTCCCCAGGTTATCGAACCAGTAAAGCTGCGCCGCGAGGCCGCCGCCCGTAGCGCGCGTGCCGTATACGCGACCGTTGGCCACTACCTGCGGCGTCTTACTGCCTTTGAGGATGTACCCGGCGGTGATCTGCTGGGTGTGGTCGGCCAGGTTCTGCCATAACATCTCTCCGGTCATCGAGTTATAGGCCAGCGCCCCGACATCGCTCTGGCCCACGATCAACTCCGGCTTGCCGTCGCCATTCAAATCGAAGAACTCCATGGCGTCCATGTGGTCGTGGTTGTCGTCGAAGAGATGGTAGTTGCTCCAGACGGTATTGCCCCTGGCGTCCAGGCAGAGGTGGCTCAACACCACTTCGTCGATGCCGTCGCCATTGAGATCGATGGGGTAGATGTAGTGGCCGAAGAAATCCTTGGCGCGCTGCTCGGTGTGCTGCCAGATCTGCTTCAACTCGCGGTCGTAGGCGGTGAGAGAGATGGTGCCGCCGGAATCGGTAAAGACCAGCAGGTTGTCGGCATGGCCGGGGTGGAACTTGGCGATCGCGGTGCGGAAATTGTTGTAGACATGGGGCATCGGCCGGGTGGGCCACTCCACTTTGTGCTTGATGGCGCCGGTGCGGCCGTCGGCCATCACCAGCCACTCCTTGCCATCGATGATGCGCCAGTGAACGACTTCATCGAAGCCATCCTGGTCGAAGTCCCAGAGGGAACCGGGCGCTTCGAACTGGCCGCGCAGGCGGGCGTCCTGTTCGGGCGCGTCCCAGTGCCATAACTCCTTGCCCGCGTTGCTATACATGTAGGCGGAGTAGTTGTTGGTAATCACCAGGAAGTCTGGCTTGCCATCGCCATCCACGTCGCCGAACTTGACGATGCTGGCGTCGGGAATCTTATAGTCCTTGAGTAACTCCACTTCTTCGGGAAGTTCCAGGGCACGCAGATCGCTCTCCGGAAAGCCGGGATTCTTGGAGAGTACGAGGACGTTGAGCATGGGCCGCGGGCTGATGGCGGTGAGGCGGATCTCCACCGTGCCCTGGCGCAGCGGGAACGAATCCGCGGCCTTCCAGGAGAGGGGCCCATCGCCGAATTGGGCGGCGCTCAACTTGCCGTCCACCGATACCTGGAATCGGCTGCCGGCGCTGCCCTGGCTGCGCACGAAGAGGCGATAGGTCCCGGCTTCGGGGACGGACACCCTGGCCACCGCATCTTCCTTCGACCCCAGATTGATGATGGCGTTGTTGAACAGCCACGCCGGGTTGGCGTTGCCGCTTCCGCCGCCGATGGTGTCGCCCTCGGGAATCTGGTGATAGAACTGGGAGGCGTCCACCACGATGGTGCCGGGCGGCTGATGCGCCGGCGGCGCGGCAGCGCCCAGCAAGGCGGACGCACAGGCGGCCAGGAGGGCGGCGGCAAGTTGAGGATGGCGTTTCATGGCAGTTTGTCCGGAAAAGAAAAGATGGGATAAATGTCCACCGGGATCTCCGCCGCGGCGGCCAGCGCGGTCTTCAGTTCCGCCGGCATCTTGCCGTAGCGGGCGAACCAGGCTTCGGTGCGCGCGCGGTCTCCGGTGGCCTCCATTTCCAGCAACTCTTTGGCGAGAGAAGCCAGCGCCTGGGGTATGCGGGCATAATCCACGGCGTAGCGGCCGCCGGCATAAGACAGCGCGCGCTGCTCCAGCAGGTAATTGAACTCCATCATCTCGGCGCGGCCGTGGGCCTCCGCCGTGCCGAAGCGCAGGGTGCGCAAGAGGCCCGCCACATAGGACGCGTAATACTCCTCCGTCCGCGCCTTGGGCAGCACACCACGATCCAGCAGCCACGCCAGGCCGAACATTCCTGCCACGTCGGCTTTGGCTTCCTCCAGACCGGCGTAGGCCGAACCGATGGCCTCATTGATGTCCACCTGCTTGCCCTCGCGGCGCGCGAACACGGGGCCCAGGCCGTGAGAGATCTCGTGCAGAATGGCGGAGGTCAGGTACCCTTCGCCGGTCACGCTGGCGGCCTGCTCCGCCGGCATGAGCTTTCCAGCCACCGGCAGGACCACGAAGTTGACGCGCGCGTCCATGAAGTTCTTGAAGAAGATCTTCTTGGTTCCCTTCCGCTCATGGATGCGCGAATCGTTAGGCAGATTGTCGGCCACCGCCTGGTAGCCGTAGCGCAGGTCGCCAGAGCGGTAGGGCGCGTCCATCACTTCCATGGGCGTGAGTTGGCCGCGCTTGGAGGGACGGTCCGCGGCACCCAGGGGAAGCGCATCCTGAATCTGGGGCACGTACTGCTGGTAGAGGTCGAGCTTGCGGCTCTCGGCTTCGTCGCGGATCAGGATGGCGGCGCCATAGGTGGTCTTCACGCCGAGTAACTCATCGGTGTAAGTCTCATCGGGCGCGAAAATGAGATCGATCTTGGGGTCTCTGAGGTCCAGCCAGGCGGCCTCGCTGGGGTAGTAGTCGCCGGTAAGGAGCGCGGCGGCGCGCAGGCGCAGGAAGCTGGCGAAGGCGGCATCCGGGCTGAGGGCGGCGGCATCGCGGAGGGCTTTCGCCATGGGCTGGAGTAAGTCGCGGTATTCCTCGCGATAGGGAACGCCTACCAGGCGGTCGCCGCGCCATTTCACCACAGTATAGGGGTTGTAGATGGCGGTGCGATCCTCGGGGTGCAGCTTGAGATAGGCATCGAGGCGGGCGCGGGTCAGACCGTGCGGGTAGAACTCGTGCCCCGGAGGCATGGGAGCCTCGCCGAGGAACGGGCGGTTGTCGTCGATGAGATCCCAGCGGCTCCCCATGATGCCGAACAGGCTTTTCAGCTCCGGGTTTCGGGTGGAGCGGTACAGCGCCTGCCCGCCGATATCGCTCTGCCGCCAGTAGAGCGCGTCGAGAAGGCGGCACGCCTCCACGAGTTGGTCCACCATGCGGCGCTGGCGCGCGGAGAGCCCCCCGGCATGGAACGGCATCTCGACGCTCTTCCAGCGGGCGAGGCGCTGGGCTTCGTTGTGAAATGGGCGTCCGCCGGCATTCACGTTCTGCGCTGGCGCGATGGCGGCAATCGACAGCAGGGCGGCCAGCAGGCGGATGGATCGATGCGGTGTCTCCATGTCGGTTTGACCGAAAGTATATCATCGGGCGCAGTTGGGGCCGGCTCCCAAGACAAAAGAAGTCGTGGCCAGGGAGGAAGAATGCCCCCACGAATGGGGGGCATGGCAGCCTGAAAGGCCGCTCCACGGTTTGGGCAGGCAAGCCTACCCTACCAAGGGAACCACCGAACGGCTGGCCGTCAGCAGCCTGTTCTTGCAGGCGTAGTCTTCCAGGTCGGCCTGAAACTTCGGGTCGGCTATGGCGATCATGGCCTCGGCGCGCTGGCGGATGGTCTTGCCGTGCAGGTAGGCCACGCCGTGCTCGGTGATCACGTAGTGCACATCGCCGCGCGAGGTCACCACGCCCGCGCCCGGCCGCAGCGTGGTCACGATCCGCGACACCGAGGCGTCCTTGGCCGTGGAAGGCAGGGTGATAATCGGCAGTCCACCTTTGGCGCGCGCCGCGCCGCGCAGGAAATCCACCTGCCCGCCAATTCCGCTATACGGCGACGAGCCCATGGAGTCGGAACACACCTGTCCGGTGAGATCCACTTCGATGGCCGAATTGATGGCCACCATGCGGTCGTTCTGGGCGATCAGGAACGGGTCGTTGCAGTACGCGGTGCGGTGGAATTCGAAGGTGGGATTGTTGTCGATGAAATCGAAGAGCATCCTGCTGCCCAGCACGAACCCCGCGATGACTTTGTGCGGGTGCACCGTCTTGCGGTCGCCGGTGATCACACCCGACTTGATCAGATCCACCACGCTGTCGGGCACCATCTCGGAATGGATTCCGAGGTCCTTGCGATCGCGCAGCATCCCGAGCACCGCCTCCGGAATGCCGCCGATCCCGGTCTGAATGGTGGCCCCATCCGGAATCAGCCCGGCCACGTGCCGTCCGATGGCGCGCTGCAAATCCGTCACGGGAATCCGCGGATACTCGCTCAGCGGGTGCGAGGTCTCGACGAACGCATCCACCCGGCTCACATGGATGAAGGTGTCGCCGAGAGTGCGCGGGCACTGCTGGTTGATCTCCACAATGACGTGGCGCGCACACTGCGCCGCCGTGAGAGAAATGTCGATGCTGGGCCCCAGACTCATGTACCCGTAGGGGTCCGGCGGGGTGCACTGCAACAGGCAGACGTCGATTTCGATGGTCTTGGAGGTGAACATTTCCTCGATTTCGCTGAGGAAGATGGGCGTGTAATCGGCGCGCCCCTCCTGCACCGCCTCGCGCACGTTGCCGCCGATGAACAGGGCGTTGTGGCGGAAGTGGCCTGCGTATTCGGGAAGGATGTAGTCGGCGATCCCCATGGTGGCCAGGTGCAGCACCTCCACATCCTCCAGTTCAGGGCCGCGGCGGGTGAGCGCCTTGACCAGTTCCACGGGCTCCGCGCAGCCGTTGTGCACGTAGACCCGCTGCCCGCTGCGCAACTCGGCCAGCGCCACAGCCGCGGGCATGATGCGCGAGCGGTAGTCCCCCGTCATGGGCGCCTCCCGCGCAACGTATAGACGCCGCGGGCCAATTCCGAACATTCTTCGAGCGCGCCTTCCA